>Ga0210410_10000854_pt1 | contig 30225 bp, 22 predicted proteins | sample IncBWC4MmetaG_FD_161058 | JGI IMG/M metagenome (GOLD analysis project Ga0210410, IMG submission 161058) | Forest soil microbial communities from Barre Woods Harvard Forest LTER site, Petersham, Massachusetts, United States - Inc-BW-C-4-M | ecosystem: Environmental > Terrestrial > Soil >...
TGTGACTAACACCGCTGCGCTTGTATATAATCCGGCCCATCATGCGAAATCAAGAAACGCTGTATCACGTGGCCGGCCGGGTCGCCACGATTACGCTCAACCGGCCCGATAAACTGAACGCCTGGACCACCATCATGGAAGGCGAAGTACGCGCGGCCATCGAAGAGGCGGAGCGGGACGAAAACGTTCGTGTGATTGTCCTAACGGGTGCGGGGCGCGGTTTCTGCGCGGGCGCGGATATGTCGCTCCTGAGCACGGTTGCAGAGAAGGGACTCGACGAAGCAAGGCGGGCCCAGGCAGTGCAGCCGGCATATGGAACCCGCGAGGCTGGGCGGGCGGATTTCGGGAAGAAATATTCGTATTTTCCCGGGGTTACAAAGCCCGTGATTGCCGCCATCAACGGCCCGGTCGTCGGTTTGGGCTTGGTGATCACTTTATACTGTGATTTGCGCCTTGCATCCGATAGTGCACGGTTTGGCACGGCGTTTGCCCAACGAGGACTGATTGCCGAGTACGGAATGGCATGGATGCTGCCGCGCCTGGTGGGACACGCCAACGCGTTGGACCTGCTATTCACTGCAAGAATGATCGATGCTGCGGAAGCGCTGAGAATGGGGTTGGTGAACCGGATCTATCCGCAAGCAGCGTTTTTGGAGAGTGTGCAGAAATACGCGATGGAGTTGGCGGCAAACGTCAGCCCGCGGTCCCTGCGGGTAATCAAGCGTCAGGTGTATGACGCGATGTTCCAGACGCTGGCGGAATCGTTTGAGAGCTCCGAGCAAGAAATGCTGGCGAGTCTGAAATCCGAAGATTTCAAAGAGGGCGTGGCACACTTCATTGAAAAACGAGCCCCGGCATTCACCGGCAGATAAGGAACCTCCCGTGAACTTTGAGTTCAGCGACAAAGTGAAGGAGCTGCAACGCCGGCTGCAAGCCTTTCTGGACGAGCACATCTATCCGAATGAGCGGCGCTTCCACGACGAGGTCGAGCGGAATCGATGGACGCCCACAAGGATTATCGAAGAGTTGAAGCCAAAAGCACGCGCTGCGGGCCTCTGGAATCTGTTTTTGCCCGAAAGCGAGCACGGCGCAGGACTTACAAACCTGGAATATGCGCCGCTGTGCGAAATGATGGGGCGCAGCGAGATGGCACCCGAGGTGTTCAATTGCTCGGCCCCGGACACCGGCAATATGGAAGTTCTTGCCCGCTATGGCACCCCGGAACAGAAGGAACAGTGGCTAAGGCCATTGCTTGCGGGTGAAATCCGCTCGTGTTTCGCGATGACGGAGCCTGCAGTGGCATCTTCCGATGCGACAAACATCGAAGCGAGAATCGCTCGCAACGGCAACGACTACCTTATTAATGGCCTAAAGTGGTGGACATCTGGCGCTGGCGACCCGCGTTGCAAAATCGCCATCTTTATGGGCAAGACGGATCCTTCGGCTCCGCCTCACAAACAACAGTCGATGATTCTGGTGCCGATGGACGCGCCGGGAGTGAAAATCAACCGCATGTTGAGGGTATTTGGATATGACCATGCGCCGCACGGCCACGGCGAAGTCACCTTTGAGAATGTCTGCGTTCCGGCATCCAACATATTGCTCGGCGAAGGGCGTGGCTTCGAGATCGCTCAAGGGCGCTTGGGGCCAGGGCGTATCCATCATTGCATGCGGTGCATCGGTGTGGCAGAGCGCGCCGTTGAGACGATGTGTAAACGCGTCCAAGCGCGCGTGGCGTTCGGGAAACCGATTGCCGAGCAAGGCACGATTCGCGCGGCCATCGCGGAGTCTCGTATGGAGATTGAGCAGGCCCGGCTGCTGACGCTGAAGGCCGCGTATATGATGGACACGGTTGGGAACAAAGCGGCGAGGGCGGAAATCGCGATGATTAAAGTTGTCGCGCCCAATGTTGCGCTGCAGGTGCTGGATCGCGCCATACAGGCGCACGGAGGAGCGGGCGTCTCGCAGGACACGTTCCTCGCGGCCGCTTGGGCGAGCGTGCGCACTCTGCGGATTGCCGACGGACCGGATGAAGTGCACATGGAATCGATCGCGAAGTGGGAACTGGCCAAAGGTAAGAAATCGGCGGGAGCACAGGCTTCGCATTGACTATGAAAACTTTCTGGCGACACGGCGAAGTCAACCGCCACCGGAGAAGTTGATGCCTCCACTGGTTGTCAGCAATCCGAAAGCACTAAAAGAATTAATCGGCAAGGAAATTGGGGTTACGGAATGGTTCCGTGTCGCCCAAGAACGGATCACGCTCTTCGCGGAGGCCACGGAAGACCGCCAATGGATCCACCTGGACCAGGCACGGGCCAGCGAAGAATCGCCTTATGGCGGGACGATCGCTCACGGGTTTCTTACGCTCTCTCTGCTCAGCCATTTCCTGAAAACGGCGATTCAGATCCAAAACGGTGTGCGGTTGGCAGTGAACTATGGATTGAATCGTGTGCGCTTCCCCGCCGCGGTCCGCGCGGATTCCCGGATTCGAGCGCGCGTGGCTCTGGTCAGTTTGAAAGAACTCCCCGACTCCGTTGAAGCGACGTTCGCTGTGACGATCGAAAGTGAAGAGTCCGAGAAGCCAGCTTGCGTTGCGGAGTGGATCGTCCGCTATTACGCGTGACCCACGGGGATATAGCGCTGGCATTGCAAACCCTGAATCTGCGGTCCGAGCGAGGCGCTAGATTCGCCCGGTCTGCGCGGTGTGCAAGGAAGCGCGCAAGAGCATCTGGATCTTGTCTGGCATGGACGCAAAGCGTTCGTCTTTGGTGAGTCCCTGGTGGTAGCGATAATAAATTTGCTGAACGATCACGGCAAGTTTGAAGCGAGCGAACGCGAGATAAAATGCGATCTGTGAAGCATCCGTCCCGGTTTTCCGCGCGTAATCCTGCACGATTTCGTTCCGCGTTAAACTGCCCGGAACGTTTGTGGGTCCCCAGCGGTTTTTTTGGAGTTCTTCCGGATCCGCCGCATCGATCCAATAGGCCAAGGTAGTGCCGAGATCCGTCAGCGGGTCACCGATGGTACACATCTCCCAATCGAGGACGCCCACAATTGTGGTTATGTCGTTCGAATCGAGGACCACATTGTCGTATTTGTAGTCATTGTGAATTAGCGAAACACCGGTCGTGGCAGGCATGTGCTCCCGCATCCACGCAGTGATTTTCTCCACCTCCGGATAATCGTGCGTTTTGGATCCGTAGTAGCGTTCGGTCCACCCGCGGACCTGCCTTTCCAGATAACCTTCAGGCTTACCTAGATCGGAGAGGCCCACCGCAGCATAGTCCACACGGTGCAGGCGAATGAGATTGTCAACAAAGGATTCGCTGAGCCGCCGCGCCCCTCCCGCGGGAAAATCCAGGGCGGGGGGCACATTGCTGCGAAGAATGATGCCGTGAATCGGATTCATCACGTAGAACGGCGCGCCGATGATGGAATCATCGGCGCAATAGAAAAGTACTTCGGGAGCCGGGGCATAGACGGAATGGAGCTTTGAGAGCACGCGAAATTCGCGGTTCATGTCGTGTGCGGACTTGACCTTGCTTCCGAACGGCGGCCGCCGAAGAACGAGCTCCCTGGCGCCGAGACTCAGCGAGTATGTCAAGTTGGAATGGCCGCTCGGGAACTGGCGGACCAGGAGCGAGCCCGCATCGCCTGGGAACTGGCGACGCAAATAGGGTTCAAGCTTGACCAGGTCAAGTTCCTCGCCGGGTCGAATCGCCGCAGGGTGATCGAGCAAGTCGCTCACTGGATTGCCTCCTTAGCGGTAAGTCAACATCGCTGGATCGCTAAGATGCGGGTGACAATTGAAACTGCTGAGTGTAAGCCGCTCCCCTGAATAGAGGAATTCGCTCCAGGAAGAGTTCCGAGACATCCAGCTCATGTTTAATGTTCTTTCCGGTGAGAGCTGCAGAGCACGCTGCATGACAACCGCAATGGGACCGCCAGAAGTAAAAATCGCGACCCGTTCGCCGCGGTTTCCGGCGGAGAGACATTTGGTGAGGCCGGAATTCACTCGGGAGCAAAATTCGAACCAAGTCTCCACACCCGGTGGACAAATTTCCCCGCGCACCCATTTGCTGATGACGGCCTCGAACAACTTTTGAAATGTGACTCGCCTGGCAGCCGAATCGGACGAGGACTGGAACGCGACGTGGAGACCGCGAATGGTTTGGTCAGTTTCGAGCAATCCGGGCAGGCTGCGTTCGAGGACAGCTTCTCCCTGATATTCGTCAAGCTCCCCCCACACCAGCGGGTCGGGAAACGGGATGCCGGCTTGCCGGCAGGTCTCACTCACGAGCGTGAGAGTGCGCTTCTGGCGGACGCGGGGACCGGTGGAGGCGCGGTCAAAAACGATTTTGTGGCGCGACCAGTACTCCCCGAGAAGTCGCGCCTGCGCCTCCCCGAGCTTGGAAAGCTTGTCGTAATCGGGCTCAAGGAAAGAAGCCTGCGCATGACGGACGAGAAAGACAATCCCCATTTTCGACCGATTCCCTCTGTCAAAGGTTGTACCGCATGGCGCATCGCGGTGGATGCCCTTCGTGCAAACCCAGACTTAGCTTGCTAACGGATGCGCGGATACCGAGCGACCTAGGCCGTTGCGCCCTGTTCCCGGCCGAACTCAGCAAAAGCCTTGCCCTGTTCGGCGAGTTGCTTCAGAAGCGGCGCGGGCTGCCAGAGTTCACCGTGCTGACGGTGGAATTCGGAGATGCGGTCGTAAACTCGTCTGAGGCCAACTGTGTCGGCATACCACATCGGACCGCCGCGATGGGCAGGGAAGCCGTAGCCGTTGATATAAATAATGTCGATGTCCGAAGCGCGCAACGCGTAGCCTTCCTCCAAAATGCGCGCACCTTCGTTCACCAGTGCGTAGAGACAGCGATCCGTGACTTCGGCGACGGAGATTTGGCGTTGCGCAGTGCCCGCTTCTTTGACCCACTTGCGAATAAGTTCACCAACTGCGGGATCCGGGGCGGCTCGCCGCTGGTCGTCGTACTTGTACCAGCCCGCGCCGGTTTTCTGACCGTAGCGGCCGAGTTCACAGAGGCGGTCTTCGACGAACGGCTGGCGAATACCGGGCACTTCCAGGTGACGATATTCTTTGCGGATACGCCAGCCAACATCGAGTCCAGCGAGGTCGCCGGTGGCAAGGGGGCCCATCGCCATGCCGAAATCGGAAAGAGCCTGATCCACGGCTTCGATGCTCGCACCTTCTTCAATGAGGAATTGCGCTTCGCGGCGGTAAGGGCCAAACATGCGATTGCCGACAAAACCCCGGCAGTTGCCGACGAGCACACCGATTTTGCCGAGCGTTTTTGAAAGCTGCATGCACGTGGCGACCACTTCCTTTGAAGAAGCTTTACCGCGGACGATTTCCAGAAGCCGCATGACATTCGCCGGGCTGAAGAAATGCGTGCCAATGACGGACTCGGGCCGCGAAGTTGCGGAAGCGATCTCATCGATGCTTAAGGTGGAGGTATTGCTCGCGAGGATCGCGCCCGGTTTGCACACGCGATCCAATTCCCGGAAGACTTCCTTCTTGAGGGCCATGCCTTCGAAAACAGCTTCGATCACCAGGTCCACGCTGGTGAAAGCGTCGTACGCAAGAGTGGGCGTGATGCGCTTCAGGCGCTCTTCGGCAACCTGCGCTGAGAAACGCCCGCGTTTTACGGAATTCGCGTAGTTCGACTGGATGGTGGCGAGGCCGCGATCGAGAGCGGCTTGGTCCGCCTCTTTCAGAAGCACGGGAATGCCGGCATTGGCGAGCACCATCGCGATCCCGCCGCCCATGGTGCCTGCGCCGACGACGGCTGCGGAATGAATGGGAAGAATGTTCGTCTGCTTGGGAATGTCGGGAATCTTGGCGACTTCACGCTCGCTGAAGAAAACATGGATTAGCGATTTGGATTGTTCGGAAAAGAGGCACTCTATAAAGAGCTTTTGCTCAGCCTTGCAGCCTTCTTCGAACGACATTTTCGTGGCGGCTTCCACCGCGTTAATGGCACTGACCGGCGCGAGCAGTCCGCGCTGTTTCTTGGCCACCGCTTCACGCGCAGCGGAAAGGATGAGCGCGTTTTCCGCGGCGTTTCCAAGTTTTCCATTGCGCTCGCGTGTCTTGGGGGCAGGCTTGCCGACGACCTCTTGGGCAAACCCAAGCGCCCCGGAGAGAAGATCTCCCTCAATGATGCGATCGACGATGCCTAGCTTCTGCGCTTCCTCGGCACTGACCGGATTGCCGCTCACGCACATTTCGACCGCTTTCGCCACGCCCGCAAGCCTCGGAAGGCGTTGCGTGCCCGCCGCGCCGGGGATCAAACCGAGCTTTACTTCGGGTTGGCCCAATTGCGCCGTCGCCAGCGCGACGCGATAGTGCCCCGCCATCGCCAGCTCCATCCCGCCGCCAAAAGCGGTTCCATGAACGGCAACGATCACCGGCTTTGCACTGTCTTCGATTTTCAAGAGCAACGGAAGCAATCCCGCGCCCCGCGACTTTCCCGATGTCATCTTGCCGAACTCTTTAATGTCCGCGCCCGCCACAAAAGTGCGGCCGCCACCAATCAGGACCCCCGCTTTGACGCTGGCGTTTTGAGCGATCTGGTCCAGGGCTTCGGAGATGCCTTCCGGGACGCCGGGGCTCAGAGCGTTGACCGGAGGATTGTTGATGGTGATAACGGCGATGCCGTTGTCGCTTGTGAGTTGCACTAGATCAGTCATGGAAGAGCTCTCATGTTGAATGTTTGAACTTTATACGCCTTTCGCCGAGACCCTGCCCGAATCGATCATCATAGAGGCAATGCGCTCGCGATGAAACGTGGCGTCGCCGAATGCGGTTTCCGATGCCTTCGCCCGGCGGTAGTACAAGTGAAGATCGTTTTCCCAGGTGAAGCCCATGCCTCCGTGAATCTGGATGCCACGATTGCCAACGGTCCGGGCGGCATCGCTGCAATACATTTTGGCGATGGAAACGGCGGCCGCTGCGTCCGGCGCATTTTCTTCCAACGCCCAACCGGCGTAGTATACGGCCGAACGGGAGCTCTCCGTTTCCAGATACATGTCCGCACACTGATGCTGGACTGCCTGAAACACTCCGATGGGCTTGCCAAACTGTTTTCGGGTCTTGGCATACTCGACTGTCACGTCGAGGGTCCGTTGCATGCCGCCGACCAATTCAGCAGCCAGCGCGGCAGTGGTGATATCGAATGCTCGCGGGAGATTTGAGTTGGGGCCAAGTTCTTCGGCCGGAGTATTGCTGAATTCGACGACGTAGAGTTTTCGTGTGAGGTCCATTCCGGACATGGGAGATATTTTCAAACCGCGAGCCTTGGAATCCACCACAAAGACGCCGCTGCGCGCGACGACAATAAGAAAATCGGCCACGGCGGCATCTGAGACAAAGAATTTTTCGCCGCTGAGCTTTCCGTTGACGGCATTGAGTTGGACATCCCGCGGGTTCCAGCTCGCGTCGGCTTCCAGAATGGCAACCGTCGAACGAACTTCTCCTTTGCAGATTGGCTCGAGATATTTTTTCTTGTGCTCGTGCGTGCCCACGGCGTCCAAAACAGATCCGGCCAGAACGACCGTCGAGAAAAACGGACCGGGCAAGAGCGCGCGTCCCGCCTCCTCCATCAGCAGCATGAGTTCGACTTTACCGAGGCCCACTCCACCGTATGCTTCCGGAAAAATGATGCCGGTGTACCCCTGGTCGGTGAGCTTCGACCAAAGCGTGGCGTCGTAAGCGGTATCCGTTTCAACCAGGCGCCGCATCTCCGTGCTGGGGCACTCGCCAGCGAAGAATTTGCGGGCGCTGTTTTTCAGGAATTCCTGGCTCTCCGTCAAACCGAATTGCATGGCATATCCTCTAATAGCTTCTGGGCAGGCCCAGAACAAAATGCCCAATGATGTTTCGTTGTACCTCGGAAGTGCCGGCTTCGATGGTATTTCCACGGGTTCGCAGGTACCCATACGACCAAATCCCTTTGTCGACCGCGCGCGGGTCCCCGGCCAGCAATTGACCGTAAGAACCAAGCAACTCCTGAGCGATTTGCTGGAGACGCTGGTTGAGCTCGCTCCAGAAAATTTTCTGAATGGATCCCTCGGGACCTGGCACACCCGTGGCGGTGATGCGGCTAAAGGCGCGCATCTGGTTGAAGCGCATGATCTCAATCTCCGCGCTGCACTGCGCGAGCTTCTGGCGGATGAGGGGATCTTCCGCGGCGGGCCGCCCGTTGCGCTGGACGGTGCGCGAGAGTTCGATGAGCCGGGTGATGAAGCGTTTAAAGATGAGGTGCAGGCGAGCTCCGTATGAACCGCGCTCATACATCAGCGTACTCATCGCCACATTCCATCCGTCATTCACTTTGCCCAGAATATTTTCTGCCGGGACGCGTACATCGCGAAAGAACAGCTCGCTGAATTCGGACTCGCCGGTCATCTGGCGCAGGGGACGAACTTCAACGCCCGGCGATTTCATATCCACGAGGAGAACGGTCAGTCCTTTGTGCTTGGCGACGCTGGCATCGGTGCGGACGACGAGTTCGCACCAAGCGCCAAACGAGCCGTAGCTTGTCCAGACTTTTTGACCGTTCACGATATAGTGATCGCCCTCCAGCCGCGCTTCCGCTTGCAAACCGGCGAGATCGGAACCCGCGTTCGGCTCCGAAAAGCCCTGGCACCAGATCTCTTCGGCACTCAGTATTTTAGGAATGTAGCGTTTCTTTTGCGCTTCCGTTCCGCAGGCGATGATGGTGGGCCCAATCAGGCCCAAACCCAGCGCGTTGACCATCGAGGGCGCGTCGACGCGCGCCATCTCTTCCCAAAAGAGCGCTTGCTGCATCAGCGTGGCACTGCGGCCCCCGTATTCCTTGGGCCACGAAACCGCTGCCCAGCGGCCTTCATGGAGTTTCCTTTGCCAGGCGCGCAGATACGGGAACGATTCCTCAAGCGGCTTTTCGCGCCATTCGTTCCAGTCTTTTGGTACGTTCGCCGCGAGCCAGGTGCGGAGTTCATCGCGGAATGCCAATTCCTCGGCAGTTAGGTTTAAGTCCATGGACAAAACTCCTTCGTTCTACCGGTTCCGGATTACGCGTCACGCTTTCTTCTTCAGTGCGAGGCAAACCTCGCCACGGTAATCCTGCTCAGGCGCTGGACTTTCGTGTGGCAAAGTCCGGGCGAATCGTATCCGCGCCGTGCCAGTACTTTTTCCGGAGATCCTTTTTCAAAATTTTTCCAGTTGCGGTTTTGGGCAAATTTTCCACGAATTCGAAGGAACGCGGGCACTTGTAGTGCGCCAGGCGTGAACGACAGAACTTGATGAGCTCAGCCTCCGTGGCGCAGGCATTTGGCTTTAAGACCACCAGAGCTTTCGGGACCTCGCCCCACTTCTCGTCGGGAACCGGGATCACCCCGGCCTCCAGGACTGCCGGGTGGGCAAGGATGGCCTTCTCCAATTCGAGAGAGGAGATGTTCTCTCCCCCGCTGACGATGATGTCTTTCTTGCGATCGACAACAAGCAGGTAGCCGTCTTCGTTGACTGTGGCCATGTCTCCCGTGTGGAACCAACCGCCGCGCAATGCTTCTGCGGACGCGCTTGGTTGCCGCCAGTATCCCTCCATCACGCCATCGCCCCGCGCAATGATCTCGCCGATGGTAAGCCCGTCGCGCGGCACGTCATTGTCATTCGCATCCACCACGCGCAACTCCACGCCGGGAATCGCATATCCCGTCATCGCTTGTCCCACGAAGCGCTGCTCGCCTTGCCAGCCAAGCTCAGGCTTTATCGGAGAAAGCGAAAGCGCTGGGGAAGTTTCCGTCAGGCCGTATCCCGAATAGCACTCGCAACCGAGTTTTTCTTCAACCTCGCGAATGAGAGTTGGAGAAGACGCGGCGCCGCCGATGACGATCCGGCGCAGACTGCTCAAGTTGTACTTGGGACGCTCCGGACAATTCACCAGCGCTGTGGCCATGATGGGAACGAGACTGCAGGAATGAACGGCTTCTTTTTCAATGAGACGAAAAACTTCCGTGGTCTCGAAGCGCTGCATCATCACATGCTTGCCGCCAAGCAGGGTAAGGAAATGCGCTACACCCCAGCCATTGGCGTGGAAAAGGGGTATGGTGTGCAGTTCGACGGCCCCGCTTTCGATGTGGAATCCCAAGCAAACGTGCACTGCGTGGAGATAGACGTTTCTGTGTGTCAGCATTACGCCCTTGGGATTGGCGCTGGTTCCGCTGGTATAGAAAAGTTCGGCTAGACCGTTTTCATCAATAGCGGCGATGTCGGCGCGATGTGGCGCAGCCTCCCTGAGAAGGTCTTCGTAGCTACGTGAAGAGAGCCAGGCCGCCTCTGGAGTGCCCTCGAGAAGGCAGACCATTTTTACAGAAGGAATATCCTTGTGAAAAGATTCAACCAGGCCGAGAAACTGCTTTTCAACGAAAAGAATTGTTGCCCCGGCGTCGTTCAAAATGTAAGCAAGTTCGTTCGGGGCCAGCCGGATGTTTAAGGGCAGCAGAACGGCACCGGCTTCCAAAACTCCGTAATAAGCTTCGAGCAGGCGGTGACAATTCGTGCTGAGGAAAGCCACGCGGTCGCCCGGCTGGATACCCGCCTGCCGCAGGGCTCCCGCAAGCCGCCGCGTGCGATCCGCAAATTCCGCGTACGTAAATCTGTCCTGATTGCAGACCACTGCGGTCCTGCGGGGGTATTGCTGCTCCGCGTAGCGAAGGAAGCGCAAAGGCGTGAGGGGAATGTTCATGGCATGCCTCGCCCGGATCAGGCGGATTGACCTCCATCGACCACAAGAATGTTTCCGTTCACAAAATTCGACGCATCGGAAGCCAGAAAAACAGCGGCTCCCTTCAAATCATCCGGCCCGCCAAAGCGGCCCGCAGGTATGCCCACCAAAAGCATTTCCTTGTTTCGCTCGATGACTTTTCCCGACATATCGGTCGGGAACCAGCCGGGCGCAATGGCATTCACTTGAATGTTGTGCATGCCCCACTTGCAGGCCAAGTCTTTCGTGAAAATAATCACGCCTCCCTTGCTTGCACTGTAGCCGATGGCGGAGAAACTTGGTGGTGAACCGCGCAGCCCGGCAACGGAAGCGATGTTGATAATCTTTCCGCGGCGTTGCCCAATCATGATCTTGCCTACGGCCTGGGAAAAAAGAAATGTTCCGGTCAAGTTGGTTTCGATCACTTTGTTCCACTGCTCGAGCGTCATTGCCTCCACAGGCGCGCCCCAGGAAGTGCCCGCATTGTTGATGAGAATGTCGATGCGCCCAAAGTGCTTGACTGTGGCGTCCGCCACCGCTTGAATGCTGGCGGGATCCCTGACATCGCAGCCGAGTGCGAGAACTTCGGCGCCGAGCTTTTGCAGTTCCCCGGCCGCCTCCAGGCAGCGCTCTTTCTTTCGCGCGCAGAGAACCAGATTCGCGCCCATTTCGGCCAAGCCTTCCGCCATTTGCCGGCCCAGCCCAATGGATCCCCCGGTAACGATGGCTGCGCGTCCTGAAAGGTCAAAGAGTTTCTTAACGTTCACCGGGGAATCCTCAACTGGGTTGCCGCGAAGCTTTTCAATCGTCGTCCCTGTCCTTGTCGTCGGCATCAAACGGCCGCAGATACTGGGTAGGCTCGAATTTTACAAATGCCGGGGCAACTGGAACAATTGCGCCACTGGGAGCGAAAAAGATATTGAAACTGGGGCCAAGCCCCTCCGCGTTGTTGTTGAGATCCATCACATCGAGCGGCCCCCATCTTCCCGTGTCCAGCCGGCTGAGAAGTGATTGCACCGCGGTGATGGTTTCCGCCGGCGTAAAGGCGCAATGGCCGGCCCGCGACACGAAAGTCTGCCGCAGGAATCGCTCGTTCCGTTTTTCACGAACAACCTGGCGGTAAGCCCTTTCGTTTTCCACCACCACCAGCCCGTCCCCAGTGGTGTGCAGCGTAAGAACCGGGATGTGAATCTCGCCGTTGTAGGTGATGTTTTCCTCCAAATAAGCAGCGGCATGTGGGTCGGCGCTGAAACGGGCGGTTTCATTCAGCATCTTAAGGTCGGCGTCGAGATCCAGCCCGGCCTGCGCATAAAGTGTGCGGACTTCGGCGGCATCCGCGGAATGTTCGAACTGGCGGCGGTAATCCACGCCCGTATTCCAGGAAGGGTTGCCCTCGGCCCGGAATTCAAGTTCGGCCCGAAACGCAAACGCAAAAGGAAAGTCCACATTAGCGGCCCAGAGAAATTGGTTCATCTGCTGATCGGCGAAATCCGTGGGAGGGGGCTCGGGCGAAAGCGGCGTGAACCAGCCCGGCGTATCGCCCAGCGCGGCCACCAGCGACAGTCGTGCCCTGCCCTGCGCCGTCCCAGCGGCTGCGGCCAGTATTCCCTCGGCAAGATTCAGATTGGCCACGGGATCGGTGATGTTGACGAGCTGCAGGCCGGAGCCGGGGCCGAGCAGGGTCTTGAATGCGAAAGCCGAATCGAGCGCCGTATTCCACGTGGCAATGCCGCCGGAAAGCACGCCGCACATCGGGAGGGCGGCATCAAAACGATCCGGATAGCGCTGGATGAGCCCCGCGGTAATCATACCGCCGAGGGAGTGGCCCCAGGCGATTGTTCGAGTGGGCTTGCCAACCGCTTGCGTGAAAATGTCAAGCACGGCGATCTGGTCCGGCAGAGCTTGCTGAAGAGCCCAACCTGTAGTGGCGTAAGAAGAGCCCGCAAGAGCAAACCCGCTCGCCAGCATGAAGAAGCGCGTGGCAGGGTCGCCGACATCCATTGCAGGGTTCTTGCTACCCGGGACCACGTACCCGTGGCTATAGAGGAAAAGTATCCCGTTCCAGTTAGCAGGGACCTCGATGAGGTAGGTGGCGCGGTCGGGCAGGCTTCCCCTTTGCGTGACCACTCCGGGTTGCGCCGAAGCGCGCCCGGGAACGACCAGCAGCGCCGCAACGACCGCCAAAGACAATAGAAAATACTTCGTGTATTGTCGCATAATGCTTCTCCCTTACCAGATTTTGGCGTGGTCGTTGGCGCGGGACGCCCACCTGCGCGATGGAACGCTATCGACCAGCATAGAAAACCAATTCCCTTCCCGGCCGGGACACGCCGGGATTTTTCAACCCGCTTCAGAACGTCAACCGCACCCCTAGCTGAATTTGGCGCTTCGGAAAGGCCGACGTGAACGCAAGTGGCGTGCTCGGCGTAATCGTCGTGAAGTTGGGCACGATGCCATGGACATTGAACGTGGTGTGCCCGCCTCCACCGAGGGCTGCGGGAAGTCCAAACACCGGGCCCACCTCGTTGTTCACGCTGGCGTAGTTCGTGTGGTTGGCCAGGTTAAATCCTTCCGCTGTTAACACGAGATTCGCCTTTTCGCCCACTTTGTGCCGCCAGCTCAACCGCATGTCGAAATCGTAGTAGTCCGGGCCGAGGCCGCTGTCGCGCGGAGCCCCAAAGGGACGTTCGTTGGTAATGTGATTATTCCCATTGATCGCGCCCCCCGCCAGCAGATTGAAAGGCAATCCGCTGTGGTACGTGAAAATCGGGCTGAGCTGGAATCCCGAAAGGATGGCCTGCTTCCACGGGCTGTCGAACACCCCGGCAATCACCACCTTATGCCGTTGGTCAAATTCGGAAAGACCGCGATCCATCGAGAGGTTGGTGGGGTCTTGCGGTCCATAGTCTGTGTTGAAGTCGGTGGAAGTGTCGAAGCCTTTGCTGAAGGTGTAGTTGCCAAAGAGCGTGAAGCGGTTATTGAACCGCTCTTTGACTTCCAGGATGAATGCCTCGTAGAGCGCAGAGGCCGCGGACGTGTATTGGTTGTTCTGGATGATCAGGGGATTCACAAAGCAAGCAAACCCCTTGCTCGGTGCGCAAGGCAGGCCTTCGGCGCCGCCGAGCGGGTCGGTGAGCGGACTCAGATTCCAGTTCTTGTAGGTATAGGTTCCCCCGTTGGCGAGCGGAACCGTGCTGGTCGGCGTCGTGGGCAGAAGATTCGTGTCGATGGCCACGGGAAGTCGCAGCGTGTGCGTATAGATTCCGCTGACAGAAACAGAAAGCCCTGGAATAATCTCGCGCTCAATTCCGATCGATGCCTGTTGTGAATAAGGAGGTTTATAGTTCGGTGGGTTGCTGAAGAGCACCGTCAGCGGCGAAAGCTGGCCGCTGTTCTGTACGAAGATGCCGAAAGGAGCCACCGACGCGGGCGTGATGCATGCGCTATTTGGCGCGGTCGGCTTCGTGCACTGGATCAAACCCTGGTTGAACAGCCCGGTAAAGACTTGACCGGCCGTTTTCAGGAACGGCAGTAAGCTGAAGCCGGGATCAACGTAAATGGAAATGTACCGGTTGCAGGGACTGCTGCCCGTCCCTGGCACGATCACTCCTGGAGGACCGAACGCCGTTACTCCCACACCGCAAGTGCCCACCGCATTGTTCACCTGATCTGGAACTTGAGTCTTGTTGTTCTGATTCTCCACTGTGGATTTATTCGCGTTCAGGACTCCCAAACTGAGGTCCACCTGGGGAATCTGGGCATCGATTGGCCCGTAGAAAATTCCGTAACCGCCGCGGATGACCGTTTTGTGGTCTTTGAACGGGTCCCACGCGAACGATACGCGCGGAGACACATCGCCGTAGTACGTGTTCAGAGGCTTGAACTGGTTATCGATCTCGTACCGAACACCGTAAGTCAGCTTAAAGGTTGACGTGATGTTCCAAGCGTCCTGCAAGAAAAGGCCCGTCAATGGCCGGGTGTATGCCGGATAGTCGGCATTGCCAAAGCCCTGCTGATACACCTGAGGCGCGCTCAACGAGGCTGCCTGCAACGAGTTGATGTTCGCTCCCTGGGTCGCGAGTCCGCAGGGATTCGGGTTTCCAGGCAGGAAACACAAGCTAACCGCGGCGCCGGGCAGCGGACCAAACACGAATCGTCCGGGGAAAAACGTGTGCGATTCGGAGTGATTCCCGCGCAGAAGTACGTCACCGCCGAACTTGATGGTGTGGTGGCCGCGTACGAGCGACACATTGTCGGAAAATTCGTAGCGCCGAAGGATCGTGAAGTTGGGCAGAAAGATATTCGTCCCCAGATTATTCGCGAACCCCAGGATTTGCAGGCCAGCTTGCCCCGGCTCATTGGGGATCACGTTGAAACTGTTGTAGTCGTACTGTACGCGGAGCTCATTCCCAGTGTTGGCGTTGAACTCGTGGTACCAGCTGCCTTGGAGGTTGTTGTCATAGTTGTGGATCGAACTTCCCGCCGAAAAACCGGTGAGTGACTGCACGTCGGGGTTTTCCTCCAAGTCATGCCCGTACCGGTAACCAAAGCTCAGCTGGTTGCTGTCGTCGATGTGGTGATCGAGGCGAGCAGAAAACAGGTACTGGCGCGTGCTGTAGTTAAACAGTCCTCCGTTGGTCTCCAACTGATTGATCAGATAGTTGTTGATCGCGGTTTGCGATGTGCCCGGGGTGCCGGTGACCGGGCTTACCGTTAACGCGTTCTGCAGCGCTCCCGCACAGGTCTGCGCCGGCAGCAGGACGATGGGCGGACTGGAGGGGTTGCCGAAGCACGGGACCGTCGGGTTGCCGGGGAGGTTCACCAAAGCGCTGACCACCGACTGTTGTGCAAACCTTGGATCGGTACTCTGGAAATTGACTGGCGCGCTCGCGGATGGGCCCTGGAATATGGAACTTTGCGTCAGCAAGGGCACCGCGTTCTCGCTGTCTTGTCGAAGGCCCTCAAAGGCCCCGTACAAAAACGTTTTGTCTTTCCTGATGGGACCACCCAACGAGCCGCCAAATTGTTGCCGCGACAAGGAGTTCTTAATCGGCTGGCCTTGCTCGGTGAACGAGAACGGGCCTCCGGGCTGCAGCGCCTGGCTGAACGCGAAGGGATCGCGCGCATCCATGCCGTCGCTCCGGAAATAGCCGAACAGCGAGCCATGCACATCGTTGGTCCCCGACTTGGTGACGATGTTGATGGAAGCACCGCTGGCACCGCCCAAGTCCGCCCCGTAATTGCTTCGGTTTACCTGGAATTCCTGAACGGCATCCTGGCTCACCGTAAGCCGTACGCCCCCCGAGTCGCCCGAGGCTTCACCGCCGTCAACGGTAATGCTGTTCCCCCGTCCATTGCTGCCATAAAAGGAGAGTCCGCTTTGCGGCGTCTGTTTCACTCGAAAGTCCTGGTCGTCCGCCAGCCGCGTGGAATCAGACACGCCTGGTAGCAAGAGCGTGAACGTGAGGTAGTCGCGGCGATCGATGGGAAGATCCACGATGTAGTTCTGCGTTAACGTATTGGCTTGGCTGCCTCTTTGCGTCTCCACCACCGGCGTCTCGCCCGTCACCACGATTTGTGCCGTCCCTGCCGCCACCCGCAGGTGAAAGTCCAGGACCAACGTCTGTCCAACGTTGAGCACCACATTTTTATGAATCTCGGTCTGAAAACCGGTTACCTGCACAGTCACTGTGTAAGCGGACGGCGGCAGCCCGGCCACCTCATAAAGGCCGTCACTCTCCGTCACTACGCTCCGGCTGATCCCTTTCTCGGGATCGGTTACTTCCACCGTCGCTTTGGGAACTGTTCCCCCGGCGGGATCCGTCACCATCCCTCGAATCTCTCCCGAGGTTCCGGTACCTTGAGCAAGCACTAAAGTATTCGCCGGAAACAACCAAGCGCATAGCGCGAAAGCGCTGGCAAGCAAGGTCGACCTCATAGATCCTCCTTGTAGATCGAAGGCATCACCGACTTTTTCTAAATTGCCTCTACTACGACCTGTTCCCCGAAACCCCTGTGCCCCTGAGACGGCCTCGACCGTTTAACCGAACCCAATGGCGGTTTATTCCAGGTTGAGCACTTCGGATTGAGTTACTGCAGAAGAATTTTTCCCATCCTAAAGGAATTTAAGGACTCAATCCCCCTCGACGGATACATCCAAAATTATGATAGTGCGTATCACATAATATTTACTAACGTCAAGACGATTCAGCAAGTCAGCCCCGAGTTGACGTCAGCCTGCCGCCAGCGGACAAGGTTACTGGATTGGAGGGATAGATCGCGCGGCGGCCATATGGCGTCCTGTTTGTTTTGGGGCAGGCATCGGGGTCGAGGATTGTTTAGCGGGGGACCAGCACCATCCGGCCATGGACCTGCCCGCGCCTCAGTTGTTCTAGGACTTCGTTCACTTGCGTCAAGGGACGGGCCGCGACCTCGCAGCGGACTTTTCCTGCCGCCGCCATCGCCAACAGTTCGCGCATATCCTGCCGCGTGCCGACTGAGGAAGCCTTGATCCATATCTCGGATGCCGCCATCAGAATAGGTGGGAAGCATATGGATTCCGAGGGCAAACCGACGACGAGGAGAATCCCGCCGGGTCTTACCGAAGGAAATGCCGCGTCATAAGCAGCTTTTGCGGCGGAGGTCACTATCGCGGCGTGGACGCCTCCCGCCCGGCGCAACTCCTTGACGACATTTACGTTTGTTGCATTCAGCGTGACGGGTGCACCCAAGCCTCTGGCCTGTTCGAGTTTTTCTTCGGACACATCAATGGCACTGACAGACGCTCCCAGTCCCTGACCGATTTGTATGGCGAGGTGGCCCAGGCCGCCGACGCCGAACACCGCCAGCCTTTGGCCTGGCTGGATATTGGCGTGCTTCAGGGCGCGATAGACCGTGACCCCTGCACAGAAAAGTGGCGCAGCGTCAACGCAGGAAAGTCCGTCCGGAATCTTCAGGGCATGGCTCGCGGGTGCCTTAACGAATTCAGCGTAGCCGCCATCCACGGTTACGCCCGTGATCTGTTGTTTAGTACAGAGGTTTTCATTCCCCTCGCGGCAGAACTCACATTCCCCACAGGTCCAGTGAACCCAAGGAACACCAACGCGGTCTCCGAGTTCCAAATGAATAGCGGAGGCGCCTTTTTCCACGACGCGACCGGCGATTTCATGCCCGAGGATCAGTGGTTTTTTGGTGATGGGAATGAGCTGCGGCCAATCGCCGTCAGCCACGTGCAAATCCGAATGGCAGACGCCGCAAGCTTCCACTTCGATCAGCACCTCCTGTGCGTCTGGCTTGGGCCGCGCGATATCTTCGATGGTCAGGGGCTCTTTGAATTCGTGCAGGATGGCTGCCTTCATCGCGTCCACCTCGAAAAAGTTGGGGTGAGTAACCCAGTTCCAAACGCATGGTTGAGGGCCTCGGGGTCTCTGGGCCAAATCAGATTTCGCGCTAGGGTTTTGCTCCGCGCAAGAAGAACTCGACCGAATTTCTTACACGCTCAGTGAGTTTGTGAGGTCCGGTTAGATCCACGGCCCATTGCCGCACGACGGTATTGAAAAGTCCTTCCATGAATTCGGCAAGGTGTACAACCGGGAAATCATGCGTGATCTCCCCGTTCTTTTGTCCTTCCGCGATGATCTCACGAAGCAAGCTGACGGTCGCCGCTTCCGCCCCTCGCAATTCCGGAGAGCGAACCGGGTCCATCGCGCCGGCAAGAATTACAGCCTGCCAGAGGGGCCGCCCCACTTCGGTCACATTTCCCAGGGTTTCGTAAAATCGGCGCAGGCGTTGCTCCGTGGTGGCCTTAATGGATAGCTCGGCCTTCAGGCTTTCAGCCTGGCGGGCAAATGCACGGCGCCCCACCTCGCGCAATACCGCGTCTTTGCTGGGGAAATAGCGGAAGAAGGTAGGCTGGCTGATTTCGAGGGTATGAACAATGTCGTCGATGCGTGTGTTTTCGTAGCCGCGCTGACGAAAAAGATGCAATGCCGTTTCGATGATTTGCTGGCGAAGACGCGCCTTCTTCCTTTCACGAAGTCCGAATTTTGCTTCCTTTCCAGACTTAGGATCCTCGCGTTGTTTTCTTGTGACCCCGCTGCCATTAACGCTCACAGGCGCTCTCGACCGTCTCGCGGCGACCTTTCCACGGCGCATAAGACATTTCCTCCGCAATGATGCGCCGTCAGTGGCGCGGGGGCTACATTCCGATAGTCACGCTAACATTATAGTGACTAACGCCAGGTTGCAAGGCTCACTTCGATGGGGGGTCTTGTACGCCACAAAAAATGATTAGCGCTCATTAAGACGACAAGTCACGACGGTTGGGCCATCAATTTCTCCGAGGATCGGATGACCTTTTCTATCGCGCGAAGCACTAGGTCCGGGTCCTCTTGCATGATCCAGTGATTGCTATTTCCCGCCAGCACGTGCTCCCCTTGCGGCAGGCGCCCTGCCATTGAGGCATGTTCTAAGCGGCGACGCTCGGGTGCCGTCCGCGCCGACAGAATCACCACTGGTTTATCGGGAAAACTTGCGAATTGGTCGACGCTCGCCGCGCTGATCGGAAGATTTTCCAATTGGCTGGCGATCGTGAGCGCGAATTTTTGCTGAACCCAGAAAACGGCCGCCATGGCTCTTTCCTTTTCAGGCAAGGCGGAAAACCAGGGACTAGAAACGGAGCCAGATTCGGCGGGCGTTCCCCGGCTGATTAGACGAACGAGATAACCTGCTAGTTTCTTGACGCCGGTGGTCAGAAGAAAAGCCACGAGACGAATTATTCCAACTCGCGCGAGGATTGCCGCGCGCCTGCACACTTTGGCTCCGATGCGCGTCAGTTTCAAGTCATGTTCCGAAGGTGGATTCCATTCCGCCGGCGCTACAGGATCAACAAGCACCATGCCGGCAACTTCGTCCGGAAAACGAGCGGCAAACAGCGGCATGGTCAAACCGCCAAACGAATGTCCCACCAGCACATAAGGAGGGGAAATGCCCGCCCGCTCCAGTAAAGTATGCAACTCATCCACAATGCGATCCGCCGTTCGAGGCATTGGACCCAACTCGCTCCAGCCAAGCCCCGCGCGGTCATAACTGACAACACGAAATGATCCGGCCAAGGCGCGTTGCAGCTCGCTCCAGCTCAACACGGTGGACATCAGTCCCGCTTCCAGCAAAATCGTTGGGCTCCCACGTCCCGCTTCGAGCAAGTGAAGTCGATGGCTTCCCAGGTCAACGAACCTGCCCGGTGGGAGATAGACTCTGCCATCCCGGCGTGTCCCCAGGGCCTGGTACACGATGCCCAGCGCCGCGCCCAGCAAAGTAAGCCCTGCAATCCAAGCTAGGATCTGAATCAACGTGCCCGCTCCTCAGAAGGATCCCGCAATCGATTAGATGTTCTCGCTTTGAATCCGGCTATGGACATCCTGCGCCGTCCCAAAAGCCGCATCAACACAATCACCGATGGACCGGCCCCTCAGAAAATTACCCACAATCCTCAGGTTGGGAGTTGTGCGCAAGATGTTTTGAATCTCCGCGACTCGCTCTGCGTGGCCGACGTTGTATTGCGGCAGCGCGCGTGAGTCTTTCCAGACCTCGCGGTCCAGCGGTGGACCTTTAATCCCGAGGGCTCGGGCGTTTTCCGACTCGACAATTTGCGCGTACTCTTCTTCACCCGGCGCGACTCCCTTGTTACCCACTCCTCTACCGGCAAAACTGGTTAGCAACACTTTGCCTTCCGGGGCGCGCCCCGGAAACAGGGACGAATTCCAAAACGTGCAGATTGTTTCCAACCCCTCTCGCCGCGGGACCATGTAGCCGAATCCATCCAGTGCATTGGCGACCTGAGAGCGGTCATACGCAGAGGACACCGCGCAGGCCGGTGCATACTCAATCGCCTTCAGACGAACAGCAAGCTCCGGTGCAATGTTTGTCAGAAGTTGCGCCGCAACGTATGCAGGCACCGCGAGTATTAATTGTTCCGCAGCTATTGTTTCACCGCTTGACAAACCAATTTTCCACAACACATTTGCTGCGCCATTTCCGTTCCGTATTTGTTCGACACGCGTGATCGCGACACCATAACGAACCTCCTCGTGCAATACCGCCGCGAGCCTTTCTGGAAGCGCCGCCATTCCGGACCGGAAGGAGCCCAGAGACGGGAGTGCGTCGGTCACTTGCAACTTCTCGCGCTTGCGATTTCCGCCGGTCTTCCGCGGAGAAGAGTCTTGTTTCAATTCTCGCCCTTTTGACTTGCGCGCCCGAATCGCCCCTCGCACCAGGCTTCCCTGATTGCGCTCCCATTCCACCAGGGCCGGAAAAGCGCTTTCCATGCCCATTTTTTGCGCATCCCCAAAAAAAATCGTGGAAATCAAAGGGTCCACGACATAGTCCAGCACCTCAGCGCCAAATTTCCGCCGAACGAAATCCGCCAGACTTTCTTCACTCGGGGGTGGTTGCGAAGATCGAAAGACCTCGGTCAGAATCCGCAATTTCGATCCAAGCCCAACCAATCGCGTGCCGATCAACCCTGCTGGCGAGAAGGGCGCCGGGTGAAGCCGGCCGGCCCGCAAGATATAACGCTTTGCTCCTGCGTCGCCCGCTACAAATTCGGTTTCCAGATTTAAGTCGCGCACTAACTGCCAAACCAGAGTGGGAAATCGAGGGCACTGAGGTCCAGTCTCGAATAAGCATCCATTCCTTCTGATCGTTGCAATTAAACCGCCGGCGTGTTCCCGAGCCTCGAAGACGAGGCAGGGAATTCCCAATTGCCTCAGCCGATAGGCGCAAGCCAGGCCGGAGATTCCCGCGCCGATCACCGCAACTTTTTGTGTGTATCCCACGGCAACCTATGCCTATCAAACTTCCCGGGGCCCCTGGTGTGCACCAGGCTCCCAAACTTCTGCCAAAATAGATGTCTGGAACACCCGTGGAGTCACTTCTAAATTTCGTGCGGAATTACGCGTCCCTTGGCAGCGAAATCGCTGTGCGGCAGCGCCGCGGCTATCGCATGGAAAGCTGGACGTATGGGCAGATTGGCGAAGGGGCAAATCGGCTCGCTCGAGAGCTCGAAGCCCGCGGCATAACCAAAGGTGACGCGGTTTTGCTGTGGGGCGAAAATTCCGCGGAATGGATCGCGGCATTTCTCGGATGCCTGCTTCGTGGCGTGGCTGTCGTCCCCATCGACCATGCCTCGTCGGCGGAATTTGCGCGCCGGGTCTCTCAGGAAGTTAATGCGAAGCTCATCGTGTGTGCGGGCGCCCACAAGGAATGCGGAACGGTTCCATCCATCCCAATCGAGTCGTTTTTCGCCACAACAGCGAAACACGATTCTTCTCCTTACCCCTCGCCGCCGCTCTCCCGCCAGGACACCCTGGAAATCATCTACACATCGGGCACCACGGCCGAGCCCCGCGGTGTAGTGATCTCTCACGGAAACGTGCTCGCGAATATCGAACCGCTGCAGACTGAAATCCGGAAATATCTTCGCTACGAGAAATTTGTCCATCCGCTTCGGTTCTTGAACCTGCTGCCTCTCAGCCACGTATTCGGACAAATGCTCGGCGTGTTCATCCCCTCCCTGCTTGCCGGCACTGTTGTTTTCATCGATTCGCTCAGACCCGCGGAGTTCGTGGACACCATCCGACGAGAGAGGGTCTCCGTCGTCGTCGCGGTTCCTCGCTTCATTGAGTCTCTGCAACGCGAGATCGAACGCCTGCCGGAGCGAGACGGAAAAATAGATCAATTTCGAAAGAATTTTGCCCTCGCGGAGAAGGAGCATTTTCTCCGGCGCTGGTGGCGATTCCGCAAGGTCCACTCGCGACTCGGCTGGAAATTCTGGGCCTTCATTTCCGGAGGCGCGGCGCTTCCCAAGCAGGCCGAGACGTTCTGGAATCGATTGGGGTACGCCGTCATCCAGGGATACGGGATGACGGAAACCACTTCGCTCATCAGTTTGAATCACCCGTTCCGTTCAACGCAGGGCTCCATCGGCAAAGTGATTCCAGGGATGGAAGTGCGCGTTGACGTGAATGGGGAAATCCTGGTGCGTGGAGAAAACGTGGCGACAGCCTACCGGCAGAACGGGCAGATATTGTCCGTGGCCGAACTCGATGGATGGTTCAGAACGGGAGACATCGCGGAGACGGACAAGACTGGCAACCTGTATTTCAAGGGCCGGCGCAAAAACGTTATCGTCACCCCGGCCGGCATGAATGTTTACCCGGAGGATCTGGAAAAAGCCCTGCGCGCGCAACCAGGCATTCGCGATTGCGTAGTGATCGGCCTCGAACGCGACGGCAACGCCGAGCCTTGCGCCGTACTCTTGTTGAACGATTCCAACGGCAACCCGGCCGCGGTAATCGAAGGCGCCAATCAGTCGCTGGCTGAGTATCAGAAAATACGGCATTCGTTTCTGTGGCCAGAGACGGATTTCCCCAGGACGCCGACGCAAAAGCCGATTCTTCCCCGCATCCGCGAAGTAGTTCAGAACGCGAAGAAGGGCGCAACGGAACACACCCCTGCCGCGGATTCCGTCGCAGGATTGATTGCGCGCATTACCGGGCGCCCGGTTCAACCGGGGCCCCCGGACGCCAATCTCGAAACGGACTTACATCTCTCGTCGCTTGATCGCGTCGAACTCATGAGTGCTCTGGAAGAGCGCCATCAAGTGGACCTGAACGAGGCGCAGTTTCAGGAAGTGACCACGATCGAGCAGCTGGAGAAACTTCTCTCCCGGGGCAGTCCCGCTCCGATTCAGCATGTTTTTCCCACCTGGCCCCAGCATTGGCCCGTTAGACTTTTTCGCCTTGCCATCTACTACTCGCTCGCGTGGCCGGCGACGTATCTTCTTGCGGCTCCCCGAATTCGTGGCCGCGAGAATCTCCGCGGGCTACAAGGGCCGGTCCTGGTGATCTCCAATCACGTCACTTATCTCGACATCGCCTGGATTCTGCCAGCGCTTCCCGCAAGATTCCGAAACCGCCTTGCCACCGCGATGGGCGGTGAAAGGCTTGCCCGAATGCGACGTCCCTCCAACAGCTTGAGCCCGTTCGAGCGTTTCATGGAACGCCTGAGGTATTTTCTCGCGGTAAGTTTGTTCAATGTATTTCCGCTGCCACAGCAATCGGGTTTCCTCCGCAGCTTTGCCTTCGCCGGCAATCTTGCCGACCGCGGCTGGAACATTCTGGTTTTTCCGGAAGGCAAAACGACCGAGGATGGAAACATGCTGCCTTTCCGTTCTGGCATCGGCCTGCTCGCGAAGCAGTTGAACATCCCCGTTGTGCCGGTCTACCTGGATGGCCTTTTTGAGATGAAACAGCGCGAGACCATCTTCGCGCGACCCGGCCACCTGCGGGCCACGATTGGCGCGCCGGTGCGTTTCGCCGCGAACCAGGACGCGAACGAGATTACTCGTGAGCTGGAGCGACGCGTTCGAGAACTTCAATCCGTCTGAGAATATTCTGTCCGGCGCAGCGTCAGCAGCCGGCGAATCAGAAAGAACACCAGAACAAGCCCAGCCGCCAGGGCGATCGAAGCCCATTTCTGATCAACAAGGAATTGCTTCGCAGCCGCGCCGTATCGTGCTCCCAGAAATGCTTCGACGAGGAAAAGAGAACCGCGCCCGAGCAGCGTGCCCACCACAAAAGTCACAAAGGGCACTTGAAAAACGCCTTGTGCAATCACAAACGGTTTGAACGGCACCGGGAATGGCGCAACTGCGGGGAGAAAGACAGACGCCAGCGGATACTCCTGAATGTACTTTCGTATCCTGCCCGGCGGATGGCCCTGGCTTCTGCGGTAGTAGGCTTGCCCGCCCTTCCGGGCCAGCCAGTAGATCCAGATGCAACCCGCCAGTGATCCGAACGCGGCCATCGCCGCGTAATACGGCATGCGCATCGGGTGCCGGCTGGAAAGTTCCATCAGGAGCAAATCTGTGACCAGAGGAAGCGGGACGAAGGAAGAATCAATAAACGCGGACAATAGCAGCCCGACCCCACCCAGCGTGGGCAGCATCAATTTCAACCAGGACTTGAACTGAATCCATCTCACAGACCCCCAAGTCGCGTAATTCTTCGGCCCGCGGCACAGGACTATCGGCGGGCTGGCTTTGGAAAGCATATCTTAAGGGAAAATCGCACGATGTCTTCCCCTCAGGGTGCCTATCCATATATAGATGCTGCGGCTAGTCGGATTGGTTAAAAGATTTTGTGGCAAAAATTCAGACTTTTTGCGTCAACGATGTATCTCTCCGGCAGTTCCGTCTATCCAAGATTTTGCAACCAGGGTCCGCCAGTACACGGCCGACTCTCCTGAAGGCGCAGTGAGGGGAGTCGAACGCATCAAGTCAGTTTTGATATTTTCGAAGATGAGCTGGCTAAGCTCCAACCCTGGTCATCTTACGCAAAGAAGAGGTTGGATTCATGTCCACGATGGAACAACCGCTCCCTACTGTTCCTAAACAGTCTTTTCGCCTCGACGTTCCACTACACAATCTCCTGCAGCAGCCCGGGCAGCGTCCATCGCCCCATTCTTCCAAGGAGGCTGGCGCGCTCCCTGAGCCGGTTTTTCCGCAGCATCCGGAGTTGTTGCACGAACTCGACGGGGTCGACATCGCGGCCCACGATCATGTCTTGCGCACTGGGAAGCGGCAATGGCCGGTTTCCCGGATTCTCCAAACCATGCGCGGCTGGATGGTGCCTTACCTCAAATCGCGCGTCCTCCCGGGAGATTTCCAGCCGATCATCGCCTATCTATTTACAGAGTGGAAATGCAATCTGGACTGCCACTACTGCTGGTCGTACGACAACCGCGTGAAGGGCATGACCGAAGAAACGGCGCGCCGCGCCATTGACTGGCTGGAAACAACTCCTGGCCGCGTATTGGCTCCCACGGGAGGAGAGCCCTTGTTAAGGCCCGATTTTGTCCACAAGGTGATTTACTACGCGGCGAAAAAAGACTTCTGGGTATATCTGGCAACCAATGCCCGCTTACTCCGTCCGGATGTTAGCGATCGCCTCGCGGACGCTGGAATCGCAACCATCAATTTCGCTGTGGACGCGATTAAAGAAAAGCCCGGTCTGCCGAAAGCCCTGGAGCACGTGCGTTCGAACTTCGATTACCTGGTGAGGCGCCAGTACCGCTACGGCTACACAGTTTTCTTCAACACCAACATTTGCCGCACCAACATCGACGATGTCAAACAACTGGTGGAGATCGCCCACGATAACGGGATTTCGCTCACCTTCCACATCAATGAAGCTCCCATGATGGAGCAATCCCACTTCAAGCACCTTCACGAAAATGACACCTACATCCGCCCGGAAGACTTTCCGATGGTCGATGATCTGTTGGACTGGCTTATCGACAAGCAACGCCAGGGATACAAAATGGTGGACTCCATTCCGCGTTTGCAAAATATGAAGGGCTTCATGCGCGGCGTGGGTGAGCACTGGGGCTGCCGCGCCGGTCAGAATTGGCTGATTATTCGCACCGACGGGACACTCGCGCCTTGCTTTCCCATGTACAACGCCACTTATGACTGGGGCACGGTCGGAAAACAGAAGTTTGACCTGAAACAACTAGCCGAAATGAAACAAGGCTGTGAGCCGCACTGCTTCTCGACGCTCGGTTACAACGTCGCCTACTGTTACGACGCGGCGCGCGTCATGAAGTGGCTTTATAAACAGGCCATCAACGGCTTCCAGGGCGTGACCGGAAGCTTCGAATAAAATTCGAGAGAAAGTGAAGACCAGCGAAGCACGCTAAGCGCTTTACGGTTGACCTGACCCGCGGCTCTGGAGACTCGGTGTCATCTTCGGGGCGACGAATTCCTGGAAGATATTGGCAACAGCCGTTTCTCCCAGCCGGATCAAGGCGGTCGAGACCACGGTGCCGATTCCATTGCGATCATTGGCGGGATAGTAGAGGTTCGAGATTCCGCCGGCGGCAAGATTTCCGGCGATGCTCGAATAATTCGGCTGCCAGCGCTTGTTGTCTCCCTTGCAGATCACCGAGTTAGCCAAAGCATAGAGAATCCGCGATCGCTTCGAGCCTCTTCCTTTATAGAAATACCGAGGATCTTGCTTCAACAGTGTGGGCAGGATAGCGCTGCCGATAAACGTTCCTGCGAAAACGTCGCCGTAGGATGCTCCGAAGCGCCTGGCATAGCCTTGCGCGCCTTGACCGTAAGCACCCCAGCGGTCTCCCGCCTGATCAAATCCGGCCACAACGCCCACCGCGGCAAACGTGACCGGATCGGTGGCCGACTTCCACGCAAGCGCGAATTTGTGTCTCGGCGCGAGCGGGGCGGCGTCGGGAACGTAGCTGACGTAAAAATTCGGGATGAAGCCGAACACCCGCTGCTTCTCTTGATCCTTCACCTGCGCGTCCGCGAGTTCATCTGGTGTAAGTGCCACGCGCACTTCGGTCACCTGGGTGGCGATTATCAATCGGATCAGCGGGGTGACGTAGGCCTCTCCGGGATGCATGTTCCCGGAGAACTCTTGCGCGGCGAGACCCTCAGACGTGATGTCGAGATGGAACGGCCCCGGCGCGACATCGAAAAAAAAGAACTGCCCATTTTCGTCCGAGAAAACCTCTGTGCCGGAGGATTTACCTGCTCGCACGAGTTTCACCGAGGCTCCGGTGATACGGGCTCCGGATTGATCGACAACTGTCCCGCTGATGCTGCCGGATTGTTGCTGATCGGCTTGCTGCGCCAAGGTGAATGCCTCGGCGCCTCGTGAGTCAGGTAGTTTGCTTATCTCTCTGCCGATGGTTGGGGCTTGCTGGGACATGCACGGGAAAACGCAAAGCAGGGCAGACAGGCCGAGCAAAATCAGCGTTCCAGCCCGAAAAGCCAATTTCTCTTTCGTAGAATCCACGCACATCGCTTGCGTTACACCCTTCTTGGAATCCCACAGGCGATTTAGATGCTCTTACTTCGCTCGAGGACACACATGTTTTTTGAGACCATGATTGACCCGACGAAGTCGACTTAACTCATGGCGCGATAATGAGTTCCGGAAGGATGGTCGGCGACGCTGAAGTTGCTGAGATGGCCTGCCGGCGAGGACACCCCGAACTTGGCCATGTATACTTTTTGGGCGAGGAATTTCTTGTCAGCCTGCCTCTGGAACATAAATATCTGTGCCGCGTGTCTGCCTATGGGTGCCAGCCGTGCCTGATCGCAGATATAAAGTACTCTTTGTTTGCGGTCACCCCGTGCAATATATGTCGCCGCTGCTGCAGAGAATGGCGCAGCACCCGCGACTCGATACAAGCACGGTCTACTGCCGGTTGCGCGGCGCCAAAGCAGGAGTCGATCCCGAATTTGGTGCAAAAATTCAATGGGATATACCTCTGCTGGACGGATACACCTGGGTCGAGATCCCCAACAAAGGCACGGATTCCGAGGGGTTTTGGGGATTGTACAACCCCGGCCTTTGGAAATTCGTGCGTAAAGGAAATTTCGACGCTGTGTTTTGCCACACAGGCTACATCCGCGCCTCTTTCTGGATCACCTATCTGGCCAGCAAACTTTCCCGTTCCGCTTTTCTCTTTGGGACGGACGCGACCACATTGACCCCACTCGATCGACAGATGTGGAAGCGCCCAGTGAAGCGCTTCTTCTGGCCATTCCTCTACCGCCTTGCCAGTCAGGCTATCGCCCCCTCCACCGGAACACGGGATTTACTGCGGTCTCTCGGGATCCCCGAAGCGCGCATCAGTCTGATTCCCTATGTTGTCGACAACGATTGGTGGAAAGCGCAATCGGCGAAGGTCGACCGCAACGCCGTCCGCGCCTCCTGGGGAGCAGGCCCCGACACGGCAGTAGTTTTGTTCTGCGCCAAACTTCAACCATGGAAACGTCCACTGGATCTGGTTCAAGCGTTTGCTAAGGCCGACGTCGCGAATTCCCTGCTGCTCCTGGCGGGCGATGGCCCTCTGAAAGAAGAATTGCAAGCTGAGACCGCACGTCTCGGCATCTCCGATCGAGTGCGCTTCCTGGGATTCGTAAATCAAACGCAATTGCCGGCGCTCTATACCGCCGCCGATGTGATGGTACTACCCTCCGAATATGATGCGTTCGGAGTCGTGGTAAATGAAGCTATACTCTGTGGTTGCCCGGTGATCGCCAGCAGCAGCGTGGGCGCAGGGCGCGACTTGATCGCCCCCGTCGATCCCTCCTTTGTATATCCCTGTGGGGATGTGGGCACCCTGAGCACCTTGTTGCGCCGCGTGCTTTCGGACCGGTCCGATTTGGCCAAGTTCCAAATCGCTGCCGGCGAACGAATGAAGACCTGGTCGCCGCGAGAGTATATTGCCGCCACAGTGGAAGCCGTCGAACGTGCGGTTTCCCGTGTCCGGCCAGCCTCTTAGCCGCGCGCCCTGCCGCCACCTCCCTCGGCATTCCCGCGACTTCTTAACTATGCTAAAATCCAATGGTTCCGGAAAAGTATGCCTCGCGGTTGGGTTCGACTTTTCGCGGTTCATTGTCAGTCTCCGCACAGGGCGACCCCGCAATGCATGTAGAATGAGCCACGCGTCCATTCCTTGGCAGTAGCGGGGGCCATTAATCCAAATTCAGCTGACCGCCCGGCGGTCGCGAGCGATAAAGAGGGTTTGTCATGTCTGGGCATTCAAAATGGGCAACAATCAAGCACAAGAAAGCGGCCACTGACGCCAAGCGCGGCCGCGTTTTCACTCGCATCATCCGAGAAATTTCCATCGCGGCTCGCATCGGCGGCGGTGATCCGAACTCCAACCCACGGTTACGCACGGCCATTCTCGCGGGCAAGAACGAGAACATGCCGAATGAAAACATCGAACGCGCCATTCTCCGCGGCACCGGCCAGCTCGAAGGCGAACAGTATGAAGAAGCCATGTTCGAAGGCTACGGCCCCGGCGGCGTGGGTTTGCTGATCCAGGTAGTGACCACGAATCGCAATCGCATCGTGGGTGAGTTCCGCCATTTGATGACGAAAAATGGCGGAAACATGGCTGAAGCCGGCGCGGTGGGTTGGATGTTCCATCGCAAAGGCGAGATTACTGTTCCCAAGGAAGCAGCATCCGAAGAAAAATTGCTCGACCTGGTTCTGGAAGCCGGCGCAGAGGATATGAAAGACGACGGCTCCGCGTGGTACATCGTTACTCCGCCGGAATCCCTCGAAACCGTAAAGGAATCTCTGGCCAAGGCGGGCATCACTCCGGCATCGGCAGAGATCGGCATGGTGCCGCAGAACTACATCAAGCTGACCGGGGCGCAAGCCACCCAGATGCTGCGCCTGGTCGAAGCTCTCGAAGAGCACGATGACGTGCAGCATGTTTACGCCAACTTCGACATCGACGAATCGGAAATCCAGGCGGCCGTCGGCGCAAATTAGTTCCGCCTGTCCCATTTCAAATTCTCCAAAGGGCCATCCGGTTCCACCCGCGATGGCCTTTGTTTTTCGCGGGA
>Ga0210410_10000855_pt1 | contig 30189 bp, 25 predicted proteins | sample IncBWC4MmetaG_FD_161058 | JGI IMG/M metagenome (GOLD analysis project Ga0210410, IMG submission 161058) | Forest soil microbial communities from Barre Woods Harvard Forest LTER site, Petersham, Massachusetts, United States - Inc-BW-C-4-M | ecosystem: Environmental > Terrestrial > Soil >...
GATGGGTATCTGGCACTCCCGGCAAACCTCCAGCTTACGCGGGAACCGATTTTGTCGTTGCCCGGAACGGTCGCATCGCTGCGATCTATATGTTTTTCGACAGCCTGCCCTGAGCTGGACTCTGCTGTTCACGATACACGAGTGACGAACGTTTTTCTGCAACCCGGACTGCGTCAGTTGGCGAAGAATCTCGAATACACTCACGAGCGGCTTTTGCCGTTCCGAATGGTCGGCAATGCGGAGACTAGCTGGTAACCGGCGAGCCGCCCTAAGCAACTGCTGGTTCGCTCTTCTTCTCAACTGCGGGCTTGACCGCACGTTCCTCCGCTGCAACAGCGTTACTAAAGTTGAAATCAGTTGGCGCTACGCCGGTGATGAGTCGCGCTCCCCGACTGAAAGTTATGTCCTGAATGGCCCACTGAATGAAAACCAGAATCCGGCTCTGGAACTCGACGATGTACGCTAGGTGGATGAAGGCCCAGACCAGCCATGCCGGCAAACCCCAAAGATGCACGCCAAAGACGTCGGCCACCGCTGCCGCGCGTCCGATCACCGCGAGGCTGCCCTTATCAAAATACTTGAAAGGCTTCGGGTTGGGTTGTCCCTTTACCTTTCTCACGATCGCCTTCGCCGCGTAGGCTCCTCCCTGCATCGCAACCTGCGCCACGCCAGGCAAAGGCTTTCCGTTTGAATCTATAGAGAGAGCGAGATCTCCAACGACATAGATGTCTGGAAAATTAGCGATTGTAAGGTCGGGGCCGACCTTGATTCTTCCACCGTGGTCAGTTTCAGCGCCCGTGTTTTTTGCCAGCATCCGGGCCAATGGCGCCACGGTGACACCGCCAGCCCAGATCACGGTTTTTGTGGAAAGGCGCTGGCTGGAACCGTTGACTTCGATGCTTACCCCGTCCCGGTCAACGGTCGTGACCCTCGCCCCCATCTTGGTTTGCACTCCCAGCTTCGCAAGCGACCGCTCAGCCTTCTGTGCCAAATCCTCCGGAAAGGTCATGAGCAGACGCGGGGATGCATCCAGCAGAGTAATCTGCGCGTCCGCAGGGCGGATGGAACGGAAGTCGTTCTTGAGCGTTTGCCGCGCGATTTCGCCAATCGCCCCGGACAATTCAACGCCCGTGGGGCCTGCTCCCACGATCACAAAATTGAGCCACGCGCGCCGCTCCGCAGGATCGGAAAGCCGTTCTGCAACTTCGAATGCGTAAAGAATCTTGTGGCGGATGTTCGTCGCTTCCTCGATGCTTTTCAGACCAGGAGCCCACTGTTGCCAGGCGTCATGGCCGTAATAAGAAGTTTGCGACCCAGTCGCGACAATCAGAGAGTCGTATTCGAAACTTTCTCCGTCGGCGAGCAGCACATGTTTCGACACCGGGTCAATGTCTTGAACCTCGCCCAGCAACACGCGAGTATTTTTCTGACGGCTCAAGACGCCACGCAATGGCGCGGCGACCTCGCCGGGTGAAAGCGAACCGGTAGCAACTTGGTACAACAGAGGCTGAAACAGGTGATAGTTGCGCCTATCGATCACTGTCACGTCGACCGGCGCAGACTTCAGCGCTTGTGCCGCGTTCAGGCCTCCAAAACCGCCCCCTATAATAATGACCTTCGATCGAATACCCATAAGCCTCTGCACCTTCCTCACATACGTTTTGTCATTCGAGCGCCTGCTTCTGGCGCGAGGCAACAAGCAGATTCCTCGCTTCGCCCTGAATGACAATTGTGATTGAACAAAGCAGATTCCTTGCTTCGCTCGGAATGACAACTGTTATTTGTGTTTCACGCTACCTTCAGTCGAAGTAAATCCAACGACGAATCACGCGGCGCGATCGCCGGCCGCCGCGCGATCCGCGAAAACCACGGCCCGCAGCCGGCCGATTCTCCCCGCCGGTATCGTCAGATCGCCTTGGCGCAAGCGCAAGAGAGCATCGGCCTTTTCAGGGCCTGTCGCCAACCACAGAATCCTTCGAGCGCGGTTGATGGCCGGATATGTCAGCGTCATTCGCTGCCTTCCCTGGTAGCTGCCGGTCACAGCGATGTCAGTTGCGGTCACACTAAGGACTGGATCCCCCGGTACCAGCGACGCGGTATGTCCGTCAGGTCCGAGGCCCAGATGGACGAGATCAAGCGTCGGTGGCGAACCGGCGATCTTAGCCAGGAGCAAAGCGTATTCCCTGGCGGCCGTCTGGAGGTCGGGCGATTCCACTGGCATAGCATGAATGTTCTCCTGTGGAATCGGGGAATGATCGAGCAGACTATCCCGAAGATGCGTAAGATTTCTGTCCTTATCGCCGGGGGGCGCCACCCGCTCGTCCACTTGCACGACGTGAATGCTCTTCCAGGGAAGTTCTTCCTCCGCAAGGGTTCGCAGCATAATCCAGGGGGTGCGACCGCCGCTGACGGCCATCACGAAGCGGCCGTGGTCGGCAACGGCAGCCTGGGCCGCAGCCGCAATCGCCTTTGCGGCCGCCTGTGCAGCACTGGTTTCATCGGCGAGTATTTCCATGACCATCGCGAGTTCTTCGTTTTTCATTTTTCACGCAGCCTGGGTGGCAACTGGAGACAGTCCTTGTCTCACGACCGGGTCTTGCCAGCCTCCCGGCGGAGTGACGCGTTCGACTTCGCTCGGCCCCCACGTGTTGGGGGCATACGGATAAATTGGCGGGCTCTTCGTCAATAACGGACCTACAATTCGCCACGCTTCTTCGACGTAGTCTTCGCGAGCAAACAAGGTCCTGTCCCCCTCCATGGCTGCTCCGAGCACTCTTTCGTAGGCATCCATCTCCTCGGCTCCTGGGGAGTGGCTCGCGACCATTTCCCCGGCTTGAAGCGATATCCTCTCTGCCGCCGGAGCCAGCGTCATCATCCCCATCGCGATCGTTACTTCTGGACTGATGCGCATCCGCAGATGATTCTCCGTCAGAACACTGTGAGGGATCAGGGAAGGTGGCTTGTGAAACTTGGCCACAATTTCCGTGCAGGTTGTCGGCAAACACTTGCCGGCGCGGAGGTAGAAAGGAACGCCTTTCCAGCGCCACGAGTTGACGTCAAACTTCAAGGCAGCGAAAGTCTCTGTCTGCGAATCCTTGGCGACGCCGTTTTCGTCCAAGTATCCGCGGAACTGTCCGCGAACAACATCCTTTGCTTCTAGCGCGGGAATTGACTTCAGAACTTTCACTTTCTCATCGCGGACAGATTCGCTGTCAAAGCCAGCCGGCGGTTCCATCGCCAGATTCGACAGTATCTGGAACAAGTGGTTCTGCATTACATCGCGGATAGTTCCAGTCTGGTCGTAGAAAGCTCCCCGACCCTGGACACCAAAATCCTCGGCCATCGTGATCTGCACGCTTTCGATATAGTTGCGGTTCCAAAAAGCCTCCACAAAAGTGTTGGCGAAGCGGAATGCAAGCAGGTTGTTCACTGGCTGCTTGCCGAGATAGTGGTCGATGCGAAAGATGTCGGCCTCGTCGAAAACCGAGAGCAGAACTTTATTGAGTTCCTGCGCCGAAGCAAGATCATGCCCGAACGGCTTTTCGACGATCACCCGCGCACCCGTGGAGGAATTCGATTTCGCCAGGTTTTCTACCACGGTTTCAAATAGAACCGGCGGAATTGCAAGGTAATGCGCTGGGTGGTGCGCGTCCTTGAGTTCTTTGCGAAGGGCGGAGAACGTTTCCGGGTCCTGATAGTCTCCGTCAACGTAGCGAAGCAAGCCCACGAGCTTTTCAAACGCGGCCGGATCGACCCCGCCGTGTTTCTCGAGGCTGTCGTGCGCCCGCGCCTTGAGTTGATCGAGCGACCAGCCCGCTTTCGCTACGCCAACGACCGGAACATTGAGATGACCTCGCTTTATCATCGCCTGGAGCGCAGGAAATATCTTTTTGTAAGCGAGGTCGCCGGTTGCACCAAAGAACACCAACGCGTCGGAATGAGAATTGGTCACGGTCATCTCCTTAAGCCACCTTCGTCTTGCTGTCGGATTTTTCCAGATGTCCGCCAAATTGAAAACGCATCGCGGACAGCAGCTTGTCGGCGAAATCGGCATTACCGCGCGAACTGAACCGCTCGTAAAGGGACGCCGTCAGGACCGGTGCCGGCACCGCTTCGTCGATCGCGGCTTTGATGGTCCAGCGCCCTTCGCCGGAATCCGAGACTCGGCCGGCAAACTTCGAGAGATTCGAATCCTGAACGAGCGAACTAGCTGTCAGATCCAGCAACCATGAGGCAATCACACTCCCTCGGCGCCACACTTCGGTTACATCACGCAAGTTCAGGTCGTATTGATACTCCTCGGGATTCCGCAGGGGCGTTGTTTCCGCATCGGCCGCAGCATTTTCTTGCTTACCAACGTTGGCGGAACGGAGAATGCTCAGACCCTCAGCGTACGCGGCCATGATTCCGTACTCGATGCCGTTGTGAACCATCTTGACGAAATGGCCGGCGCCGTTTTGGCCACAATGCAGATAGCCCTGCTCGGCAGTGCCTCCGATCTTGTCACGGCCCGGCGTGCGCGGAACATCTCCCATTCCCGGAGCCAGTGCGGCGAAGATCGGGTCGAGCCGATGAACGACGTCGTTTTCTCCGCCGATCATCATGCAGTAGCCCCGCTCCAGACCCCAGACACCTCCGCTCGTGCCAACATCTACGTAATGAATCCGCTTGGACGTAAGTTCTTTGGCGCGACGAATGTCGTCGATGTAGTAGGAATTGCCCCCGTCGATCAAGATGTCGCCCGCATCCAGGAGGGGAAGCAAATCAGCGATGGTTTTGTCGACGACTGCGGCGGGAACCATAAGCCAAATCGCTCGTGGCTTCTCAAGCTTCTTCACAAACTCCGCGAGAGAAGCAGTGCCGGTGGCCTTCTCTTTGACCAGCTCGCCAACGGCCTGTGGCGACCTGTCGAACACCACACAGTTGTGTCCTTTATTAATGAGCCGTCGCACCATATTGGCGCCCATCCTTCCAAGTCCGATCATTCCAAGTTGCATACCTATCTCCTAAAGAAACAAGATTAGTTAAGTGTTTAAGACAACGTGTTTACGAGCAATGTTTGTGCGTAGCCCGTCCATCGCCGAGGCCACGCCTGCTTTGTTGCCAAAAATCGATGAGCCAGCGACAAAGACATCGGCACCCGCTTCGGCAGCCAGAGACCCGGTTTCTTCGTCAACGCCTCCGTCCACTTCCACCTCACAGTTAAGTCTCATGCTTTCGATCATCTGGCGAACGCGTTGAATCTTGGGCAGCGTGCTGTGAATGAAATGCTGATGCCCGAAACCGGGATTAACGGTCATCACCAGGACCAAATCAAGATCCGGTAGGATTTCTTCCAGCACCGCGACTGGGGTTGCAGGATTGATGGCAACCCCCGCTCGCTTCCCCAACTCTTTGATCCGGTGCACGGTGCGATGCAAGTTGTTGTTGCCTTCCCAGTGAACAAGAAACGAATCGGAGCCGGCCACGATAAACTCTTCTAAAAACAAGTCCGGATCCGAAATCATCAAATGCGTTTCCAGCGGAAGCCGGGTGACGTGCCGGAGCGATTCGATGATCGGCGCTCCCATCGAGAGATTCGGCACGAAGTGCCCGTCCATTACGTCGATGTGGATCCTGTCGGCCCCGGCCCTCTCTGCTTCGGTTACCTGTTCGCCAAGGCGAGAAAAGTCAGCCGCCAGGATCGACGGCGCCAGCTTGACCATAGCGCTCTCCATCTGCATTCCTGTTCCTTCCTACGCTAGAACAACTTTGTTGCTGGTCTCAAAGATCTCCACGAATTGCTGGTAGCGGCGGCTAATATCAGCTACTGCTGCATCCCGCGTGATCTTCTTGCTGCGCCAGTCAATCAGTGGATTCCAGAAGCTCGTCCGTCCAACCGCAAAGCCGATGAAGCCAGGCACAGTTGATGCAGTCGTAAGCCATTCTTGAACCTTCTTGTCGTCTTCACCCCGGCCGAGGATGATGCAACCAACTTCATTGCGGCCTCCCCGGCGCGCGGCAGCCACGATTTTCTCGCAGTCATCCTTTCTGTCGAGGCCCTCAATCTTCCAAACGTCGGGTTCGACGCCCGCGTCCTGTAGTTGCTCGATGGCTTGTGCCATCAACTGAGGACGAAGCTGAAGATCGTAAGCCTTCTTGTCTCCGTGAAGCCGTTCGAGCTGAGACTTCTCCGCCGGGACCAGCAGTTCAAACATAAACCGGCTGGGACTCTTGTTGCTGTGCAGATTTTCCGACAAGCGTTTCAGGCGGGCCGCCTGCTGCTGGTTCAGTTTCTGATCTCCTTCCGCGTTGTAGCGAACCAGAACTTTGCAGAACGTCGGATGAAAAACCTCAATATGCTTTTGGAAGTCCTCACCGTACTCGAAGTCGAACTCCTCCTGTCCGCTCTTTTCTGCCGGGCAACACGTTGTATATCCCTCCCCACTCGCATCGCGTAGAATTGCGCTGCCGAACTGCTCGTCCACAAGAATTCCTGCCTTCTCCCTAGGCACGCCAGCGTCGATGGCAGCCGTAAATGCGTCATAGATGACCCGCTTGGCGGCAGCAATTTCCGCGGTCTGTTGCGGGCTCAAGGCGCCGTCCCATCCGAACATCTTCTTCTGGAACGATCCCCGGTGGTCGAATGGGAGAACATAGAGAGGTTTGTTAAAGCCGACACTTGTCATGCGGTCTCCTTAGTTTTCCGATAGTAAGTAATTAGATTATTGGTTGAGCTGTCGTGGGCAAGCTTGGGTTCCTCTTTGCTTTCTAGTTCAGGAATAATGCGTTGCGCCAGAACCTTGCCCAGCTCGACGCCCCACTGATCGAATGAATCGATGTTCCAGATTGCACCCTGAGTGAACACGGAATGTTCATAGAGTGCCACCAGTTTGCCCAGGGTTTCCGGCGTTAGCTCCTCCGCCAGGATCGTGTTCGACGGCCGGTTCCCTTCAAAGACCCGATGTGGCACCAGCCAATCCGGTGTACCCTCAGCCTTTACTTGGTCGGGTGTCTTGCCAAACGCAAGTGCCTCCGTCTGGGCAAAAACATTGGCGATTAGCATGTCGTGATGCCGGCCAAGCGGATTCAGTGTCTTCAAGAAAGCAATGAAGTCGCATGGGATCAGTCGTGTTCCCTGGTGAATCAATTGGTAGAACGAGTGTTGACCGTTCGTGCCCGGCTCGCCCCAGTAGATGGGACCGGTCTCGTGAGTTACCGGCTTCCCGTCGACTGTGACGTGCTTGCCGTTGCTCTCCATTGTCAACTGCTGGAGATAGGCTGGAAAGCGCTTCAAGTACTGCTCGTAAGGCAGGACCGCCAAGGTTTGTGCGCCGAAGAAATCGTTATACCAGATTGACAAAAGGCCCAGGAGCACCGGCAAGTTCTGCTCGAATGGCGCGGTGCGGAAGTGCTCGTCCATCTGGTGAAAACCATCCAGCATGGCGCGGAAGTTGTCGGGCCCGATGGCAATCATGGTTGAAAGACCGATGGCCGAATCCATCGAATAACGGCCGCCGACCCAATCCCAAAACCCGAACATATTGGCGGTGTCGATTCCGAACTTCGCCACTTCCGCGGCGTTTGTAGAAACTGCAACAAAATGCTTCGCAACTGATTTCTCATCGCCCCCGAACCCGGCAACTGACCAATCGCGAGCGCTGTGCGCATTCGTCATCGTTTCGAGTGTGGTGAAGGTCTTTGAAGAGACGATGAACATGGTTTCCGAGGGATCGAGGTCCCGCACGGCTTCAGCGAAATCGGTGCCATCAACGTTGGAAACAAACCGGAAGGTCATGGAGCGGTCGCCGTAGTATTTGAGCGCTTCGTAAGCCATCACCGGCCCGAGGTCGGAGCCGCCGATCCCGATGTTGATCACGTTACGAATGCGCTTGCCGGTATAACCCTTCCACTCACTGCTCCGCACACGGTTTGAAAAGTCGGCCATCTTGTCGAGCACCGAATGCACTTCGGGAACTACGTTCTTGCCATCGACAAGAATGGACGCATCTTTCGGAGCACGCAGGGCCACATGCAAGACCGCACGCTTCTCGGTTATGTTTATCTTTTCGCCGGTGAACATCGCGTCGATGCGAGTTCGCAAACCGGATTCCTCAGCGAGTTGAAAAAGCAGCCTGAGGGTTTCATCGGTAACCCGGTTCTTGGAGTAATCGAGATGCAGGCCCACTGCGTCAAGCGTGAGGCGCTCGCCCCGCCCGGGATCATCTGCAAAGAGCTGTCGCAGGTGTGAATCGCGAGTCTCCTTATAGTGAATGCCGAGATCCTTCCATGCCTGCCGTTTCAGGGCTGGGCGCCTCGTGATTGCTTCCACTCGTGCTGCCATATTCTTTGTCCTTTCCTGTCCTCATAGTATTTAGAGTCGTTCCAGTGGCGGAAGGAGACACTGATCGCCCCTCGTTTACTTCCTCCCACAGGCGAAAGCCGCCTAAGAACGCATCGTGATTGTCGCCAGCCCGGCACTTGGGAGGCAGCTCCTCCAGTTCCTTGGCGTTGCCGCCTCCCAAAACCACTTCGTCGGGCTCAAGCGCCGCTGTTAGCCGGGCGACTACGTCCGCGACGTGCTGACGCCACTTCCTCTTACCGTCGTTTATTAGTGCCTCGTTGCCTACATAGCTTTCGTAAGTCCCCTTCTTGTACGGAAGATGACCCAGTTCCATGGGCTCCACGATACCGTCGACTATCAGGGCGGACCCGAGCCCGGTTCCGAATCCCAGGAACAGCATTTTGCCTTTTCGATAGCTGCCCAAGGCTTGCATGGCTGCATCATTCACCAACTTCACGCGAGAGTCGAAGTCGGACCGGAAATCAAAGCCGACCCAACCACCACCGAGATTGCGTGGCTCTGCAACCGGGTGATTTCGCAACACCGGCCCTGGGAAACCGATCGAAACTGCGTCGTACCGCCAATCCACGACAACCTTCTTGACTCCTTCAACCATTTGCTTCGCCGTCAGCGTAGGTCCCGAGGCGAATTTCCGTGGCTCCGTCTCGCCGCTGACCAGCACCTTGATGTGCGTTCCGCCCACATCAATAGCCAAAACCTTCATGAAACTCTCCATCCGGACAAGTCTTTCACTACGCGAACTTTTCTTCCTAACTGAAGGCAAGCTCCGGAATCGTCTTCTCCAACCCGTACGCGGCCGCCCCCGCCAGTCCCGCTGGTGCAACGATTACATGGACCGGGATGCGCTGCATCAAATCTGCAAACCGTCCTTTGCGCTTGAAGTTCTCCATGAAGGTAGGGTTCTCGATCAGGCGCAGAGTGTGTACTGCAACGCCGCCCGCCACATACACTCCGCCCGTCGAGAGCACCTTCACCGCGAGATTGCCCGCCTCACTCGCCAAGATCGAGACGAAAAGATCAACGGTTGCCGCACACAGCTTGCTGCGATTGCCAGCGTCAACGGCTTGATTGATGATCACGAAAGAGGGATCCCCGGCGGAGGCCACCTGGGCAGCGACTTCGGGATCCTCCGCAATGCCTTCAACGTCTAGCAGATAACCGTAGACATTAGGAATTCCAATTCCCGAACAAACGTGCTCAAAGCTCACATGATCAAACTTGTTGAGCATGTATTCGAGCAAGCGGATCTGCCTTTCGTCCGTCGGCGCAAAATCTGAATGACCACCTTCCGAACTGTGCGCCACATACCGTGATCCATCCCATGTAAGAAACGACTCCCCCAGGCCGGTCCCGGGTGCAATCACGGCAATGGCTCCCTTGGGAACGGGTACGCCGGCATTAATCGTGTGAACGTCACTGGGCCTGAGGATCGGGACGGCACGGGCGATTGCTTCCAGGTCATTGATCAGGCGAACTGACTGGAGGTTGACGTTCAGCTCCCGTGCGAGAGAGGCCTCTTCAATCACCCACGGCAAGTTCGTAGTCTTCACCCGTCCGTCAAGCACTGGTCCAGCCACCGCGAAGCAGGCTCGGTCGACATTGATTTTGGTCTTTACCAGAAAGTCCTTCACGATCGCTTGCAAGCTGGGATAGTCAGCGCTATGAAACTTTGCTTCTGCCAGCGGCGTATAAGGCCCGCTTTCATTCGAGAAGATCGCCAAATCCGTTTTCGTGCCCCCGATGTCCCCTGCAATAAGCATGCCTATTCTCCAGTCTGCGATTCCTACGCTCGCGCAAAGCGTTCGCTATTCGGCTTCGAGCCGCTCAGGCCATAAAACAAGATGTACACGTAGCAAATTACGGGCACGAAGAACGCATGATGAAGTCCGATGCGATCGGCGATTGTGCCTTGTACAAGCGGAAGAATTGCGCCTCCCACGATCGCCATATTCAACAGGCCTGACCCGGTTCCGGTCAATGGGCCGAGCTCTGCCACTCCCAAACTGAAAATGGTTGGGAACATGATGGAGTTGAAAAACCCGACGGTCAGAATCGTCCACATCGCCGTGTTCCCGCCTGACAGCATCGACGCACCGACCAGCACGGCAGCGACGGTGGCGCATAGGGCAAGCAGACGCCCCGGCCTGATCCTCCGCAAGACCCCGGCTCCGAGAAATCGGCCAATCATCGCCCCACCCCAGTAGAAAGATACGAAGCCTGCCGCGGTTTTGGCCGAGAGCCCTGCAATCTCGGGCAAGCCAAAATAATTCACCAGAAAGCTTCCGATTGAGACTTCCGCGCCAACATAAGCAAAGATTCCCAGCGCGCCCAAAAACAAATTGGGATGTTTCCAGATTGAATCGTTTACCTTCTCGGTGCTGCCCGAGATAGCAGTTTCGACTTGCGGAAGTTTGGAAATACCAATCAAGACGGCCAACAGGATTAGCGCGAATCCGATCACGGTGTATGGCATTCTGACGGACGCTGCCTGTTGCACGCGATAGGCCTGTAGAGCCTGCGGCGTCAACTGCCTTAGCTGTTCGACCGCAAACGGAGCCGCGCTCAAGATGAGCAGTCCCCCGAGCTTCGGTGCGATTGTCGTACCCAGCGCGTTGAACGCTTGTGTAAGATCCAGGCGGCTTGATGCTGTTTCTGGCTTCCCCAGCAGATCCACATACGGATTGGCAGAAACCTGAAGGCCAGTGATCCCGACGGCGAGGATGAGGAGCGCGGTCAAAAACAAAGGATAGGAAGCAGCAGACGAAGCTGGAAGAAACAGGAAAGCGCCACAAGCCATGGTTAGCAGGCCAACCACCATGGTTCTCTGGTATCCGATCCGGTTCACGAACCTCGACCAGGGTATCGAGAACAAGAAATATGCCGAAAAGAATGAAAACTGGATCAGCATGGCCCGCGTGTAACTGAGATCGAAGATCGACTTCAGATGTGGCACCAGAATGTCATTAAGGCAGGTGAGAAATCCCCACATGAAAAACAATGTGGTGACGATCGCAAGGGGACGGGCATAACTTCCTGCCGTTGTCCGCGGCGAAGAGCCTTGCACCGGTGCTGAGTTCGTCGTTAGTTCGCTAGTTCCCATTTTGTGCCTCCGGTTCTACCACCACGTCTCCGCTTGCACTCCGTACGTCAATCCGTTGGTTTTGTTCTGATAGGGAATCCCGCCCACAAATCCGCGCAGTCCGTCCGACCAGCTTGCGTAAGTCAGAAAAGACCGCAGGACCGGGCGGCTGAAGAATTTGCGTCCCGCCCCAATCTGCGGTGCGATGGTGAACTTTCGCAGCCAACCGTCATAAAGGCCAACCTTACTGTGCGTGTGATCAAAGCCTCCCTCGAACGCTAGCGACAGATACTTGGTAAAGAAGACCTCTGGGCGCGCCCCAAATGAGGCCCACTGCTGCCACGGATGTTGCGGGTTCCCATCCTTAGTCCGCTGGTAAATGAAGATGGGCATAATGGCGAATCTGTCATTCGGCTGAAAGAGCACCTGTTCGGTTACCAGGAACCTTGCGGAACTGTTGAGAAAAGGCGTTGGATCGTCCAGGGATGTACTGTAATTGCTTGCCGCTCCCGTCCCGTATTGGATGCTAAGAGTGTGATATCCGCCGTGCCACTCCAGGCGCTGGTGACGCAATCCAACGGCATATCCGTTGGTCGTCGGGATCACTGTTTGTGTAGATGATTCCGTGCCACCTTTGGCCCTCGCAAAATCAAACCATCCACCCCACAGCCCAGCCGGACCTTTGAGATCATAAAAACGGATGTCGATGTTGGTCTTGGCGTAGTTACCATTTTGCGTGACGATGTCTGGCCTCGCGCCCGACAAGAATCCCAGCGCCATCTTAGCGAAGCCCAGATTCAAGTCTTCGACGCCGGCGCCGTAGCCGCTCATGTCCAGCGGGTAGAAGTCGTCGATCTCGATATGCTGCCGGCGGTAATAACGCTCTCCAGCCCAGAACTTAGCACCCGGTTGACTCTCAAAGATATTGCCGGCTTGAACGAAAGCCTCACGGAAGCGGAACTGATCGTTGCCGGTGCCATTGGCAAAGCTCGCATAGCTGGCGGAGTTCGTGGTGTTGGCCTCCACCATCACCTCCGTCCTGATCCACGCTTTGTCAGAGTCGTGCTGCGGATTGATCCAGTTGTTGACGAAGATCAGTTCCGCGTAGGTCTCCGCCTCGTTTCCCAGCCGGTACTTCGCATCCGCACCCGGCGCCTGGAAAGCAACCTGTTCTCCGCCCACGCTGTTGAGGCCGTAGCCGGAGCGAAAGTATCCGTGAAACTCAAAGACGCCGACTTGCTCCTGCAACTTTGCGATCTTCGTGTCGGTTTCCCTTAAGAAGTCATATGTTGGCGCCTGTGGCAGTTGGCCTTGAAACTTCGCACCAACCTGATCTGAGTGTCCGAGAACAGATTTTTCCGTCTGTTGGGCCGCGAGCTCCACTGCGGAAACTGTTCCCTGCTTTTCTCTGGCCTCTTTCTCTTCCTTGATTTGCTGCTCAAGAGCAGCGATGCGTTGCTCGAGGTCACGGGTGGTCGTATCGTACTGTTGTTTCAATTGCTGTAGCTGTTGCTCAAGCTGATCCGACTGTTCCCCGTTCGCCGTCAGGACGCCGAGTGCAACCATTGCCGTGCAACCGACGAGCCGACTGAAAAGCCGTTTCCAATGAGTACGCAGCTCAGCGAACATTTAATTTGATCCCTGCTTTGGCCTGCCCGTTTCTTCGTTCCGGAGGCAGGTAGGCAAGCTATCGTTAGGCAACTTTCCTTGAGCATTCACCATTCCACACCGTCTTTTCCTGGTCGCAAGGACACATTGGCGAGCGGCGCAAGCATTTACAGCGATTCTCGGCGAAAACTATGCAGCTCGAGCTTTCAAGACAGGCGGAAGGTGGCTGTCAATGGTTTGGCTAATGACAATAACCAGGTCTCCACCACCCAGGTCTCCACGGAGCTGCTAAAAAGCCCATCCCTGAGTTGCCAGCATCGGCATTTTGTAATCACCGCGTCCGAAATGCATAGTCCACTCCCGACCTACGCGCAGCTAAGCGTTGCGTCCAGAGACAAACTGTGCGGCCAATTCGGCAACACGCTTGCCCTGGAAGCGCGCTGCCGCCAGTGCAGTCTCGTCCGGTTTGAGGGCGCCGTTGTTGCTCGTGAATGAGGCGCCGTAGGGATTCCCAGCTTTGAACTGAATCGGGTCGGCGTAACCTGGCCCTACAATGATCGCTCCCCAGTGATAAAAGGTCGTATTGAGGTTGACGATCGTAGTCTCCTGGCCACCGTGTGCAGTGCCAGAACTGGAGAACGATGAGCAGACTTTGTTGACCAGCGCACCTTTTGCCCAGAGCGACCCCGTCGTGTCGAGGAACTGCTTCAGTTGTGCGGTTGGCAGGCCGTACCGCGTGGGTGTACCGAAAATGATCGCGTCAGCCCAGACCAGATCGTCGTTGCTCGCTTCCTTCACATGTTGTGACTCCAGCCGATGTGCGGCCCATCCTTGATTGGAAGCGATGGCTTCATCGGGTGCGAGTTCGTGCACTTTTCGTAAACGCACTTCCGCACCCGTTTCGCTTATACCCTGCTCCACGGCACGTGCCAAATGATACGTCGTACCAGTGGCACTGTAATAAATGACGGCAACCTTTACGGCCATTTCGATTTCCTCCGATCGAAGGTGACAACCACTGATTCGAGTGTTCTCACAGACATAAGTCTGTTGAACTTCTCTACAAGCCAGCCATCGAAAAGCGATGCTGGCGTCTCATCGTCATGTTTTCCAGGCAATAATCGAACTGCGCTCCGCAGTCGCAACACATGCGATAAGTTCGTTTGTCGATAGTGAAAACACGGCTCAACTGTCCGTGATAGCAGCCAAAAAATCGTTTGAAAACAGAAACCAATTTCTTCATAGCTAATCCTGCATTGCCCCTCCTCCTATGGCGTGTGAGCCTCACCTCTAAGGGTCAATGAGTGGAGCTTGAGCCAACTGCAGGTTGATCAACAGGTCGAGCCGCCATTCGATCTGGAAAAACAATGCCGTTTGACGACCCGGCAGCACTTTGCGAAATTCTGGCACGTACTTCAACCTCAGCTGCATGATGTCGCTGTCCGCAGCGGCCCGCCGGCGGATGTAGCTCTCCGCCTCATCGCCGCTCATCGTCTTGTAGTGGTCGAGATACTCTTCGACCAGCGCGATTTTAGTGTCGTAGATCTTCGTCAGATCCGCGGCGTATCGGTCATAGACGGGCCAGAACTTTTCTGCCTCGGCGTCTGTCAGGTCCATGTTGGCCGCAATGATCTGCTTCTTTTGCGACCTCAGGTCTTTCCTCAACAGTTCTACATCTTGATCAGGAGCCCATTGCGAGTCCTCGTAAATTACGGGACCGTTGGGGGCCTTAAGTTGCTTGGCCGATGGCGCGACTGATTCCTGCGCAAGCGACACATAACCCGCCGAAAAAACCACAGCGGCAATTGCGGGTATAAATAACGTTGACCTCACTGTTCTCCTCACTCATCCTCCTAGACGGATGGGTTCTTCTTGGGCAGTTTTTCCGAGACCCGTCTGCCTACACTCTGCATCCTGGTTTCCACGGAGCGGTATGGCCATACAGGTCGCAGATCGTGATGGGACAAACGGTTACGAGAAGCTTCTGTCAACGGGCCTGTGAAGATTCTGCAAGTTCGTGACAACACTCTGGCAGGTGACAGGTCAGCCTGATCGAGGCCGACAGGCAAACGGCTGGGCGGACCCGATAATCGATGTGGGTCGCGAGGGTTGCGCGAGTAGTTCGTCTTTGGAATTGGGAGTGCTTCTCAAAGACCGTTGGTCTAAGGAAATCGAATACTTTATGAAAAACAAGCTTTATGAAGATCGTTTGGCGGAATTCAAACACAATCGAAAAGAATCCGGCCTCCGTCGCATGTACCGGAAGTTCGGCCGAGTCGGGCCGGGTGCGACGCTTTTATCGTAGCCGGGCGGGCCTGGGCATTCTTGGAACTAGTTTCGAACTTTGGGTGAACTGCAAGAGGTCTTCGTCCGCCGCGTAATACGAAGAGCCTCGTGACACGACCCGAAAACAAAAGAGGCGTCCATGGTCTTTGCTCGCCAGGCCGGATTTGCAACCATTCTCGTCTTCATCACGCTTTGCGTGCAGTGCGCAGGGATGGCCGTTCTCATCCGCATGGCAAGAACGTATATTGACCGAAGCAAGAATGGGCTAAGCCCGTGGCGTGCAGGCGTACATATGGTGCGGTTTTCAGCGGCCATGATTGTTTTGCACATTGTGCAGATTCTGCTGTGGACAGGTTTTTATCACTGGCGTTGTCTTCCAACCTGGGAATCTTGCTTCTATTTTTCCGCCAGCAGCTATTCGACCGTCGGTTACGGAGACATTGTTCTCCCGCAAGTTTGGCGGGCTTTGGGTCCGGTAGAGAGTGTTACTGGAGTGCTCATGTGTGGCATGTCCGTGAGCGGTCTGTTGGCTATCGCCAGCCGACTGGTCGCGGCTGAGGCCAATGATGGCAAAGAGCTCTCCGCTTTGTTGTAGAGTTTGAAACCGGCCGTAGTAGTCTTAAGATGACAGTGTCAGCGTGAAGGATATTGGGTAATGGTCTGATGCTTTCACCTGCCTGTGAACGCGGCCAAGGCTGGCACCTATCGGCCCGCGAACAAACGCCCAATCGATTGGCCGTCCTGGCTCAAAAAGATGTTGTGATGGGGTCGTAGGCGTACGCGGAGATGCGATCGCATCCTGGAATGCGGACGCCGCAAGCGCCGAGGCTGCACTTGTTTTGTAAGCATCTAAGTTGAAATCCCCTGCAATAACCGCTGGGGACTGGGCGTCCTGGCGCGTCGCATCTGACAACACTTCCGAAATCTGTGAAAGGCGCAATTTATCACTACCACGACTTTCCAGATGAAGGTTGTAGGTCACAAGTTTCTTTCCAGCGACTTTGATGTCAGCTACGAGAGCGATCCTCCCTCCAAGTCTCTCCTGAAAGGGATCCATCTTTGGCAGATACCAGCGGGGCTGCCAAAAGTGCGATTGTCGTGAGAATCGGATCAGGCGCGGATTAGAGATGGGCCACCTCGCGAGCGTAGCCTGTCCATGGTACGCAGGAGAAGTTTTGGATCCCTGGACAAGTTCTTGAAACTCGCGTCCGAATACGTAGTTCATTTGGAGCTTTCGGGCGATTTCTTCTGCGATGTTCAGGCGATGCGTGCGGCGAGCATTGACATCCACCTCCTGCAGGATGAGAACGTCTGCGTTTGTATCCGCCAGGAAATCGATGACTCCCCGCAGCTGTAACCCGCGATCAATGTTCCAATCGACAATGCGGAGTGAACTGGGCGGCCAGATTCCCAAACGGAACGGCGCGAAGTTGTCGCTAATGATTTCCTTCATCGCCACACAGACACAGTAGCTTGGCTATTGAAGCTTAGCTAAGCCGCGGAGCCGGACGCCATCGACGCTCGTGCGGGAACAAATGTGAGATAGGAGTAAAGGGCGATCATCCAAACCAGATTTGCCCCCAGCGCCCCAGCAATTAGGAGCCAATTCATCACGCCGAAAAGCGCGAAAAACAGAAACACATAAGGCAAAAAGCAGCGCCGGATGATGAACTCAGTGTGCCGTCCAAGAAACAAGAACGGATTTGAACTACGGCTGTCGGCTTGTTTCTGCCACATACCCAAATACTGTTCCGGGCGTCCACCGGTCAACCGCTGACGCTGCAATCCGGTAGTGAGCATACTGGCAATCGCGCCGAATACCAGGAAACCACCCCACAGTAAATATGTCCGATCGCCTGAGCTTCTCACCAGGCCAATCGTCATGCCCGCAAAAATGAATAAATAATAAAGATAGTCGCAAACGGTCTCCAGCCAGCAACCAAAATCAGATTCCTGAAGTTTCAAACGAGCTACCTCGCCGTCGCATCCGTCGAGGACGCTTGCAAACCAGGACAGGATAGCGCCCGTCAGCATATTCCAGTAGCCGCCCAGGGCCAGAAACGCCCCAGCCGCCAAACTCACACCTAGCGTGAACACGCTGACCATGTTGGGCGTGATCGGGAATGGAATGATCTTGCGGCTGATCGGTATGGAGACCTTGCGGTTCATTCTGGCAAAGATGCCGTCTGTGGGCTTCACAAGCCAGCTGTTCAGTTTCTGCTCCGCCGACAGGCGCTGCTGCTCGCTGAGAACACATTGCCATTTTTCCTCCGCCACTGATTCGCTCACGACGGAATGAGTCATGCTGCACCAGGCAAGCACATCGCCGATGGAGCTGGCGATTTTGGGACAGCGGGCCGCGAGGTCGATCGCCATTTCTCGCGAGAAGGCACAGATCCCGGCCAACTCACTACCGGTCATTAGCGCTAGAGCAGCACCTTCTTCGTCCCAACCGGCTGCGCGCCGGTGGAGCGAAGGATGATAGATGGCGTCTCCAGTAATCAACACCAGATGCCCTTCCTCCTCTGCAGCTAGCCGCCCTAAGTAAGAGGGGAGAGACGCCTGGCCAAAGTTGAACTCACACCACTCGACTCTGCCGGGAATACGTCCGGTTTGAAGCAGTTCGTCCCGCACGCAGGGGCCTTTGGCGACGTCGATAATAACAACGATTCGCGAGGCAGCGGCCTTGTGCGCTCCCAGAATGCTTCGCAGCAAGATGGGAAGAGCACCGACTTCGGGCGTTGGCGAGCTGAACCCGAAAGCACCCAGGTTGTTTGCAAGAACAACGGCAGTGTGAGAGCGGCTGATCGACATACTGGTTGTTAGCTGCTGGTTTTGTAACGCTGGTTCAGGCCCAATTCGCATAAATGTCCCCGTCAGTTCCGATGGGATGGCTTTCTTGTCTCGGTTTGGTCAACACGACCAGGCAGAGCCCGCCCACAGCTGCCCAGAAAATTGCGCGCAGACGTCGAACCAATGCCAGAGTCAATCCAGCGGCTGCTGTGAGGCCGAATATTTTGACGATAAGCATGTTTCCGCCCTCGTACGTACCGAGGTTGCCTGGATTGAATGTGCCTGCGATATTTACCAGCTTGGTCAGCGCCTCAATTGCCAGCGCACCAAACAAAGTGATCTTGGCGTCCAAAAGCAACAGAATCAGATAAACCTCGAATACGGCAACGGCGTGGCAAGCGAGATTCAGAGCAAAGCTTGCCCAAAAAGAACCGGGCGTGTGGTGATAAAAGTCGAGTAGCTTCTTTTCAACGGAGTCGATCAACCCGCGTTTGCGTTCGATCCAACCACGGAAATATCGGATCCGGCCTAGCGCCTCTGCCGGGCCTGAGAGCACGGACCAGCGCTTTGCAATAGCGACTGCGGCCAACAGAACAACACCGAGAAGAACCGATATAAATACGCTCCCGTAAAGTGCCAGCGCGTGCGGCAGCGGCAAGACAATCAGCACCGCCAATAGGCCAACGCTGCTCACCACGGCAGCGCTGATGACAAAAAATGCGCGGTCAATCGTTACCGACGAGATTCCGCTGGCCAGCGGCATATCCGGGCCCAGCAGTGATACTCGCAGCCCTTCGCCGAACATCTGCCCCAAGCCACCAAACTGACCCACTGCTTCGGAGGCGAGGCGTAGCCCGAGCATGCGCGTGAAAGAGACCTGACGCTTTTCGTCGAGCAGTGTGATGCGCCAAGCCCACGTCTTTAGAATATGAGCTACCCCGCCCCAAGCCATCACCAAAGCCAGTCCCCATCCTAGAGTGGCCATGCTTTCAAGAAGCTTGGCCGGACCGGCTCGGTGGACCAGGTAGGTGAGCAGTAAGATGCCAAATGCGCCAGCCAGCAGCCGCAGAGGCATCCGCACTTTTGTGGCGTGGCTAGACACGGCCGACATTCTCGAGAGTGGATTCTTGGTAGGAATATCCTCCGAACATTCCTTCGGCGTACGCCAGTGCTTCGGGGGTATCAAGGTCCTGCCATTGCCCCTTGCCGATCTCCAGGGCGCGCAGCCGCCGCTCCGCGATCAACTGCCGCATACCTTCGGAGAGCGAACAGTTTCCATCTTTTTTCGCTGATTCCAGTCTGTCAAACAGGGCTGGGCTGCACAGGAACATTCCCGTATCGAGTGCATCGTAGTCCGAAATCTCTTTGCCGATGTCCACGATCCGGCTTCCATCGCGCCGAACCTTGGTCGCATCGTCCAGATCAAAAATGCGATCGATGTTGGGATCAACGGCGAGAATGACTTCACCGGGTTTGAGAGTTTGGTTAAGAAGCTCCTGCGCCGTCTCCGCTTCAAAAATGTGGTCTGCCATCAGTAACAGAAAATTCTCGTGGATTTCGTTCCTGGCTTTCAGCGCCGAAATGCCGTTGGCCTTGTGATAATCCGGATTTTCCACGAAAGTGATGGACACACCCAGCGAGCGGCCCTCAAACCAACTGCGAATCAATTCCGACCGGTACCCCACGACAATCACGAACTTATCGATACCGGCTCGATGCGCCCTGCGAATGACATGCTCCAGGATGGGCTTTCCGCGAAAGTTAACCAGAGGCTTGGGAAGGCCTCCCGACACAGACCGGATGCGGGTCCCGTTACCGGCGGCAAGAATGAGACATTGATTCACCGTTTTCATAAGTCAGAATCCGAAAACAAGCTTTCCTCTGAAGGTACGAACCGCGCTGTTGAAAAAGTGATCGAAGCGGTAGCTGTCCAAATCGTTTTGTACGTCGCGATAATTGGCATGATTGAACAGGTTGAACACTCCAAATCCGACTTTCAGCCTGTGTTCCTTGCCGTGGATCCCGAGCCCGAATTCCTTCAGCACTTGGACATCGACCGAATCGAAACGCGTGAATCGCACGTCATTGCGTGGACCGACGAATTCGCGCTCCTGGTTCACGACGGAGTAAGGAAATCCGGTGTGAGTGTCCCAGACGGGCATTACGGTCATCTTCCACGGAGCACGAAACTCTCCCCAAGCCAGAAAGCGATTGGGCGCGTCGAAGGACAAGGGCCCGCGAGCGTTCGCTTGAATCACGGCCTGCGGATCGTTTCCAAAAAACTGGTTGAAGTCGTTGAGATCACCCGTGGCCTTCGAGCGCACGTAAGAAGCATTCAACGTATGTCGTCCTATCTGATAGCGGCCAGTAATTTGAAACTCGCGGTAAAAGTCTCGTCCATCGTTGGCCAGGGTCAAGAAACCTCCCTTCGTCGTTGTGACCGGGTCGATAACGAGGTCATGCACGGTATTTCTTTGTTGGTAAGCAACCCGGACTAGAAAGTTGTTCGTCACTTGTCGATCAACTTCGACATTCCAGGTTTCGCTTCGCGGGTTGGCGAGTCCCCGGGGAATTGCGTTGGTATACAGCGTCGACGAAAGCAACTGATTGGCCGGATCAAAAGTCTGAATTGTTCGATTCGGAAAGATAGGGAACACTGGCGCGTTCAAAGGCACGCGGTCATAAAATATCCCAGCGCCAGCTTTCAGAAGCGTCTTGCGATCGCCCATCAATGCGAGTGTCAAGCCGGCGCGCGGCGCTGCGTGTGTCCCATCGGTGACCGAATCGGTGTCGAATCGCAAGCCGAAATCGAATGTCAAGCGTTGAGACACGGTCCAGTGGTCGCCAACAAACCAGGCGAACTCACTCTGGTTGACTGAAAACTGATGGGGCGCTCCAAACTCGATTCGCTCCAAAGTAGAGCCCGAAAAACCGACGATGTCCACTGGTGAAAACTGTTGATAGCCTTCGTAACCGCTGTGTGAGAAATCGAGGCCGATTTTCAACTGATGCGAACCGAGTAAGTGTCTTGTGCGTGCCTGATAAATCTCCTGCCATTCCACCCGTTCAGTGTCGCGATTCTGACGGTCAAAGAATCCGCCCTCGGTAGTTTCGACCAAAAGGCGATAAGGTTCACTACCGTTCGGGAGAAGGTTCGCGTCGAAGCGCTCATAGGCTAGTCGTGAAGTGAGCAGACCGCCCGAGTCTGAAACGAAGTTGTGTTGCATAGCGACCTGATCGCCCCGTTCATGCAGGTCTGGGGTTGAGGGTTGCGGAACAAAGGTATTCAATCCCAGGTAGTCGAACTTCTGCGGAAAAACCGCAACCGAAAGCGTTGCCGTCTGCTTTTCGTTGATCTTCAAATCAAATTGACTGAAGGAGTCGAAACTCTCGAGGGTCGTGTCGCGTTGCAGCGGGGGCAGACTCTCAACCGGTGTGCGGACGAAACGATATTCAAAGGATTGAGTGAACGCGAGTTTGTCCTTAATGAGCGGCCCGGTTATGGTAGTCCGCGGAGTGAACGCTCCGATTCCGACGATGTGCCCATCGCGGTCTCTAGCTCGCGGAACGATGTTCTGTATCGAGAAGTGAAACTTGTCGAACTCACTGGTGCGAGTTTCGACACTCGAAACTGCTCCTGTGAACTTTCCGTACTCCGGATCGTACGGGTTAGAGATAACCTGGACGGACGAGACAACGTCGATCGGCAGGCTGATAGCTTGTCCGCCAGTAGCGGGATCCGTTACGTTCGCCGAATTCACCAACCAACCGGCCTGTGTCGCCTGAGCGCCCTTCATGTTAATGCGGCCGTCTGGCCCGCGAACAACACCCGGAACGAGAGGCAGCAAGCTATCGACTTTTTCGTCTTGGTTGGGCGCCTTTTCCACGGTCGATTGGCTGATCGTGCTCTGCTGCGCAGATTCGTCAATCAGGGGAAGTGCGGCGGCAGCCACGGTAACTGAGTCCGCGACAGCCGTCACACCAAGTTCAATCGGCATGATGGAAGCTGTGCCTGGCTTCACTTCCACCGACAGTTTCGCGTTCAAACCGGGAGCACTCGCCTCGACCTCGTACATTCCCGGGGGAAGGCCGTCGATCGCGAATGCTCCCTGCGCGTCCGACCGGGTTTCCTTACTTACAGGCCCATGAAGGACGATGCGTGCGTCCGGCAAAACGGCAGGTTCTCCGTTTTGAGTCTTAGTGACAACCGCGCCACGAATTGATCCAGGAGTAGCAGGTTCGCTCTCGGGAAAGCAGCGGACAAGGAGCACAAGAATCGAGAAAACGATGATTGAGATTCTTCGCATGGTGTGTTCCTTATCGGGTGGGAGTAACTGCACTACTGCGTCCAAACGCCGAATCAGCCGATATCTTTCCTGAAGCCGTTGAAAGAACTGGGAGTTGAAGGCGCTGGAGCGAGAAATTCGACGTGTGGATTGGAAGATTGCTGAGGGTGCGGAACTTGGCACGTGGCGAAGTGTTGACAGAGTCCCGGCTAATTCTGCTAACAGCGTGGCGCACGCCAGTTCGCGGTTGGAAGCGTTCGCGCCCGTAACGGACTGGTACCTCCCCGAAAACCGGGTATCCGACTCTCACCCAAAAGTGGTAGCGCACCATGACTTCATCATGTGAGCGAAAAACCACTCGATAATGTCGAGAAAAGACCTTCTATTTAGGGTTGTCTGCAAATCAATCTTGCTGCATCCTCATGACATTCGATGAAGGAGGAAATCATGAGCGCCGTTGAATTTGGCCTGACATCACACGCACCGTTTGTTTTTGCGGAGGAGCGGCCACCCATCACACATCCTGCGGCAGGCTTGGAATTGCTGGCCGCACGCTACGAAAGGCTGGCACAGCTCTCCAGCTTGATCGCCGCGATATCCCCTGAGATTCTCGCGCGCGATCTGGTTGGGCTGTTTCAGCTATTGTTCCCATGCGACTTTGTGAACATTGTGATTTTCGACCAAACGGACAGCGCCGTTCGCTGGAAATCATACGGTGAGGAACAGCTTGCGTGGCCGGACATACCGATCGAGGAAACCACGATATGGTCGGTCTACCAGGAGCAACAGGCGCTCTGGATTGAGGACTGCCAGCAGGATGAACGCTTGGCCGTACGGAACGAGGTGGAGAATGCAGTAGGTGTGGAATATCGGTCGCTGTGTCGTCTGCCACTGTGCGCGCCGCACGGCTGTCTTGGGGTCCTTAGTATAGCCGGCTCGCGGCCTTACGGTTATTCTGCGCAGGACATTCGGTTCCTGTTGCTCGCCGCCGATCAGGTAGCATTGGGCCTGGCCAACTCCCTACTGCATGAAGAAGTGCAGAAGCTGAAAAGCGAATTCGGTGAGCAGGAAGTCTATGTCCAGGATGAAGTGCGGAGCGAGCCATCATTTGAAGAGATCGTAGGCCGGAGCCCGGCATTGCAACGGATGCTGCGAGAGGTTGAAGTCGTGGCGCCAACCGATTCCGGCGTGTTGATTCAGGGCGAAACCGGTACCGGGAAAGAACTGATCGCGCATGCCATTCACAACCGTAGCCCGCGGCGTGATCGGCCTTTTATCAAGGTGAACTGTGCCGCGATTCCTTCCGGGTTATTGGAGAGCGAGCTCTTCGGGCATGAGAAAGGCGCTTTCACCGGGGCCATCATGCGCAAGCCTGGCCGGTTCGAGTTGGCCGATAAAGGAACGCTGTTCCTGGACGAAGTTGGAGATATTCCGCTTGATCTGCAAGCCAAACTGTTGCGCGTTCTGCAGGAGCACGAGTTTGAGCGACTGGGCAGTACCCGTACGCAGCAGGTGGATGTGCGAGTGATTGCGGCGACGCACCGCGACCTGAAGCAGATGGTTGAAGAAGGAACGTTCCGCAGCGACTTGTACTACCGGCTGCATGTCTTCCCGCTGATGGCTCCTCCCTTGCGCGAGCGTCGCGAGGACATACCGCTGATCGTCCGCCACTTCGTGGACAAGTATGCGCAGCGAATGAAGCGTCGAATTGAAACCATTCCTGCCCGGACCATGGAAGTGCTGACAAATTATCGCTGGCCAGGAAATGTGCGTGAGTTGCAGAATTTTGTGGAGCGAGCGGTCATTCTCTCACCCGGAACCTCCCTTCGCGCCCCGCTGGAAGAACTAAAACAAGACAGAACCCAGGCTTCATCTACCAGCTTAAGCACCCTCGAAGAAATGGAACGCGAACACGTGCTCCGCGCCCTTCGGGAATCGAATTGGGTGACTGGGGGACCGAACGGGGCCGCGGTCAGGCTGGGAATGAAGCGCACCACGCTGGCTTATCGGATTCGCAAATTGGGAATTCCGGTGCGGCCGCAGTGAGAGCAGGACTGCTCGCAAGAAGATGCAGCGACAGGTGATTTATGTGGCGTATTAAGTACAAAGGACTGACACTGCATGAGGTCTTGATCATGGCTTACATGAACGCTCTGGAAGCAGCGTCGCCCGTGCCGATTTCGTAGGCCGTCAAGACGTTGCCGGTACGTGCGTTTCACTGTAGAACACAGGTCGCTTTACCTGCCACAAAGCTCAGACGCCATCTGTATCGCTGGGAGGCACGACCATAACCTTCAGCCCATATAATCGCGCATCCAGCGAATAGGCTCCCGGTCCGAGGAGCGCGAGCACGATAGAGTTCAGGAACAGAGAAACCACTAGCCAATCGAAGCGAAGACCTATCAGAAGACCTAGAATCGCATATACACATACGATAGACGACACCACGGGCGTGAGTATTCCGATCGCGAGCGCTATCGAGACGAACAATGCACACGCGAAGAGCAGGGGGAATAAAGACGGCCTGGGCCCGCCTGCAAGGCTGAGGATGAGAGTCGCGGCCACCGAACTTCGAAGTAGCAACAGGGCAAACCCAGGCCCTCCTCGCAAAAACATGGAAAACAGCCGCTGCACAGTCCTAGCCTAATGAGTTGCGGCAGCGCGGCATACCCTACTTGAAGCTATACTTCTATCACTCTTTTGGGGAAATTCGTGGCCCGAACATCGGATGGTGATCCATAGAGATACAAAATGGGAGTGACTCTGACAGTGACCGGTTCGCGGACCATTGTGTGCCTTCGCGCCCTGCTCATTCTGGCTAATGTTCTGCCTTGCCTTACCGCCAACGCGCTCGATCCGGACCTGCGGATTTCTCAGTACGCCCACACTGCATGGCGCGTACGCGATGGCGCCTTCGCGGGAGCACCCAATGCGATTACGCAAACAGCCGACGGATACGTGTGGATTGGAACCTTTGCGGGAATAGTGCGCTTCGACGGGGTTCGCTTTGTACCCTTCGCTCCGCCTGCCGGGCAGCATCTTCCCAACCCAGCGGTGATTTCACTTTTGGGCGCGACTGACGGGAGCCTGTGGATTGGAACAGCGTCCGGCCTGGCGCAGTGGAAAAACGGTCAATTGTTCACTTTTCCCGAGACAGCGGGCCGTGTGAACTCGATCTACGAGGATCCTGATGGCACGATTTGGATCGCGCGTTCACGAACTGAAGCGGGAGGCGTCTGCAAGGTCGCCCTGTCTGTAGCGACTTGTTACGCACCGAAAGATGGCGTACCGCCCAATGCCAGCGTATTGATCAAAGACAATCTCGGATATTTTCTGATTGGACATTCCACTGGGATTGTGCGATGGAAACCAGGTTCTTCCACCTCATACGATTTGCCGGGACTAAGGTCAAATCGAGACTTAGCTGGTATATCGGACCTCGCTGTCGCTCCTGACGGATCGGTTTGGGCGGGCCTATGGAATCCCGGCCACGGGCTGGGCCTGGAACAATTGGTAAACGGTTCCTGGAAAACATTCATCACTCCGGCGCTCGACGGCAGGAGATGGGGTATTAACAGCTTGCAGTTCGACCGACATAACGCATTGTGGATTGCGACTGACGCAAACGGCATCTACCGGGTTCACGATGGCAAGGTGGATCGTTTTGCTGCCGCGGATGGCCTGTCGAGTGATTCCGTCGAGCACGCTTTCGAAGACAGCGAAGGTAACGTGTGGTTGGCCACGGCCGCGGGTGTCGATTGTTTCCGCTACATTCCAGTTGTCAGTTTCTCTGTGCATGAGGGGCTCGCTGCAGGCGCCTCCGTCGGGTCCATATTTTCCGCTCGTGACGGGACCGTCTGGATCGGGAACCATGGAGAGTTAGATTTTGTTCGAGGGAACGTTGTTTCATCCATCGGCCCGAAGCAGGGGCTTCGCGGCGATCGCGTCACCTCGCTATTCGAAGATCACGCTAGCCGGCTTTGGGTTGGATTAGACAATGGACTACTTATTTACGAGCATGGCAGGTTTACACCCGTCCGCCGTCCCGACGGTGGACCCGTCGGGATCGTTTTGGCTATGACCGAGGACATCGACCACAATGTTTGGGCATCGGTAATCCGTAATCCTCCTGGGCGCCCCACAAAACTGATTTGTTTTCGAGATGGCAAATTCGTTAAGGAGATTTCAGACCAGAAACTGGACATCTTTTCTCTCGCAGCCGATCCGCAGAGTGGTTTGTGGTTGGGCTTGATTCAAGGTGGTCTGGCTCGATATCGAGACGATCAAGTGCAAGTCTTTCCCCTCAAGGACCCAAACGCGCGAGTTCCTCAGGTATTGGTAAATTCGGACGGTTCGGTGTTGGCCGCAACTGAGCACGGCCTTGTGGAGCGGCGAGGTGATAGTCAGCATACCCTCGATGGCAACAATGGCTTGCCTTGTAACCGAATCTACGCGCTGGTTAGCGACAAGCACTCCGATCTTTGGCTGTATGCCGAGTGTGGTCTGATTGAGATCAAGTCAGACGAACTGCAACGATGGCGTGAACATGCCAACGAAAAGGTAAAGTCCGATCTGTTCGATGCCTTCGACGGCGCCCAGCCCTATCTCCCTCCTTTTCGCCCAGTTGCAACACGATCAAACGACGGACGCTTATGGTTCGCAAATAACATTGTGGCGCAAATGATTGATCCTGATGGCCTGCTTAGAAACCCCATCCCCCCGCCCGTGCATATCGAAGATGTAATCGCTGATCGAAAGATATATTCGCCTCAGAGCCGCCTTCATCTTCCCGCCCTTACGCGTGATCTCGAGATTGACTATACGGCTCTGAGCTTTGTCGTTCCTCAGAAGGTGCATTTCCAGTACCAACTGGAAGGCTGGGACCGCGATTGGCAGGATGCCGGAACTCGTAGGCAAGCGTTCTATAACAATCTTCCTCCCCGCAATTATCGCTTCCGAGTGAAGGCCTGCAATAACAGCGGAGTGTGGAACGAGGCCGGCGCATCCCTGGAGCTTTCCGTCCTCCCGGCGTTTTACCAGACGAACTGGTTCCGTTCAATTTGCGCGGTCGGATTCCTGGGGTCGCTGTGGGGTATCTATCAATTGCGGGTCCAGCAACTGCAGCGGCAGTTCAACATCGGGCTAGAAGCGCGCGTGAACGAACGCACACGGATTGCGCGAGAGTTACACGATACCCTCCTGCAAAGTTTCCAGGGATTGATGCTCCGCTTTCAAACCGTGGACGAGATGCTTCCGGCACGCCCACTGGATGCCAAGAACGCCCTCGAAGGCGCTCTCGATCGGGCGGATCAAGCAATCAGCGAAGGCCGGGATGCTATAACCGACATTCGCGCCTCTTCGTTGGCAAGTCGCGACCTGGAGAAATCGATCACCGCGCTGATGACTAACTTGAGTGAAGAGTTTGCGGCGGGCAACGGACGTTCAGTAACGTTTCGCGTGTTGGTAGAAGGTGTGCGACGAGCCGTGCGTCCGACTCTTCAGGACGAGATATACCGCATTGCGCGGGAGTCGTTACGAAATGCTTTCCACCACGCGCAGGCCGGACATATCGAGGCGGAAATCACCTATGGCGAACCTCTTCGTCTACGCTTCCGCGACGATGGAAAGGGCATTGACCCAAGCGTGGTTGAACGCGGCGGACGTTCCGGGCACTGGGGCTTGCCAGGAATCCGCGAGCGCGCCAAACAGATCGGAGCGGAATTGACGGTCTGGAGTGAACTCGGAGCCGGCACGGAGGTGGAGTTGAGCATTCCAGGATCCGTCGCCTATGAGTTATCTCCCAGCCGAGCCCGTTTCCGGCTTTTCCGTAAGAGAACGAAACAAGATCATGAGCACCGATCCTAGCTTAATCCGGATTCTCGCCGTTGACGACCATCCGATGTTGCGTGAAGGCATCGCGGCACTGGTCGCTAGTCAATCGGACATGAAGCTGGTCGGCGAGGCTTCTAACGGACGTGAGGCTCTGGAGCAATTCCGAAAGCACCGGCCAGACCTCACCTTGATGGACTTGCAGATGCCAGACATGGACGGCATCGAAGCGATGGTCGCGATTTGCAGTGAATTCCCGGAAGCCCGCATCATTGTCTTGACGACCTACAAGGGGGACATCCAAGTTCTACGTGCCCTTAAGGCCGGTGCGCGGGCTTATTTGCTAAAAGGCCTTTTGCGGAAGGAACTCCTCGATACGATTCGCGCTGTACATGCTGGCCAAAAGCGTATTCCTCCTGAGATCGCCGCTGAACTCGCAGACCACGCGATCGATGACGCCCTGACCTCACGAGAAATCGATGTGCTGCGTTTGATTGCCGGTGGGAATGCTAACAAGCTGATAGCCGATCGACTCTCGATTACCGAGGAAACGGTCAAGGGCCACGTCAAGAACATCCTTTCCAAACTTGGCGCAAGCGACCGAACGCACGCCGTCACAATCGCTCTGAAGCGCGGAATCATTGTCCTGTAACCCCCTCGAAAGAGGGGCATCCACTCCCCCGGATTTGGAGTGTCGAATCGTCCTGGAGGCGTCTTACTCTCTTATGTTTGACATAAGGGGGTTTCCTGCAACGCCTTTTTTCCATGTTTCCTAACGGCTGGCCTGGGAGAGCGCTTCTCCTGTTACGACTAGTTGTCGGATCTTTCTTGATTCACGACGGCATAGTCGGATTGATGGCAGCCCCACAGCGTGAATCTATTGTGGTGCATGTTATTGCCACCATCGCTGGAATCCTTCTACTCCTTGGCTTGTGGACGCCAATCACCGGCGCACTCGTAGCCTTGACCGAGCTCTGGGTTGCCCTCACCGGCACGGATCACTTGAGGAGCACTGTCTTGCTTGCAGCGATGGGCATTGCCATCGCAATCCTTGGGCCTGGCGCGCTGTCGATCGACGCCCGCCTTTTTGGCAGGAAGCGTCTCGACATCTGAGTTCGCTAGAGTTGTCTCCGACTCCTACTAAAGTGGTATCAAAACTCACCTCCTCGGAGCGGGCGCGCCGGAACCCCATCTGGGGTTGTCCAGATGGCGGAGTGCGTTCCATACTCCAACTCAAGAACGAACAGAGTTTCACTAATCGCGTGGATGTCGTGAGGACAGAATGTAGACATGGCGTAGGAGGATGGAGTATGGGAAGCCCAGGTATTGCTTTTCCGGACGCACAAAGCTTTATAGGCATGAGCTTTGCCAACGAAAACCTCTCCAAGCAGCAGGTATTTGAAGGAATCGTCGGGTGCAGCACGGCTCTGATGGAAACGCTGGACCTGGTTCGCACGGTGGCGCCCACGGATTCCACAGTTCTCATCGAGGGCGAAACAGGAACGGGCAAGGAAGTCATCGCGAGCGCCATTCATGCTTGCAGTAAACGCCGAGATCGAGCCTTCATAAAGCTGAACTGCACCGCGATTCCGGTGGGACTTCTGGAGAGCGAACTCTTCGGCCATGAAAAGGGAGCTTTTACCGGTGCCGTATCACGAAAGATCGGTCGTTTCGAGGCCGCTCACGGGGGCACACTTTTTCTCGACGAGATTGGTGATATCCCGCTGGAACTGCAGCCGAAACTGTTGCGCGTATTGCAAGAGGGAGAGTTCGAGAGGTTGGGCAGTACGCAGACGCAGCGGGTAAACGTGCGCCTTGTGGCGGCGACCAATGGGGACCTGGGAAGGCTGATTTCAGAAAAGCGGTTTCGCAGCGATCTCTACTACCGCCTCAACGTATTTCCGATATCGGTGCCGCCGCTACGAGATCGCGCAGAAGACATCCCTTTGCTGGTGACACACTTT
>Ga0210410_10000856_pt1 | contig 30146 bp, 20 predicted proteins | sample IncBWC4MmetaG_FD_161058 | JGI IMG/M metagenome (GOLD analysis project Ga0210410, IMG submission 161058) | Forest soil microbial communities from Barre Woods Harvard Forest LTER site, Petersham, Massachusetts, United States - Inc-BW-C-4-M | ecosystem: Environmental > Terrestrial > Soil >...
GAATACGGGATTTCGCGAGACGCTGCAGGACCGGTTGTTAGGCGTGACCGCGCACGTGTCGCTCGCGCGGCCGGGCGCGGGCGGCATCCGGGACTACGAGACACTGGTGTCCAAATTTGCCGCGATGCCGGGCGTGCGCTCCGTGACCCCCGCGGTCTATCAAACCGTACTGCTCACGTTTGCCGGCGAAGCACGCGGCGTAGTGACAAAGGGAATCGATCTGGAGCGCGAGCGGCGCACCGACGAAGCACTGCAGCGAATCATCGCCGGGCGCCTCGATTTTTCCGCAGATAACGACGGCATCGACGCATTGCTCATCGGCAAACAACTTGCGCAGGAGTGGAAGCTCTCGCCGGGCGACTATGTGACTTTGACCAGCCCGCAAGGTCGATTGACTCCGTTTGGCATGCTTCCGCGAAGCCGGCGTTTCCGGGTGGCGGGGGTTTTTGATTCCGGCTTCTACGATTACGATGAGAATTGGTGCTTCTTGAGCCTGCCCGCGGCGCAGGGACTCTCAGGCGTGGGTGACCGAGTGAGCGTCCTCGAATTCCGACTATACAAACCTGAGCAAGCCGCCGAAATCGCGCGAAAAATAGAACAAGCCGCAGGTCCGAGTTTCGCTGCTACCACCTGGATGGAAGAAAATCGCGCGCTTTTTCGCGCCTTGCACCTTGAAAAGCTGGTCACCGCCATCTTTATCGGACTAATCACCTTTGTCGCGGGATTGAATATTCTCGTAGTGCTGTCCATGACGGTTACGGACAAAGCGCGCGACATCGCGGTGCTGATGTCGATGGGTTCGCGGCGGCAGCAGATTCGGCGCATTTTCTTGTGGCAAGGAATTGTCATCGGTGCCACAGGCACATTTGCGGGCTTGTGCGTCGGATATGCGTTCGCCTGGATCGCGGGCACGTACCACCTGATTCCGCTCGACCCGCAGGTATACGCCGTGCCGTATGTGCCCTTTCATCCGAGTCTCCTCGATGGCCTTTGGATCGCAGCGGTAGCGATGGGTATTTCGGTTGGCGCGACGCTGTTGCCCGCCCGTGCGGCGGCACGGCTGTTGCCGGTCGAGATTCTGCGTTATGAATAAAGGAAAATCGTGGAGTAGCCACACGCAGATACCCGAGAAGAACGATTTTTCTGCCGCAATGCGCGCTTTGGAGTGCGGGTTGCTTCTAACTTGTGCATCGGCGGCGGCAAAATCCAGAAACCGGGTGGTGTCTCGATTCGGAAAACTGCCGGTCATAAATGGCTGAATTGAAAGCAATTAAGCGGCTGACGAATTGCCTATTTTGGCCAAATTTTTCGCCTGGGCAATGCTCCGGCATAAATGGGAAGCAAGTGGGTCGGATACGGCGCGATTGACAGCCGATTATCGACGAGGTTCGGCACTGTACTTGCCGTTTGTGCATCTAAGTAAGTGGGAGCGCGGACCTCGCAGCCTTAGCAAAGGGAATGTGGACTTGGGATGAACTCTGAAGCTAACTCGGGGGCGGTCGGAGCGAACCTCATCGGCGTGCCTGACGCGCAGATCGTGCTGGAAGCGCGCAGCGTCCGTAAAATTTACGGCTCTGGCGCCCGATCTCTAACCGTTTTAGCAGATGCGAATCTGAGTTTGCGGCGCGGAGAGATGGTTGCGATTGTCGCCCCATCTGGCGCGGGCAAAAGCACGCTGCTGCATTTGCTCGCTGCGCTAGACACGCCAACGAGCGGTACAGTATACTTCGCTTCCAAGCCCATTGAAACGAATCAAGACACCACGGTCGCCGACTTTAGAAATCGCGCCGTGGGATTTTTGTGGCAGCGGCACCAATTGTTGCCTGATTTCACTGCCACAGAAAACGTAGCCATGCCGCTGCTGTTGAGAGGCGAAGGATTTTCGCCTTCGATGGGGACAGCGCGGAAGTGGCTCGCGGAAGTCGGCCTGCAAGACCGGACCGAGCACCGCGCAGGGGAGCTTTCGGGCGGGGAACAGCAGCGCGTCGCTATCGGCAGGGCGCTCGTCACCAGGCCGGCCGTGCTGCTGGCTGATGAACCGACCGGAGACTTGGACGAGCAGAATGCTTGGGCCGTGTTCGAGTTATTACAGCGGCTGCACCGCGCGTACCAGTTGACGTCGCTGATCGCGACGCACAACCTGGCGCTCGCCGCGCGTTGCGATCGCGTATTGACTTTGGAGCACGGCGTTTTGCGTACTCGCACGGCTTCGGCCGCTGCGAGCGGGACCCCCGGGGGAGAAGCGAGCTAATCGTGTTTGAACGGTATACAGAGAAAGCGCGACGCGTCATCTTCTTTGCAAGATACGAAGCCAGTCAGTACGGCAGCCCGTACATTGAGACCGAGCATCTGCTGCTCGGCTTGATGCGCGAGGACAAAGCCCTGGCGAATCGCTTCTTGCGCCAGCAAGGCTCGATTGAATCCATCCGCAAAGAAATTGAAGCGCGCATCACCATCCGCGAACGTATTTCAACATCTGTTGAAGTGCCTCTCAGCGCGGAATGCAAGCGCATTTTGAATATGGCGGGCGAAGAAGCCGAGCGCCTGGGCGTAAAGCACGTGGGCACCGAGCATTTGCTGCTGGGCATCCTACGCGAAGAAAAATGTTTTGGCGCGGAAATCCTGATGGAGCGCGGCCTGCGGCTCTCCACCCTGCGTGAAGAGCTGGCGCGCACGTCCGGCGAAAAAACTACTGCTGCGCGCCCGAAAGAGACTTCACTGCTCGCCGAATTCAGCCGCGACCTTACGCAAGCCGCTTCGGAAGGCTCCCTCGATCCACTCGTCGGCCGCGAAGGCGAAGTGGAGCGCGTAATCCAAATCCTCTGCCGCCGCACAAAAAATAATCCTGTTCTCATCGGCGAGCCTGGCGTCGGCAAAACCGCCATCGTCGAGGGGCTCGCGCAGCGCATCTCCGATGGTGATGTTCCACCGTTTCTCGCGGACAAGCGCATCCTTTCTCTCGATCTTTCCCTGATCGTCGCCGGCACGAAATATCGCGGCCAATTCGAAGAGCGCCTCAAGACCATCATGAAGGAATTGATGGAGAGCCAGAACGCGATCGTTTTCATCGACGAGTTGCACACCCTTGTCGGAGCAGGCTCGGCTGAAGGGTCGCTCGACGCAGCCAATATTCTGAAGCCCGCGCTTTCTCGCGGCGAAATTCAGTGCATCGGCGCTACCACACCCGGCGAATATCGCAAGTCCGTCGAGAAAGACCGCTCCCTCGAGCGTCGTTTCCAATCCGTAAAGGTTCCCGCGCCCAACGAAGAAGAAGCCGTTCAGGTGATCAGCGGCGTCCGCGAGCGCTACGAAAAATTCCACGCCGTCAGCTACACCGACGACGCGCTAAAGTACTCGGTTTATCTTTCGAACCGCTATATTCCCGATCGCTTCCTGCCGGACAAGGCCATCGATCTGATCGACGAAGCGGGCGCGCGCGTAAAGCTGCGCCAGGCCAGCGTCCCCGAAGAAGTCGGCGAAGTGCAAAAGCGCGTGAAATTCATCACGCACCGCATGGAAAGCGCCATTGCCGCGCACGAGTTCGAAAAGGCGCGCTTCTACTCCGAAGAAGAGCGCAAAGAAAAAGAAAATCTGCGTGGCCTGCGGGAGCGCTACAAGCTCGATGACGCGTCCACCGGCATCGTCACCCGCGAAGATATCGAAGAAGTTGTCTCGCGCTGGACCGGCATCGCTGTCACCTCTATCAAAGAAGACGAGCAGCAGAAACTCCTGCGCATCGAGCCCGAGTTGCACAAGCGCGTCATCAGCCAGGACAAAGCCATCACCGCGCTCGCACGCGCTATTCGCCGCAGCCGCGCCGGACTCAAGAATCCCGCGCGTCCCGTCGGCTGCTTCTTCTTCCTTGGTCCCACTGGCGTCGGCAAAACGGAAGTCGCCCGCCGCCTCGCGGAATTTTTGTTCGGTTCGGAGAAGTCGCTGGTACGCTTCGATATGTCGGAGTTCATGGAAAAGCACTCCGTCTCGAAACTTATCGGCGCCCCTCCAGGGTATGTGGGTTACGAAGAAGGCGGTCAGTTGACGGAGCGCGTTCGTCGCACGCCCTACTCGGTCATCCTGCTGGATGAAATCGAGAAGGCGCATCCCGACGTTTTCAATATTTTGCTGCAAGTGTTTGAAGACGGTCAGTTGACGGACGGGCTTGGCAATACCGTGGATTTTCGCAACACCATCATCATCATGACGTCCAACTTGGGTGCGCGCCATTTGCAGAAGCGCACTTCCATCGGCTTCCAGTCTGGCGTGGATGAAGCCGGCCTCAAGAGCATGGAAGACATGGTGATGAACGAAGTGAAGCGGGCGTTCAATCCGGAGTTTCTGAACCGCTTGGACGAAGTCATTATTTTCAACCCGCTCGGCGACGACGACCTGTTGCGCATTATCGATCTGCTTGTGGGTCAGATGAACGACACGCTTATCCACCGGCAAGTCCAGGTTGTTGTATCTCCGGAAGCACGCCAGTGGATCCTCGAAAAAACGTGTGCAGACCGCAGTTACGGGGCACGTCCTCTGCGGCGGGCTTTACAGAAGTATGTGGAAGACCCGCTGTCCGAGGCGCTCATTCAGGGTGGCATCCAAAGACCAGCGACGTTGCAAATTTACGTCGCAGGGGAAGGTCTTTCGTTCCGTCCTGTCGGTGAGGCAACCCCGGTCGTCCACTAGGGAATCTGACACCAACATGTGTGGCCCCGGTCTGTACCGGGTCAACGCACGGCCGGCCTATACCGGGTTCGGCGGGAGAAGAACATCTTGGGTTTGGGGGCGCGGCCTTGACCACCTCTGTGGCCGCTCACACGAGAATTTCTCTGCCGTTTGGGGTAATGCGCGTAGTGCTATCGACTGCGGCAATGGGGTTATTGCTCGCGTCCTCTGTTTTTGCCGCTGCGCCGCGCCATCCTGATTCGGCTGCATCGCCGTCTTCGTTCTCTGCTCTCTTAGATTCAACGGACTCCGCAAAGGTTACGATGGTATCCGTCGATGATATCGATGACACCGTTGCCGAGCATCCCTTCCAGAATCCTCCTCCGCAACCTGCCGGAACCATAATCGACCGCATCCTTTTCATCGGCAATCGCCGCGTACGCAGCGACACGCTGAAGGCGCGAATTTTCAGCCGTGATGGTGATCCTTATAATGAAGAGACGCTGCGCCGCGATTTCCAGGCACTCTGGAACACGCAATTCTTTGAAGACGTGAAGCTGCGCGTCGAGGACTCTCCTGAAGGTCCCAATCACAAGACCGTCATTTTCGAAGTGAAAGAGCGCCCGGTCATTCGCCGCATCCGCTACGACGGCATTCATTCCGTTTCCGAGTCGGACATTCTCGATCGTTTCAAGGAGCGGAAGGTCGGCCTGACCGTCGAAAGCCAGTTCGATCCGACACGCATCAAGAAGGCGGAAGTCGTCCTGAAGGAATTGCTGGGCGAGCACGGCCGCCAATTTGCGAAGGTCACGCCGCAGTACGAGCGCATCGCCGCCAGCAACGCCGTCATCCTCGTTTTCAAAATCGAGGAAGGTCCCAAGGTAAAGGTCGGCAAGATTAAATTCACGGGCAATCACGCTTTCAGCGATCGCAAGCTTATTCGCGCCATGCGTCACGATCGTCCCTACGCTATCCCTCTCTACTTCTGGTATATTCCGGTCCTCACCAAGACGTACGATCGCGAAAAGCTCAACGAAGATCTCGAAGTCGGCGTCCGCGGTCTGTACCAGGACAATGGCTACTTCAAAGTGGTTGTGAAAGATCCGGTTCTCGAGAATATCGACACCACCGGTTTCCGAATGGGCGTCCCCGTCGCGGGACGTACCCACGGCAAAGCCGTCAATATCACCATCCCTATCGAAGAGGGCGAGCGCTACAAGATGGGCACGCTGAAAATCGTCAGCGCCGATCCGGACAAAGCGCTCTCATTGAAGGTGGACGCGCTCAAGGCCATTTTTCCGCTGCACGAAGGCGACATCTTCTCGGCCGCCAAAATCCGCAAAGCCCTGGATGACTATCGCAAAGCATACGGCCAGTACGGTTTCATCGATTTCACCGCCGAGCCTCAGACCGATATCGACGAGGCTGCCAAGCGCATCGACATCACCATGCGCTTCAACGAAGAAAAGCAGTACTACGTCCGGCGCATCGATTTCGTAGGCAACACCACAACTCGTGACAAAGTCATCCGCCGCGAGCTCCTTCTCGACGAAGGCCAGCTCTTCAACAAACGCGCATGGGAAATCAGCATTTTGCGCTTGAACCAACTCGATTACTTCGACCGCATTGAGGAAGACAAGGCCGTCGAGATCAAGCGCAATCAAAAAGAGGGCACGGTCGATCTCACGCTGAAGCTCAAAGAGAAGGGCAAGCAGTCCATCGGCCTGCAGGGCGGCGTCAGTGGCCTGGCCGGCACATTCATTGGACTCACCTACCAGACCAACAATTTTCTCGGCCTTGGCGAAACGCTCACCTTCTCCGCGCAATTCGGCGATATTCAACGCAGCTTCATGTTCGGCTTCACCGAGCCCTACCTCTTCGATCGCCCCATCTCCACCGGCTTCACAATCTTCTCGAGCAAATACAGTTTTAACCAGGCGCGCCAGGAAGCACTCCTCCTCGGCCAATCCGTCAGCATCAATCCGCAGTTCATTCAAAATTACAATCAGAACAGCACTGGGTTTACCCTCTTCGCCAGCTACCCCGTGAAGAAGCTTTCGTTCACACGCTTCGGCGTTACTTATGGGCTAACGCGCACCAGCATCACACCCTTTAACGACGCTTCCAAATTCCTGTTTGAAGACCTTCAGTTCCGGAGCATCTCCGGTCCCAGCGCGCTACAGGGCATTGTTTCCAGCACCATCACCCCAACCATCACCTACAATACGATCGACAATCCCACAAACGAGCATACCGGTAAGAGCTACTTCTATTCCATGGGCTTCACCGGCGGCCCGCTGGGCGGCAACGTCAAAACGATTACCAACGTTTTTGATTGGAAGTATTTCCATCCCATTCAGAAGCGGCGCAATGTCATCGGCTTTCACGCAACTGCGGCTTACACCACCGGTTATGGCGGCGGAGAAGTGCCGCCATTCAGCCGCTTCTATATGGGCGGCGAAAATGATCTTCGCGGGTTCGATATCCGCTCGATTTCGCCGGTAACCTTTATCCCGCAAGCATCCACACAGCAGATCTTCTTTCACGATCCTACCGCTGGCGGTGCTACTCGTGCCTTCACGGTTCCGGTGCTGACCTATACTGCCACTTTGCCGGGCGGGGACGTTCAAACCTCCGGGAACGTTGAATACCGCATTCCCATCGTCGGCCCGGTCACTGCGGCGCTCTTCTTCGACGGCGGAACCGATGGAATTGCCCGCGCAAGCGCGCTGAAGCTGAACCTCACAGGTTTCCAGCAGATCACCCAGCAGTTTCCGACGTCGAACGTGCAACAACAGCTCACCATCGCGCCAAACACGAATTTCCGCCTGCGTGGCTCGGCCGGCATTGAGTTTGTGGTGCAATTGCCCATCGTCCAGGCGCCGTTCCGTATCTACTACGCTTATAACGTGAACCGCCTGCACGAACAGATCGTTGCTCCGACGCCTTTTCTTAATCCCGGTGACGTCAATTTCTTGAAGAATGCGTTCAATGGAATCGACCCGACGATTTTCCCGCTGCAGATCCAGCCGCAGCTAAACAATATTTTGAACAATCCGGGGCGGCTCGATTATTTCGAGCCAAAGACGACATTTCGTTTTACGGTTAGCCGGACCTTCTGAAGGCCGGCCATTGAAAGTTGCTTGAGGTGGGTGAAATGTTACGGACCGCGCGCACATACCTGCATGGCGTGTCTGCTTGGGAGGAAGTGGGATGAGGTTGCGAACGATTCTAATGTGCATGGCTACCGCTATCGTGGCGGCATGCCTCGCGGCTGGCTGCGGCGGCAGTGGCAATACCACGAACGCCGTCACCGTTTCCGTTTCCTCCTCCGTGGGCACCAGCATTATCGTTGGCCAGTCGACTACTCTCACTGCTACGGTTACGGGCGGCACCACTACCAACACCGCTGTTAATTGGCAACCCTGTCAGTTCACCACGACTACCGTTTCCGGGACCACCACCACTACTTCGACCGCCGCCGCTTGCCCGACTGACGGTTCCCTCGGCACCCTCTCCAATCAAGAAACTACCGGTACAGCAACGTATACCGCGCCGGGCAAGATTCCCGACCAGACCAAGTTCCCGGGACTGCAAATTATTATCACCGCGCAATCTCAACAGGACACCACCAAGACCGGCAACATTAAACTCATACTGGACTCCGGCATCGGCCTGACTCTCACTCCCATCACCGCCACGGTAGCCACCAACGAGCCGCAGAATTTCAACGTTACTCCTACTAATGATTTGCAAAACCTTGGGGTTACCTGGCTGATCACGCAATCGACCGCCACTACTACGATCACCGTACCCAATCTCGCCACCTGCAGTCCCACCTGCGGTACGATCACGTCCACCGGTCCTAACAGCGCCACGTACACCGCCCCAGCTTCCGTTCCCACCGCCTCCACTCCCGCCGGCGCCAGCACCACGCCCGCCGATGTGACTATAGTCGCTACGGCCAAAGCCGATAACACCCGTTTCGTAACCGGGACCATCACCATCATCCAAGGCGGGCCTATCACCTTCAATGGCGTCTCCCCGAGCGTTGCTCCTCAGGGGGGCGCTCTCTGGGATATTTATCTCGACGCTCCCAATATGACCTCGGCGTCCAAAATCACTATTACCGACCAAAACAACCAAGGCAGAACCTTCGATTCCTTCTCCGGGCAGATTAAGGTGCTCTTCCCCATTCCCAACGCGACCACCTCCACCCCTCCCTCCAGCGGCGCGCGCCTGCGTTTGTTGGAGGCCGATCTCGGCGCCACCTCCAATTCCACCACTCCCCTTACTTATACCGTTACAGTGACCGACCCCGCTCAACCCGTCACGCTGGGCTCGGGTCCGTTTACCTTTACTCTAATGCCCGTCCGGCCCACCTTGGTTGACTCTTCTCCTAGCGGGATTCTTCAGACTGCGTCTGCCACTACGGTTCCTATCACTCTGGACGGAGGATATTTCGGGCCCGGCGGCACTTTCGCTACAGCCTTTTTTCAGAGCAATACCATTGGTAAGGCTACGCCGTCCAACTCACGTGAGCTTGTTCTCGATTTGGGTACTGCTGGTGTGCCTGGGCTTTACCCGATATCACTAACTCGCACCGTTAATCCGCTGCCGAATCCCAACAATTCGGCCATAGCCACACTTTCGGTGTTTCCGGATTATTCCACCACTGGTGGGGTCCTGCCGACTCCGACAGTCTCGGTTCCCGCCGGCACCAATCCCAGCGCCATCGATATTGATCCTACTCTCGGCATCGCCGTCGTTGCGGAGACCGGATCGAACGCCGTCCAGTTCTATACGATTAATCCCGGATCGCTGGTTCCTCTTGGCGGCCCGGTGGCTGTCGGCCAGACGCCGACGGGTGTTTCTGTCAATCCCACCAATCACTGCGTTGCGGTGGTCAACTACACAAGCCAGAACGTTTCCATTGTTCCCATACCCGGTTCGTCCTGTCCTTACACATCCGTGACCAATGTCGATCTTTCTAACGTCTTGCAAGGACAGGTCAGTCTGGCTCCACGTCCTTTCGCTATTGGCGTTGACCCCGACACCAATCTTGCTCTAGTTGCGTACTCTTCCAGCTCCACATCCTCTGCAGCCAATCTCGGGTTCGTTGTCAACCTCAACCAAACCGCGGGCTCCTTCGGTTGCCTGGCTATCCCTGGCCAGCCAACGCCCGCGCCCCCCTGTGTTTTTTCCCAGGTGTCTCTGAACACCGGCCAGTACCCGCAGATTGCCATGGCCCCGCACGGTCACATGGCCTACGTGACTCCCGGCGGCTCGGGCGTGGTCTCCGGCATCGACGTTACCCAGCCATCGGCGTCCATTGCGCTTAGCTCGCTATCAATGACCGCCGGTACTGTAACGGCTACCACTGCGAATTCAGCGCCCCTCACAGGGTTGGTGCCAGGAATTCCCACCACCGTGCTGATCTCCGGTGTTCCGATGACTCCAAATTCAGGCGGCACTCCCGCTAGCGTCGACTTCAACGGCGTGTTCTCTGTCTCGGTCACCAGCAGCACAACCTTTTCCTACTTCTTGGGGACGGGTGTCACTGGTAGCGCCACGGCTAGCGCCGGTACGGTTTTCTTCGGCAGCCCCAATTTGATTTTCGGCGGTCCTTCCAATACCACCCAGGGTATCGCCATCAATCCCATCAGTCATACCGCCGCTCTCGCGGACCCGAACGCCGCCGCAAGCCAGCAGATCGACCTTCTCAATCAACTTGATCAGTCCATTTCTTCAATCAATTTCCAAACGGATTGCACCGCGTTCACAAGTCCCTGCAACACGTCGGGTGAAATCCCAGGGACCGGCAGCGTTGCCTGGCAGCCCTACACCAACTCCATCGTTTCCTATAACCCTGGCGTTCCTAGCAGACCGGTGAACCAAGTATCGATATCCGATCCCGTGACATTGAAGCGCTATGCTCTGGGAAATATGCCAGCGGGAACGGCGGGGTCGGCCACCATCTCCGTCCAGAACGGCACGACCAATTCCCTCACCTTGCTGGGCGGTATCGCCGTCGATCCCGCTACCAATCAGGCTTTCGTCGTGCAATCGGGCAGCGGAGTCATCCAGATTGTTCCGTTGAGCACAACTTCTTTGAACGCTCCACAGCCCACCGAGATCACCCAGGTTGTTGTTCCAAGCCCCACTCCCGGTCCCGGTGTAATTGGGGGCATCCCCAATGCTCTGGTTCCCCAGGCAACACTCACTTCGACCACAACCGATCTGGCCGGGGTGCAGATCTTCGGTTCCGGGTTCGTGGCCGGCGCGAAAGTGCTCTTGGACAACACGGATATCACAACGCAACCGGGCGGCGCTGTCCAAGTCAACAGCACCCGGTTAATCACCGCCACCATTCCTCACGCGCTTCTCGCGATGCCGCATCACTATGAGCTGCAGGTCGTCAGTAGCGGCTTCACGTCCAATGCGACGGATTTCATTGTCGTCAAAGCTGTCGACATGACCACGGCTTGCGCCAGTCCCGTTCCGAGCTCCGTGGCCATTGCCGATCAAATCGCGAATCAACCGTTCTCGCCCATCGCGCTGGTCACCAATAGCGGTTGCAACAGCATCTCCATGATTGACATGAACCCGTCGAGTCTCACCTTTGGAACCATCACTAATCCCTTTTCCGCCATGCTGCCCAGCACTCTGTCGGTAGGCGCCACTCCGCAAGGCGTAGGTATTAGCCAACATCTTGGCCTGGCCGTCGTGGCAAACAATGGCGCCGGCACTGCCTCCGTGGTGGACATTGTGAACATGAAGGAGCGCGTGGCGGATGTCGGCGTGGGAACGAGTCCTATCGGCGTAGCCGTCAATGAAGCCACGGGCGTCGCTCTTGTTGCTAATTTCGGATCGAACACGGTTTCGCAGATCAATCTTGGTCTTTTGTTTGGATCGTCGCCCGCGACGTCTCTCACCGCGGCATCGATTGGCGGTGTGCAGGAGCCCATTGCCGTGGCCATCGATCCGGATCGCGGTACGAACAATCAGGGGCTTGCCGTCGTCACCGGCCTGCAGCTGGTTTCCGGGAATGCGCCCAATGGCGCGCTCTACCCGGTGGACATCGGGTTGGCTAGTCCGACGCTAAGCACGACCATTTCGCTAGGAAGCGTTACTTCCACTCCGAATGGAATTGTTTTCAATCCGGCGGTGGCTACGGGGACAGCAAATCCTGGGCTCTTCTACGTCAATTCGAGCGGCGGCAACGTGATTTCGTCGTTCAACCCGGACACCGGTGGATCCATTCAGACTAGAGTTGGAATTAATCCGACGGCGCTTGCGGTGAATCCGGAGAGTGGTGCGATTCTGACTTCCAACTTTGCGGGAAAATCCGCATCGGTCGTCGACACGGTTTCCCAGATCAAGACGGCGAATACACTTGGTTTGCCAGGGTCGGCGCAGTTTGGAGTGGCGATCGATCCGTTCACGAATCTTGCGGTGATTGTGGATCAGGCCCACAATCGCGTTTTGATCTTCCCAATGCCGAATTGACGCTGCCCTGCGCGTTCCGAAAAACGTGAGTGAGAGGGCTTTTTGTTGCGGGTAATTCGGGGCTCGGCTATACTGCAACGTTTGTGTAGGGCCCGCGGAGCCCGCAGAGACTGCGGAGAGAGTTTTAAGCCGGCAGCCGCCGGCTTAGATTTTGAGCGATTAGAAATAAGGAGACAAAAGTGAATTCCAGAATTTTGACCCTGCCCCAGTCGGGGTCGGTTAGAAAAATGTTCCAGATTGCAATCGTTGCGGCTGCTTGTGCTTTTGGCGCGAGCGGGCTACGCGCGCAGAGCACCGCGCCGGGTTCCGCCACCGGCACGAAAATCGGCGTGATCAATGTGCGCCAGGCGATTGCGAGCACGTCCGAAGGCAAGCAGGCCGGCGCGGAACTGCAATCGCAGTTTGCGCCGCGCCAAAATGAGCTGGAAGGACTAAACAAACAAATCAACGATTTGCGGCAGCGCATGGACGCCAGCAGCGGCAAGCTCAGCCAGGATGAGCAAGTGCGTTTGCAGCGCGAAGGCGAAACCAAGGCGCGGCAACTCCAACGGAAACAGGACGAATACCAGGAAGACGTGAATGCGGCGCAAGCGGAAGTATTCGATCGTGTCGGGCGAAAGATGATCGATGTGCTGGACCGCTACGCGCGCGAAAACGGGTACGTAGCCATCCTGGACACTTCGGCGCAAAACACGCCGATTCTTTTCGCCTCCACCAATATTGATGTGACGCAAGACATCGTGAAGCTCTACGACGCAGCGTATCCAGTGAAGGGCGGCGGCGCTCCGGCGGCCACGACAACTCCAACGAAGCCCGCGGCGCAACGGCCGGCAACGCAAAAGCCGGCGACACAGCAGCCTCCTGCCTCGAAACCACCCGAGCAACAGTAAGCATCGCGATTTAACAGAAGTCTCATAGCTGTACACGCCCCGGAGCCACATTCCGGGGCGTTTCGTTTTCGTGCAGATCGAGGGGTTCCTACCCCTCCGGGCTATCCGTCGCGAGCACGACTGTGCCAGTGGAAGGCGATAAGGTGACGAAGCGGCCGTGGGCGGGCCCGCCCGAGGCGCTACCTTGCTTTTGCCGTGGCGGGGGAATATACTCTATTTTCACTCTGAAGCGGTCGCACGGATGAGTGGGCGCAAGCCCGCTTTTTTGTTGATGCCGGTTGGGGTGCAGTTTACGCCGGCTTAGCCCGGGGAGTCTCCGCGTGAATTTGGAGAGCATTCGCGCAGCCGCCGAGCGAGTGGCGCGCTCGGAGGGGCTGGAAATTGTTGACGTCGAATGGAAAGTGGGGAAGCAGAGGTTTTTGCGGGTCTACATCGACCGCATACCTCAGCGAAATCCCTCTCTGAACCACGGAACTGCGGCGGAAGATGGCGCCGACCCGGACCCAAAGATCAGCCATTCAGATTGCGAACGGGTAAGCCAGCAACTGAGCGTAATTCTGGATGTGGAAGAGCTGATTGACGGACCCGCGGGGTACATCCTGGAGGTCAGCTCACCGGGGCTGGACCGGGCACTGAAGAAGCCGGGAGATTTTGAGCGGTTTACCGGGCGGCTGGCCAAGATTTCAACTAGCGAGCCTGTTGGGGACGCTAAATTTTTTGAAGGGCGGCTGGCGGGCTTCGCAGACGGCAAAGTACGGATGGAGTTGAAGGGAAAAGAGCCGCGGACGGTGGAGATTCCGCTGGAGGGAATTCGGAAGGCGAACCTGGTTGTGGAGTTTTGAGCGGGAAATGAATTTACCACCGAGCCCGCAGACAAGTGATTGGGGAAGAGTTTAGGAACTAGCAATGGCGAATTTGCTCTATCAACAAATTGAGATGCTGAGCCGCGAGAAGCACATCGAGCCGGAAATCGTGGTGTCTGCGATTGAAGACGCGATGGTGGTGGCGGCCCGCAAATATTACAAGACGGAAGAGAACCTGCGCGGGAAATTCAACGCCGATACGGGTCAGGTGGACGTGTTTTCGGTGCTGACCGTCGTCGAGGAAGTTGCTGATCCCAACATGGAGATCAGCCTCGCGGATGCCAAGAAGAAAAATCCGGCTGCGGAAGTGGGCACGGAGATTCTTACCACCAAGCCTACCGATGTGCTGGGGCGAATTGCGGCACAGACCGCGAAGCAAGTGATTTTGCAGAAGGTGCGCGAGGCCGAGCGCGACACGATTTACAACGAGTATCACACCCGCGTGGGCGAGCTGGTGACGGTGATTGTGAAGCGTGCGGAAGGGCCTGACCTGATCGTCGATATGGGGCGGACGGAAGCGCGGCTCCCGAAGCGCGAACAATCCAAACTCGAGACGTACAACATTGGCGAGCGGCTGCGCGTGGTCATCAAAATGGTGGACCGGGCGGCGAAGGGGCCGCAGGTGATCGTTTCGCGCGGCGACGCAGGCCTGGTGCAAAGATTATTCGAGATGGAAGTGCCGGAAATTTATGACGGCACGGTGCAGATCCGGTTTGCGGCGCGTGAAGCGGGCGAGCGGACGAAAGTGGCGGTGATGAGCCGCGACAAAGACGTCGACCCCGTGGGCGCTTGCGTGGGCATGAAGGGAATGCGCGTGCAGTCGATCATCCGTGAACTGCGCGGCGAGAAGATCGACATCATTCCTTACAGCGAAGAGACGGTGGCGTTCGCGCAAAAGGCGCTGAGCCCCGCGAAAGTTACGCGCGTACAGATTATTGACCCAGAAACCCGGAAGCTCGAAGTGATCGTGGAAGATTCGCAGCTTTCGCTCGCAATTGGGAAGAAGGGCCAGAACGTCCGGCTCGCGAGCAAGCTGATTGGCTGGGACATCGATATCAAGAGTGAAGAAGAGAAGCGGCGCGAGATTGAAGAGCAGATGACCGCTCTGACCGCGCCGACGACGCCGCTGACCGCATTGGCGGGCGTGGGGCCGAAGACGATCGAAAAGATCGAGGCGGCGGGAATCACCAACGTGGAGAAGCTCGCGGGAATGACGCCGGAGCAGTTGATGGAGATCCCGGGCATCGGCGAGAAGATGGTGGACAAGATTTATCAGGCGGTGAACCGCTTCTATGAGGGCGGCGAAGCGCCGGCGGGTGAAGCGGCCGAGAACACAGATGCGCTTGCGGAAGATGCTGCGGGCGAGCAAAGCGCTGCTGGAGAAGCTGGTACCGCGGAAGAAGCGAGTGCCGCGGCTTCGGAAGCAGGCATTGCGGAAGCGCCCGAGAGCACTACTGAAGGCGAGCAATCCGCCGAGGAAGAATCCCCGGCGAAAAACGAAAATGAAGAAGAGGTTGAATCCGCGGAAGACAAGAACGCCGCGGAGCGGCCGGAAGAGGCAAAGTCTTAAGAAGCATGTCAGACGCAAATCAAGTTCGGATCAATGAGTTGGCGCGTGAACTCGAGGTCAAGGCTAAGGCCATTATTGACCTGCTGGCGGGGTACGGCGTCACAGAAAAGAAAACGCACTCAAGCTCCATTCCCGCGGATGTCGCGGAGAAGGTGCGAAAGCATATCCAGGGAGTAGCGGACGCGGAAGCGGCGGAAGAAGCCAAGGCCAAAGCGGATAAAGACGCCAAGGATGCGGCGGCCAAAGCGGCTCGCATGCGTCCGGCTGCGGCACCTGCAGCGACGGCTCCCGCCTCACCGGCACCGGCTGCTGTTGCCCCGCCGAAGCCTGCGGCTCCCGCGCCGGCACCGGTAACCAGCACGGCGGCCCCTGTTGCGCCGAAACCAGCTGCGCCTGCGGCCGCTCCGGCGCCGCCCGCGCCGCCCGCACCTGCGGTACCTGCGGTTGCGGCTCCTCCGACCAATATAGCGGCCCCCGCGGCAACCGCGCCTGCGGCAGCCACTCCTGCAGCTCCCAGCGCGCCGAAACCTGCGCCGAGTGCGCCTGCGGCGAATGCGCCCGCTCCGAGCCCAATTCGACCTCCCGTGCCCGCTGCGCGACCTTCGGCTCCAACTTCTGTGTCTACACCGCCCCCAAGACCGTCTCAAAGCGGCGCTCCGGCCCAACGGCCTGCGGGAGGCACTCCTCCACCGCGTCCGGGACAAGGCACTGGTACACAACCATCGGCGGCAGCGCGCCCAGCAGCGGGAACTGGCCCCGGCAAGCGACCTTCTCCGCCTGTGCGCCCACCCATGCCGACGGGTGGGAACCGCGGACCACTTCCAAACCCCGGGTCAGGAGGGCAACGTCAAGGCGGACCGCGTCCGGGACAGCCGATGCGTCCGATGCCGTCTGGCCAAGGTGGCCGTTCGTATCCTTCGCGGCCTGGAGGATCAGGCGGTCCAGGTGGCGGACCTGCGGGCCAGCCAAGACCCTTTGAGCAGCGGCGAGGACCGATGCCTACGGGCACGCGTCCGGGACCGCGCACACCGGGACGGCCCGGGATGTTGCCGCCATTGCCGCCAGACAAGGCGCCTCCAAAGGCGGAGCCGGGCAAGCCGCTCTATACGCGCAAGCCGACGCAGCGGCAGCGTCCGGTGCTGGACAAGCGAGAGATTGAGGGTGAGCGTAAGCTGCACCCGACGCGTCAGCGTCCGGGAGCGGGGCGAGCCGTGGCGGCGGTGATTGCACCGCCGGAACCACGTCCTCCGCGCGAGGTCACGATTACGGAAGGCATTACGATTCGCGAGCTGGCAGAAAAGCTGGACGTGCGCGCGAAAGAGTTGCTAAAGACGCTGCTGGATCGCGGCGTGTTTGCCAGCATCAACCAGGCGCTGGATGTGCCGACGGCAACGACGTTGGCGGAAACCTTCAGCGGCGTAGTCAGCGTAGTCTCCTTTGAAGAGGAGATGGTGCTGGAGGTCGCGAAGGAAGAGACCAAGGAAAATTTGAAGCCTCGGCCACCGGTAGTGACGGTGATGGGACACGTCGACCATGGCAAAACAAGTTTGCTGGATGCCATCCGCAGCGAAGACGTAGCCTCGGGCGAGGCGGGCGGCATTACGCAGCACATCGGCGCTTACAAAGTTCAGGTGAACAATCGCAGCGTGGTGTTCATTGATACACCGGGTCATGAGGCCTTCACGCGGATGCGTGCCCGCGGAGCGAAGGTGACGGACATTGTGGTGTTGGTCGTGGCGGCGGATGACGGTGTCATGCCGCAGACCAAAGAAGCCATCGATCACGCGAAAGCGGCGAATGTGGCCATCGTGGTGGCGATCAACAAGATCGATAAGCCAGAGGCGCAGCTGGAGCGCGTGAAGCGCCAGCTGGCGGACAACGGTCTGCTGCCCGCGGAATGGGGCGGCGACACGGAATTTGTGGAAGTTTCGGCCAAGAAAAAAACTGGAATCGATAAATTGCTGGAGACGCTGCTGTTAGTGGCGGATTTGCGCGAGTTGAAGGCGAATCCGGACGCGCCGGCAACGGGTACGGTGCTGGAATCGCGCGTGGACAAAGGGCGCGGACCGGTAGCGACCATCCTTGTGCAGAACGGAACCTTGCAGGCCGGCGATTTCTTTATTTGCGGCGCGGTGTTCGGTAAAGTGCGCGCGCTATTCGACGACCATGGGCGCACGGTGAAAGATGCGCCACCGTCTACGCCAGTAGAAGTGCTGGGTTTGCAGGGCGTGCCGGAAGCGGGCGACAACTTCCAGGTTACCGACGAAGCGAAAGCGCGTCACATTGTCGAATACCGGCAAGGCAAGCAACGCGATGCCGCAATGGCACGCACTTCCGGTGCGCGCATCACGCTGGATCAACTGCACGAACAATTGAAGTCCGGCGACGTGAAGGAACTTGGAATCGTAATCAAGGCCGACGTGCAGGGCTCCGTGGAAGTGCTCAGCGAAATGCTGCCCAAGCTTTCGACGGACCAGGTAAAGCTGAAGATTATCGGCTCGGGCGTGGGCGCGGTGACCGAAAACGACATCCTGCTGGCCTCAGCATCGGGCGCAATCGTGATTGCGTTTGGAGTCCGCCCGGACCGCAAAGCCTTAGAGCTGGCGCAGCAAGAGCACGTGGACGTTCGCACGCACACGATCATCTACGAAGTTTCCGACGAGATTAAGAAGGCGATGGAAGGCCTGCTGGAGCCGGTAATTCAGGAGACGTACGTGGGCCGCGCGGAAGTACGCAATGTGTTCCGCGTGAAGGGCGCGGGCACCGTGGCAGGTTGTTACGTAACGGATGGCGTGCTCAAGCGCGACGCGCAAGTGCGCGTGGTGCGCGACGGGGCGATCATCTATACCTCCAAGCTAAGCTCCCTGAAGCGCTTCAAGGACGATGCCAGCGAGGTGCGCACCGGCTTTGAGTGCGGCGCGGGCATTGCAAATTTCAACGACGTGAAGGTTGGCGATATACTGGAGTGCTTCCAGGTGACGAAGCTGAGCGCCGCGGAAGCCGCAGCGCAGAGTAGCGTGTCCGCGTCGCGTAGATAAACTGCAAGCCGTCCGCGGAGCCGCCCATGCCGGTCGGTCTACTTACCCTTGAGTTGCACATCCCGCATGCACATTCGCTAAAGGATAAGCGGCAGATCGTGCGCAGCTTGAAAGACCGGCTGCGGCGGCACTTCAACGTTGCCGTGGCGGAAATGGAATATCAGGAAGTATGGCAACGGTCGATCATTGGCGTGGTCACACTCTCTACCGCCGAACAGCACGTAGAGGAATCGCTGCAATTGGTGCTGCGGGAAGCGGACCGGCTACTCGGTCCGGTTCTGATCAATCACGTCGTGGAAATGATTTAAAAGGTTTGCGATGAGTCCTACGAATCACCGTCATGAACGCGTGGGCGAGGAAATTGCCCACGAAATCAACGCCATGCTGGCCGGCGAGCTGAAGGATCCAAGGCTCGAGGGCATGGTGGTCGTCAGCGAAGTGCGCGTCCAGCCGGACATGAAGCATGCGCGGGTATTCGTAAACATGCGGGGCAGCAGTAAAGAGCAGACCGACGCGATTAAAGCGCTGGAGCACGCTTCGGGCTACATTCGCAGCGAGCTCATTGAACGGCTGCAGTTGCGCCGCTTGCCGGAGCTGCACTTCACCCTGGACCTTTCGCAAGAGCACGTGGAACGCATCGAGCAACTGCTCAAGGACATGAAGAAGGACAAGCCTTCCTCTACGCCCTGAATGCTCGTTTCCACCTTCTGATTTCATGCCAAAACAGCCGCAACCTGCGCCCTTCGACGGCGCACTGGTAATCGATAAGCCAAAAGGAAAGACATCGCATGACGTGGTGGATGCGGTGCGGCACCTCGCCGGTTTTCGCCAGATCGGGCACCTCGGAACTCTCGATCCGCTGGCTACCGGTGTCCTGGTGCTGCTGCTGGGACGCGCGACGCGGCTCGTGCAGTTCTATTCTGGCCGCCGGAAGCGATATACCGCGGGATTCCGCTTCGGTTTTGCCACCGACACCTATGACTCGGATGGCCAGGCGCAGGGAGCTGATGCAGCGCCAGTTCTCGATGCTTCTGTACTGGAGAGATTAGCCGGCGAACGCGTCGGGCGCTTTCAGCAGACGCCACCCGCTTTCTCCGCGAAAAAAGTAAAAGGCCGCCCGGCGTACGAGCTGGCGCGCAAAAAACAACCGGTTGAGCTAAAGGCCGTAGACGTCGAGTTGTTCGAATTCACCTTGAAGGAAATTGAGGGCAGCGTCGCCCGTTTCGTCATCGAGTGTTCTTCCGGAACATACATTCGTTCGCTAGCGCACGAAATGGGACAGAAGCTCGGATGCGGGGCGCATCTTGCCGAGATTGAGCGGACCGCTGTCGGCGAATTCTCCTTGGAGCAGGCGGTAAAGCTGGAGGAGCTGGCCGAAGGCGCGCGGGCCGGCAAATTCGCCGATTACCTGATTCGGTTGGAGAATTTGCTGCCGAATTTTCCCAAAGTGAATGTCCTGCCGATCATCGAACGCCGCGTGCGCCATGGGACGAAATTCAACGTGACTCTGGCGCAGGTGCAGCCGGGACGGGTGGAAGCTCCGCCTGGAGCAACGACTGAGCTCGATGGCGGCGAACCGCGACCGCCGCGGTTACGCGTATTTAGCCAGCAAAATAGCCTTATCGCCATCGCGGAAGCCGTTGTGCCTCGTACCTACCAACCCATTGTAGTTTTCGAACCCCTGCCATAGCGCGCCTCAAGGTTGCGGTTGCGGTTGCGGCTGCTCTGGAACTTGCGGTTGATCTGGAACCTGTTGCGGCGCGCCTCGTATCGCCGTCCGGCCGGTCGTGGGCTCGCCGCGGCCAGCATAGATGGTGCGCGCGTTGCGAATGGGATCACGCAGCCTGCGCGGCGTGATGAGAATCATAAACTCCGTGTTCTTCAACGAAGTGTTCCTGCTGCCAAAAGCGTAGCCGAGTCCGGGTAGATTGGCGAAGCCTGGAAGGCCAACCAGCGAACGCGTCTCTTCGTTGTCCAGCAATCCACCAATGAGCGTTGTCTCGTCGTCCTTGACGCGCACGGTTTGCGTCAACGTACGGTTGGTGATTACCGGGATACCATTGATATTCGTGCCCGCGAGCGCGCGGATTTCAAATTCGAGCTGAAGTGTGACTTCGTGATGCGGGTGCAGCGTCGGTGTGGCCTTCACCTTCACGCCAAGGTCGATATATTCCGCTCCGGGGTAAGGAGTTTGTGTCGTGCTCGAGCCCGTGGCGAAGGACGCCGAATCTTGTATCACGCTAACCACCCCTTGATTGGCGGTCGCGCCGAGCGCCGTCAGCGCAACATCTGGCAGCGAGCTTGAGGTCAAGACGGCGGTCAGGATCGCGTTAGGGCTGGCCGGCGTACCAATCTCGATGCGGTTTGAAAATGTGCCCGCGCCAAGTCCCACGTAGATACCCAACGTTCCCTGGCCTTTGTTGGTGACTGCCAGGGAAGGAAAGTTTCCGCCAGTAAAGTTTGCAATCACGATCCCTGCGGGCGTTGCAGCAGTGGCCAGTGGAGATCCGGTAGCCGCGGTGAAGGTTGCATCGAGATTGGTGCTGCCCAGTAAGATGGAAACCGTGTTGTCGCCCTGGTTGACAACAGCGAGGTCGGGAACAGTATCCGAATTCAAATCGCCGATGGCTATTGCTACGGGTGATTGGCCTACCGTAATGGGGGACTTAGTGGCCTCGGTAAAAGCGATGTTGGAATTAATGTCAACCGAGCTCAGCAAGATGGCCACATTGTTGGTGGTTTGATTTACCACCGCAAGGTCGACTTCAGGGGTGCTGGTCGCAGTATGAATGGCGCCACGGAAGTTGCCCGTCACCATGGCGACCGGCCCTTTTTCGGAAATGGTGGTGTTGTTGGTCAGAGCGAAAGGCGAGCCTGGAAATTGTGTAAAGCCGCCATTGCCATTGCCCTTGAATACAGAGATGGTGTTGTCGTCCTTGTTAGCCACGGCGAAATCGGCATTGCCGTCTCCGTTGAAATCCGCCACCACGACGGAACTTGGATTCTTGCCGACCGCATACGGCGAGCCGGTCGCTTCGTGGAAGGTACCGTCCCCGTTTCCGAGCAGGATCGTTACGTTGTCAGAGGTGGAGTTCGCAATCACCAAATCGGCGGCCAGTCCCGTTAGTCCAGAGGCCGTGGTCAACGTGTTTCCAAACGTGCCGGTGGCTATCGCCGAAGGCGCAGTCTCCGTTTTCGGCAGGGCGATCGGTGAATTAGTGGCGGCCACGAAGTTTCCCTGATCCTGATTCAACAAAATGCTCACCGTGTTGTCGTTTTGATTGGCTACAGCGAGGTCGAGGAGATTGTCGTTGTTGAAATCGCTGGAGGCTATCGCGACAGGATTGTTTCCTACGGTGAACGAGGTTTCAGGAAACGTCGTGGGACTCGGCACCCCAAGGAGCGAGCCACTGCTGGCTGTCGGACTAGCCGCAGTGCCAAGGCTCGCCGACAAAAGAGAGAGTGTGACCGGGAAGCGATCGCCCACAAAGAAGGTCGCGGGCTTGCCGTCTTGCGCGCGCAGCAAGACCTGCCGGCCGCTTTGTACAAGGTTAAGCGCGTCCGAGAAATTGGCCGCAACGCCAGGCAACGTAAGCAAAAAGGTGGTGTAGCCGCCACCAACCAACGTGAAACCCGGAATGCTGGAGAGTCCTCTTGCGCTGAAGAGCTGTCCCAGAATGGTGAGCGCATTATTTAAATCCGTGGCCTGCTGCAAGGTGCGTACATCGTTGGGAGTGATCAAAAATGCCTGCGCAGACGACGGCGGAGTGATGCCAAGCTGCTGCGCTTTGTTGCGGTCGACCTCGAGCATCTCGATATCGAGCATGAGCTCGCCCCGCGCGCGATCCACCTGATGGATAAGCTCGCCGGCCAGCGCCAGCCGCTCCGGAGAGTCGCGCATGGTGATCGTGTGGCTGCTGCTGTCCAGATTGATGCGCGCTGTGCCCGTGATCTCACGCAGCATCCGCAAAAGCTCCGTCATTTCCTCGGCACTCGCTGAGGACGGCAGCGAAAACGTTTGCTCCGCCTGCAGGCCGAACTCACGGCGTTTTTCCAGCGTGTCCGGAGCCACAAACATTTGCGTGGCACTCACCGGTGTCCAGAAAGTTCCCGTCGTCGAACCCACAAGGGAGACGGCGGTGTTGAAGTCCACATTGTCCAGCTTCATGTGCACTTGACGGGAAACCACGTCGGGGTCGAAGAGAACCTTCAGGCCAAACGCCTGGGCAACTTGCTCGTAAGCGCCGCGCGTGTCGCCATGAAGATCGAAGCTGTGCCTTCCCGGTTGCGGCTTGAGTTGCGGCATCCCGGAAATTTCGGTGCGCGGCAGGGGCGGCTCGTCGTCTCGCATCGACTCCATTTGCGCGTAGCGCTCGGCCACGATTCGGTTCGAGGGATCGATGCGCATGGCAATGGTGAGCTCCTCCCTTGCTTGCGGGAGTTTCCCGGCCAGAGCGAGTTGCTCGGCCTTGTCCACGTGCTCGCGAATCAGCCTCGAACGCAGTCCCGGCCCGCGGCTAACTAGCGCCAGATTTTGGGGCGCCAGGCGAGCCGCTTCATCGTAGGCCTGCAGCGCTTCGTCGTTGCGGCCGTCAGCTTCGGCCTTCTCTCCGCGCTCAACGAGTTTTTCCGCGCGCTTCGGATCTGGACGCGCGATCGTGTTGGGAGCCGTCGAAGAGAGCTGTGGCTGCTGCGCGGGAGCCGAGGCACACAGTAGTGCGGACAACACAAGCGATGCGGCTTGGCGAAGGGAGACTGGGCTCATGAATGGCTGGCTCGAAGCGCCATCATTCTACGCGAGGAAGTGGCCGGGGAGTGCGGCTTGACGCTCGCCGGGCGTAGCGCGTAAACTGAGATCTGTAGTTGCAACTCATTTTCAACTGGAGTTCGTTTGCTCGCTGCCTTTCTCATTGCCCTCCGTGAAGGTGTGGAAGCTGCCCTCGTTGTCGGCATCATCCTCGTCTATTTATCGCGCACAGGCCGCGCACACCTCGCGCGCTTCGCCTGGTACGGCGTAGCCACCGCTACCGCCCTGAGTCTCGCTGTTGCTATGGCTTTAGAGCGCTGGCGCATCAGCGAAGACGGTTTCGAAGGGCTGATGCTTCTCGTCGCCGCCTTCTTTGTCATTACGATGATCGTTTGGATGAACCGCGTTGCGCGGCATCTGAAAAAAGATATTGAGCAAAAAGTGGAGTCCTACGCCGTCCGCGCGGGCCGTGCCGCCGGCCTGGGAATATTTCTGTTCGTGTTTTTAATGGTGCTGCGCGAGGGCGCGGAGCTGGCGCTGATCCTGCGCGCCGTGGAAATGTCCACCGAAGGCCTGCAGACCTGGATCGGGACGATCCTGGGTATCGCGGCCGCGGTCGCGGTAGGCGTTTTCTTCTTCAAGGGCACGCTGCGCGTGTCTTTGCACCGGTTTTTTGCGGTGACCAGCGCGATTCTCATGCTGGTGGCCTTTCAGTTGGCCGTGACCGGCTTGCATGAGCTCAGCGAGGCGCGCTGGTTGCCCTCCAGCAAGCAGGAGATGTCGCTGATCGGTCCCATTGTAAATAATGAATTTTTTTTCTTCGTATTTATTTTTGGCGCGGCGGCGCTGCTGATTTTGCGTGAGTGGCAATCCGCGTCGCATGCCAAATCGGCAAAAGAAGCCTTGGGCGACGCGGAACGGCGCCTGGTGGAATCGCAGAATCGCAGAGCGCAACGCTGGATGATAGCGTCGACCGTTGCTTGCTTGGCCGTCATTTTGGTTCTTACCGCAGACTTCATCTATACGCATGCGAATGCGGCGCCCCCGGCTTCCCGGCCGATTGCCGCGGTTGGGAATGAAGTCCGCGTTCCCTTGAGCGAGGTTCAGGACTCGAACATGCACTTGTTCACCCTGAACGTTGACGGCCAATCTTTGCGCTTCATGGTCATCAAGAAGCCGAATGGCTATGGTACGGCGCTCGACGCATGCCGAATATGCGGTGCGGAAGGCTACCGGCAGGATGGCCAGAACGTCGTCTGCAGGCACTGCGGCTCGGCGATCTATGTGCCGTCGATTGGCGAAGCGGGCGGCTGCAATCCCGTTGGCGTGCCGTCGCATATAGACGGCGGTGATCTGGTGATGGACGTGAGTGCGCTCACACAGGCGGAAAAAGAGGTCCCCCAGTAGCACAGACACTCGTGCCTGTGCCTGCAGCGGGCGACGGAAATGCCCAATACACAGCGCACGGCTATAGCGGGCTGCACCACTCCACCCGTCCCGAATTTTTGAAAACTCAATGTTCCTAAGACTAGTTGCCGATTCCTTCAGCCGCCGCCCGCGCCACAAACTCCTAACCGGAGCCGCTCTTGCATTAGGGATGGCCGTTGCAACTGCGGCAATTAGCGTTTCGCTGGACGTGGGCGATCGGCTGGCGCGCGAGTTCCGCAGCTTAGGCGCAAATTTGGTGGTCACGCCAAAGGCTGATTCCTTGCCTTTGGAAATTGGCGGCGTCGACTATCGCCCCGTAAACGCCGGCGCCTACCTCCCCGAATCTGACCTTCCCAAACTGAGAACTATTTTCTGGCGCAACAACATAGTGGCGTTCGCTCCTGTGTTGGAATTAACCGCAAGCATATTTACGGCTCCCGATAGTACAACCCACTCCAGCGAAGCCGCCAACGTCCGGCTCATCGGAACCTGGGCCGGTCTGCCGATGTACTCAAGCGACGGCACCACATTCACCACCGGCATCGACCGCACCAATCCGTGGTTTCAAGTTCAAGGGCGCTGGTTTGCCCCTGACGCTGGCACTCTCAAACGCGTCAACGTCTTTCCTCCGGACCTGCCGCCCGGAGCCTCCGCAGGTCACACGTTTGTTCCTGTTCCAGACGAATGTGTTGTCGGCGCCAATCTCGCAAAGCGCTTGTCTCTCCGCACGGGCGATCACATTTACACGGCCGACCGCAGCACGGCGGAAATGCAGAATTATTTCGGTAGACCCAACCTCCCTTGCACGGTCACCGGAATTCTCAGCGCAGGCGCAGCGGAGGACGATGCGGTACTGATGCCCTTAGCCAGTGCGCAGCGCCTGGCACGCGCTAAAGTCGGCGAATATCGCAAGCTGTACGTAAGTGTGCTGACCAAGCCGGAGGATGACTTTGGACGGCGCGATCCGAAGACACTTGCTCCTGCCGATTACGACCGCTGGTACTGCACGCCGTATATTTCTTCGATTGCGCTGCAAATCAGTCAGGTTTTGCCAGGCGCGGACGTGCGCGTGATCCGCCGCGTTGCCGATGGCGAGGGCGCCATTCTCACGCGGGTCCGCACCTTGCTCTGGCTGGTCACATTTGCGTCGCTACTAGCAGCCGCGCTCGCGGTTGGCGCGTCCTCTGCCGCTTCCGTCATCGAACGGCGCACGGAAATTGGGTTGATGAAGGCGCTGGGAGCAGGCTCTGGCACGGTTGGTTTCTTACTCGTTGCGGAGCAGCTCTTGCTGGCGTTGCTCGGCGGCGGGCTGGGTTATTCGCTGGGCATCCTGCTCGCTCGGTTGGTAGGGCAGAAAATCTTTGGCGCAGCGCCGGAATTTTCTTTTCTAGTGCTCGCCGTGATTATCGGCCTGGCGGCGGTGGTTACGCTTCTTGGCAGCGCGATCCCTCTGCGCCGCGCCTCCCGCTACGAGCCTGCGCCGATTCTGCGAGGCGAATGATGCCCGACCGCAAAATGTTCTGGCGCATCATCCGTCGAATCTTTGCTTCCAATCGCGCTCGCTTGTTCGTCATTCTGCTGGCGCTCGGAGCTGGTGCCGCCGTCACTGCCGCGCTATTGAATCTTCAAGTCGACGCCAAGCGTCGCCTCACCACCGAATTCCGCGCCTTTGGTCCCAACGTCGTACTTGTCCCGAAAAATTCCCCTTCCGCGGACTCCCGCACTCTCCCCGAATCCGCCTCCCGCTCCGTGCCAGCTCATCTCCCAACGGGTGAGGTTCGCGTGTCAGCCGCCCTCTATTTGATTGCCGACGTTTCTGTTCCATCGTCAGGCAAAGCAACGTCCGCGGTGATTGGTGGCTCGAATCCCTCTGCATTTGTAACGGCATTTCCACGCTCCTCCAATTACACGGAACCGAATCACTCCGCAGAGAATGTGTGCGTGCTCGGAGCCCGAGTTGCGCGCCAACTCAATGCACAGCAGGACGCCGAACTGATCTTATCCGCTAGTAACCGGCGCGAATCGTGCCACGTCGCCAGCTTCAGGGAGACCGGTGGCCCCGAAGACGACCGCGTCGAAATCAGCTTGCCTGCGGCGCAACGTTTGGCTGACCTTCCCAGTCGCATCAGCGCCATCGAACTTCGTGTTCCGGGAACTCCCGCCGCAATCCAAAGCTACGTCGCGGACCTGCAGCGCCGCATTCCTGAGGCTGACGTCCGCCCCATTCGCCAATTCACCGAGGGCGAGGCGAAAATATACGACCGAATCAGCGGCATTCTTTCGGCCACCGTTGCCCTGGTGCTTGTGCTCACCTCCCTCTGCGTGATGGCGGCGATGACGAACGTCGCCATGGAGCGCCGCAATGATGTCGGCTTGATGAAAGCCATTGGCGGAGCGACACGCCGCGTGCTACGACTATTTCTAGCAGAGGCCGCGCTGCTGGGCCTGACTGGCGGCGTTCTTGGCGCGGCGATTGGCATCGTGCTTTCGATGTGGCTAGGCAAGGCGGTATTCGGCATTGCGGCGCGCCCCCGGTTGATTGTGTATCCTGTAACTGTGGCACTGACCATCATCGTTGCGATTGCGGGTGCGTACCCTCTGCGCCGCCTCGCTAACATCCGTCCCGCGTCTGTGTTTCGGGGTGAAGCGTGAGCTCCGCCCAAGTAGCGATTGAATCGCTCACCAAAAAATACGGCTCTCTATGCGCTGTCGATGGCCTCAGTTTCAGCATCGCGCCCGGCGAATGGGTCGCGCTGATGGGCCCCTCCGGTTCCGGCAAAACCACCCTCATCAATATTCTCGGCGGCTTGGATACGCTGACTTCCGGACGCGTAATTGTCGACGGTGTTGACCTCGCCAAGCTCAGCGAAAACGAACTCGTTCGCTATCGCGCCGAAAAAGTCGGTTTCGTCTTCCAGCAGTTTCATCTCGTCCCGTATCTCACGGCGCTGGAAAACGTGATGCTCGCCCAATACTTTCACAGCGTCACAGACGAGCAGCAGGCCAGCGATGCGTTGCAACGCGTAGGCCTGGGCGACCGCCTCACGCATCTGCCCGCCCAACTCTCCGGCGGCGAGCAGCAGCGCGTAGCCATCGCTCGCGCGCTCATCAATGAGCCCAAGCTGATTCTGGCCGACGAGCCCACCGGCAACCTCGACGAAGTCAACGAAGCCATCGTGCTGCAAATTTTTCGCGAGCTGCACAACGCCGGCCACACCATCCTGATGGTGACCCACGACCCCGATATCGCACGCCAGGCCGACCGCCGCATCGAGCTTGCGCACGGGCACTTGCATTTCGATACCGCGACGCACGGTCCCGGCCATCCGCTCGCCTGCCCGCTCGTCAACACCGCCGACTGCTGCAGCAATATCTCCACAGACGACGAAATTCGCTTCGATCATCTGCTCGAGCAAATTTGGATTTGTGGCGAAGAAGGCAAGCCGGCGCGTGTCGAGGTTCTTCGCGCCACCGGACCAGCCGGGAATCTCCCGGTGCTGCCCGATGAGCCGGCCAGCCGCGCGCTCGGCCGCATGTCGGATTTGCAGCTAGTGGAATTGCGTAACGGCGAGGTGCAGTTGACACCGGGTGGCAGCCAACGCGCCCGCAACGTGGTGCGGCGCCATCGGCTTGCCGAGCGGCTCTTCAAGGACACGTTTGCGATCGACGAATCCGAAGTGCACAACCAAGCCTGTAAATTCGAGCACATCATCAGCCCGGAACTCGACCAGCGCATCTGCAGCTTCCTGGGCCACCCCAAAACGTGCCCCCACGGCAATCCCATCCCCCCAGGCGATTGCTGCAACGGCAAGAACAAGATTTGACGGGCGCTAGAACTCGATGCCGATCCCAATTGATTCCCGCAAAAAGCCCGCCACGGTAAAAGTACATGTAACCACCGGCGCCGGTGTCGACATTACGTGGTCCGACGGCCACGCCAGCCATTATGATTTTCCGTACCTTCGCGACGAATGCCCCTGCGCCACGTGCAATGACGAGCGAATAAGAAAAAGCGCCTTTGCCAGCACCGGTCCCGCTTCCGCCGCCGCGCTGCCGATGTTTAAGCCCAAAGCACGCGCGCAAGCCGCCACCACAGTCGGCAATTACGCGATCCAGATCACCTTTACCGACGGCCACGCCACCGGCATCTTCAGCTACGATCACCTCCGCAGTATCTGCCCCTGCCCCGAATGCGCCAAAGCCTTCCGCGCCGCATCAAGCTGAAGCACAATTCCTTCGGCCACACCGCCTTGCTTTCCAGGTCAGCCGCGTATAGATTTTGGTGCCAAACCGATATGCACTTTCTAACACGGCGTACCTTCATCGAAAAACTCTCGACCATAGCCGCCGGTAATTTGATCGCGAGTTCGGCGCGAAACACATTCGCGAGCGTTGGCGCGGTGCCGCACATCTCGTTTCCGACCGCGCCACGCGACCGCGTTGCCATAGCCTCCTACCCGTTTCGCGCTTATATCGACAGCCCCGGCAACCGCGACCGTAACCCGAGCCTGCCCGGAATGGACCTCCTCCAGTTTCCCGCGGAAGTTGCAAAAAAGTTCGGCGTTCGCAACATCGAGCCGTACAGCCGGCATTTCAGCTCGTTGGATTCCGCTTACCTCGCGAAATTCCGGGAAGCATTGGACAAAGCAAACGCCAAAGCTGTGAACATAGCCGTTTCCGTGCAAGAAAGCTTTTACGATGAGGATCCGGCACCGCGTAGCAAGGCAATTGCGTCCGCCAGGAAATGGGTGGACGTGGCCGTCAGCATTGGCTCGCCCGGCATTCGCGCTCACATCCACACCGCGCCAAACTCACCGCCGAGCCTGGAGCGAACTGTCGCCAGTCTTCGTGAGGTGGTGCGGTATTCCGCCGGCAAAAATATCGTTGTGACTCTGGAGAACGATGACCTGGTCAGTGAGGACGCCTTCTTCCTGGTGAAGGTGATCGAGAGTGTTAATCATCCCTATCTGCGTGCCCTCCCCGATTTCGCAAATTCCATGCTGACCGGCGACGCTGACTTTAACTATCGCGCTCTGCAAGCCATGTTTCAGCACGCCTATTGCATTTGCCACGTCAAAGACGGCGAGGCGGACGACCACGGCAAGCAGTTCAACATTGACCTCGAAAAATCCTTCCAGACTCTCAAGGCCAGCGGCTATCAAGGCTACTGTTCGATGGAATTCGACGCACCCGGCGATCCGTACGCGGCTACGACGAAACTAGTCGACCAAACCATCCGCTATCTTTCCTGAGCGAATCCGTTTCGGGCGGAAATTAGGCCTTGATATTGGTTTACTATCTGCTATACTCCCTTCGGGTATTCCCACATAGATAAGGCCCCTGCCGCGTAACTGCTTTAGAATCCGCACTTATAGGCAAACACCGTGTTTTGTCGGGTTTTAGCCGAAATCACCGGCGCGTAACCCCTTTATATTCCGCATT
>Ga0210410_10000857_pt1 | contig 30144 bp, 27 predicted proteins | sample IncBWC4MmetaG_FD_161058 | JGI IMG/M metagenome (GOLD analysis project Ga0210410, IMG submission 161058) | Forest soil microbial communities from Barre Woods Harvard Forest LTER site, Petersham, Massachusetts, United States - Inc-BW-C-4-M | ecosystem: Environmental > Terrestrial > Soil >...
ATACGCTGGCGATTGTCTCGGCAATTACGTCTCAAAGTCTCAAGTCAGCGAACAGCCTAGAAGAGGCCACTAAAACGATAGGAGAGCGCCTTCATGCGTTGGGAGTGGCGCAAGACCTCCTGGTCAGCGAGCGATGGACTGGCGCAGGGTGTCGGACCTTGATCGAAGGTGCCGTGAAGGCCTTCCAATCTAAAAGCCTTGATCAGTTTGAAATCGCCGGGGACAACATCGCAGTTTCTTCCGGCCCCGCTATCTCCCTTTCAATGGTAATTCACGAACTCTGCACGAATGCTGTGAAACACGGCGCGCTGTCTGCACCTAACGGACGCGTTTTAATTTCGTGGGCTGTGTCCGAAGATCACCCGCCGCGGTTCAAGCTGCATTGGAAAGAGCGCGGTGGCCCTCCTGTCCGAGAACCTTCTCGAAAGAGCTTCGGTTCTCGACTTATAGAACAAGCGCTACCGGGCCAATTACAGGGCGAGGCTCGACTTAGATTTGAACCGGATGGCCTGAGTTGTGAGGTAAACATTCCGCTGAGTGTTATGCAGGAGCGGCCTCTGGCGATTGTGGCAGCCCCGACCTCGTCATAGAGCAGCAGGGTCCGCAGCTTAGTTTCAATCCTGCTCCGACAGTTGTTTCATCAGCGAAAGTAGACGTGGGTTCAATTCGATGGATTGTGGGCCTAAGGCTATTGAGAGCCTTTCGCCGATTTCCTTACAAACTGCGCCGTTGTGAATGCGGTCGTTTTGAAAATCGTTCTGGGGAGCGGGATATCGCATCATATCCGAGCTTTCTGTTTCGCCGAAAGTCCAAGTCGATCATTGGGCCGGTCTCGCCTAGCGGCGGGCGGTCACAAGCCGAGCTTCGACAATTGCTTCCGAATTGCTGTTTCGCAAACACGCGGTAGCGAAGTTGGGCCAAACTTGCTTGAAGCAATTCTGAGCAAGTGATCGGACTTCGAGCCGATCTGCCTTTGCCAATGCAACAGCCTCACTAGCTTCCACTTTGGGGGCAAATCCCGGCAAGGCGATCACCGAGGCTCCCAGAACTGCGAATATCGCAAAGGCTGCAAGAGATTTGATCATTCGGGCTGCTGACTGTGGGTAGAGCTATCCCGCTCGCTTGGGAATCATCTCATCAACAACCACGGTTAGTAATGGTTCCGGTGCTACAACTTATATTAGTGACCAGAAGCCATGATCGTCCAACCGGCTCAATGTCGCTGATGGGTCATCAACGGCCCTGACAACGCTGAAACGGGACTTCCGAATTGTCCCAGAGAGCGGATATTCGCAGCGCTCTTTGGCATGTCTCAAACGGGCCAAAAGCAGTCATTCACGGTTGGTGACAGTCAGCACTGAACCGGTGTCTGCAACGGTCACTACGGTCGGCGTCAGCTCTGTTGTTGCGCAAGTTCCAAGGCGCCGTTCGCAAACGCGCTGGCGTAGCGAGCGAGTGTCACTACATCGATCGCCTCCGGCCACCGGTCGGCCACGTTATGATAGACCTCGCTGCTACACACTAGCGTCACGAATCGCCCGCCGCCTTGCTGGACGGGATGAGCTTCTCCGCGAGCTGCGGAGCCGTAGGGTGTTTTCGCGCTTACAGTCAGCCCTTCCTTTTCCAGTGCTTTGACGATCCATTGTTCAAGCGCCTCGTCGGACGCGTGGATGAGATTCGGCTGTCGTGGCGCACCAATATCAGAGCCAAAAAAAATCCACGCATGTGCGCGTTTTACAAGATCTCCTCGGCGCTTAAGATAGGCATCAATCCCTAGAAGTCCGAGTTCGTGACCGCTCAAGGCGACGAAGAAAGAGTCGCGCGCAGGCTTGCCGGCCACCAAGACCCTGATCACTTCCAGCCAACACGCAAGTCGGCTGCCCTGCTCGCTCACGCATTGCCACCAGCCACTACGCGGCGCCATGAAGACGAGCGGCGCCAATGCCGGGTTGCTGCCCGCAACCTTGACGGTGACGTTTAAGGCTTCTGCGGTCGTCCGGCTTGCGTGGGCAACGAGCGTCGCCTCGGCCCGTTGCTGGGCCTGCTCTTTCAGCCACCCGCTTCCGACGCTTGTGACCTGCAGCGTGGGCGGACCGAATGGCTTCGCGAAGGATCCAGCGTTGAGCAGGAAGAGTCCGGGGTGGCTCCCACGCGTGACTAGAACCACCGCCTTGTGGCGACTCTGTCGTGCTTGCGCGACGGGTCCTGCTTGCGCTCTGACCCCCTCCGCGACGCCGAGCGGCTCGGTTTCTGCCAACCCGATCTCGACGTCGCTACCGAGGGGTCCAAGCCTGCCGCGTACTCCTTCCCCGTCGGTGAAATTGGCGTCGAAAAGTGGCACTCCGGCGATGCTCCGATCCGCAACGCGCAAGTGACACGACTGCGGATCAACCCGGCTTAGCGCGAAGGGTTCGAGCTCAGGCTCGGCACCTGATTGCTGTACCTGTCTCGCCAGCCATTGCGCTGAGGCGTTGTCAACCGACGTCCCCGTGCGATGGTTGCCCTGGGCATCGTAAGTCGCGAGGACGTCTGCGATCCGCTCCTCCAGCGCGATCGACGAGGGCGTCCGATCTCTTGCAAACAGCAAGTTCGGACCGCCGGTCGCGGCCGCGACCGCCGCCACCGTGCGGCCACCGGCAGCCAAGAATGCTCTGCGATGCACTTGGCGCTCCCAGATTCCAAATCGATGATTTCCAGGCGACCTAAGTAACGCGCATCACAATGCGCTTTTTTCGAATCTCGGTCAAATGTCCGATAAGGGTCAACAACGGCCCTGACCGCGCTGAAACGGGACTTCCGAAGTGTCCCACAGAGCAGACATTCACGGTGCTCGTTGGCATGTCTCGAACGTGCCAACAGGCGACATGGAACGTGCAGGCCGCCCAAAACCGCCCGAACGCGGCGACAGAGGCTACAGTGTGTTTTTCGATGTTAGGGCTGACCTTGCATGGGTCGCCCGCTCTATATCTGGCGGCGGATGTTGTAGTCCTGCCATTGCACACCAGACACCGACATAGGCAGCATGCAATGACCTGTCTTCAACACTATCCTTGAAGTTCGGGTAATCAATATGGTCGATCATTGCGGTTACGGCCTGTTTCACCGCATCGCGTGGTATCACCGCCCGATACAGATAATCGGTCCCGGTGCTTCTGATGACCTTTGCTGAAGGAAACACCTTCTCGATGTCTCCATTGCGGCGGGCCCGTACAAGCAACTCAGTCGGGCCGCAGTCTTTGCTGACGATTGACAGGAAGCAGTCGGATTGCATTATCCACATAATTTCCACTCCATGTTTTTGCTGATGTATGCAGCCACCAGCCGTTTCGCAAACTGGTGTTTTGCTTGGCGGCGAGATTGCCACCGTCGACAGCCTCTAAAATTCGGGCTGCGCAAGCGGCACGTCCGCTTCACCCCCAAGAACGGACTTCGTTGGTCAGATCGACCAAGTCCGGTTCGTGCGAAACGCGGACATCCCGAGCAATTGCTCAATTTTCCGCGCCTCTTTCAAACTACCTTCAAGTTGTGTGATACGGTATGTTTTCGTGACATGACAGAAAAAGCTGGTGGAGTTCTGATAAGCGACGGTCGATCCAGCGTTCGACTAAGTCGCGCTGGGCCACCAAACGAGCTCGGATATCCTACAATCATCGATGTACGCGCCGGCCCATTTCAGGGATCGGTGTTGGACAAAACGGTCGGTGTTGGTGGATTTCGAGAGCAGCTTGCCATACTCTACGAAAGCTTGAAGGGAGATGCAAAGCTCGGGAGCTACGATGGATTTGTAGAGCTCGCCATCACTGGAAATGGTAGTGGTGGGATGGAGGTCCGAGTTAAGGCTGTCGGTGATCATACAACACCGATACAGCTTACATTCGCTATTTATATCGATCAGTCTTACTTGCCCGCGATCATCGAGCAAATTGATATCGAGTTTCCGCCGCCCTACCGCACAGCGGTCTAGCGCAACAGTCGCTTTACGACACTACAGCGTGACGGTTCATCGGAAGGCGTGACTTCCGATACGGGTCATTTTCGACCGATTCAGTTGGGATTGTGGGCTGGTCGATGTCCGCTTTCCTCTGAAAGGAACGTTAATTTCGGGAGACGATTCAAATTCTTAGCGTAGCCTTGACCTTGCATCAAAAATTCCTCTTCCATTTTTCCGAATTTCTGCTAATCATAAGCCCATCCCGCCCGCAAGAGCAACTGTGCTGAAGTAGACGCGGCGAACGGCCGGCCTCAAGGCTGGCGCTGCGCGCCACCGCCTTCGGCGGCTGGCGGCCTTGACCCCGCCCGCTCGCCGGTCTTTAGGCTTTGCATGCGCTCGGTCGAGGACCGAGCGCGGCGTGCTCGTTAGGCCACTGCGTAGCGGGTGGGATTCCACTTCTGCCGTCGTGCGATCATCGTGTTGAGGATGACAATCAGCTTGCGCATGCAGGCAGTGAGCGCAACCTTTGGTTCTTTTCCCTTGGCAATCAGGCGTTGATAGAAGGCTTTTAGCACGGGGTTGTTCTGCGTGGCGGCGCCAAGGCAAGGCATGTAGATGGCGTTTCTGACCCAGCGGCGACCTCCCTTGATGTGGCGCTCGCCGTGCCGCTTGCCGCTATCGTCGTCAAAAGGAGCAACGCCGATCAAGGCAGCAGCGATCTCATCACTGACCTGCCCGAGCTCCGGCATCCCCGCAAGGAGGGTCGCGGATGTCGTTTCGGCGAAGCCCGGCACACTCTCGATGATCTCGGCGCGCTCGGTAAAATCTTGTGTAGCCTTGACCTTGGCGGAGATTGCGGCCTCGAGCTTGGCAATTTCGGCGGCCAAGCTCTTCAAGATGCGGGCATGCGCTTTCTGAACCGGTCCCGATGCCGCATGTTCGTTCTGGTTTTGCAAACGCGTCTTAAGCTCAACCAGAGCTATGCGTGCTTTTACCAGCGCGAGCAACTCCTCGTGCGCGGGATCATGGGTTTGGCTCGGCGCCTCGCTAAATGTCTCGGCAAACCAGGCGATCATCTCCGCGTCGATCGCATCGTTCTTGGCCAGCCGCCCGGCCGATAGGGCGAAGCTACGGACCCGCTTTGGGTCGACGATCCGCACCTCGATGCCGGCTTGGCGCAGCGCCTTGTTCCAATCCCGCTCATAGCCACCACTCGCCTCCATCACAGCCTTGTTCACGTTGTGCTTGCGAAGCCAACCAACCAGCTTGCGGCGGCCTGGTGCGGTGCTCGGGAACGTCTGCCGCGATGCGAATGCGCGCACGCACACATCTACCTTCTCCTTGGCAACATCGATGCCGACGACAACGAGATCATTCTGTGCCATCATCCACTCCCTTCCTTGCTCGGTACGGGCTCAAAGGCCCTTGCAACTGTTCGGGTTGAGGAAGACACCGGAGCTGTCCCTCGCTCTTGCACAGGCTCTGCCGCTTTGGGGCGCTACGGGCTCAGTTCCAGCAACGGGCGGTTCTGATCAACCGCCCGTTCGCTTATTCTGTCAGATTTGTTGGACACAAGGGGCGCTGCGCGATCGTCACGAGTGCTGGGCACGGGATGCGATGGACGCCTTGGCTTCACCGGACGAGTGAGGCCATGGGCGGACGGCGAAGACGTGTGGTCCTGATCTCCCGACGCTGGGATCAAGCGCTTGCGGTTTCGCAAGCGCGACGGGGACTATCAAGCCCGGCACCCCGGGGAGAGCGCGTGATAAGCCGTAAAACCATTGTGCAGGGAATGCCGGAATGTTCGGCGTACCTGTGGTTTCTAACTCGTGTGCTTTCTTCACTGCACACGAGGCCGCGGGTGCGGTTGAGCGCCCGGCATTCCCTGCGCCCTCTGAATTTGGGGGGTAATGATGGACAAAGCTCGGGCACATCGTGTCGCGGGAACGTGGAGTCACATCCCCTGTCGTCCTGGCGAAAGCCAGGACCCATTACCACAGGGTTAGGTTATTGCCCCGTATGTCGACCACCTGCGCTTCACCGCGAGATTCCGCGGTATGGGTCCTGGCTTTCGCCAGGACGACAGCGGGAGGCTGGGCGAGAACCGCGGCCTACGCGAGCACCTCACGCCGCGTGCGAAACCACCCGGTTGCGGCCGTCGTGCTTGGCGCGGTAGAGCGCGGTGTCGGCGCGCTTGAGCACGTCGGCGACCGGCTCGCCCTTCTTTTCCAGGGTCGAGATGCCGATCGAGATCGTGACCTCAATGCGCTTGGTGCCCTTGTGGACCGCGAACGGCTCGCCGGCAATCGAGCGGCGCAGGCGCTCGGCGACCATGCCAGCTACATGAAGATCGGTCTCGGGCATCACGATCACGAACTCCTCACCGCCATAGCGGCAGGCGAGATCGATGCCGCGGATCGACTTGCGGATGCGCACGGCGAATTCGCGCAGCACGTCGTCGCCGGCGTCGTGGCCGTAATTGTCGTTGATCGACTTGAAATAGTCGATGTCGAGCATCATCAGCGCCAGCGGCTTGCCGCGCGTCGAGGCCTGCTCGGCCAAGGTCGCCAGATGGCTTTCCATGTAGCGGCGGTTATGCAACCCGGTCAGCGCATCCGTGATCGCCATTTCGATCGAGTTCTGCACGTTGTCGCGCAGATCGTCGGCATAGCGGCGCTTCCTGATCTGGGTTCGCGCCCGCGCCAGCAGTTCGTTCTTGTCGACCGGGCGCGGCAGATAGTCGTTGACGCCGATCTCGAGCCCGCGCAGCAGCCGCGCGTTGTTTTCGGCGTCGGCAATGGCCAGGATCGGCACGTGGCGCGTGCGCTCCAGCGAGCGGGCCTGGCTGGCGAGCCGAAGCCCGTCGAAATTGTCGAGATCGAGCGAAACGATCAGGAGGTCGTAGTTGCCTTCGGCGGCGTGGAACAAGGCTTCCGCCGGATTGGACTCGACATCGACGTGATGCTCGCTGGCCAGGATCGGCGCCAGCCGCTCATAGGAGGACGGACGGTCGTCGACCAGCAGAACGCGGCCGCCCTTGCCGGTGTCGTTGACGGCGCTGCGCTCCGGCGCCTGCACGCCGATCTCGAGCGAGGTGATGGCGCGCATGCGCAGCTCATCGGTCATCATCTTCAGCCGCGTCAGCGAGCGCACGCGCGCGATCAGCACCAGATCGGAGACAGGCTTGGTGAGGAAGTCGTCGGCACCCGCGTCCAACCCGCGCACGCGGTCGGCGGGGCTGTCGAGCGCGGTCACCATCACGACCGGAATGAAATGAGTCGCCGGATTGGACTTCAGCCGACGGCAAACCTCGAAGCCATCCATGTCCGGCATCATGACGTCGAGCAGGATGATGTCGCATTCGGCACGCTGGCAGATCTGCAACGCCTCGGCGCCGTTGGCGGCCGTCAGCACGTCGAAATATTCAGCCGAGAGGCGGGCTTCCAGCAGCTTCACGTTGGCAGGGACATCGTCGACAACAAGGATACGCGCGGACACTGCAGAAACTCCCTACCCTATAAATCGACGGACGGTCTCAATGAACTTGCCGACGGAAATCGGTTTGGACAGATAGGCCTCGCAGCCGCCTTCGCGGATGCGTTCTTCGTCGCCCTTCATGGCAAAGGCGGTGACGGCGACCACGGGAATGGCGCGCAGCTCCGGGTCGTCCTTGATCCAGCGCGTGACTTCGAGCCCGGAGACCTGCGGCAGCTGGATGTCCATCAGGATCAGGTCGGGACGCATCTTGCGGACAAGGTCGAGCGCCTCGTGGCCGTTGGAGGTGCCAGAGGTTTCGTAGCCGTGCGCTTCCAACAGGTCGCGAAACAGCTTCATATTGAGTTCGTTGTCCTCGACGATCAGGACGGTTTTTGCCATCCCGCCCCTCCCATCCCTTGTTCACCAGGTCGGCTGAAATGTGCTTCGGACGCCACGGCCTGCGCCCCAACAGGTAAATTCAAACTAGCGCCAGATTCGCTCTAACCCGTTAAGGCAGAGTTTTACTTCCACGATGTGGTTGCCGCTTGCTTGAACCCATTCCAAAGACTCGGGCATGATCGTTTGGAAATTAGAGACCATAAGTTAATGGAAAGGCAAATGGACACTTGAAAAAGCCTGTTCAAAACCCCCGGGAAGTCGCTGAATTCGTTGCGATTCAGGCCCTCAGCTTTGTCGCCGGCGATCCCGAGCGGTTAGGCCTGTTTTTGGCCGAAACCGGAATTGGCCCCGATACCTTACGAAAATCGGCCGCCGATCCCCGCTTTCTGGCCAGTGTGCTCGATTTTGTGCTGCGCGATGACGCGACCGTGAAGGCGTTCGCTGCGGTCAGCGAGCTGCACCCGACCAATATCGCCGCCGCCCGCCAGGTGCTCGGCGATCCCAAATGGGAGCGCGACGTGCCGTGAGCACACCCGCGCCAAGCGTGCGCGCGCCGACCTGCTTTTGCCGGGATTGCCTCGGCGACCTCGACTTCAAGGCGCGCCGCTGCAACGCGTGCGGCTCGCCGCGATTGGTACGCCATCACACCCTGCCCGCGCTTTCGCTCGCGCATATCGACTGCGACGCGTTCTATGCGACGGTGGAGAAGCGCGACAACCCCGAGATCGCCGACAAGCCCGTGATCATCGGCGGCGGCAGGCGCGGGGTGGTGTCGGCAGCCTGCTACATCGCCCGCACCTACGGCGTGCGCTCGGCGATGCCGATGTTCAAGGCGCTTGATTTGTGCCCGCACGCCATCGTGATCGGGCCCGACATGGCCAAATATGTCCGCGTCGGCCGCGAGGTGCGCCAGGCCATGCAGGCGCTGACGCCGCTGGTCGAGCCGCTCTCGATCGACGAGGCCTTCCTCGATCTTTCCGGCACCGAGCGCGTGCACGGCATGATCCCGGCAAAAGTGCTGGCGAAGTTTGCGCGCGAGGTCGAGACGCAGATCGGCATCACCGTGTCGGTGGGACTGTCGGTGAACAAGTTTCTGGCGAAGATCGCCTCCGACCTCGACAAGCCGCGCGGCTTTGCGGTGCTCGATCAGGACGATGCGCGGACGATGCTGGCGGAGAAGCCGGTCGGCTTCATCTTCGGTGTCGGGCCGGCGACGCAGGAAAGACTGATCCAGCGCGGCTTCCGAACCATCGCCGATCTGCAGCGCGCCGATGAGATCGAGCTGATGCGGCAATTCCCGTCCGATGGCCGCAGGCTCTGGCGCCTGGCGCGCGGCATCGACGACCGCAGCGTGGTGGCCGAGCGCGGCGCCAAGACCATCTCGGCCGAGACGACGTTCGAGAACGACATCAAGGATTTTGCCACACTGGAGAAATTGCTGTGGCGCTTGTCGGAGAAAGTCTCCGCGCGGTTGAAGAACGGCGATCTCTCCGGCTGCACCATTACGCTGAAACTCAAGACCGCCGATTTCCGCCAGCGCACCCGCTCGCAATCGATCGCTTCGCCCACGCAATTGGCGGCCAAGATCTTTTCGATTTCGCGCGAAATGCTCGCCAAGGAGATCGACGGCACCGCCTTCCGCCTGATGGGCACAGGTGTCAGCGCACTCCGGCCGGGCTCACAGGCCGACGATACCGACATGCTCGACCGCCGCGCCGTACACGCCGAACGCGCAATAGACGGTCTGCGGAAGAAGTTTGGGGCGAGCGCCGTGATCCGCGGCATCGCCTATGACGGGCCGGAGAAGGAGGCGCATGAATGAGACAATGTCGTTCCGGGGCGCGCTGCCAAGCATCGAGCTATGGTGCGCGATTGCGCACCTGAGAACCTCGAGATTCCGGGTTCGCGCTAACGCGCGCCCCGGAATGACGATGAGAAGTGGCTCCCCGGAGCGAGCTACGATAGTCAGTAGGTCATTGTTCCGGGCATACACGGAACGTCATTATCCCACTGCTCGCTGGCAAATTGGCCGACGCGGGGTGCCGAAACGCAACGAACGTCATTGCGGTGATTGGCGTAGGTATAATTGGGCGAGCCGCCCTGCAGGGGAACTACGTAGGCATCATCGGGGGAGTATTGCGAGGCCGCATGGTGATGCCGCGCCATGGCCGGGGAAGCGATGATAGCCGCAGTGAACAAGGCAGCCGAAAGGAGTTTGAGCTGGGTCATTTCATTTTCTCCGTTTTTTATTCGAAGCCGATGCACTCGACCTCACAACGGAGTTGAGAACTGCTTTTGACTATTTACAAGACAATCACTCGTCACGTGACTTCAACGACTCGCGAGGACGCGTGATTACAAGTATATCATTTACAAGGTTTGGCGTCCTTGTCCTTTACGTCGAACTTGTCGAGCGCGCCGGCGATGACGAAGTCGTTGTAGTCGAGCACGAGCTTGCGCGAGACGCCGTTCTCATAGAGCTCGAACGACATCGAATAGACCGGCGTCTGCTCGCCGTCTTTCTTCTTCGCATCGCGGTCGTAATAGCTCACGGTCACCGGCCAGCGGGTCAGCGTTTTCATCTGATCGTTGGTGGTGGAGGGATCAGGAGACTGGGCTTCCTTCGTGCCCGCGATCGGCTGGCCGATCACCGACAGCGTGTTGTAGACCTTCTCGCCGTTGTCGGAGCCGTCATAGACGGTGAGCTCCAGCAGCGACTTGCCGTCCCTGGCGGCGCCGATGATGCGCCGGATCTGCTCGGTCGGGAATACGGTCGCCCCGTCCAGCGTGAAGGTCTTGGTTTCCGGCTGCTTCAGCTTGACCGTGATGTGATCGCCGATGCGTTCGGCCATGCCGTCGACGGGGCTGGAGTCGGAATCATTGGTGCGCGAGTCGATCTTGAAGCGGTAGCTCTTGCCGTCGCCATCCTCCCACGAGCTCGACTGCAGGTCGCTCAGCATCACCTTGCCTTCGCCGACTTCGAGCTCGGAGACCTGGCGGAATTCGGATGTATAGCCCTCGCAGGCGCTGCCCGAGAAATTGTAGAGGATGCGGCCCCGCGCGCTGTTGACGGGGTTGGAGCCACGCGATTTCACGAGGCTCAAATCGTACAGCGCCTGGTGCGGCAGGAACGGCGCGGCGGCGGAAGCTTTCGCCGGTCCACCTACGATGGCGATGACGGCAAGCGAGGCAAGCAAGGCCCGGTGCGATCGATCCATGACATACCTCTGGGGATGACGAAGATTCGGCAGATTAGTGACCGCGCCATTGCGTCGCAACTGGGGCCGCTTCACAGAAACGTGCGAATTTTCGCTGATCTGAATGCACGTTCATGGTCGGCGTCGGCTCCCTTGCATGTGGCAGCGTGATGCGCGAAAGAAGCCGGACTGATCAAAAATTCATCAGGACCAATCATCAAAGCGGGGGCCGGACATGGCGGGCGCGATCGAACAGAAACTGGCGTCACTGGGCATCAAGCTGCACGAGGCCCCTACCCCCGTCGCGAACTATGTCGGCGTTGCCCGCACCGGCAACCTCTTGTTCGTTTCGGGCCAGGTCTGCTTCGACCCGGAGGGCAAGCTGATCGCCAAGGGCAAGCTCGGTGCCGGCGTCAGCATCGAGCAGGGCCAGGCGGCCGCGCGCGGCTGCGCCATCAATCTGATCGCGCAGGTCAAGGCGGCGGTCGGCGACCTCGACAAGGTGGTGCGCGTGGTGCGGCTCGGCGGCTTCATCAATTCAGCGTCCGACTTTCTCGATGGACCGAAGGTGCTGAACGGCGCCTCCGACCTGATGGTGGCGGTGTTCGGCGACAAGGGCCGCCACGCCCGCACCACCGTCGGCGTCGCCTCGCTGCCGGCCGACGCCTCGGTCGAGGTCGAAGGCCTGTTCGAGGTGGCCTGAGGCAAGGGGTAAGAGGCAGGACGTCGATGCGCACTCCGGATTGGCTCACCGCGCGGCCGGTCGCCCATCGCGGCCTGCACAATGCCGCGCGCGGCATCATCGAGAACATGCCGGCCGCCGCCGAAGGCGCGATCGGAGGCAATTTCGCCATCGAATGCGACATCCAGCTCACTTCCGACGGCGAAGCGATGGTGCATCACGACGATGAGCTCGGCCGCCTCACCGAAGGCAGCGGCGCGCTGCTGACGAAGACGGCTGCCGAGTTGAAGCAGGTGCGCTTCAAGGGCACCTCCGAGCGCATGATGACGCTGACCGATCTTTGCGACCTGGTCGCTGGCCGCGTGCCGATCGTGATCGAGGTGAAGAGCCATTTCGACGGTGACCGCAAGCTCGTGACGCGGATGGCCGAGGTGCTGTCGTCCTACAAGGGCCCCGCGGTCGGCATGTCCTTCGACCCGGACCAGGTCATGGCGCTGCGCGAGCTGCTCCCTTTGCGGCCGCATGGCGTCGTCGCCGAGCACGACTATACCGAAAAGGACTGGCCTGACGCCTCGCCGGCCCAGCGCCACGGGATGACGCATCTGCGCCACTTCTTCCGCACGCAGCCCGATTTCGTCGCCTACTGGGTCAACGAGCTGCCGTCGGCCGCGCCCTGGCTTGCGCGCAACCTGTTCAGCTGCCCGCTGCTGACCTGGACGGTGCGCACACCAGAGCAGCGCGCACGCGCCGCGCGCTACGCCGATCAGATGATATTTGAAGGCTTTGTGCCGGGAACCTGACACGCCGGTCCGGCCTCTTGAAGTCTTGGGTGCAATGCACGATGTTTGGGGTGAAGTAGCAAAGAGCCTCATGGACTCTGCCGAAATTACCCTCGAAGCCGTGCCTTCCGTCGGCGATGTTCCCGCCGAGGAATGGAATGCCTGCGCCAACCCGGTGCCGGATCCGGACAGCCTGAATGGGTTGGATACCTTGGCCGGCTCCTGCCCGGCTTCAAAAGCCTATTATAACCCCTTCGTTTCGCATGCGTTTTTCTTGGCCGCCGAGCAATCCGGATCGGCCATTGCGCGCACCGGCTGGGGACCGCGGCATCTGCTGGCGAAAATTGACGACGAGGTCGTCGGCATCGTGCCCTGCTATCTGAAATCGCATTCGCAGGGCGAATATGTTTTCGACCGCGGCTGGGCCGATGCCTTTGAGCGTGCCGGCGGCCGCTATTACCCGAAGCTGCAATGCTCGGTTCCGTTCACGCCGGCGACCGGCCCGCGGCTTCTGATCCGCGATGGCGTCGATCGCAAGCAGATCGGCAATGCGCTCGCAGCCGGGCTGGTGGCGCTGTGCGATGTCAGCAAGGCCTCCTCCGCGCACGTCACCTTCGCGCCCGAGAGCGAAGCAAAATTTCTCGCCGAGCACGGCTTCCTGCGGCGGACCGACCAGCAGTTCCACTGGCACAACCAGGGTTTTGCGACCTTCGACGATTTCCTCGCCAGCCTCAATTCGCGCCACCGCAAGGCCATCAAGCGCGAGCGGCGCGAGGCGGTTGCGGCCGACATCACGATCCACTGGCTGACGGGCAAGGACATCACCGAAGACGCATGGGACGCGTTCTTCGCCTTCTACATGGAGACCGGCTCGCGCAAATGGGGCCGGCCCTACCTCACGCGTTCGTTCTTCTCGCTGATCGGCGAGAGCATGAGCGAGGACGTGCTCCTGGTGATGGCCAGGCGCAACGGCCGCTGGATCGCGGGTGCGATCAATTTCATCGGGTCGGATACGCTGTTCGGTCGCAACTGGGGTGCGATCGAGCACCACAACTTCCTGCATTTCGAGGTCTGCTACTACCAGGCGATCGATTTCGCGATCCAGCGCAGGCTGAAAGTCGTCGAGGCCGGCGCGCAGGGCGAGCACAAGCTGGCGCGCGGATATCTGCCGCACACCACCTACTCCGCGCACTACATCGCCGATTCCGATCTCCGCCGCGCGATCGCCGATTACCTCAAGCGCGAGCGCGCCTACGTCGCGGAAGCCGGCCGCGAACTCACCGAGCTCGGGCCGTTTCGGAAAGCCGCCGACGAGGCGCCTTGACCTTCGCGCGCCTGCGGTCGCCGCTGGCAGCGTGAAGGCACAGCGGTTGGGGCTTACGTCCAGGGCATCCCTCAAAAACAACCATTCGCGATTAGGTTGAATTGCGCTAAAATGCGTCGCATGCCGCCGGACGCCACGATCGGATTAAATGAGCGAAACTGAGCCCCCTTCCGAGCCAGCGGCTGCTGGGACGACGCATGAGGGTTTCCTGGCGTCAGCGGCGCGCAGACTCCGTTCAAAAACAATAAGCTATTGGATCAGTGCGATTGTGGTCCTGATTGTAGCAAGTGCAGGATCTCCATACATCTACGACTATTTGGGCCTCAAAACTGCACGTTCCGCTTTTTTTCAAGAACTTCTCGCCCTAGGACCGCGACCAACCGAGCCCCGTCAAATCAAAATTGTTCGCATCGAAGATGACGATTATTGGGAGGGCATCCTTGCCGGACGACAGCCGATCAAACGAGACTACGTTGCTAATTTGGTCCGCAAGCTCGTTTCCTTCAATGTCCATGTGATAGCGCTGGACTTCGATGTCCGACTTCCGAAACCCGATTCATTGAGTATCCAGGAAGAATATCAATCCGAGACACGCTTGCTGACGGATGCAATCAAAGCAGCAGCCAGGAACGGAAAGAAGATCGTGCTGGCAACGCCCGTGTCGTTCGCCGATGAGAGTAAGAAGATCTATCGGCGAGACTCAGATATCTATCAGGCCAGTGGGCTTTGCCTCAGTCAGGAAAAGGGGCCCGACGGTCTGTTCGGGCCACCCGATCCGATCATAAGCAACGTGACCTGCGGATACATCGCGCTACCATATGACCCACTGCGTATTCCGCCGCCTATCCCGATGGTCGATGGCAGCGAACTGGACCCATTCGCGTTGGTGCTTGCCAGAGCGTTGAACCCGGAACTTATGTCTCGGCTTATGCTCAGGAAAAAGGAACTCGGCTATCTGAACTTCATTACCCACGACACTTTTGCGCAAATGAACACCTTGTTCTCCGCCCGAGCGGTGCGGCTTGGAACCATCGACCCGGGAGCGCTCGATTCGAAAGCCGTTATTGTTGGGGGCGACTGGTCCGTTTATGCTTCCGGCAGGGGCCCTACCACCGATCTGCATAAGTCGCCCGTCGGCGACATGGTGGGGGTCGAGTTGCATGCAAATTTTGCGGAGGCTTTTCTTGATTCCCGGGTATTTGGGGCCGTTTCCCCAGAGGTACTCGACGTATCTGAAATCATATTCGGAATTTTTGCCGCGATCGTACTCGCTGTCATTCCCCACATTTGGGGGAAAGTCATCGGATTATTCCTGCTCATGGCTGCGATGTTTGGTATTTCAGCCTTCGCGCTAGCCGCGTTTGGCGTTTTTTTCGATGCCTTCGTGCCATTGGTCGGGCTTGGGATACACGCGCTATACGAGAGCTATGCAGGCCATTCGGATACCGAGCAGCCCGGACACGCCTGATTTTCTTTTCGACAACTTCTTGTTGTAGAGGGAAATTTTGTTGCACGCATTGTGGGGAGGGCTTCGTGTCAAAGAGAACCATCACCTGCGCCTGTATGCTTGCTGCCCTTCTGGGTAGCGCAAGCACACTCGGCGCCCAGGAAACTCGCAAGCCCGGTGGGGGAGTGATCAACCCCGATGACTCCGGAGGCGCGCGGCATCACATGAACAAGACTGGCGATAGCGCGCAAAAAGCTAAGATGTCGAAGGATACGTTGTCAAAAAAAGACGCAATAAAAAAATGATCAAAATCAAAATGGATAAGTGTCGCGGGAGTGAGCATCGCTGATCCCGACCTTCGCCGCGCGATCGCCGATTGCCTCAAGCGCGATCGCGCCTACGTCGGAGCAGCCGGCCGCGAGCTCGCCGAGGTCGATCCGTTCCAGAAAGTCGCCGACGAGGCGCCTTGACCTCGGGTCGATGGCGGTGTGAGAAGAAGAAAAGCCCGGGAGACCCGCCATGACCGCCTATGACAGCAGCAACCCATTCGCAAAGATCCTGCGCGGCGAGTTTCCCTGCTACAAGGTCTATGAGGACGAGCATGTGCTGGCCTTTCTCGACATCATGCCGCGCGTGCCCGGCCACACGCTGGTGATCCCGAAGGCCCCCGCCCGCAACATCCTCGACATCAAGGTCGAGGACTATCTGCGCGTCGCGCGCGCGACCCACAAGATCGCCGCCGCCGCGAAGCAGGCGTTCAACGCGGACGGCGTCACCATCCAGCAATTCAATGAGCCGTCCGGCGGACAGGTGGTGTTTCACCTGCACGTCCACGTGATGCCGCGCCATGACGGCGTAGCGATGCTGCCGCCCGCAAGCCGCAAGGAAGACGTCAAGGTGCTGGAGGACAACGCGACCAAGCTCGCGGCGGCGCTGAAGTAGCAGCTCACTCCGTCTCGAAATCGCCGGCCTGGGGCGGCGCCAGCGGGGTGAACTCGCAACGGTCGGGCTTGATGTCAAGCAGCGGCGTGCCGTCGAGGCAGTCGAGGCCGCGCACCAGCACCGTGTTGCCCTCGATGGCGACGAATTTCACGATCGAGGTCGCAATCGGGTTCGGCCGCACCGGCGAGCGCAGCGAGAAGGTGCCGCGGGTATTCTTGTTGTTTTTCGGGCTCTGCAGCACGAGATCGCGGCGCGACTCGTGCAGCCAGTAGATCACCTCGAGATTGGAATAGAAATCGACGCCCTTGATGGCGGGCACCCAGGGCTCGAACACTTCGAGCCGGCAGATCGGGCCGTCGTGACGGCCCTGCCGCGGCGTCATCAGCCGCGAGGTCCAGGGCGTGCGGATGCGGCCGATGAAGATCAGCCCGGCATCCTCTGCCGCCGGCACCTCGACGGAGAGCTCGCCTTCGCGGATTTCGTTTTCTCGTACCATTGCCTCTAGTCCAGCGAGAAATTCAACTTCTTGACCACGCCCGACCAGCGCGCGCGGTCCGCCTCCATGAACGCCTTGATCTCCGCCTCGCTGCGCGGCCGCTGCGGCCAGAAGCCGACCTTGGTCAGCGAAGCCCGGAACGTCTCGTCGTTCAGTGCGCGATTGAAGCTGGCAGTGATTGTCTGCACAGCCTCCGGCGGCATCTTGGTCGGCGCGGCGATACCATACCAGACGCTGACGCGGTAGTCGGGATAACCGCTTTCGGCGATCGTCGGCAGATCCGCCGGATCAGCGATGCGCTCGGCCGAGCTGACCGCAAGGGCCCGCACCAATCCCGCCTTGGCCGGCGGCAGCGAGATGCCGACGGTTTCGAACATCAGCTGGATGTGACCCGCGAGCAGATCGGTCAACGCGGCGCCTGCCCCCTTGTAGGGCACATGGGTCATCTCGACCCCGGACATCTGCTTGAACATCTCGCCTGCGAGCTGGCCGATGCTGCCGGCGCCGGCCGAGCCGAAATAGAGCTTGCCCGGATTCTGCTTCGCATAGGCCACAAACTCGGCAACCGTCTTGGCCGGTATGGACGGATGAACGATCATGATCATCGGCAGATCGGTGAGAACCGCCAAGACCCGAAGCTCGCGGTCGGGATCATAGGCGAGCTTCTTGTAGAGCTGCTGGTTGAGCAGGACCACCGACGACGTCGTGAACAGCAGCGTGTAGCCGTCGGGTTCGGCATGGGCGACGACCTCGGCGCCGATGGCCCCCTGCGCCCCACCCTTGTTCTCGACGATCACGGTCTGCTTCAGGTCGCGCCCGACATAGTCGGCGAACAGACGGGCCTGCGCGTCCGTCGGGCCGCCCGCGACGTAAGGCACGATCAGCCTGATCGGGCGGTTCGGATAATCGGCGGCGTGCGATGCCGTTACTGCCGCAAACATGGCTGTGAAAAAAAGACACGGCACGGCCCAGTTCTTCCGCATGGCGTTTCCCCTATGTTTCTTATTGGGGACCAGCCTAACCTAAACCCGGGACGCTGCAATGGGCTCAGCCGGGCCACCATCTGCCGGCGAGCATGACGATCTCACCGCAGACGACGCCGGCAAAGATCGACCGCCGCGTCAGCATGAAGGCGGCAAAGCCCGCGACCAGCGCGCCATAGCGGAGCGAAGCGGGAACGCTCGCGAGCGCCCCCGGCGGCTCAACCAGGATTTGCGCGATGACACCGGCGAGGATCGCGGTTGCGACCGCCTTGACCCACATCAGGAGGTCAGAGCCCTCATCGAGCCCGCTGCCGAGCCACAGGCCCAGCATGCGCCAGAACTGGTTGGGGATGACGCCCGCCAGCACGAGCACCACCAGCGCGTGCCAGTCGCCGATGAAGTCGCGCATAAAATCGCTCATGGCGCCTCTCGCCATTTGTGGACACCATAGGCAATGGTCCCCGCCACCACGCCGCTGACGAGGATGTCGAGGCCGCTGTTCATCAGTGCCGCCACGGGATAGAGCACGAGCCCCAGCACCAGCGCCAGGATGTCCGCTAGCGTCCGGGAATTGCGCGCGGTCGAGAACAGGAATGCCAGCGGCGTCAGGAGCAGGATCGCGGAAGCCAAAGTCTGCGACAGATTGGCGGCGAGCTCATAGCCGATGATGGTCGCGGTGAGACCAATGCTCATCAGCCCGCAGCCGAGCCCATGGATGAAGGCGACGCGGCGCTCGCGCGGCACATGCGGCAGGAAGCGGTAGCATTCGACCCAGAGCGTCACCGCGGTGAAATGCGCGACCAGCACCAGATGGCGCCGCTTGGTCTTTTCGGTGCGCATCAACGGCAACACTGCCACCACCATCGGAAACAGGCGGATGGCGCTTACCGTTACAGCGATCGCCGATTGCACGATGCTGGCGCCGGAAGCGAGCGTCGTGATCAGGATGATCTGCGCGGGTCCGGCCCACACCAGGACTGTCGCGAGGATCGCCCACAACAGCGAAAACTGCGCCTCATGCGACAGCGCGCCGATGCCGATATAGGTGACGAACAGGACAGCCGAGAGGATGGTGGCGCTGATCGCGCTCATGCCCCACGCAAAGGCGCGCAGCGTGCTATTCCATTGCGGTGAATCGAGCGGCGGAAGCCTCATGGAGGCGCATGTCGGGGATGATGGGCGCTTGCGTCAAGCGCGATTGCGGTCTGCGGCCCTGCGCGACGCGCAGCCACCCTAGCCCCGCACAAAGATGTTCTTCAGCACAAAACACGCTCCGCCCGCTTTCCGGATGCGATTGCAGAGATCGTCCGCCTCGGCCCTCGTGTCGGCGCCGAATCGCACCTGGTAGAACGCGTGGCTCCCACGCGTGTGATTGACCGAGCTCAGAATACTCGGATCGCGATCGCCGATCACGGCGCTCAGGTTCTTGACCGCGCGCGAATACATCGCGAGCGCCTTGTTGCGATCGAAGCCGGCGGCGAGCTGCACGCCCCAGATCTTGGCGGCGGCCAGTTGCACGTGCTGTTCAAGCTCGGTGATGAACGGGCTCGGCGCATGCTTGAGCAGCGCCATCAGGTCGTGGCAGGTGGTTGGCGGGGCGCTCTCCGGCATCTTGCCGCCCTTGCCGGCCTTGGCCCAGTTCTCGATGGAAGAGCCGGTGATGACGGAGACATAGTTGCGGGTCTCGTACGGCATTCCCCCGGTGCCAGCCAGCCATTCCTGCACCCGCCGCGGACCCGCGTTGTAGGCAGCGGCCGCCAGCCCGAGATTGCCAAACTGGTCGCGCAACTCGGCCAGAAACTCCGCCGATTTCGGCAGGGCCTGCACGGGATTGAAGGGATCAAGGAGCCCGCGCTCGCTCGCCGTCCCCGGCATGAACTGCGCTATCCCCTGCGCACGGCTCCCGGAGCGGGTCATCGGACCGACGGCGTTGGACTGGAAGCGGCTCTCCTGCCAGATGACGCGGGCAAAGAACTCCAGTGGCAGGCCATTTGCCCGCGCCGCGGACTCGATCATCAAGCAGATGGCGTCGGCGGTACTACTATCCGCATTGCCCTGGATCGGAGCCTGCGGAATTGCCAGTTCTTCGACGCTGGGGTGCACATAACGCGACGGATCGGATGCGGGCGCTGCATCCTCGGCGAACGCCGGCATCGCGGCCAGCAGCACCGCAAGCGCTCCAACAATCCCGCCAAGGACAACGCCTGATCGCATCGCGTTCCGCTGTCTGCCGCAAAGCCCATCATCCTACGTAGTCGAGAACGATGGCATGCGTAAGAGAGCGGAACGCGCGGAACCTTGTCGCTGCGGAGTTTGGCCGCAGTTAAGCGGTCACGGTTTCGATAGCGGCAAGCATACCGGTCCTGGGGTGACAACCCTGATATTCGAAGAATTGCTCTTCCGCCGTCGCGACCGTCACTTCATGGTAAAGTCGAAGCTTGGCCGCTGGCCCCAGCGTCGACAGATATTTCATCGCCGCGCCAAATATCCGGACATGGGTGGGGTGCGATTCCGCCCAGCGCTCGAGGGTGGCGAGGCTCTTCCACCAGCTCTGCCCGTAGGACTTCTCCGTCGGCCGGCCATCCGCATCCAGGACACGCATATAGCGGTTGGCGTAGCAGCCGATCGGCACGCCCTCGTCGCGCAGGAAGTCCATGCCCTCCCGCAGCACCGGCTCGACGTCATCGAGATACATCTTGCGCTCAGATGCCTCGGTGTCGCTCCAGTCCTGGCCGGAGCGGATCAGGCAGAGATTGTCATGGGCGACAACGCGCAGCCGCGAGCCGTCGCGAACAAGCGAAGGTGCTCCGCGCGGCGCCATCTCGTCGGTTTGCGAGAGCGGAATGCGATCGCGCATGCCGCCCCAATAGGCGTGCTCCAGCACCTCGCCGCTCATCCCGTCAGCGAGGACAGCCACGCCTTCGGGTCGGCCGAGCGAGGAAAACAGCGTCTCATAGCGGGCAACGCCCGGCCGCAGCACCTCGATGAATCGACCGATGCCCTCGCCGGTCGCGCCGGTCCAGGATTCCCGCGACGGCCCAAACCATCTGTCGAAGCGCGCGACATCGTCCCAATAGGCGACCGATACGACATTCGAAAAGCCGGCCTGATCGACATAGGACGCGCGATCCCAATGCGTGGGACCGTCGGCGCCGGCAAAGCGCTTGGCGATCTCGCCGAGCGAGCGCGCCGCTTCGGCTGGCGCGTCGCCGCGATATTGCAGGCCGAAATAGGCCATGACGACCTGGCTCACCGTCGGCTTGTGGCGCGCCACAAAGGATGGATAAGGCGGACGATAATCGTCCGGGACGCGCCGGTGACGCGAGCGCGCGGTCGTCAGGTGCGGAGGGATGGCGGATTCCATGGCATCCCTCCCCTACGCAGCCTGACCCGGCCGCATCGGCACGACTTCCGCTTCCTCCTCGACCGGGTCAGCGCTGTCGACCGGAAGCGCGAATGGCTCGACCCGCCGCTGGGGCTTCTTGTTGAGGAGGAGCCGCGTCACGTCGGGCCGCGAATAATGTCCGGCGGGATCAGCGGCGTTCTTGGCGACGCCGATGGCGCCGAGATCGATCTCCGCGATCAGCAGACCCTCCTGCTCCGGCGGCAGCTTCTCGACGATCGAGCTGCCGTCCGGTCCATAGATCGCGGCATGTCCACCGCCGACATGGAGCAGCGCATGCTTGTCGGGACGATCGCAGAGCTCATCGATCATGGCTTGCGAGACGGTCGCACACGGCGCCAGTACGAAGCACGAGCCCTCGACCGCATAGACGCGCGAGGCGGCGTTGTTGACTTCGGCGCCGAGCGCCGGCGCAAAGGGATCGTAGAGCGAGAAGCTCGGCCACGCCGCGACATGGACCTGCTCGTTCTGGGCGTACATGGCGTATTTCGACAGCGGCTGCAGGTGCTCCCAGCAGCATAGCGCGCCGAGCCGGCCGATGTCCGACCGTTCGTGCACCGCGAGGTCACTGCCGTCGCCCTCGCCATAGACGGTGCGTTCGGCATGGGTCGGCCGCAGCTTGCGGCGCTTAGCGATGGTTTCGCCATCGGGACCGATCAGCCATTGCGCGAGATAGAGGCTGCCGCCGTCCCGCTCCGACAGGCCGATCACGGCCGTGAGCTTCGCCTTGCGGACCGCCTCGCGCAGCTTCTCCGCCTGCGGACTGGCGTAGGAGAGCGAGTTGTCGAAATAGCGCTGCACAAAGCCGCGGCCGATCGCCCATGCCGGCGAATCCAGCCAGATGTACCAGGGGTAGCCGGGGATGAAGGCCTCCGGGAACGCGATCAGCTTGGCGCCCTTGGCGGCAGCTTCCTCGATCAAGGCAATGGTCTTTTTGATCGAAGCGTCCAGATCAAGCCATGCCGGCGCCGCCTGTACCACCGCAACCCGGTATTTCGGATGTTCCAGTCCCATCGCAGCCTCCATCGTTTCCTGTCCCGGCGCGGCCGGCAGGACGTTTCCTGTTGATCGGCGCCGACGTCCGATGCAGTCTGTTTTGCCGGGATGCGAACGAGTGCGCTCGACTGCCAAGGAACAAAAATTCGACTGCCGCGAAAAGCGGCCCACAGCGGCGCGGTTCGGATGTGATGACTTGCAGCATCGATGTGATGGGAGCGGACGATGCCGATCCAGTTCACGACAGAGGGCGTGCCGGGAAGCCGGCGATTGGCGCTTTGGCAGGATATCGTCTGCGACGTCTATGTGCAGCTCGACTGCAAGTCCGATCTCGGCAGCACCTTTGCCGGATCTGTGACACGCGCAAAGCTTGGCCAGACGACCTGTTCGGAAGTCTCCTCACAGCGCCAGCACGTCTTCCGCACGCCTTCGCGGATCGCCCGTGCGCATGAGGAATTTTTCCTGATCGCGCTCGGCAAGCACGGCGTCGGCGGCGTCGTGCAGGACGGCCGCGAGACCCTGATCCGCCCCGGCGAGTTCGCGATCTACGACACCACGCGTCCCTACGAACTGCATTTCGACGACGCCTTCACGCAGACGATCCTGCAGGTGCCACGCGACATGCTGCGGCGGCGGATCGCGGGAACGGAAGCCCTGACCGCGATCGCCTTCGGCGGCGATCGCCCCCTACAGAAGCTTGCGCATGACTTCGTCTATCAGCTTTGCCAGAGCGCCGATCGGATCGACCCGGAGCATGGCATCCGCCTGTCCGAGCAGGCCGTAGACCTGGTCGCGATGGCCATGAGCGAGAGGCTCGACGGCCAGCCGTTGTCCTCCTCGACCCATCGTTCCGCGCTGCTCTATCGGCTGAAAGCGCATATTCGCGCCCACCTCGCCGATCCCGAGCTCTGCCTTGCGACCACCGCTACCGCGCTCAGGATATCGCCGCGCTACGTCAACGACCTGCTCTCGGATGAGAACACCTCGTTCCAGCGTCATGTGCTGGCCGAGCGTCTGGCGCATTGCGAGCGCGATCTGTGCTCGCCGATGCTGGCGCATCGCCATGTCAGCGAAATCGCCTTTGCCTGGGGCTTTAACGACCTATCGCATTTCGGCCGGGTGTTTCGCGAGCATTACGGCATGTCGCCCAGGGACTGGCGGCAGAGCAAGCTGCCGCATTAAGGATGCCGCTGCCTCGAACGCACGCCGCAAACCCGCCCGCCTTTTGCCGAAAAGCCGTACGGATTAATTTACGTTAACGCGACATCAGCGTTCCCGCAGCCTTCTCATTCGGCGCAGGCCGCGTAGAGTCCTTTCAAATTGGTGGAGGAAGCGATGCAGGATCGGCGCGAGAGCGTGCGCGACAAGGTATTTCTCGGGGGCGTGGCCGAAATCAACCAGGCTGGCTCAAGGATGGATTGCGTGGTGCGCGATTTCAGCGACAGCGGCGCCTGCGTCGAGTTCGATTCCGCGAAACCAATTCCCGAACAGGTGAACCTGACCATCTCCCGCAAGGGCCGCTCCTACCTCGCGCGCGCGATCTGGCGGCAGGCCAACCGCGTCGGCCTTGCCTTCCTCACCATGATCACCGACGCCCCCGAGAGCGATCTCGACGCGCGCCTGCGCCGCAGCGAGAAGAAGAAGCGCCAGCTTCAGCGCCGCATCAACCAGCTGCTCGGCGAAGGCTGAAAATTAGCCGAGCATTCCCCAAGCGACACGATCTCAGCGCCACGTAACGAGATTAAGCGCAAGTGTGACGGCCCCAACGAGGATGAGACTGACCGCCCAGGTCGCCTCCAGATTGAACCAACTCCGCGCCACGAATTTCAGGCCGAGATAGCGATAGACCAGCCACGCCAAGAGTCCACCAGCGGCGATCATCGCGACGACATGAACCAAGGCGACTAATGCGGCCATGCCGAGGTTTGCCTCGACTGGAGGGCCCGCCATTTCCCGACCTGAGGCGGGCGTCGCGCATAGACCCAGATAGATCGGCACCAGCATCAATCCGGCCCCGTGCGCGATCGCGATCGCAAACGACCAGATTCCTAGTTGCGTCGGCGGTATTCTCGCCAGCGCTCGCGGATGGCGACGCTGAAACAGCCGGTAGATTCCGAACGCGATGACGAGGAGAGCGGCCGCGATCTGGATCGGATGTTGCCACTGCACGATCGCAAGCAACATCGCGAATGGCAGGAACATCAGCAGCAATGCCAGGAGATGCCCGACCGAGAGCGGCCAAAGCGCCGCGAACAGGGCGCGCGGACTTCCCTGCATCAGACCTGCGGAAACCGCGAGCGGCCAGCCCATTCCCGGATTGATCCCGTGATAGAGGCCGCTTGCGATCACCGCCAGCCAGAGCAATGCCGGCGTCCACTCTGCCCCGCTCAATGATGGGCCGACGGGTAGCAGAATGAATCCGTCGAACAGTCGCCGCCCTCGAGCCGGATTTGGTGGGCGCGGTATCCGTCCGGGAAGGCCACGAAGTAATCCTTGTTGAGCTCGAGCCCGCCATTTGGTCCGACCTCGGCCATGACTTCGACGCCCGGCACCCCGTCCGGATAGAACTGGTCATCCCACGTTGAATAAAGCGAGTTGGTCCAGTAGACCCGTTTGCCGTCCCGGCTGATCTCGACCATCTGCGGGCCACCCGCAAAGGGCTTGCCATTGCTATGCGCCGTGCGGCGAGCGATGCCTCCGATGTGCACGGACCCCGCAAGCTTTGGCTTTCTGGGATCGCTGACGTCGTACTGGCGCATCTCGCCGGTGCCCCAGCAGGACACGTAGAGAAACCGGTCATCCATCGAGAGGTCGATGTCGGACACCAGCGGCGGCACAGCGCCAAACCCTTGCAGAAGCGGCGGCAGCTTCTCCTTTGGCGCAGGCTCGGGTGGGATTGCCGCCGTCTTCTCGGCGTGGAATTTTCCGTCTTCGCGCCACCACGTCCAGATGGACGCTTCCAGATTGGTCGTATCGACCACGACACCGACGAAGCCATGCTCGCGAACCGGATCGTGTGCGGGCCGCACCTCCAGCGCCATCTGATGGTTGGCGCCGAGATCGATGGTTTGTGCGTGACGCCGCTCCCTCAAGTTCCAGAAATGGAGCCGGTGGCCGTATTTGTTGGCGAGAAGGTCTTCCGCAACAATCCCCTTCTCGAACTGCGGCGGCAGCGCCCATTCACTGCTCACCATGTAGTCGCGCGGCAAGTTCCACCAGAAATCATAATGCAGCTTCTGCGGGCCGCGATCGATTTCCCAGCGCCCGAGCACCTCGAACGTCTCGCAATCCATGATGAAGATGCCGGGCGGTCCATCGGTGCCGTCCTTCCCTCCACCGCCCAGTGTGCTGACGTAAATGCCTTCGGGACCGCAATGGATCGTATGCGGCCGCGAGTAGCCGGTCTTCCTGAACACTTCCTCAGGCTCGATGATCTTGTGGATCTGCGGTTTGGCCGGATCGGGTTTTGTATCCACGATGTAGATGCGGGAAGATCGCAGTCCCGGAATGACGAGATAGCGTCGCTCGACGAAGGCGTGGCCGGCAAGCGGCGACAATGCCGACGAGCAGGCATTCCAGCCGAAATGATGAAACTCGTCGCCTTTGTTCGGCATGGTGAGGGTGTGAACGACCTGACCGTAAGTTGGCGAAGCCGGCTTTGTGTCGATGACAGCCAATGCATCGGGCCTGGAGAAATCCGGGCTCAGCAGCAAGGTGTAGGCGAAGTTTTCCGGCGGAGCTTCCATCGCAAGCCTGGGCGATGGGTAGAACGTGGGATCCGGCCTTATCGTCATGGGACTGCCCTCTCAGTTTGCGTCGACTTCTCGTCAACTCGGCCTCGGAGCAATGAGCGAAGATATGCGGGCCCGTTGACCAGGTCGGCGGGATCAGCTCGCTCAGTACCGTACGTCGTCGCGCCGCTTTGCGAAACTGAAATGGATTTGATCGCGTGGTCCTCATTGTCGCAGCGCGGTGAAGTCTGAAAATTGGCCAAATTTAGCCCATCGTTGGCGTTGACCGCGACGCGGGAATGCGGACAGTGGTCGGCATGCGGTTTGTCCTTCTCTTCTACGTGCCTCCCCTCTCCAAATTGATCCGAAGCGCCGCGGCGTTCCTCTGCACCGCGGTGCTGATGCTGTCGGCTGTTCCGGCGGTAGCGCAGGTGACGTGGCGGATGACCACCGAATATCCGGAGAACAACATCTCCGGAATTGGCCTCGTCACCTTCGCAAAGCTTGTCGCCGCGCGTACCGATAGCTTCGTCACGGCGACGCCGGCGTTCGACAATGAGCTGAAGATCACCTCGGGCAACATGCCGCGCGCGGCGCTCGATGGACGTATTGCCGGCGGCGATGCCTTTGCCGGCGCGCTTTCTTCCCTGAACGCGATATTTGGCCTGCCGACGCTGCCCTTTGTCATGCAATCGATCGAGGTCGCACATACCGCCAATGCCCGCGCGCGGCCGCTATATGAGAAGGCGTTCGCCGCGCAAGGACTGACGCTGCTCTATCTCACGATCTGGCCGTCGACCGGCCTGTGGTCGGATCGTCCGCTCGCGGGAGCCGATGACCTTCCAACCCTGTCGCTGCGGACCTACGACGACAGCTCGACCGAAATCATGCGCGCGGCCGGCGCGAACGCGCAATTCCTGCCGATGGACGCGGCGATCGCGGGCCTGAAAGAGCATAGGCTCAACGCATTCCTCACCTCGGGCGACGGCGGCGCGGGGCGCAAGCTGTGGGATTTCTTGCCCTACTTCACGCCGATCAATTATGCGATGCCGGTCTCGCTGGCCTTCGTTCGCACCGAGCTGTTCGCCGCACTTCCGCAAGCGACCCAGAGCCAGGTGCTGGCCGCGGCCGCGGAAACCGAACAGCGCCAGTTCGAGCTGTTGGCACACAGAACGAACGAGAATTACGCGCGCATGCGCGAGAACGGCGTCCATATCGCCGACAGCGCGCCCGCCTCCGTGAACGAAGCCCTGAGGAAGGCGGCAAGCGGTCCCGTCGCGGCCTGGAAAGCCCGAGTAGGCAGCGATGCGGCCGGCATCGTGGAGTGGGCGATCGGCCAATAAGGCCGGATTGTCGCTCGCGCATACCATCCACGCGGCTGTTGGAACCTCCATCACCCTGCCCGGTTTGCGCTGTAGCCGCTATCGCAGCGCAGGAATCATCTGATCATGCCGCGGAAGATGCCGGACACCGTTGTCGAACATGCCGACGGCCTGCCGCTGCCACAGCGCTATTGGGCTATCCTGACGATTGCGCTCGGCATCACGATGTCTGTCATCGACGGCGCCATCGCCAATGTGGCGCTGCCGACAATTGCCGTCGATCTCAACGCGAGCCCCTCCTTCTCGATCTGGATCGTCAACGGCTATCAGCTTGCGATCACCATCTCGCTCTTGCCGCTGGCCTCCCTCGGCGAGATCATCGGCTATCGGCGCGTCTATCTCGCAGGACTGTTGCTGTTCACGTTGGCCTCCGCGTTCTGCGCGCTGGCGCACACTCTGGTATTGCTCACGGTAGCGCGGATCATCCAGGGTTTTGGCGCGGCCGGCATCATGAGCGTCAACGCCGCGCTGGTGCGTTACACCTATCCACGGGTACAGCTCGGCCGCGGCATCGGTATCAATGCGATGGTGGTCGCGGTCTCGGCTGCCGTCGGCCCGACGGTTGCGGCCGGCATCCTGGCCGTGGCGACCTGGCCGTTTCTGTTTGCCATCAACGTGCCGCTCGGCATCGCCGCGCTGGCGCTTGGCTGGCGCTGCCTGCCCCACACCAACCCAGCTGATCACGCCTTCGACTGGCAAAGCGCAGGCCTGAGCGCCGTGACCTTCGGCGTCGGCATCGCCGCCATCGATAGCGTCGGCCATGGCGAGCCGGTCGTGACCTGGCTGGCGCAGTTCGCGGTCGCATTGATCGCGGGTGCCACGCTGATCTGGCGTGAGACGCACATGACTGAACCGCCCCTGCTACCGGTCGACCTGCTGCGCATTCCCATCTTTGCGCTGTCGATCGCGACCTCGATAGCTTCGTTCTGCGCCCAGATGCTCGCCTTCGTCGCCATTCCCTTCTATCTGCAACAGCGCTTCGGCTATTCGGCCGTGGAGATGGGGCTATTGATCACGCCGTGGCCGCTTGCGGTTGCGATCGCAGCACCAATCGCCGGGCGGCTGGTCGAACGATATCCCGCAGGACTGCTGGGCGGGATTGGGCTCCTGTTGTTCGCGTTCGGGCTCGGCTCGCTCGCCCTTCTGCCGGCGAGCCCTGCCGTGATCGACGTGGTCTGGCGGATGGCGCTGGCCGGCGCCGGCTTCGGCCTGTTCCAGACCCCCAATAACCGCACCATGATCGCTGCCGCCCCGCGCGAACGCTCGGGCGGCGCCAGCGGGATGCTTGGCACGGCACGGCTCCTGGGCCAGACGACGGGCGCCGCGCTGGTCGCGCTGTTCCTTGCACGCTGGCCCGACGAAGGTACGCAGGTATCGCTGCTCGCAGGCGTCGGTTTCGCGACGCTGGGGGCCTGTCTCAGCATGCTCCGATTGTCGGAGACCGGCCGGCGCGGCGCCGAACGGGTACGCATCCATGACGGTCAGCGCCTGAGGGGCGAATAGACTGAGAGCACAAAAAAGAAGGCCGGCTTAACCAAGCCGGCCTTCCCTATTTCGATTGAACAGTCGCTCACGCCTTGACCAGCGGTCCCTTCGAGGCCGGGCCCCTGGAGCCGCCGCCCCCGTTGGGGCCGCTCGGCTTCGGCGGCTTGCGCTTGCGCGACACCGGCAGCTTTTCCGGCTTCGGCGTGACCGGGCCTTCGACGAACTCGAAGCCGATCTTCTCCTTCGCCGGCTCTCCATCAGCCTCGTCCTTGACCAGCACAACGCGGACATGGCCGCCGCCCTTGAGCTTGCCGAACAGCACCTCGTCCGCCAGCGGCTTCTTGATGTGCTCCTGGATCACCCGCGCCATCGGGCGGGCGCCCATCTGCTCGTCATAGCCGTGCTGGATCAGCCAGGCCTTGGCGGGCTCGGACAGCTCGATGGTGACGTCGCGGTCGGCAAGCTGCGCCTCGAGCTGAAGCACGAACTTCTCGACCACCATGCCGATGACATCGGCATTGAGGTGCGCGAACGACACGATCGCATCGAGCCGGTTGCGGAACTCGGGTGCGAACTGCCGGTTGATCGCCTCGTGATCGTCGCCTTCCCGCTTGTTGCGGGTGAAGCCGAACGCCTGCCTTGCAAGATCGGCGGCGCCCGCATTCGTGGTCATGATCAGGATGACGTTGCGGAAGTTGACCTGCTTGCCGTTATGGTCGGTGAGACGGCCGTGATCCATGATCTGGAGCAGCACGTTGTAGAGATCAGGATGCGCCTTCTCGATTTCGTCGAGCAGCACCACGCAATGCGGATGCTGGTCGACGCCGTCGGTGAGCAGGCCGCCCTGGTCGAAGCCGACATAGCCGGGAGGCGCGCCGATCAGGCGCGACACCGTGTGCCGCTCCATGTATTCGGACATGTCGAAGCGCAGCAGCTCCACGCCGAGCGAGGCGGCAAGCTGTTTTGCGACTTCGGTCTTGCCGACGCCGGTGGGGCCCGAGAACAGGTAGCAGCCGATCGGCTTCTCCGGCTCGCGCAAGCCGGCGCGCGCCAGCTTGATCGAGGCCGACAGCGAGTCGATGGCTTTATCCTGGCCGAACACGACGCGCTTCAAGGTCTGCTCGAGATGCTTGAGCACCTCGGCGTCATCCTTCGACACGCTCTTTGGCGGAATCCGCGCCATGGTCGCGATCGTGGTCTCGATTTCCTTGATGCCGATGGTCTTCTTGCGCTTGTTCTCGGAGACCAGCATCTGCGCCGCACCTGACTCGTCGATCACATCGATCGCCTTGTCCGGCAGCTTGCGGTCGTGGATGTAGCGCGAGGAGAGCTGCACCGCAGCTTCGATCGCCTCATTGGTGTATTTGAGGCGATGATAGTCCTCGAAATACGGCTTGAGGCCCTTGAGGATCGCAATCGCGTCCTCGACCGTCGGCTCGTTGATGTCGATCTTCTGGAAGCGCCGCACCAGCGCGCGGTCCTTCTCGAAG
>Ga0210410_10000858_pt1 | contig 30131 bp, 22 predicted proteins | sample IncBWC4MmetaG_FD_161058 | JGI IMG/M metagenome (GOLD analysis project Ga0210410, IMG submission 161058) | Forest soil microbial communities from Barre Woods Harvard Forest LTER site, Petersham, Massachusetts, United States - Inc-BW-C-4-M | ecosystem: Environmental > Terrestrial > Soil >...
GCGCTGAACCTGCATCAGGAGCAGATCGGCGGGAAGATTTTTGTGAATGCGCGGAATTCGGCGGCGGGTGCTGTGCGCGTCCTCGATCCGGCGATCACGGCGGCGCGGCGGCTGGATTTTTTCGCGTACTACCTGCTGGTCGATGGAAAAGTGCCGTTTGCGAAACATTCGGAGTCCCTGCAGGCATTGAAGCAATTACGGTTCCGCGCTTCGGATGACTGGAAACTTTGCGTGGGGATCGAGGCGGTGACGGCGTATTGCGACGATTGGGACGCCAAGCGGGAGAAGCTGCCGTATGAAATCGATGGCGTGGTGATCAAGGTCAACTCGATTCCCATTCAAAATGAACTGGGTTACACGTCGAAGGCGCCGCGGTGGGCGATTGCATACAAGTATCCGGCGCGGCAGGAGACGACGATCGTCAACGACATTATCGTGCAAGTGGGGCGGACGGGGACGCTGACGCCGGTGGCAGTGCTGGAGCCGGTGCAGGTGGGAGGCGTCACTGTCAGCCGTTCCACGCTCCACAATATGGATGAGATCGAGCGGCTGGGATTGCAGATTGGCGATACGGTGCTGATCGAGCGGGCAGGGGAAGTGATTCCGCACGTTTTGAAGGTGGTGAAAGAGGGGAAGAATCGCAAACCGTTTCGCATGCCGAAGCATTGCCCGGAATGCGGGAGCGCGATTCATCATGTGGAAGGAGAAGTGGCGTATCGCTGCGTGAATGCGGCGTGTCCGGCGAAGCGGAAGGAGTCGCTGCTGCACTTTGCGGGGCGGCATGCGATGAACATCGATGGGCTGGGCGACAAGATCGTGGATCAGTTGGTGGACAAGGGACTGGTTAAAGATGTCGCTGATCTTTATTTGTTGAAGGAAGAGGCGGTGGCCGGGCTGGAGCGCATGGCGGAGAAGTCGGCGCAGAATTTGCTGGAGGAGATTGAGGCGAGTAAGAAGAATAGTCTGGCGCGTTTGATTTACGCGCTGGGCATACAGTTTGTGGGAGAACGGACGGGCCAACTGCTGGCTGAACATTTTTCTTCGCTGGAAGAATTGGCCGATGCAACGGAAGAACAGCTGATCGAAGTGCCGGAGGTTGGGCCGAAGGTGGCCGCGAGCATTGCCGAGTTCTTCTCCGAGCCTGCCAATTTGAAACTCATCAAAAAGCTGAACAAGGCGGGCGTGCATCCTACGGCGGAGAAGCGCAAGGTCAAGAGCGATAAGTTTGCGGGGAAGAGTTTTGTTTTCACGGGCGGCCTCGCGAATCGATCCCGCGAAGAGGCCGGCGAAATTGTGCAGCAAAATGGCGGCAAGGTTTCGGGGTCTGTAAGCAAGAAAACTGATTACGTTGTGGTCGGCACCGATCCGGGATCGAAATACGACAAGGCTAAGGAACTCGGTGTCACGATCCTCAGCGAGACTGAATTCGAGAAACTGCTTGGGCTCAAGGCATAGTCAAATCTACTCAGAGTCCTTTTCATTTTCTTTGGGTCCAAGGAAGCGGGATAACGTATGGTCCATCAGCCATTCCACCGCTCTTCCGACAGGACGTGGGAAAAGGAATCCGGCAAGAACAACCGCTGCGAAGATTCCGAAAAGGACGTGAGGATTTGGGCTTGGGACGTTTTTTTGCACCCATCTCCATTGTGGTTCAAATTTGGCTGCAATGAAATAAACCAGAATACCGAGAGCAATCACTCCAAGACTTGCCAGAAGGAGCGGTAGGGAATCCCTAAGCGGCGTCGCTCCTGATGTACCTACTAATGTAACTGCCGATGTACTTTCGTCCCACATTACCAGGAGATAGTGATCGCCGCGGCGAAGGCATTTGATGGCATCATCCCATCGCCTGCGCGCTTCATCATTCTCCTTTCGCAGACGTTTATAGGCGTGGTGCAGGAGGCGGGAGATCTTGGCCTCATACTCGGCTGTGTCATTTTCCGCCTCAAATTCATCATTCAGCTTGATTGGATCTTCGGGAACGTAGCCGCTTTCGGTGAAATACATCATCCGTTTTTCAAGGTCAGAGAGAGGCACGCCTTCTCTTGCGGCCTGCTCCACTGTTTGAGCGGTGAGAAAATCCTTGGCTTCGCGGGCTTGCATTGGCCGGATTGTAGGTTTCAAGTTTGTTGGGGACAAGTACAAAATCCGTATGTTCTCCGATGTATAATAGGGGTGGCGGGCGGGCTGGGTGATCGCTGGCTCTGGTCATCGCGAGATGGCTGGGCGGGAGGAAAGTCCGGACACCGTCCTGAGGCACGCTGGTCCGTTCGCGGACGCCGAAAGGCGGCCGAGGAAGGGGCAGCGGAACTCTTGACAGGGCAACGCGCCTGGTAACGCCAGGGGGCGAAGTTGAAGACGGCGGGGTAAACCCGCCGCTACAACGGCGTCACGGAAAGTGCCACAGAGAATAGACCGCCGGCGGAGTGAAGCGCGGTGGCATCGCACAGGGAAACCTGTGAGACGTCTTCGAAAAGCTCGCGACGTTTGGCAAGGGTGAAAAGGTGGGGTAAGAGCCCACCGCTCCGGTGGTGACACCGGAGGCACGGAAAACCCCGCGTGGTGCAAGGCCAAATAGGAGGGGAGAGCCGGCCCGGCTCGATGAGTCAGCATTCATGAAAATGAATGCGCTCCTTTTGTGATGGCGTAAGCCATCGTGATTGAAAACCCTCGGGTAGGCTGCTGGAGCCGCGGTGCGAACCGTGGCCTAGAGGAATGATCGCCGCGCAGGCAAGACTGCTTCGCAGTTTTGCGTGCGGCACAGAATCCGGCTTACAGGCCCGTCCGCCATTTTTCAAATTTTTGAGTGGTTAACACGCTCACTTTGGCGCATGTCTCACGCGTATCCTTCCAAAAACGAATCTGAAGCGTGCCGTGAACGCGGCACGGTGTTTCTGCCTGGAAACAATTTTTGAAAATGTTAGTATTCCGTGGCAAGCTTTGACTCGAATCCAAATGAAAATACTCGGATGCGCACCGAAGTGGAGGCTTCATCCTTTTTGCCGCAATCGGAAGCCTCACTCTGCGCGAATATTCGCCGTGCTTTGTGGCATGCTGCTCGCAGCGAGCGCTCTCGGAGGTTTCTTTTCCTTCCCAGCAAGCGCGCAACAGCAAGCTGATCCCGCTACTCCCGTTGTGGTTCAGCCGGGCGCGCCGGGTAAGCCGAGCAGGACGCTGCCGCCGTCGACGAGGGCCACGCTGCCGCCTCGGTCGCAAGCCGATGTGGAGTTCATGCAGGGCATGATCATGCATCACTCCCAAGCGGTGGAGATGACGGCGCTGATTGCGTCGCATACGGAAGACAAGGATCTGCGGTTACTGGGGGCGCGAATCAGTAGTTCGCAGTCGGACGAAATCAAGTTCATGAAGCGGTGGCTGGCGGCTCGCGGAGAACGAGTGTCCATGACTGCGCCAGGAATGCCGGGCATGGATATGTCGCGCTCGCCGATGGCGCAAATGCCCGGCATGCTTACTGCGGAGCAGATGGAGACATTGCGGAAGGCGAAAGGCGCCAGGTTCGACCGCTTGTTTTTGACGGGGATGATTCAGCACCATAACGGCGCGCTGACCATGGTGAAGGATTTGTTCGACACCTCGGGCGCGGGACAGGATGCCGAGCTCTTCAACTTCGCGACGGATGCGGACAATTCGCAAAGGGCCGAGATCAGGATCATGCAATCCATGTTGGAGAAAAAATCGTCAGAGGAGAAAAGATGAACCGAGCAACTGGTGTTGCCTTTCGTGTAGCGGGGGCCGCGATTTTTTTGTTTTTCGGTGTGAGTCGGATGCGGGCGCAGGAGCCTCCCAAACCGCCGCCAGCGCAGCAAGCCGATAAGGACAAGGAAGATGAGGACGAGGGCGCGAATCCGTTTGCCCCGGAGCCGGCTCCGGCGTTACCGCCGGGGATGACCGGGTCGGATGCGAACGATCCGCGCGCCAAGCTGAAGCCAGGGCTATATGACGCCGGTGAGGCGTCGATGGGCATCAAGCACCTCCTGCTGCTCAAGAAGCCGGACGCGTTTCAACTGGGGACCTCTGATCCCGAAGATCCGAAGGTGCAGAAGATGATTGGCCAACTCGGCATGAGCAACACTTCGAAGATGCCGAAGCCAATACAGCTGGTGATCGCACAACTTGCTTTCGCAAACTCGGACTTTGCCTTCCAGGGTAACCACTTGTTCCAGGGAAATTTCTATGGTTTGAGTATCTATGACATCTCCCATCCGGCGAATGCCGCGTTGCTGACTACCCTGGTGTGCCCGGGCGGACAAGGGGATTTGTCGGTCTACAAAAATCTACTGTTCATGTCGGTGGAGGTGCCGAATGGACGCCTGGATTGCGGCGTGCAGGGCTTTCCACCGGCGCCTCCGCCGCCCGCAGGGGAAGAAAAGAAGAAAAAAGGCCCGCCACCAGCACAAAAGGACCGTTTTCGCGGCGTGAGGATCTTCGACATTTCCGACATCAAAAACCCGAAACAGGTTGCAGCAGTGCAGACGTGCCGCGGATCGCATACGCATACTCTCTTGGTCGATCCCAATGACAAGGACAACGTTTACATCTACGTGTCGGGCACATCGTTTGTGCGTCAGCCAGAAGAACTGGCGGGGTGCTCTGGTGAAAAGCCGGACAAGGACCTGAACACGGCGCTGTTTCGGATCGACGTGATTAAGGTTCCGGTCGCTGCGCCGCAGGACGCGAAGGTGGTGTCCAACCCTCGGATATTTATCGACCCGCGGACTGGCGCGATGAACGGCCTGAACAATGGCGGCACTCACGGCAAGAAGGGCGCGGAGAAGCCGGCGGACACGAACCAGTGCCACGACATCACGGTGTACTCGGCGATTGGCTTGGCGGCGGGCGCGTGCTCCGGAAATGGAGTCTTGCTCGACATCAAGGACCCAGTAAATCCGAAGCGTGTGGATGCGGTGAACGATCCGAACTATTCGTACTGGCATTCGGCTTCGTTCTCCAACGATGGGACGAAAGTCGTGTTTACCGACGAGTGGGGCGGGGGCTTGGGAGCGCGGTGCCGTCCGAATGACCCGAACAAGTGGGGCGCGGATGCGATTTTCCGTCTGAAGGACGACAAGCTAAGTTTCGCAAGCTATTACAAGCTTCCTGCCGCGCAGGGCGACAGCGAGAACTGTGTGGCGCACAACGGCTCGCTGATTCCGGTCCCCGGCCGCGACATCGAAGCGCAAGCCTGGTATCAAGGCGGAGTCTCCGTTGTGGACTTTACCGACCCGGCGCAGCCTTTCGAGATTGCCTATTTCGACCGCGGGCCGATTGATCCGAACGTACTGGTGCTGGGCGGCGAATGGTCGGCGTATTGGTACAACGGCTACATTTACGGTTCGGAGATTGCGCGCGGCCTGGACGTCTTTGAACTGACGCCGACCAAGTTCCTGACGCAGAATGAAATCGACGCAGCCAAGGCGGTTCAAGTGCCTGATCTAAATGTGCAGAACCAGCAAAGAATCGAGTGGCCTGCGCAGCTGGTAGTGGCCAAGGCGTATCTGGACCAGTTGTCGCGGTCTCAGGCTTTGCCGCCGGATCAAATCGAGGCTCTGCGGAAAGACATCCAAAGCGCCGAGAGCTCGAAAATGAGCAAGAGCAAGCTGGCGAAGTTGAAGCGCATGGCACCGTCGTTGGAAAAGAGCGCCGCCGCAGCGAAGAGTGCGGCGGACGCGACGCGGCTGCATGCTTTGGCAGAGATTCTGAAGCATCAGCCTGCGTAACGGCCTCGCGAACCAATCGGGTTTTTAGCGGTGATGCGTTCACAGAAGTGTGAATCAAAGACAGTGGCATGTCTGTGCCACAAAACCTGCTCACGGTGGCAAAGCTCCTGACAGGCTTCTCTCCCGGCGACTTTATTTGCTGGCAGCGTTAGCGTTGTGTGCGATAAAGAGGCGCGTCTACTCTCCGGCCACGCAAGCATTGACTTTTTGGGCCGAACAGTCGATTGTTGCTCCCCTGATATGGGCGGGTTCCCGAGTCTGGTCGAGGTACGGGTGTGTTACAGCTTGCGGGACCGGCGAAGGAGAGTGCGATGGTTTTGCGTTCGATACGAATGGCCACGATAGCTCTGCTGGGCATTGTGGGAATCACGGCATTGCCGGCGGCTGCGCAAAAGCCGGCTACGGGGACCAAAGTTACTGAATTTATGGGCTTGGAGGGTGTTAAGCCAAGGGCGGGTGGAACGATCACACTCGACAGCGGCAATCTGCAGTTTACCAGTTCCAAGGGAAAGGCCAGCGTGCCGCTGAAATCCATCGAGGACGTCGTCACCGGGAATGACAGCCAGCGCGTGTTTCGAGGAACATTTGGGACGCTGACGATGCTTGCGCCGTACGGAGGAGGACGATTCTTGAGTTTGTTCCGTTCGAAGGTCGATACGCTCACGATCCAATATCGTGACGCGGACGGCTCGTTGCACGGCGCCATCTTTACGATGGGAGAGGGCAAGGCGGATGCGCTCAAGAAGGAGATGCTGGCGCAAGGAGCGCACACGACAATTCCGCAAGAAGAAGATACAAGCGGAGCGAAGCCGGATGCGGCGAGGGAGAAGAAGCCATGAAGCGCGTTCTCTATGGTACGGCGGTCTTATTGATCTTGCTGGGAGTGCAATTCAAGTTGATGGAAGTGCGCGCGCAGTCTACTGCGCCGCTGGCCATGAAAGCGACGGCGATTCAAGTGCTGATGATTCAATCGGACGAGATCAAGCTGCCTGCGGAATTCCAGGTCTCGCTGTACGAAAATCTGATCGAACAGCTTAAGAAACAGGGCGGGTTCCAGCACGTGTACCGCGATGGTGACCACGCTGCGGATTCGGAGACGGATCTGGTGGTGCTTCATAGCACGGTGCGGGGATTCAAGAAGGGCAGCGAGATGGCGCGCAATGTGACGACGGTGGCGGGGAAGACCTCGATCGATATTCATTGCCAGTTCAACGACAAGACGGGGAAAAATATCTTGGAAAAGGACTTGAACGGCAAAGTAAGGTTCTTCGGCGGTAACCTGCGGGCGACTCTCGATTTTGCAAAGAAAGCGGCGAAGATGGCTCATGACAACTTCGTAGCGCGTCCCACTACCTGAGCCAGAGGAGAACGCCCAGGTGAACCGGCCCGGTCTGCTGCTAAAAATGGAATTGCGCAGTAATCCAGAGACGCTGTGCGTCGTTCGCGGGGCACTGTTGCAACTCGCCGAGCATCTGGGATTTCCCGAATCCGAGTGCCGGGCGGTAGTGCTGGGAGTCGACGAAGCGCTGACAAATATCATTCGTCATGCCTATGGCGGGAGCGCGGATCAGCCCATTGAAGTCGTCTTTAGCCGCATTCAAGAGGCTTGGCGCGGAGCAAACAGGGAAGCGCTCGAAATCGTTCTAGTGGATCAAGGGAAGAAGGTCGACAGCGCCAAGTTGGCGGGGCGCGCGCTGGAAGATGTGCGGCCGGGCGGTCTAGGACTTCATTTCATCCGGGAGACCATGGATGCGGTAGAATTCCGCCACACGAACGGACGGAACCAGCTTCGACTCGTAAAATTTCTGAGTGTCCCGGAGCCTCACAAGGGCTCGCAAGGAGAATGAACTGTGCAGATTTCGGCCCGCAACCTGGACAAAACCACGATTTTCGATATTTCAGGGGACATCGATTTGGCAACATCGCCGGCATTGCGGAAACCGTTGTTGCGCGAACTTCGCGAGCTGCGCACGCCGCGCGTGATCCTCAATTTGAAAGCGGTCCGGTACATCGACAGCTCTGGCGTGGCCTCGCTAGTTGAGGGTTTAAAAGCGTCGCGCGACGTCGGCTCTCGCTTTATTTTGTTCGGGCTGAATACGACGGTGAGGGAAGTTCTTCAGCTGTCCAAGCTGGTGAAGATCTTTGAGATCTGCGAGACCGAAGAACAGGCGACAACGGCGTAAGGCTACATCTGCTGTAAGCCACGGAATTTTTTCGAGAAGATTGTGGAATTAGCCACGCAAATCGGCGGATCGGTTACAGACGGACTTGCGTATCTGGGCTCGCTGGCGACGCTCGGAAGGCGCGCCGCGTATTTCACGTTCGTCGCGCCGTGGCAGGGCAAGCCACTGCGATTGCAACGAGCCGTCTCGCAGGCCATGCAAGTGGGCGTGGGGGCTCTGCCGATTCTTTCACTGATTACGTTTTTCATCGGGTTGATTCTGGCGTTGCAGAGCGCGTATGAGTTGCGCAAATTCGGTGCGATTGGTTTCGTCGCCAGCGCCGTGGCCATTTCGATGACTCGGGAACTTGGGCCGCTGATCACCGCCATCGTAGTCATCGGAAGGTCGGGCTCCGCGTTCGCAGCCGAAATCGGAACGATGAAGGTGACCGAGGAAATCGATGCGCTCGAAACCATGGCCATCGATCCGATCCATTTTCTGGTGACCCCAAAATTCCTGGCCATGATCGTGATGCTGCCGTGCCTTACGATCTGGGCGAACACCATGGGGATTTTCGGCGGAGCGCTGTTCGGCGTGGCGCAGGCAGATTTTACGGTAGTACGCTACGTCCAAGCATCGGTGGATGCACTTTTCCTGCGCGACATTATCTCTGGGCTGATCAAGAGCATCATGTTTGGGATTACCATCACTGCGGTGGGATGCCACGAAGGGCTGTCCACGGGGGCCGGCGCGGAGCAAGTCGGGCGATCCACGACGCGCGCCGTGGTGGTTTCTATTTTCATGGTGATCCTCGTTGACCTTGTGTTTACGGCGCTCTTTTTCTTTTTGAGTCCGCGATAGGCTTCGGGATAGCACGATGGAACAGATTGAAACCACGGCTGAACAATCGGAGGTGATGATTTCGCTTCGGAATCTGCGCGTCAGCTATGGCGAACGCGAGATTCTCCATGGCATCAGTTTCGACGTGATGCGCGGTGAAACTCTGGTCATTCTGGGCGGTTCGGGTTCCGGGAAGAGCACGCTTCTGCGCACGCTGGTAGGTTTGGAAAAGCCCAGTTCTGGAGAAATTTGGCTGAAGGGAAAAAACATCGCCGCAATTTCGGCTGAAGAGATGGATGAGATCCGCAAACGAATCGGAATGTCTTTCCAGGGCGGAGCCTTATTTGGTTCCATGTCGGTAGGAGAAAATGTTGCCCTGCCTCTTCGCGAGCACACCAAGCTGGAAAACCCGACCATTGAAATCATTCTGAGATTGAAACTGGATCAGGTGGGTTTGTCCGGATTTGAGAACTACATGCCGTCCCAACTCAGCGGCGGGATGAAGAAGCGCGCCGCGGTGGCACGCGCGTTGGCTATGGATCCGGAGATTCTATTTTTCGATGAGCCTTCCGCCGGGCTCGACCCCATCATCGCCGCGGGCGTGGATGAATTGATCCTGGATCTCAAGAGAGCATTTCACATGACCATCATCGTGGTGACCCACGAGCTGGCCAGCGCCTTCCTGATTGCCGACCGCATGGTGTTGATCGACAAGGGCAACGTGGTGGCCATCGGGCCCACGGCGGAAATACGGGCGAGCACCCATCCACGCGTCCGGCAATTTCTCGACCGCGTGGCCGAGCCCGCCGTTTCTCAGGAATTGGACTATCTGCAGATGTTAACGGAAGAAAACCGCGGCCCCATCCGTTGAGCGGCGGGAAGAGAGGTTGTTATGGAATCGAAACGCGAACAAGCCATGGTGGGATTGTTTGTCCTAATCGCCGCAGGTGTGCTGATCGCCACGGTGTTTGCCCTCAGCGGGGCATTCGGTGGTTCAGCGGCATCCTACCGCGCCTACTTTCCGTTTGCCGGTGGGCTGGAACCGGGCGCCAGCGTGCGATACGCGGGCGGGCCGAAAGTGGGCCGCGTGGAGAAACTACAGCTTGATCCCAAGGACAATTCACGAATTGAAATAACGTTCAGTGTGCGTCCCGGTTGGCCGGTGAAAACGGACAGCCACGTGAAAATCATGAGCCTGAGTCCGCTAGGAGATAATCATTTGGAACTCGTTCCCGGAACTGACAAGGCTGCACTGGCCCAGGCGGGAGCGACTCTGCAGTCGGATCCCTACGTGGACTTCAACGCTTTGACGGCAAGACTCAACGACATTGCTCCCCGCGCCCAGCAACTTCTGATCGCCCTTAACGATCGCGCCACGGAATTGAAGGTCACGGTGGAACGCGTCAATGACATGCTCAACGACCAAAATCGGGCCAATCTCGCGGGCGCGCTCGCTGAAACTCGCGGGATGATCGCAGAGAATCGCGCGCCAGTGAAATCCGCCGTGCAGCATCTGAATTCCGCCAGCGAAAAACTCGAGCCATTGCTCCAGGACTTGCGGAAAACTTCGGCGCAGGCCAATGACGCTTTGGCTCACGTAGATTCCCTCATTGGTGAGAATCGCGCGGACATTCGCGAGGCGGTGGTCGAGTTGCGCAAGTCACTGACGACGATCGATGACCTGACCGGCCGGTTGGATCAGACGCTAGACGTCAACTCCGACAACATTGATGAATTGCTCGAAAACCTTCGTCATGTGAGCCAGAACCTGAAAGAATTCACGAACACCATCAAGACCAGGCCCTACACGCTCATTCGCTCGAGCAATCCCCGCGAGCACAAAACGGGAGAACCGCGATGATCCAGGCACGACTTCATTCGGAAGTGGAATGGGAAGGCAGGGTGCCGAAACTATTGGCTCCTCGCGCCGCCAGACGGCCGCTTTTCGCGGCAGCCACGCTGCTCATTGCATTCCTTTGCGGCTGTGGCGCCGCGCGCCCGAGCAAGTATTATCAGCTCACGGTTCCCGCAGACGCAGGGCAAGTGGAAAAAACGGGCGCAGTTCCTGTGACGCTGCTCCTGGGTGCGATGCAGACATCGCATCTGTATCGCGAGGATCGTATCGTCTATGGCAACAATGCCGAGCAACTGGGGACGTACGAATATGAGCGCTGGGCGGAACCCCCAGCGGATATGATCGGGGAAGTCTTGCTGCGGGAATTGCGCGCGTCGGGCCGCTACCGGGCCGTTCACTACCGGCGCAGCAACATGCAGGGAGATTTCGCGCTTCGAGGACGCCTCTACGATTTCAAGGAACTTACAGGCGGCCAGTTAACGGCAAGAGTTACGTTCGAAATGGAAATGCGCGACCTAAAGACTGGCGCGACCGTTTGGACGCACTACTTCACGCACGACGAGCCGGTAGGCGGCAAAGACGTATCTGCCGTGGTCGCCGCGCTCGACCGCAATGTCCAAAAAAGCGTGAGCGAAGTGGTGGCAAGTCTGGATCAGTATTTTGCATCTCATCCCGTGAAGTAATCCATGGTCCGGGAGGCAGCTCAAGGGGAATTCTTTTCCGCAGCTGGTGACTTGTAGCCTCGAGCTAACAAGAGCTAGCCGAACATCTCTCCTTTAATTCTTTTCTCATCCTGCTGTCATCTGGCCGTCACAATTCTGGCATCTACTGCGTTTCGCCGGGTCTTCGGGGTGTGTTCAATCTTTAGGCGACTCTCACCAGGTCCGAGGTGAACGCATCGGATCGTTCGCCGCCGAACAGTGACCCGAATTGAAATCAACGTGGAAGGATTAACTATGAGAAGTCATGCGGCTTTCCGGCTCGCTCTGGTCTGCTCGTTTTGCTTAATTTCAGTCTTTTTCGCCCAACCGGATCGCACGGTGGCGCAGGAGCGCAGGGGCGGAATCGCAGGCCACGTCACGGATAATTCCGGCGGGGTGCTACAAGGCGCGCAGATTGAAGTGCAGCCGCTGGGTGTTCGCGTCGTCTCTGACAGCCAAGGCACTTTTTTTATTAGTGCCGTTGAGTCGGGCAGCTATACGGTCACGATCACTTACGTGGGTTTCAGGGAATTCACGAAGCAGGTGAACGTCGTGGCCGGCCAAACTGCCAGCCTGGAAGCCAAGCTTGAAGTCGGATCCCAAAACCTCGAAGTTCTCGTCACTGCAGAGCGTGCATCCGGCGAAGCTGAAGAGGTGAACCGCGAGCTCAGTGCCGATAACATTGTTCAGGTGCTCAGTTCGGACGTGATTCGAAGCTTGCCTAACGCCAACATGGCAGACGCCCTCGGCCGATTGCCCAGCGTCACCATTGAACGTGACGAAGGTGAGGGCAAATACGTGCAAGTTCGCGGCACCGAACCGCGGCTCACCAACACCACTATCGACGGCATCAATGTTCCTTCACCGGAAAGCGGAGTCCGTCAGATAAAATTTGACGCCATCCCCGCGGATATCGTTGAGTCGGTTGAAATCAATAAGACCCTTCAGGCCAACATGGATGGGGATGGCATCGGCGGCTCCATAAATCTAGTCACCAAGACCGCTGGCGAGCGCCCCACCATCAACGTGAGTGGGATGGGCGGATACACCCCCATCGCAAATGGTCGCCAACTCGTTGAAACCACCGGTACCGTCGGACAGCGCTTCGGTGCCAACAAGCGCTTCGGAGCTCTCCTCGGCGGTTCGTATGACTGGAATGGCCGCGGCATTGACGATACCGAACCCGTTCCCGACATTGCCAACTTTGGAACTCCCTCGCAAGCACGCCATTTCGATCAAGCAGACATCCGCGAATATGCATACTACCGCAGCCGCTGGGGCCTCGCGGGAAGCGCCGATTACAAGCCATCAGACGGCTCGACCATCTACATCCGCGGCCTTTACTCGGATTTTCACAACTACGGCGACCGCTGGGTCTACACGTTGGTCGATAACACCCCCGGTCTTACCTTGGGTGGTTCCAACGGCTGTTCGGGAGTGGCACCTGGGCAGCCTTGCACCGGCTTGCCCTCTTCGAACGTTCAACAGCGGCGGCCAGATTACGCAATTGGGAGCGTTCTGCTGGGCGGCAAGCATGTGCTCACAACAACCTGGTACACCTGGGACCTTTCCGTTTCACGTTCCAGCCAAGTGGGCCAAGTGGGGAACAACAACGCTTCCTTTGCTGCCACCAACCTGTCAACCAGCAACTGCCAGAATACCCCCAGCACCACTAACATCTTTATCCCCCAGTGGTCGCCGGCATGTTTTACCGAAGCCTATAACGCAGCGAATTACACCTTAAGCGACGTTAGTGTCAACAGAGGGATGACGGCGCAACTGAATCTTCAGGCCACAGGGGCCATGGCCAAGCGCTATCATATTGGTTCGCATCTCACCACCACCGAAATCGGCGGGAAGTTCCGCAACGCTCATAAGTTCGACAACGAGTTCGTTCTGAACTGGGCTCCCAACACGGGCGTTGCGATTCCGATGACTCAGTTTCCTAATACATTTACCAACAATAATTATTATGGGGGCGCGTACAAACTGGGTCCGAACCCCTCATTTCCAGACATTTTTTCTTTCGTGCAGGGCAATCTGGGTCAATTCACAGCGACAAGCAACCAAGGCGGAAATTCTGCCAACTTTGATTTAATAGAAAAGGTCTCTGCTGGTTATGTTATGCAGACTCTGGATATTTCCTCTCGTTGGCGCTTGGTAGCCGGCGTCCGTTTCGAGGGCACTAACCTGGATACATCCAGCTTTCAAACCGTTACCTCCTGCAATATACCTCTCCCGCCGACGGGCTGCCCCTCCGGCAACACAGTTACTACATCGGGCTTCGTGAAAGCGAACGGGTCATACGTAAAGGTCCTTCCGAGCGCTTCGCTGCGCTACGCTTTGACTAACAACACCAATTTGCGCGTGGCTTACAGCCGTGGGCTCTCACGTCCCAACCCGCAAGATATTGCCCAGGCTCAGACCATTGACACTACAGTGAATCCCAACATTGTTTCTCTCGGTAATCCCAATCTTAAGCCCGAGACGGCCGACAACGTGGATGTCCTGGTAGAGCATTCCATAACCCCCTTCGGGTTGATTACCGCGGGGTATTTCTATAAGAACCTCGTTAATCCCATTGTTGAACACAGGTGCGGCCCGCCCACTGTTTGCCCGGCCCCTTTCGCTGGAAACATCGTGACGCAACCGCTCAACGCAGGCAGCGCCTGGATCAATGGCTTTGAAGCCGCATACCTCCAGCACTGGACTTTTCTGCCGGGCATGTTCAGTGGCCTTGGTCTTTCTGCAAATTACGGCTATACCGCTTCGCGTGCATCCTTGGGGCCCGATTTCCAACGCACGGATCATCCTCGCTTGGTGCGCAACGCTCCCCATACTTGGAACGTCAGTCCGACTTACGACCGTGGTCGTGTCTCCGTGCGCGTGGGCTTGTCATATAACGCTGCGAATATCGCCGGCTACGGGTTCACCGACGGCGCTTATGGCGGCATAAGCGGCCCCTTCGGCGATAACTACTTCTATGCTCACCTTCAATTCGACGCGCAAGGCAGCGTGCGCCTGGCGCGGGGGTTTCAGTTCGTAATGTACGGTCTGAATATCAATAACGAAGTCTTCGGTTTCTACAACGGGAGCCCTCAATACATGGTTCAGCGCGAATACTATCGGCCTACGATCGCCGCCGGTTTCCGCTGGTCGCCGCTACATGAGAAATAATGAGGTCAGGGTCGCAACGGTGCAACGTGGCGGCCGCATCGCCTCGGCGGATGCAACTTTTTCAGAACTTTGGCCACCCCAAAAGCCGGGACGCTAGTTATTTCCACCAGCGTCCCGGCTGTTTCTTCGGGCGACCTACATGAAGAGAGCTTCAGGGGCGATTTAGCCTGCGTTTAGATTTCATGGCGTACTCTCATCTGCACTACAGTCACGCATCGAGAGTAAGGATTGTGATGAAGAGACAATTGCTGGGTGCGGCGGGGATTTTGATTGCGTCTGCGCTGATCACCAGCGCGGCTAGGCGCCCGAATTCCGGGATTTCTTCTCCTGCCAAGGACGACGCGGTGATTCTGGTCGGCGCGGGGGACATCGCGGATTGCAAGGACCTCTCCGGCGCAGAAGCAACGGGAAAACTGCTCGATCGGGTTTCTGGCACCGTGATGGCCGTGGGCGATCTCGCGTACCCAGATGGCAGCAAGGAGAATTTCGATTGCTACGACAAGACCTGGGGCCGCGCCAAAGCGCGCACCAGGCCTGCCCCGGGCAATCACGAATTTCATTCTTCGGGAGCGACGCCGTATTTTGATTATTTCGGAGCGGCGGCGGGAGACCCCAAGACGGGCTATTACAGCTACGAGCTTGGAAAGTGGCACATTATCGTGCTGAACAGCGAATGCGTGGCTGTAGGCGGCTGCGAAGCCGGTTCACCTCAGGGAAAATGGCTGCGTGCGGACCTTGCGGCGCACCGCGCTGCTTGCACGCTTGCGTATTGGCACAAGCCGCTTTTCAGTTCCGGTGGGGCGCACGGCAACGACCTGACGGTTAAGGCGCTGTTTCAGGCGCTGTATGACGCCAACGCGGACGTCGTCGTGAATGGTCACGACCATGACTATGAGCGATTCGCACCGCAAGATCCGGAAGGCGCCGCGGATTCCAAGCATGGCATACGCGAATTTGTCGCGGGGACTGGCGGCAAGAACCATCGCCCCTTCGGGGAGCCAAAGCCCAATAGCGAGTTGCGCGATGCGACGGCGTTCGGCGTTCTGAAGCTCACGCTGAAGGCGAATAGCTACGACTGGCAATTCATCCCGGAAGCAGGGAAGAGCTTCACCGATTCCGGCAGCGGCACGTGCCACTGAGAGAACCAATATTTTTCGGGGGACTTGGCAACGCATCACAATTCTTCAGGGAGAGAAAATGAAGCGCAAATTCGTCTTGCTTGCAGCAACCTTTGGCTGGATAACAGCGGCCGCTCTGGCGGGGCCGACGTCCAACTACCACATCATCAAGAAAGTGGTCGTGCCTGGGGCCGGCGGCTGGGACTATGTGACCGTCGATGACGCGGGGCGCCGCGTGTACGTTTCGCACGCCACGCAGGTGGAAGTGCTGAACGCGGACACCCTCGAACTGGTGGGCACGATTCCAAACACCCCGGGCGTTCATGGCATCGCTATCGCTTCGGAATTCGGCCGTGGATTCATTACCGCTGGAAAATCGGACTCCGTGGTCATCTTTGACCTGAACACGCTGAAGACCATTGGTGAGGTCAAGGTCGGCAAGAAACCGGATGCGATCATCTATGATCCAGCGACGAAACACGTTTTCGCGATGAACGGCGACAGTGACAGCACCACGGTGATCAATGCGGCCGACGGAAAAGTAGTGGGCACGATCGATCTGGGCGGTGGGCCGGAATTTGCCGTTGCGGACGGAAAAGGCAATGTGTACGTCAACCTGGAAGAAAAAGCGGAGACCGTGCACATCGATTCGAAAACTATGAAGGTCTTGCACCACTGGCCCCTTGCGCCGGGCAAAGTGGCGACTTCGCTGGCATTCGATCCGCAGACCCGGCGGTTGTTTGCAGGCTGCCGCGGAGGCCAACTAATGGTAGTCGTGGACGCGGACAGCGGAAAAGTGATTACCACCGCACCCATCGGGGAGCGCGTAGATTCCGCAGCCTACGATCCCGCGACAAAACTGGTCTTTCAATCTACCGGAGGCGGCAGCATCGCGGTTTTCCATCAGGATTCGGCCGACAAGTACACTCTTCTTGAAAATGTCACTACCAGCCCGGGATCGAAGACCATGGGATTCGATCCCAAGACCCACAATCTTTTCGTGCCTGCAAATTTGGGAGGCCAGTTCACCATTCTCGTTTTCGGCCAATAAGGAATTTTGGGGCGGTCCTGCGCCCGCCCGCACGTTCATTCTTTTCCGGATTCTCGCGCGGGATTTCGTTTTGTGGCAAAGTGATTGGCGATGGCCGGACCCGAGAGTGCCAGAAACGCCGCGCGAATTGCCTTCCAGTATCCCGGCTTTGTCCTGTTTCAGCTGGCGCGTTTCTGTATCGTCGTCTCCACGGAGATGCAGGCAGTTGCGATTGGCTGGCAAGTCTACGAGATCACCAAGCGCCCGCTGGATCTCGGTCTCGTAGGTCTGGCGCAATTCCTTCCGGGAATCCTCCTTTTTCTTGTGTCGGGAAACGTCGCGGACCGCTACGAACGCCGCAAACTCATTGTCTTGTGTTATTCCGGATTTGCCTTTTGCTCCGCGCTGCTGCTGCTCATCGCGCTGCACGGCGCGCGTTCGGTTTATCCGATCTACGCTGTAAGCGTGCTGCTTGGCGTGGTGCGCTCTCTGAATGGACCTGTGAGCCGCGCACTGCTCCCGCAACTGGTTCCCCAGGAGCATTTTCCGAGCGCCATCGCCTGGGCTTCCAGCATCTTTCAATTCGCCACGATCTTAGGACCATCGTTGGGCGGAATTGTTTACGCAGCGTTTCGCGGCCCCTCGGCGGTTTACGCTGTGACCATGGTCGCAGCGGCGTCCGCCGCGCTCACAACCCTGCGAATCGAAACGCAATCGAATCAGCGCCCGCGCGAACCGGTCAATCTGAAGACCATCCTCGCTGGATTCCACTACATCTGGCGCGAAAAGGTGATTCTCGGCTCCATTTCCCTGGACCTGTTCGCCGTTCTGCTCGGCGGATCGGTCGCGCTTCTCCCCGTTTACGCCCGCGAGATCCTGCAGACCGGTCCGTGGGGACTCGGGCTTCTCCGCAGCGCTCCCGGAGTGGGTGCGGCCGTCATGGCCGTCCTGCTGGCCTACAAGCCGCTAAAGCGCCGTGCGGGAATCACGATGTTATGGTGCGTCGCCGGATTTGGCGTGGCGACCATCCTTTTCGCCATCTCACGCAGCCTGGTTATTTCTCTTGCGGCGCTGTTCTTCGTCGGAGCGACGGACATGGTGAGCGTGATTGTCCGCCAGATGCTGATCCAACTGGGCACACCCGACGAAATGCGCGGCCGCGTCAACGCTGTGGATATGGTGTTCATCGGCGCTTCGAACGAGTTGGGCCAATTCGAATCGGGTCTCACGGCCCAGTGGTTCGGCACGGTTCCTGCCGTCGCGCTGGGAGGCATCGGCACTCTTGCGGTGACGGCACTTTGGGCCTGGGCTTTTCCTGAGTTACGTAAAGTGAGCAATCTCACCGATCGCGGGAATTAACCCCGCGAGTCGAGCCTCATCTGAAGTGCTTTCCCTTGCGGTTTTGCTTTCGCTACCCTGCGTCTGAGCCGCGTCTTGTCGTATGATGCTCGCATGCGGTTGTTGCTTGTCGAAGACGATGCGCGCATTGCGCGATTTGTGGCCAAGGGTCTGCGCGAACAGGCTTACGCGGTTGATGTCGCATCCACCGGCGAAGAGGCCCTCTATCAAGCGGCCATCAATACCTATGACATCGTGATTCTGGACGTAATGATCCCGGGCCGCGATGGATTTGAAGTCTGCCGCGAGCTGCGCAAATCCGGCCTGCGCATTCCCATTCTGATGCTTACCGCGCGCGACGCCGTCGAAGATAGGATCAAGGGCCTCGATCATGGCGCTGACGACTACCTGACAAAGCCTTTTGAATTCCGCGAACTGTTGGCGCGGCTGCGCGCGCTACTTCGGCGCTCCGGTGAATTGCGTCCCCCGCAGATTGTGGTTGGCGATCTCGTTCTGGATACCGCTGCCCAGTCCGCCTCCCGTGGCGGGCGTGCCATTTCACTCACGACCAAGGAATACGCGTTGCTCGAGTTTCTCGCATGCAACAGCGGAAGGGTTCTTGGCCGTGCGGAAATCGCCGAGCACGTATGGGATGAAACGTTTGACCCATTTTCCAATCTCATCGAGGTATATGTGAACCGCGTGCGCCGCAAGATTGACGCGGACGCAGATCGTCCCTTACTTCATACCCGCCGCGGCGCCGGCTATTTCCTTGCGGATTCAGCGGAAATACCGGCGGCTGATTTGACGGCCCAGAATCCCCCGCGTGCGTTGCGCGGCAAAGGCAACAACTCTGCCAGGAAGAGCAATGCTTGAATCTGTCCGACTGCGGCTCACGCTCTGGTACACCGGTGTTCTTGCATTGGTGCTTATCACGCTGGCGGCCGCGGGTTACTTCATCTTCTGGCAAAGCACCGTCAAGCGCACCGACAGCGATCTCGCGGAACTGTCCACCGCTTTTCTGACTACCTTGACGGCGGAGCTGCAGGATCAGCCGGGCCCCAACGCATTGAAAATAGCCGCCCAGGTGGCTATCGCCGAGCATCGTTTTCGCGACCACATTTTTGCGGTGCTGGATCCTGAGGGCGGCGTTCTCACCACTTCTCTAGATTTATCTTCCTCGAGATCTACTCCAGAAGACATTGCCCACGATTTCTTGTCGTCCGAGTCATTCCGTAAATTTGCGGGAGCATCTAGGGGTGCCGATCCTCTCTATCGAAACGTCGGCGGCGGGAAGCACGGGTACCGCGGTTACGCCCGCCATTTTCCCTTTAATGGCCAGACCTATACTCTGGTGGTCCTGCGATCGCTTCATCCACAGACAGAGATGCTGGAGGAAATCACGGCGGCGTTCGCCGGCGCCATTCCTATCGCCATTCTGCTAGCCAGCGCGGGTGGATACTTTCTTGCGCGAAAGAGTCTTGCGCCGGTCGCGGCCATGAGCGCGCAAGCGGGGCACATCGGCGCTTCGAATCTTCACGATAGGCTCGCGGTGCAAAACGAGAAGGACGAGCTTGGCCATCTCGCGCAATCCTTTAACCATCTTCTCGACCGGCTCGATCAATCGTTTGAGCGCCAGCGTTGCTTTATGGCGGACGCTTCGCACGAACTGCGCACGCCCGTGGCCATTCTTCGCGGGGAGGCGGAAGTGGCGCTCTCGCGACCCGCTCGCTCGCCCGAGGAGTACCGCGAGTCGCTGACGATTCTTCACAACGAGGCACAGCGCCTCACGCACATCGTTGAAGACCTTTTCACACTCACGCGCGCGGATGCCGGGCAATATCCGCTTGTCCCACACAATTTCTATTTGGACGAGCTGCTTCTGGATTGCGCGCATTCCGTGCGCACGCTGGCGCTGGCGAAAAACATCACGATGGTCACGGACGCGCCGCACGATTTGTCGGTTGTTGGCGACGAACCGCTCTTGCGCCGCATGATCCTCAACCTCCTCGACAACGCCATCAAACACACGCCGACAGGCGGCCGGGTAGCCCTGGCGTGCCAGCGCACTGAGGAAGACTATGCCGTAAGCGTCACGGATTCCGGAACGGGAATCCCGACGGATCTGCAACCGCGCATTTTTGAACGTTTTTTCCGCGCTGACAAAGCGCGTTCCCGGGCGGAAAATGACGGAGGTGGCGCGGGCCTCGGGCTCTCCATTGCGCGCTGGATTGCGGAAGCACATCACGGGCGATTGGAGTTGACGCGTTCGGATTCGACCGGGAGCACCTTCACGGCTTATCTTTCCGCAACGGTATCCTCCGCTGCGTCTAGAAGTTAATCCTATGTTTATCTTCGTGGTTTTAGGCTAGATTCTTGCTCGCCGTGTAGATATTTTCGACCGGCTCAGGAGTCGAGCTTCATGAAATCGCAACGTATTTTCATGCTGTCAAGGACCTCTGTTGCTGCCGTCTTGCTCTGCCACGGGGGGATTATTGCGGCGCAAGAGGCTGCGCCTTCCACGAACAGTTCAACCACAAAAGAAGCGCAGCAGGCTGCGGCTGTTGTGCCACAAGCACTCCAGCTGACGCTGCAAGATGCCTTGGCGCGAGCACGAAAAAACAGCACACAATTTCAAGCCGCGCAGACGGACGCTGCGATCGCACACCAGGAGCGCTATCAGGCGGCCGCCGCACTGCTCCCCGGCGTGAACTACAACACCGAAGCGTTGTACACCAAGAGCAATGGCCCAGGGAATGGCGTGCGCTACATTGCCAATAACTCCGTTCACGAATATGTGAGTCAGGGCAACGTGCATGAAGTTCTCGACCTGGCAAGCGTTTCCAATTTTCGCCGCGCTTCGGCTGCCGCTGCCGTCGCGCGCGCGCGGGCAGAGATTGCTTCCCGCGGTCTGGTCGTAACCGTGGTGCAGAATTATTTCGCGGTTGCTGCCGCGCAGCAGAAGCTGCTGTCCGCTCAGAAAACGGCCGAGGAAGGTGAGCGATTCCTGAAACTCACGAAAGACCTCGAACAGGGCGGGGAAGTTGCTCATTCGGACGTCATCAAAGCGGAATTGCAGATGCAAGAGCGCCACCGTCAATTGAAGGAGGCTCAACTCGGGCTCCTGAATGCCCGGCTCGATCTGGCGGTCCTGGTTTTTCCGGATTTCAACGACAACTACGAGGTGGCCGACGATCTCCACGCTCCTGCGCCGCTGCCCACGCTTGCGGAAGTCCAGCAACAGGCCGCCAAGGACAACCCGGAAGTTCGAGCGGCCCTGGCGGCGGTCCGTGTAGCCAGTGCCGAAGTCACGAGTTCGCGAGCGGGGTATCTGCCGTCGCTAAGTCTTGACTATTGGTACGGCATCGATGCAACGCAGTTCGCTGCGAATACAGTCATAAACGGCCAGAAATTCTCCAACCTTGGCTCTGCTGCCGCTGCCACGCTGAACATTCCCGTCTGGAACTGGGGCGCGACGCAAAGCCGCATCAAGCAGTCAGAGTTGCGGCGCGCCCAGGCGCAGCGCGAGCTTTCGTTGGCGCAGCGCAAACTCCTGGCTGAAATTCGATCTCTTTACGCTGAATCGGAAACTGCGTTGAACGAGCTCGGCGGCTTGAGCCGTTCCGCGGAACTTGCTGCGGAGAGTCTGCGGCTTACGACGCTGCGTTACACGAATGGGGAAGCCACTGTGCTGGAAGTCGTCGATGCGCAGACCACATTTGCCCAGGCCAGCTCCGCATACCAGGATGGCGCGGTGCGCTATCACGTGTCCCTTGCGAATTTGCAAACTCTGACGGGAGTGCTCACAACTCCATGAAGCCGATCATGAGCCGCTGCTTTCCCACGCTTCGCAGTTGGTTGATCCTGGGTGGTGCTGTAGCCGGGTTCTTCGTCCTTGGCGGCTGCAGCAAAACCGAGCCGGAAAAAGCGCCGGTGGTCTCCGTTCAAACTGCGCCGGTTCAGCGTGCGCCAATTTCTCAAATCGTTTCCGCGGAAGCCGTGGTGTCGCCACTCCAGCAGGCAATCATCACGCCGAAAATTACCTCGACCATCAGCAAGTTTCTCGTGCAGCGTGGCAGTCGCGTCAAGCAGGGCCAATTGCTTGCCGTTCTCGAAAACAAGGATCTTTCCGCTGCCGCCGAGCAGAGCAAAGGTGAACTCGATCAGGCAGAATCCGGATACGTGACTACCGTCAATGCAGGCGTCCCGCAGCAGCTCCAGAAAGCCGAGCTGGATGCCGCTTCGGCCAAGGCCGGCTTCGAGGCGCAACAAAAGGTCTACGACAGCCGCAAAAATCTTTTTGAGCAAGGCGCTTTGCCGCGCCGCGATCTGGATTCCGCACAAGTCGCTCTCGCGCAAGCCCGCACCACCTACGAAGTTGCGCAGCGCCAACTCGACGACCTGAAGCGCATGGGCGAAAAGCAATTGCTCAAGTCGGCGGGCGGGCAATTCTCTGCCGCAAAGGGAAAATATCTCGGAGCGCAGGCTCTCCTGAGTTACTCGGAAATTCGCAGCCCCATCGATGGCGTGGTTACAGACCGGCCGCAGTTTCCCGGGGAACTCGCAACCGCAAACCAGCCGCTTATCACCGTCATGAACACTTCGAAGCTTGTCGCGAAATCCCACATTGCACAATCCGAAGCGGTGTCGATCAAGGTGGGGAGCCCCGCGGAGTTGAAAATTCCGGGGCTCGATGAATCCTTCAAGGGGCGCGTCAGTCTGGTGAGTCCCGCGCTCGATCCGGGAAGCACCACCATTGAAGTGTGGGTGGAAACGTTGAAGCCGGAACCAGCCTTGCGGCCGGGCATGACCGTGGAAGTTGCCATCACAGCGAAATCGGTGAAGGACGCTCTCGTGGTTCCAACTCCGGCGGTCTTCAAGAATCCCGAGGGTGCGGACTATATTTTGCTGGCCGGCTCCGATGGGCATGCCCATCTCAAGACCGTGCAGGTCGGCGTGCACAACGCCGAATTCACTCAGATTGTCAGCGGTGTCAACGCCGGAGATTCGGTGATCATTTCCGGCGGCTATGCTTTGCCGGACAACACGCAGATTAAGGTGGAGACACCAGGCCCCGCCGAGAAAGATGCCGCGGACAAATCCGAAAAACCAGGAAAGTCCGGCGATGCCGCGAAACCCGCTTCCAAGGACAAGGAATAGGCGCGCATGGACTCACGGCCCGATGCTTCCATGTCCCCGCGGCATTCGAACGAGCAGCGCGCTCCCTGGTTCCAGCGCCTCTCCCGCCCGATTCTGTTTTTGATAGTAAGCCTGTCGCTCGTAGGCGCATATCTCGCCTTCACCATTCCGGTCGCGGTGTTCCCCAACACCGATTTTCCTCGCATCGTCATCGGTGTGGACAACGGCGTCATGCCCATTGACCAGATGCTCGTGGTTATTACCCGTCCGATCGAAGAAGCCGTCAACAGCGTCCCCGGCCTGCAAAAAGTGCAATCCATCACCAGCCGTGGCTCCGCTGAGGTCGATCTCTTCTTCGATTGGAAGAGCGACATGATTCTCACTTTGCAGCGCGTGGATGCCGTCGTCGCGCGCCTGCAGTCCGAATTGCCTACTACGGCGAAGATCGAGACGCACCGCCTGACCTTCGCAACATTTCCCATCGTCGGTTATAGCCTGACTTCGGAGACGATTCCGCAAAGCAAACTCTGGGAGATTGCCACCTACGACATCAAACCACGTGTCAATCGCCTCGATGGAGTGGCCTCTGTGCTCGTTCAGGGCGGCCGAGTACCCGAGTTTCAAGTTATGCCCGATCCGGCGCGTCTGCTCGCTGCTGGTGTCACTGTGAGCGAGATTCTCGAGTCCATCCGCAAGACAAACCTCATCGATTCACCCGGCCTCATCGAAAACAATCACCAATTGGTGCTCGGCTTGGTCAGCGGCCAGGCGCGCACACCGGAGCAGCTCGGCCAAATCGTCGTAAAGACATCCACTGCGGGCATTCCCGTTCGGCTGGGTGACATCGCGAAGATCTCGCCATCGGTTGCGCCGATCTACACTATCGTCACGGCCAACGGCAAACCGGCCGTGCTCCTCAGCGTGCATCGCCAGCCGGACAGCAACACGCTCGACGTCGCCGATGAAGTCCATGCCCAAATCGAAGAGATTCGTCCCACGCTGCCGCCCGGCGTGCACATCGAACCCTTCTACGATCAATCCACCATCGTTCACGAATCGATTTCCAGCGTGCGCGACGCCGTGCTGCTCGGGCTCTTGCTCTCCTCCATCATTCTCGTGCTGTTTCTCCGCGACTGGGGCACTTCACTCGTCGCCGGCCTGGTCATTCCGGCCACGCTCCTGATCACTTTCATCGTGCTGAAGCTCACGGGTCAGAGCTTCAACCTCATGACGTTAGGCGGGCTAGCCGCGGCAGTCGGCCTCGTCATCGACGATGCCATCGTCGTGCTGGAGAATATCGTTCTGCATCGCGACGCAGGCCGGGGACGCCTGGAAGCCATCCAGGACGCCCTCAAGGAAATGACGGTTCCCCTGATCGGTTCTACCATCACCCCTATCGTCGTTTTTCTGCCGCTCATTTCCATCACCGGCGTGACGGGGAGTTTCTTCCGCGCGCTGGCTATCACCATGACGGTTTCGCTTTTTACTTCACTGCTCCTCGCCTTGTCTTGGACACCCACGCTCAGCCAATATTTTGTTCGTCCGAAGGAAACGCACGCCGCTGAAGCCGAATCACTTGCCGGTACCGATACCGCCGCCCTGCTGGATGCGGAAGAAGCCCATCTCTCCGGTCTCTTTGGCCGCATCGTCGCGTTTTACGCGCGCTCGATGCGAGCCGTGCTCAATCGTCCTATTCTTCTGGCGGCGAGTTCCGTCATCATCGTCGTTCTCGCTTTCGTTTGTTACAAGGCCCTTGGCTCCGACCTCCTGCCGGAGATGGACGAAGGCGGCTTCATTCTCGATTACTTCACTCCCTCAGGCAGTTCGCTTGTGGAATCCGACCGCATCCTTCAGCACATCGAAGAGATCGTGCGCTCCCAGCCCGAAGTTGAAAACACGTCGCGCCGCACCGGTCTGCAACTGGGCCTTGCCGCCGTCACGGAAGCGAATCGCGGCGACTTTACTGTCAAGCTCAAGCGCGACCGTAAGCGCGGCATCGATGAGATCATTTCCGATATCCGCGCCGAGATTGAGCACACAGAACCAGCCACTAAAGTCGAGTTTGTCCAGGTATTGCAGGATATGATCGGCGATCTCACCAGCCAGCCGGAGCCCATCGTCATCAAGCTTTTTTCGCAGGATTCCAAACTTCTTGCGAATACCGCTCCCCGCGTGGCCGACGTCATCCAAAAAGTGCCCGGCGTGGTCGATGTCCTCGATGGGATCGAGAACACCATTAGCGGGCCGGCGACGACGTTTCAGATCAATCCGGCAGTGGCTGCGCGCGCTGGCTTCACGCCTGAAGAAGTGGCTGTGGACGCCTCTGCTATCCTGGAGGGCGAACCCGCCGCCACGCCCGTTATCGTGAATGACCGGGCCTACACCATCCGCGTGCGTTTCCCAGCAGAGAGCCGCGCCACGCTCGAGCGCATGAGCAACACACTCTTGACCAGCGCAACCGGACGCACCGCGACACTCGGTTCGCTCTCCACGGTCAGCACCGACGCCGGCCAAACGGAGATTCGCCGTGAGAATCTTCAACGGCTCGCGGCAGTTACGGGACGATTTGAAGGCGTGGACCTGGGCTCTGGTATAACTGCGGTCAAGAAAGCGGTTAATGATCTCCACCTGCCCTCGTCGATCCGCATCGAATACGGGGGCACCTACGAGGAGCAGACGAAATCTTTCCGCGACCTGCTCATGGTCCTGTTGCTGGCCTTGGTTCTCCTCTTCGCCGTACTTTTGTTTGAGTTTCGCACCTTTTCAGCGCCCACCGCAATTCTGGCCTCCGCGCTACTCTCCACATTCGGTGGTTTCCTGGCGCTTCTTGTCACGCGCACGACGTTCAACGTGGCGTCGTTTATGGGCATGATCATGGTGATCGGTATTGTGGCGAAGAACGGAATCCTGCTTCTCGACGCCGAGCACCGCTATCGTGACCTGGGCTTTTCCGCCGAAGAAGCCATGATCCAGGCTGGCCGCCGCAGGCTGCGTCCCATCGCCATGACCGCGCTGGCGACCGTCGCAGGGATGTTGCCCCTGGCATTTGCCATCGGAGCAGGTTCGCAAATGCTGCAACCACTGGCGATCACGGTAGTCGGCGGCATTCTCAGCTCCATGGTGCTCTCGCTGATTTTCACGCCGGCGATCCACTACTACCTGCGGCCGAAGCAGGCTGCTTGAGTTCTCAGGATCGACTGGTGCGTTACCCAATCTTGGGTCGAGTAAAACTCACCCTCGGCGCACTGACGTCAGTTTCCGGCCAAGCTCCACTTATTTCTTTGTGGGTGCTGGGCTGCTCCCTGGCATGGCCATGTCCATCGGTGTAGATGTGCCCGCTGCGAGCTCTTTTCTTACTGGTTCGGTAATCTTGTCCGCATTCTTTACGAGAACGGTTACTTGCCAGATCTGGGTTTCGGTCAATGTGCCTTTGAATCCCGGCATACCGGTCATTCGAATCCCGTTCTCCACTTTCCAATACGACTCCCAGGCCTCATCGTCCGTTACGCCAACGCCGTGAAATAGCTGTGGCGGTGTGGGATACATTCCTTTTGCAATCGCGGGCTTTTCCTCTCCGGGCAATCCATGGCAAACGGCGCAATTCTCCTTGTAGACTTTCGCGCCGTGGAGCAAGTTTTCCTCATCGGCAGGCACTTGCGGGACAGGGTGCGGCAACTTGTTCAGATAGCCATGCAGCCCGATTTGCGCGAGTTTCCTCTCGAACGGCATGGGAGGAGCCGCCGTTGCCACCGGGGCGTTTCCCGAAGAGAAGTAAAAATAGACTCCACCAGCGATCAGCAGTGCTCCTAGCAATATCCCCAAAATCAAACCCTTGAGCATCTCGCGCTTCCCCCCAACTTTCGAGATCCTCGCCCTGCCTCACGAGGTCACGCACATCTCCGATAGTCTACGTTTTCCCCATCTTTTCTGCATCCTGCAAACTGGGGAGATCGGTGCCACACTGGTTCTCAGCCCGTGCTCTTGGGGGTCTCGACCTGCCTTGGCTTTCGGTCTGCTTCGTAACCAATTCCCTCCAAAAGCCGTCTTATCTAGGCGTAGGATATTGTTTCCTGAAGGCTGTCCAAACCACCCGGAGCAGCCACAAGCGTTGATTGCGAATGTGCTGTCTGGGACAGACTCGCTCGCACAAGCGTGGTAATTGACAGGAGCGGACGGATGGACCAACTCAACTCCATGGAACTCCCCGAACCAGGCGCGCCGAGCGCCAAGGCGGCGTCAAACTCCGCTCCCTCGAAGTCACGCTGGTGGCTCTGGGTTCTCATCATTGGTGTGATCGCCGTTGGGATCTGGTATTTCCGCAGCTCGAGAACCGCCGGCCAGGCGGTCGATGCGGCCGCGCCAGGTACAACAAGTAAGGGCAAGGGAGGAGCGGGAGCCGGCGGCCCTGTCGTCCCTGTCGTCGTTGCCACCGCGCAGCGCGGCGACCTCCCTGTCTATTTCAATGGCTTGGGCACCGTCACAGCCTTCAATACTGTTACTGTGCGCAGCCGCGTGGATGGACAGCTAATCAACGTCGCCTTTAAGGAAGGTCAGTTCGTCCACCAAGGAGATTTCCTCGCGCAGATTGACCCGCGGCCTTTCCAAGTCCAGTTGGAGCAGGCCATGGGACAGCTCGCCAAGGATCAGGCTGCGCGCAAAGACGCCGAAGTGAATCTTGAACGATTCAAGCTGCTCTTCAAGGAAGGCGTCATTCCTCAGCAGCAGCTCGACACCCAGGCTTCGCTGGTTGGCCAGTCCGACGGAGCCATCGCCTCGGATCAGAGCCAGATCGATAACGCCAAACTTCAACTCACCTATTCCCGCATTACCGCGCCTATCAGCGGACGCATCGGCCTGCGTCTCGTGGATGCCGGCAACATCGTCCACGCCACGGACCCCGGCGGGCTTCTGGTGATTACGCAACTCCAGCCCATCTCCGTGATTTTCAGCTTGCCGCAGGATCAGCTTCCGCAGGTTAATGCCAAGCTCCGCTCCGGCGCTCAGCTTGTCGTGGATGCCTTTGACCGCGACGATACCGCCAAAATCGCCAGCGGGATACTCCAGACCATCGACAATCAGATCGATATCACCACGGGAACCTACAAGCTCAAGTCCGTCTTTGCTAACACAGACAACGCGCTGTTTCCCAATCAATTCGTCAACGTCCACCTGCTTGTCGACACCAAGCACGATCTCACCATCGTTCCCGCCGCGGCCATTCAGCGCGGCCCTCAAGGTACTTACGTCTACGCCGCCGCTGATAACACCGCGAAGATTCGTACCGTGACGATTGCCCAGACTACCGGCGACAATGTGGGCTTGAGCGCCGGGTTGAATTCCGGGGATGTGGTGGTCATTGACGGCTCGGACAAACTCCAGGACGGTACCAAAATCAATCCCAGTTTTCCGGCCTCTCCGAAAGGCGCGGCTGGAAGCGCTGCACCTCCGTCTGCGCCTCCATCTGCACCAAAAACCGGAGCCCCATCCAAAGGCCGCGCCGGAGCAGCCCCGCGATGAATCCGTCAAGGCCGTTCATTTTGCGGCCGGTCGCCACCACCCTTCTGATGGTAGGCGTCCTGCTTGTGGGCTTCGTGTCCTTCCGCCAATTGCCAGTCTCCGCCCTGCCGCAGGTGGACTACCCCACCATTCAGGTTCAAACGTTCTATCCGGGCGCCAGCCCCGACGTCATGGCCTCGTCGGTCACCGCGCCGCTCGAGCGCCAGTTCGGCCAGATTCCCGGGCTGAACCAGATGACCTCTACGAGCTCTTTCGGTAGCTCGATTATCACTCTCCAGTTTGGTCTGGATTTGAGCATCGATGTCGCGGAGCAAGGCGTCCAGGCCGCCATCAACGGCGCTTCCAATCTGCTGCCGCAAGGGCTACCCAATCCGCCGATCTACAGCAAGGTCAATCCCGCTGACGCGCCCATCATGACTCTCGCGCTGACTTCCACTTCTCTCCCGCTTTCGAAAGTCGAAGACCTCGCGGACACCACCCTCGCCCAAAAGATTTCTCAGCTTTCGGGGGTCGGACTCGTCAGCATCAGCGGCGGCCAGCGTCCCGCCGTACGTATTCAAGCTAATCCCACCGCTCTGGCCTCCTATGGCATGAGTCTCGAAGATCTCCGTACCGCTCTCGGCCAGGCCAATGTCGACCAGGCCAAAGGCACTTTTGATGGCCCGCATCAGGCCTACACCATCGGGGCAAACGATCAGCTCATCTCTAGCGACAGCTACCGCCCGATCATCGTGGCCTACCGCAACGGCGCTCCCGTACGACTCACGGACGTCGCCACCGTGATTGACGGCGTGGAAAACGTCCGGCAAGCCGCCTGGGCCAATCAGAATCCCGCTGTCATTCTGAACATTCAGCGCCAACCTGGCGCCAACATTATCGCCGTCGTCGACCGCGTGGTGAAGCTTCTGCCGCAGTTGAAAGCGGCGCTCCCCGCGGCGGTGAAGGTAGATATTCTTACCGACCGTACCACCACGATTCGCGCCTCCGTCGATGATGTGCAGTTCACGCTGGTGCTTACTATCGGGCTTGTGGTGATGGTCATTTTTCTTTTTCTGCGCAGCGTGCGCGCCACCATCATTCCCAGCGTCGCTGTTCCGCTTTCTCTGATCGGCACTTTCGCGGTGATGTATATCCTCGGCTACAGCCTCAACAATCTTTCGCTCATGGCCCTCACCATTTCCACCGGCTTCGTCGTCGACGACGCCATCGTCATGATCGAAAATATCAGCCGGTACATTGAAGAGGGCGAAACGCCCCTGCAAGCCGCGCTGAAGGGCGCCGAACAAATTGGCTTCACCATCGTTTCGCTTACCGTCTCCCTCATTGCCGTGCTAATTCCGCTTCTCTTCATGGGCGATATCGTTGGCCGGCTCTTCCGCGAATTTGCCGTCACCCTGGCCGTCACCATTCTCGTTTCCGCCTTCGTCTCGCTCACCCTCACGCCCATGATGTGCGCCAAGCTTCTCCGTCACCACAAAAAGGAAGAAGAAGGCTGGTTTTATCGCAAGTCGGAGAA
>Ga0210410_10000860_pt1 | contig 30090 bp, 26 predicted proteins | sample IncBWC4MmetaG_FD_161058 | JGI IMG/M metagenome (GOLD analysis project Ga0210410, IMG submission 161058) | Forest soil microbial communities from Barre Woods Harvard Forest LTER site, Petersham, Massachusetts, United States - Inc-BW-C-4-M | ecosystem: Environmental > Terrestrial > Soil >...
AGCGAAGTGCACGCGCGCAGAGGGCCCACCACGACCATTTCCTGGCCGGACACGCTCGCTTTCACGGTCGCGCTCGTTGAAACGGTCGTGATCGAGGGGGAATCGCGTTCCAGGCGCCAGCTGGACGTCAGCGAGCGCACGAAATCGGGATCGTCGGAGATGATTAAAATGTGCCCTGGGGTCATCGTTTCTCTTTTTTCGGCTCGGTGCCCTTTTGGAGTTGTTCGGCTTCCTCCACGAGGGAGAGCAGGCGTTTCAGGCTGATGCCCAGGTTGACGGCGCCGTCGGTCTTCATCGTTCGCTTGAGCTGGTCGACGCGTTCCTGGAAGCGCGGGATTTCGGCGCGCGCGTGAACAATCGCCTGGTGCAGCGTCTTGAAATCCATCATTCGTTTTCTGCGGTCAATCGAGGTGGAGAGCAGCGCGCGGGCTACGATCAGGCGGCGCAAATCTTCCGAATCCTGGCCGGACTCGCTTACAAACGCAGCCACTTCCCACGCCGACAAAAGAACCCGAGCATTTTCGACTGTCACAGTGGTCATCGAACGCCCGCGCGTCGGAGGCGTAGCGATCAACTGTTCCCAGACTTTTTCTTCCAGAGTTTCGATGTCCGGCGCGGATGCCTCCGGAGGCTCCTGCTCCTCGGCCGGCGGTGCTTGTGGGGGCGGAGCGCTGGGCCGAACAGCGGCTTGCGGATTCGCCTGCGCCTTGCCCGGTGCGGCGGGCTTTGCGGCCGCCGGCGGGGGAGCAGCGGGCTTCGCGGCTTGGGCAGGCTTCGATTTCGGAGCGGGCGCGGCATTCGCGGGCGCCACCTTCTTGGTGACCGGCGCGGGCGCTGGTGCGGCAGCCTCGACGGCGGGTCCCAGAGTGTCTTCCAGGTCCTCACGGAGGCACATCAATTGTTCGTAGGGCTGAAACGCGGAATCCTGGCTGTAGTCGTTCTGAAAGGGCGGCTTCCAGTGCTCGTGAAACTGACGCAGCTTGGCGATGGGCTCCTTCGCGGAAAGGCCAGCCCTGCGGCAATCGACCGCCTTCACGCCACGCTTTTCGAGTTGAGTGAGCGCCGCGCCGATAGCACGCAAATCCGCGTGAAGCAACTGGATGAAGAAGCGCCGGAGCATGAAATTGAACCGGCAAATCGAAACCATGGCGGCCGGATCGTAGAACATGTCCCCGATCGAAACTTTTACGATCTTGCCTTGTTCGAGCAGGCCCTGCTCCATGAATTCGCGGAGGGTGTGGCAGCTTTGCGCCAATTCCAGAATCCGGTCGAGCGGCTCGCAAGCCTCAAGGGGAGTGCTCTCCGCAACGCCGAGGACCGGCTGAAGGATTTCGGCGACGTCGGAGGCTTCAATTTGCCCCGCGATCATTTCCGGGGGAGCGCAGAGGACAAAATATTGAACCAGCAGCAAATCGATTTTGTCGCGGTCGGCGGGGAGCTTGTCTGGCTTGGCGAGATGGCGCTGGAGGAACAGGCGCAGACCGTCTTCGCGCGCGACGGCAGGAGTAACCAGAAAATGCCGCAGATGGACCGCCTGGACCTCCCCGTCCATCTGGTTCAGCCAATGCAAGTCGCGATCCCGAGCCTTCTTGTCGTTCCAGGAACCAAATTTCGTGCCCGCGGGGTATGGACCTCCGGGCAGCTCGAGCTGGCGCGTCAGCGCTTCATAGATCGGATGCAAGCGGCCGAATTCCTCCCAGGTTCGGGGAATCATGGACACGGCCGCATCCGGCTTCAAAGGACGAGTTCGATCTGGCGTCAGAGTTTTCACGATAGATGGAGCACAAGAGTCCGAGGCAAACAGTGCAAGAGCACGACCAAAGACTGCGGCAATCCGTAAGGCTGCAAGGTGCTTTGTTTTCTATGGCCTTGCTGTTTGGGCGCAAGTGAGTTTGGCGCCGAATCTCAGTTTGCGACTGCCGTCTCACGCGAACGGGTGGGGCCGCGTGTGGCCGGTAGCGATCGGCCGCATTCTCCAATTTGAGATTTGGCGGACCCGGATTCTGTCACGCGAGGATCTTGTCGTCCCGACGGGTGGCGGAAATCTGGTAGCGCTTGAGTTTGCGGTAGAGCGTGGCACGGCTGATCCCAAGGAGTTCGCCGGCCTTGGCTTTGTCGCCGCCGACCTTGTCGAAGACGCGCTGGATGGTCTGCCGCTCGAGTTCGTCGAGCGCCACGGTGGAGTCGTCGAACTCCGAAGGCGATTCGGCTGCGACCGGATCGCTCTTCTCTTTGCTACTGCTGCTGCGAAGCATGGCCGGGGAAAGATCGCTGTCGTCAATCACCTTTCGGTCGCCCAAGGTCACGGCTCTACTGATGGAGTTCTCCAGCTCGCGGACGTTTCCCGGCCAATCGTAACGCATGAGCAATTTCATCGCGGCCGGGGTGAATTTCATGTTCGCGCCTTCCGCCAGGCGATCGAGAAAGTATTGCGAAAGCATGGGAATGTCCGAACGGCGTTCCCGGAGGGGGGGAAGATTGATGGAGACCACGTTCAAGCGGAAAAAAAGGTCCTTGCGGAACCCGCCTTCTCGAATCGCGGTTTCCAGGTCGCGGTTCGTAGCGGCTACTACACGCACCTGCACGTGGATGTTCTCATTGCTTCCGACGGGACGGACTTCCTTCTCCTGCAAAACGCGCAGGAGCTTTGCTTGCAGTTCAGGCGGCAATTCACCGATTTCGTCGAGGAAAATTGTGCCGCCATCGGCCGCCTGGAAAAGTCCGATTTTCGATTTGGACGCGCCCGTGAACGCGCCCTTCGCGTATCCGAAGAGATCGCTTTCCATCAGCGTTGGCACGAGCGCGCCGCAATCGACGGCCACGAAAGGCCGCTTGGCGAATGTCCCGCGATAGTGGATGGCGCGCGCGACGAGTTCTTTTCCCGTGCCGCTTTCGCCGCAGATCAGCACGGGCGTCCATGTATCCTTCAGGCGGCTGATCATACGTAGAATTTCGCGGATCTTGGCGGATTCGCCGATAATTCCGTCCAGCTCCTGATCCGTCTCGACGCGCTCGCGCAGGACGCGGTTCTCCTGCACCAGCCGGATTTTTTCCTCCATGCGGCGGAGGAGCATTCGCAATTCCTCGACGCGGAACGGCTTCTGGATGTAGTCGTACGCGCCGAGTTTCATGGCTTCGACGGCGGATTCGATGGAACCGTGGCCCGTCATGATCACGACTTCCGTGGCGGGCAGGCGCGTCTTGAGCTGGCGAAGCAAATCCGCGCCGGAAAGATTCGGTAGGCGAAGATCGGCGATCACGATGTCCGGGGGGATTGCGGGAGACTGAGACAGCGCGGCCTCCGCGCTCTCCGCTTCCGTGCAGATGTAGTCGAGCGAGCTGCCGACGGTCATGCACAAGCGGCGGATGCTTTGCTCGTCATCGACGACGAGCAGCCTGATCCGCGAGTCATTCCTGGTCACCGATACGCTCCTTGGCGTAATCGCCCCAAACAAATCCTGCGCGTGCAGCGAAACTTAATCTAAGGCTCTTCCGGGAAACCTTGCGAGCTGATGGCCGCCGCCGGAAGACGCACGACAAACGTGCATCCTTCCGAGCTGGAATTGTTGCGGCACAAAATTTCGCCGTCATGCGCCTGAATGATTCCATAGCAGATGCTCAAGCCAAGGCCCGTTCCCTTTCCCACCGGCTTGGTCGTGAAAAACGGCTCAAAAATGCGATCCGGATTGGAGATACCCGGACCGTTGTCTCGAAAATGAATTTCCGCGTACTCCGCGGTCGATCGGGTCTCCACTTCGATCCGGCCGGGCCGGCCGGACTGCTCGATAGCATCGAACGCATTGTTGAGAATATTCAGAAATACCTGTTCGAGCTGGTGGGGATCCGCGACGACGATGGGAGGATTGCCGGTCAGGCGCTCGACGATCTCAACATTCCGGTTCGCCGCCCCGTACGATCGCAGCTTGATGGTCTGGCGAAGCACCGCGTTGATTTCCACAAGCTCGCGCTGCGGGGGCATCTCCCGGGCGAAGCGCAGCATGTTTTGAACGATCAGGCGCGTGCGTTCCGCTTCCTGCAGAATGATGCCGAGATTCTCGCGGGCGAACGCCGGAAGCTCGGGATTTTCCAGCAGCAGATCGGTAAACCCTACAATCCCGGAAAGTGGATTGTTGACTTCGTGCGCGACACCGGAAACGAGCTGGCCGAGCCCGGCCATTTTTTCGGCGTGTGCGAGCTTGGCTTGCAGCAGCGAGGCCTCGGTAATGTCGGTCATGACGACGACCGCGCTGCTCGTATCTCCGCTCCGGTCGCGCATCGAACTCAGATGCACGACGAAGCGCGTCATGCTTCCCTCCCTGCGCAGGAAAGGCAGCTCCAATCGCTGGACCGCGCCGGTTTTGAAAACGTCGCGCAGCGCTTCCTCGAAGATCGGCCGGTGAGAGGTGTGAATCAGCCTTGCGAGAGGCAGGCCTTGCAACGCCTCGACCGAGTAGCCGATCTCCGCCGCGCGGTGATTCACGTAGCCGATTTTTCCGGAAGCATCCAGCACGAGAATAATATTCTGCGTGTGGTTCAGAATGCTCCAGTTGAAGTCGCGCTCGCTCCTCAGCGCCGCGCGTGAATTTTTTTGATCGGTGATGTCCAGGATCAACCCGCGATATTGCACGAGCGCGCCCTTCGCGTCCCGCACCGCGCTGACGTGAAGGAGAGCTTCGAGAGGGTGGCCGTTTTTTCTGCGCAGCTCGGTTTCCCGGTTGCGCAAGATATCCGTGCTTCGCAACTCTTCCAGTAGGCGCTCGCGGCCAGCCGGTGGCAACAGATCCGCAAATAAATTCTTGGTGAGAAGCTCATCGCGGCTGGAGCAATCCAGCATCTGCACAAGGGCATTGTTCGCGTCTACCATTCGCCCGCCGGGCTCGCAGAAGAAAGCGCCCTCTTGAATGCTGTCGAAAAGATCGCGGTAGCGGCGCTCCGCTTCCATTTTGTCGCGAATGTTGACGAGCACATGGATCGTGTGCGGATCCGCTCCGTCGTCCGGCGACATTTTCGTCGTCGAAACGAGAAAGCTACCGTCCGAGAGAAGCTCGACGGGACTTTGCGCTCCCCGCGTTTGGCCGGGGCATAGGGGACAAGTTCGCGCGCCTCCGTCGCTTGCGGTTCCGAGTACTTCCTGAATGGGCCGCCCGATCAGCCTCGAGGGATGCACTCCCAACCGCGCAGCCAGCGGGCGGTTGATCCGGACGATCTTGCCGTCCGGGTTGTGGACGATGATCGAGTCCGGAATGGTGTCGATCACGCGGACCCAACGCTCGCGCGAGCTGTGGACTTGCTCAAACAGGCGCGCGTGTTCGAGCAGGCCGCCAAAGCTCATACCCAGGAGTGTGAGCCCCCCCAAAGTTTCGCTGGAGATTGCCTCTTCACCCTGCCATGCGGCAACGGCCGCTCCGAACGTCGCGCCTTGGCTGGTCAGAGGCACAACGGCTTGCGAGCCCTCGTCACCGGAACGATGCCCGTCAAGTTCTCGAGAGGAATTCGCCCGCAAGAGTGCTTTCCCGACTCGCCCGGACTGGTCAAGCAGCGCGGCCGCTCTGCCGGAAACAAACTCGCCCGGATTCCCCCAGACCGCGTGTCCCGAGGTTTCGAGAATCCTCCAGCCTCTCTCACGAGAGGCGCGGCAGCAACAGACGCCGCTCGCCCCGAAGAATTCCTGTACGGTGCGGCAAAAGAGCCGGAGCAATTCGGCCTGGTTCAAGCCGCAAGATTCAGAAATGAGACGAGCCAGCAGCGTCTCAAAGGGCGAGCAGGCCGCATCCGGCACCTCATGAACAGCTCTCGTGGCACACACAGAGGGAAGCAGGCTCCGAAACCTTTATGGATTCTGTCGAGCTGTCTCCCATTTTTGAGATGAGACCGAACGTGGTCAATATTACTTCCGGGTATTATTTTGAGACGGTTGCCTCGGAGCCAACAGGCCATCGCAAAGTGAGACGACCGGAAGGCGAACTACGATGCGATTGAGACGTTGGGCGAGGATCACGCCGCGGTACGGGCCTCGCCATCCCCTCCCGTAACCGTCACAATATAATAACCTTGTGAAGATTTCGCGGCCGGCCTGCGGCGGTTTCGGAACCTCAAACCAACTGGTAAGGCACTTGCATAACTAACAGTGCTGGAAATCTCTCTGAGGTGATCTATGTCTCGTTTACGTCGAATTAAGCTTCTCGTTGCAACGACAGCGCTGTCGCTCTCGGTCCTGCCCTTCGTTCCGGCCAAAGGCTTGGCGCAGGATTCCGGGGCAACCGGCGACGTCAAGGATCACGGCGGCCGCAAGGTGAAAACCTCGGTCAAGCCGGCTTATCCCGATGTCGCCCGGCGGATGCACATCACCGGTACGGTGCGCCTCGAAGCCACGGTGACCGCCGACGGCCACGTTCGCGATACCCGCGTGCTTGGTGGAAGCCCGATGCTCGTCGAGGAGGCGACCAACGCCGTGAAGAAGTGGAAGTATGAAGAGGCCCCCAAGGAGACCGTGGAGACAGTGGAAGTCGTTTACCAGTAGCCTGCGATGGCAGCAGGGCGCAAGTGGAGCACGATTGATCGAATTGAGAGGCGATTGCACATGACCATTAGCAGGAAGCTGTACACCGGCTTCGGTTCCATCCTGGGGATTCTCGTACTCCTGTTCGTGGTCAGCTACATAGCGAGCCATATCGAGCACAGCGCGAGAAACACCGCCGCGGACGCACTCAAGAGCATTCAAACCATCGAGGGCGTCCGTTATCAAATGATGCAGGGCGGCTTGGACCTGCGCAATTACCTGCTCAGCGGCGACCCGCGCATGGAGACGGCGAGAGCCAACGACAGCAAGGTGCTCGACACCACGCTTCACGATGCCGGGGAAAAGACAATCGACGAACAGCTTCGCCAAATGTACTCAAGCATTACGTCGAACCAGCAGAGTTGGGAGGAGGAGTTCGCCAAGCCGCTGATCGCCAAGCGGCACCAGGTGGACGCCGGGTCAACCACGGTATCGGACCTCCAAATCTTCTACCTGCAGCATTTGACGAATGACACGGTGGATCGAAGCGTGACTTCGATGGACGAGGCTGAGCGCGACATTCAGAAGGCGCTCGAAAAGTCGGAGGCCTCGGCCAATCTTTCGGGGACGATCAGCACGGTGGTTCTCACGCTGGGCACAATTCTTGGGGCTTTGATCGGAATGTTTGTTGCGTACCGCACTTCCCTCTCGATTACGCAGCCGCTGAACGAACTGATTACCGTGACTAAGCAGATCGCGGAGACGGGGGACCTCGACCAAAGCATCGACGTCCACCGCGAAGACGAAATCGGCTCGCTCGCCAATCACTATCGCAACATGATGCTTCACCTGAAGGAAATGGCGAACGCCTCCTCGGCAATCGCCGCCGGGCAGTTGAACGTCTCCGTCCGGCCGCGGTCGTCTCGCGACACGATGGCCAACGCGTTCTTGCGGATGATCGAGGGCCTGCGAGACCTGGCCACAAAGATCCGCGACAGCGCGACGGGCGTGGCGACGGGATCGAGCCAGATGGCAGGCGCGTCCAACGAATCGGCCAAGGTCAGCGTGGAAGCGGCGCGCGCGATCGACGAAGTCACCAGCACGATGCACGAGATGAGCATCAACGTGCAGAACGTCGTCAAGAGCACCCAACTACAATCGTCCAGCGTCGCCGAGACTTCCGCCTCCATCGACCAGATGGTCGCCTCGATCCAGCGCGTGGCCGACACCGCCAGAACGCTGCTGGAAATTTGCCAGCGTTCGCGCGAAGAAGTTCACCGCGGCATCGAGACGATGGATAAGGCTACCAACGGCCTCACGCGCACCAGCACCGCCATACGCTCCTCGGCGGAAATCATCGACGTGCTGGGCCGGCGCGCGGATGAGATCGGCAAGATCATCGAAGTGATCGACGACCTCGCCGAACAGACGAACCTGCTGGCGCTCAACGCTGCGATTGAAGCGGCCCGCGCGGGCGAGCACGGCCTGGGCTTTGCGGTGGTCGCCGAGGAAGTCCGCAAGCTGGCCGAAAAGTCCACGCAGTCCACGAAGGAAATTTCCGACCTGATCCAGGGAATTCAGAAGGAAGCGCGCGAAGCCGTCGAGAACATGGAGAAGAGCACGACTATGGTTCAGCAGGGACTGGAGCTGGGCGGCGAGCTGAATCTGGCGCTGACCAAGATTTCCGACGTCGTTTCCGAAGTCTACAAATACGCGCAGCAGATCGGCGGCGCCACGAACGAACAATCCGCCGGCTCGACGCAAATCGGGAAGGCCACTTCGCGGCTCACCGAAATCACGCAGGAAATCAATTCCACGATCGAGGAGCAGGCGTCCGGCGTGCAATCCGTGGTTCGCGCGATGGAAAAGATGCGCGAGGTGGTGCAACAGGCCACTTCCAGCTCCTCGCAGCTCGCGGCCATGGCCACACATTCATCCAAGCTGTCCCACCGGCTCATCGAGGTGGCGGACCTGTTCGTCCTCGAAGATCAACCTCACTCCAGGCAAACCTTTAGCGCACCGAAGCGGAAATCTCGAGACGAGGAATCCAGCTCCACGGAACTGGAACCGGAACTGGCGCGGGTCTAAACCCTTGAGCCGAACCATGGACAAGCAGTTGCAGATTGTCGGTCTGCGGATCGGCCGCGAGACCCTGGGGCTGCCTATCTCCCTGGTTCGGGAAATCGTGCGCGTTCCGGAAATCACGCCGGTTCCGAACGCGCCCGAGCACATCGAAGGCGTAATCAATTTGCGGGGCAAGATCATTGCAGTCGTCGATCTGAGCAAGCGATTCGGCGAAGCCGCCATCGAGCGCAATTCGAAGAGCCGGATCGTCGTGGTCGAAATGGAAGAGCGGCTGGTAGGGCTCCTGGTCAATTCCGCTTCCGAAGTGCTGAGGCTCTCCCCGTCGGAAATCGAGGCTCCGCAGGACGTATTTCCCAACGAAGACATGAATTACGTCACGGGAGTCGGCAAGCTGCAGGACCGGCTGATCATTCTGCTCGATCTGAGCCGGATTCTGCAGCGCGTTGAATTGCAGCGATTGAACGAAGTCGCGGAACTCGCCAGCACGACCATAAATGCTGGACCTTCCCGGCTCCGTTAAACAAGGATTGGCAATCTGAGGGCCGGAGAACATGTCCACACCCACAATACTCGCGCCCATTTCCCTGACGGATGCCGAGGTCAAGCTCCTGCAGACCTTGGTCTACCAGGAATGCGGCATGTTTTTCGACGAGCGGCGCATCCACTTCCTGCGCGACCGCGTGCAGAGGCGGCTGAAGGCCTGCAACTCGGAATCCTTCTACAGCTACTATCGCCTGCTGACTAGCCGTGAAGGAAAAGCGGAACTGACGGCGCTGCTCGAAAACCTGACCGTCAATGAGACGAGCTTCTTCCGCGCCAAGCCCCAGCTTGAACTTTTCCAGAAAACAATTCTCGAACAGCTCCTGAATAAGAAACAGGCGAGTAAGGACTGGACGCTGCGCGTCTGGAGCGCCGGCTGCTCGACGGGCCAGGAACCGTACAGCCTGGCGATGCTGATTTGCGATGCCCTGGCTTACTACTATCTTCGCAATCCGATCGCGATCGAGATGCCCGTGCCGAAACCCATCGTTCCCCCGCCGTGGAAGATCGAGGTTCTGGCCAGCGACATGAGCTATTCGGGGCTGCTGACCGCGCAGCAAGGAATCTACAGCGAATCGCAAGTCGAAACTGTGGACTACACGTCGCGACTGCGCTACTTCGACAAGCTCTCGGACAAATACTCCGTGAAGCCGGCGCTGAAGGGCATGATCCAATTTGACTTTCACAACCTGAAGACCGACTTCCTGCCGCGTCGCAACGACATTATTTTTTGCCGGAACGTGATGATCTATTTCGATGAGGCCGAACAGAAGCGCCTGATCGACAAGTTCTATCACTGCCTGAATCCGGAGGGATTTCTCTTCGTGGGGCACGCGGAAAGCCTGTTCGGACTCAGCACAAAATTCCGCATGCTGCACATGAATAACGCGACCGCCTACCAGCGGATCGAGGCGAACGAGTGAACTTCTTCTCCGATGAACGCGCCGCGGAACTGCGCGAGCTCTTCTTTGAGAGCGCGCAGGACCTGCTGCAGGAGTTGAACGAGGCCGGGATTCTTCTCGAAACCGATCCCGCCGACTCCGAAGCGCTGGCTCGCGTCCGCAGGGCGATGCACACCCTGAAGGGCGACGCCGCGGCGTGCGGTTTCCGGCAGCTCAGCGAACTCGCGCACGATCTCGAGGATCTGCTGACTCCGACGCTGGTCACCGAGCGGGGAGAAGTTGTCGCGGAGATTGTTCTGTCCGCCGCGGACAGCTTTCACGCCATGCTTGAGGCGCACCGCGGCAACTTGCAGCCGCCGGACATTACGGAACTGCGGGCGCATATTCGCGCGCTCGCCGAGAGTCCGAAATCGGCTGCCAGCCCCCAGCCATCGTCAACTGCCCGGCATGAATGGTCCGACAAGGACAAGGCGCGAATTTCGGACGCGCTGCGCGGAGACACGCCAGTGTATCAGTTGAGACTGAGCGTCGACCCCGCGCTGCAAATGCCGGCAGCGGCGCTGCAGCTGATTCACGCGGCGCTCGAAAAGTGCGGCGCGGTTCTGGCGCAATTCCCCGCCAGCGGAGTCCCGCTGCAAGGTTTGCCGACGGTTCACGCGGCGATTTCGAGCTCTCATTCGCCCGAGTGGATTTCCACCCGGTGCCGGGTACCAAGCATCATTTCGGATGTTTCCATCACGCATTTGGATAAGGCCGACGTCGAACCGCGCGACGCCCTGCAAATTCTCCTCGAGGCGGAGACGGCCGCGGAGTCCGCATCCTTGCAAGGTTCCGAAACCGGCCATGCGGAATCTTCGGCCCAAGGGACGCACGGTTCGATGAGCCAGCCCGCGGGAGTGATGAATTCGACCGAGGCCTGGCTGCGGGTGGAGACGGGGCGCATCGATACGGTGATGAATTTGATCGGCGAGCTGATCATTGGCAAATCGATGCTGCATCGCGCCATTAACGAATTCGATCAGAGATTTCCCAAGGACGCTCTGCGCAACCGGCTGGGCGACGTGCTGTCATTTCAATCGCGCGTCCTCGGCGAGCTTCAAAAATCGGTGATGAAGATCCGCATGGTGCCAGTCGAGCAGCTCTTCCGCCGCCTGCCGCGCATCGTGCGCGACGTGGCCAAGGCGCGCAAAAAGGAAATCGCCATCGAGATGGCCGGGCAGAACACCGATCTGGATAAGAGCGTGCTCGACGCGCTGGCGGATCCGATGGCTCACCTCGTGCGCAACGCGGCGGACCACGGCATTGAGACCCCGGAAGAGCGGCTCGCGAACGGAAAATCCGCGCGCGGGACGATCCGCCTAGACGCCTACCATCAGGGAAATCAAGTCGTGATCGAAGTGGCCGACGACGGGCGCGGCATCAATCACGAAAAGCTGATGCGCAAGGCCGTGGAGGCTGGCATCGTTTCGTCGGAGGAAATGAAATCGCTCTCCCACGATGAAATCCTGAGGCTGATCTTCCATCCGGGCCTCACCACCGCCGAGGAAGTCACCGAAATTTCCGGGCGCGGCGTGGGCATGGACGTGGTGAAAACCGTAATGGACCGCCTCAAGGGCAGAGTTGTGGTGGAAAGCGAGCCGGGACGCGGCAGCAAATTTCAACTCATCGCTCCGCTGACCCTGGCGAGCATTCAGGCGCTGATGTTCCGCGTGGAGAACCAGCACTACGCCGTGCCGCTGGACTCCGTGATTGAGATTGCGCGCGCGACGGACAGCGAGATTCACCGGATCGACGGCCACGAAGTGATTCGGTTGCGCGAGCAGGTTCTCAGCGTCGTGCGGCTGGATCAGTTGATTTCGGCAGCGCCGGTTTCGAAAAAAACTCGGCATTTTGTTGTGACGATTGGCGCCGGCAGCCACCGCTTCGGCCTGATCGTCGACAGCCTGGTCGGCGAAGAAGAGCTGGTGATCAAGGCATTTGAGGACCGCCTGGTCGCGTCCGAGCTTGTCAGCGGCGCGTCCATTCTGGGCGACGGAACCGTGGTGCTGATCCTGAATGTTCCCGCGGTCGTCTCCCACTTGTCGCAGAAACGGCTCGTTGAGGTACCCGCATGAGGGCCCCGGTCAAAGTGCTTGTCGTGGACGATTCCGCTTTGATGCGGAAGTTGATTCCACAATTGTTGCAGGACGATCCGTCCATCCAGGTGGTGGGAACGGCCATGGATGGTCTGCTCGGACTCAAAAAGATCGGTGAGTTGCATCCTGACGTGGTGACGCTCGATCTCGAAATGCCGCGCATGGACGGGCTCGACATGCTGCGCGAGATCGTTCGGCAATATTCCATTCCCGTGATCGTCGTCAGTAGCCACACCTCCAAGGGCGCGTACTCCGCGTTGAATGCGCTCAGCCTCGGCGCTTTTGATTTTGTCGCAAAGCCAACGGACTCGCCGAAGGGCGGACTCGAACAGATTGCCGGCGAGCTCGCGGTAAAAATCAAAGTGGCGGCGATCTCGGGACCGCCCAAGCTGACATTTCAACTCAGGACGCCCGCTCCGGGCGCGTCGACTGCTCCCAAGCCGCATCACGATGAAGAGCGCCCGACGCGCACCGTTGCGATCGGCATATCGACCGGCGGCCCGAACGCGCTGCACTTCATCTGCTCCCAAATTCAGCCTGATTTCGCGGGCTGCCTAGTGATCGTGCAGCACATGCCCGAAGGATTCACCGGCATGTTCGCGCGGCGCCTCAATGATTGCTCGCCGATTCACGTCACTGAGGCTCTGTCAGGCGACGTGCTTCGGCCCGGCCGGGCGTTTGTGTGCCCGGGCAATCGTCACATGAAAATTCGTCGCACGCCGCAGGGCGATGTGATTGTCCTCGTAGACCAGGCACCGGTGAACGGACACCGGCCGTCGGTGGACGTGCTGTTTCGTTCCGTCGCGCAGGAGCTCGGCAAAGAGAGCGCCGCGGTCATCATGACCGGGATGGGCGAAGACGGCGCCGATGGCATGGGAGCGGTGCAGAAGGCGGGCGGAATCACGATGGCGCAAAGTCTTGAAAGTTGCGTGGTGGACAGCATGCCGCGATCGGCCATCCAGGCCGGCTACGTCAGCCGCACGGTGCCGCTCGAAGCTCTTCCCGGCGTTTTGCAAGTGTTGTGCCAAGACGATCCTTCGAGACCGCGCGCCTTCCGTTCGGAGCTGGAAACGATTCGCGGAGGGCGTCGATGAAAAGATTGCTGAGAGGAGAACGTCATCATGGATTTTAAGCCTCTGACGAGCGGAGAAAAGCCGAAGATCCGGTTCCTCGTGGTCGACGACTCCGTGTTCGCGCGCAAAAACATTTGCAAAATGGTGGAAGCCTTCGGCGGAGAAATCGCCGGCGAGGCCGGCGACGGCTACGCGGCGATCGCCAAGTATAACGACACGCACCCGGACATCGTACTGATGGACATCACCATGCCGAAGATGGAGGGCATCGAGGCCGTCGAGCACATCGTCCACGATCACCCGGAAGCGTGCATCGTCATGGTGTCCTCCGTCGGATATCAGGATAATATTCTTTCGGCACTGCAGAAAGGCGCCCGGCATTTTGTGCAGAAACCCGTGAAGCCGGAAGCCTTCTACGAAATCATCCGGTACGTGTTGAGCGAACATACCAACCCCTCGCCCGACACGCCGGTCGAGGCGCAATCATGAACATGGAGCTCATCCAGCCGTTCATCAATTCCCTGGACGCCGTGATCTCCGAGATCATGGGCTGCTCCGCGCGCATTGCGGACGTGACCATGGAGCAGGGGAGCTACCAGCGAAGCGGTGTCGCGGCCCTGGTCGTTCTCAGCGGAGATATTCAGGGCCGAATCATTCTCGACATGGACGAGGCAGCCGCGGGGCAAGCCGCTTCCGATCTGGCGGGCATCACCGGTGCGCCGTCGGAGGACACCGCTCGCGAGATCGTTTGCGAACTGACCAACATGGTGATCGGAAATTCCGTGACGCAGTTGAACGACCGCGGATTCAAATTCAAAGTCCACCCGCCCGTGCTGTTCATGATGGACGTCGGGCCGAACGGGATGCTGAATGCGGAGACTGTGCTGCTCCGGTTTGATTTGCCCAAAGGCGCGGTGTATCTGAACATCGCCGTCCACGATACGTCGAACGCGCTGGTCGAGTCGCACGCTTGAGAATTCGCCGTCGTTGGATCGGATCTTGTTCTGAGTAGGACGCTCCCTCCGCCTCTAGCCGCTCCGTACTTCCCGTTCGCCATTCATGCGCCCGGCAACCATTGAAACGAGCGCACGTGCGTTTTCGCATTGATTCTCCACCGTTGAAAACCGCTTGGTTCCTGCAAGGCGAGCCGCTATTCTGGCGGCTATGAAAATCGCATTCATCGGGCTTGGCAGAATGGGAATGGGCATGGCGCGCAATCTGGTTCGCGGCGGTCACGAAGTGTCTGTTTACAACCGCAGCCACGAAAAGGCGGAAGCTCTCGGGCGCGAAGGCGCGCGCCTGGCGAGTTCCCCGGCAGTCGCTTCACGGGGAGTGGATGTCGTCATGACGATGGTCTCGGATGATCAGGCGGTGGAAGAGATCGTCTTCGGAAACGAAGGCATCGCTTCAGGAATGAAAGAGGATTGCATTCATGTTTCCCATAGCACGATCAGCGTTGCGCTCGCTCGCCGCTTGACGGCGGAACACGCCGAACGCAGGCAGGGTTACCTCAGTGTGCCGGTGTTTGGGCGGCCTGACGCCGCCGACAGCAAGAATCTGCTGATCGTGGCGGCGGGACCAAGCAAATATGTAGAGCGCTGCCGGCCGCTTTTCAGCGCCATCGGCCGCCAGACCTTTATCGTCGGGACGGAGCCGTGGCAGGCCAACGTCGCCAAAGTCTGCGGGAATTTCATGATCGCCGCCGCGATCGAGTCGCTGGCGGAATCTTACGCAACGCTGCGAAAGGCGAACGTTGAGCCGGAGTCGTTCCTCGAAATTATGAACGCTCTTTTCGGATCGCCCGTGATTGCGGGTTACGGACGAATCATTGCGCGAGAAGAATTTGACCCTGCCGGGTTTGCGCTGAAGCTGGGATTGAAGGACGTTCGCCTCGCGCTGGCAGCGGCCGAGGAATGCGCGGCGCCCATGCCGCTCGCGAGCCTGGTGCACGATCATCTGCTCTCCGCGCTGGCGCAAGGTCAGGGGGAATTGGACTGGTCGAGCATGGCGCAGGTCGTGGCGCGAAACGCCGGACTGCCAGCGAAACAGTAGCGCTGGCGTTTCGCCCGAAGTGTGAGTAGAGAAAAAAAGCTGGCGCCACCTGGTCTTCTTCTGAAGAACGTTTTGCCACCGATAAGGAGAACTTCAAATGTCACTCGTGAATTTCGTCGACACGCCCAAATTCGCCGACTACAAGGAGCGCTTCAAACAGCACTACAAACTCGAACGCCGCGACGACGGCGTCATTCTCGCGCAGGCGCACACGTCCGGCGGCCCCATTCAGTTGAGCGTCGAAAACCATCGCTCGGTGGGCCAGCTCTTCAAGACGATCGGCGCCGATCCCGAAAACGAAGTCATGATTTTTACCGGCTCGGGCGCGGACTTCATGATGGATGCCGACCCCGAGGGATTCAAACTCGAGCAGGAAGACTTGCAGCACTGGGCCTACGAATACGCGTACAAAGACGGCCGGATCAACGTCAGCTCACTCGTGAACGATCTCGAAATTCCGACGATCGGCGTGCTAAACGGCCCCGGCTTTCACACCGAAATTTGCCTGATGTGCGATATCACGATTTGCAGCGAAGACGCCGTCGTCTTCGATTTGCATTACGACATCGGCTCGGTTCCGGGCGACGGCATCCACAGCTGCTTCATGGAACTGCTTGGCGTGAAGCGCGGAGCTTACGCGCTGCTCACCGGCCAGGCGATCGACGCCAAGAAAGCGCTCGAATACGGCCTAGTGAATGAAGTCGTGCCTCGCGACAAGCTGCTGGAACGAGCGTGGAAATTGGCCGATCACATCATGACGCAGCCGCGCATTACTCGCCGCCTCACCACCCAGATCGTCCGGCGGCCCTGGAAAAAGAGAATCACTGACGATCTCGACGGCGGGTTCGGCATTCAGATGTTCGCGCACCTGGCGAAGAAAAAGTCTATTCACAGCCGGAATCACATCGCGAACTCGGTGGCCTACGTGAAGCAGGGGAAGGAGAACAATATCAAGTAGTGCTCGGGGCTCGAACCTTTGCAAAGACTTCAGCGGCTAAAGCCGGGCCCCGTTTGAGCGTTTGACGGCCGGGCTGAAGCCCGGCCCTCCAACCGCCAGATCAGAAGTCTGGGAGACTACTTCAGTCCTTCGGGTTTGTGGCGAAGATGGATACTTCGGGAATGAAGCCGCGGTCGTCCATTTCCAGCATCGTTTTCACGACGTGGGCGATTTCTTCCGAGCGCAGCTTGGTCTGGTTTTCCTTCTGGCTTAGCCCCGCCGTGGGATAGAAATTCGTGAGCACTTCGCTCGGATTCACCAGGAAGACGCGCACGTTGTGCTGGCGCAGCTCGGCGCGCCAGCACTCCGTCATGCCGCGCAGCGCGAACTTGCTGCCGTAGTAAGCCGTGCCTTTGGGCGCGCCGCGCAGCGCCGCCGTCGAGGCGATGTTCACGATGTTCCCGCGCTGGCGCTTCACGAAATGCCGGGCGGCTTCGCGCGCCATGAGCATCGCACCGGTGACGTTCGTCGCGAACACGGCCTCAAACTCCTTCTTGTCAAAATCCACCAGGTTTTTGAAGACGCCCCACCCCGCGTTGTTCACCAAAATGTCCAGGTCGCCGAACTGCTGCATTACTTCGCGATACGTCCGCTCGACGTCCGCTTCGACCGCGACATCCGCTTGAATCGGATGCGCGCCGATTTCCTGCGCGGTCTTCTTGAGCTTGTTCTGGTCCCGCCCCGTGATCGCAACCCGCGCCCCGCTCGCCGTCAGCGATTGGGCAATCGCGCGGCCAATGCCGCTGCTGCCGCCGGTGATCAATGCAACCGAATTCTTGAGGTTCATCCCATTTCCTCCCTCTAAGTTGGAAGCCCTGGGATATTGCCACAGCAGGCGAGCCGCGTCACGTCGTCTGGCACGGTCGCGGCGGATTTACCGCGTCGTCGAGGGTGATTCCGTCGCGGCAACGCTCGTCGGCTCCCGCTCGTCCCGGCGGACCACTTCGCCGCGCATGAACTGCGCCTGCTGGGAAGTGAAAAGCAACATGCCGGACACCATGTCACGAAAGTCCGCGAACGCCCATTCCCCGCGCATGATTCCGCTCGGCGAGTGGCCCTGCCGGTTTAGCAGCAGGTGGCCCACTTCATGAGCGATCACGTGGCCGAGCAGCTGGCCTTGGGAAACGGGCCGCTCGATGTCGCCCTTGAGGTAAGCGCTCGATATTTTCCAGAAGAGAGCGCGCACTCTGCCGTTGAACACATCGACGAGCGTGCGGTCGGCGCCGGCGCCAGGCGCGACGCCCATGACGCTCGCCGAAACGCCGGCGGGAATGGTTGCTGTGTCTGGAAGGACATTCACCTGGATGTCCGCTAGGGTCATCGGCTGCCCTTGAACGACAGCGGCCTTGACGCGATCTCCGCTCACATCCATTTCGTTCCACCGCGTTTCGATTCCGGCGCCTCGAAAGATTGCCGTGGCGACTCGCTCCGCTTCCGCGAGAGTGCCGGAGGGAACGCCGGCGTAGTTTCGCACATGAATTGTGAACGCCGGCCTCGGCCCCTCGGGGGCAGCCGTTGCAGCGTGGTCGAAACCCGCTAAAGCGATCGCTACCGCGAGACCCACGCCCCACCGCCACCGCATTGTCGCTTTCATAGCCTCCCTCCTGCCCTCACTAGGGAAGGCGAGAATTGGGGCCAAAAAGTGTCAGGGGAGAAAAGAATTTTGAGGAATGACTGCTTTATCGAGGACGGATGTTATACTTCGCCAAATTCGGGGCCCCGGAATCTGCTGTCACAGGAGCGCCGCCACGCCCGCTTCTTCGGCCCAGAACGTCACCCGACTGCTCCAGGATTGGAGGCAGGGGAAGGGTGCGGCCTTGGAAGGGCTCATGCCGTTAGTGAACCAGGAACTGCGGCGGCTGGCCAAGCGCTACATGTTCGGGGAACGGGCTGGCCACACACTGCAAACGACGGCCCTCGTGAACGAAGCCTACCTAAGACTGGTCAATTCTCGGCGGGTCAACTGGCAGAACCGCGCCCACTTCTTCGCCATCTCCGCGCAGCTCATGCGGCGAATTCTCGTCGATCACGCTCGCGCGCGCGGATATCAGAAGCGAGGCGGAGGTGTTCCCAAGGTGACGCTCGATGAAGCGTTGGTGGGACCCGAGGAGAAAGGCCGCAACTTGGTTGCGCTGGACGACGCGCTCACCGCGCTGGCCGAAGTCGATCTTCGGAAGAGTAAGGTGGTGGAGCTTCGCTTCTTCGGCGGTCTGAGTGTCGAGGAAACAGCCGAGGTGCTGAAGGTTTCGCCCGAAACGGTGATGCGCGATTGGAGGCTGGCGAAGGCCTGGCTCGCGCGAGAAATGGGCAAGTCGGAGGCCGCCCGCCATGACGCCTGAACGCTGGCAGAAAATCGAGCAGCTTTACCACGATGCGCTGGAGCGCGACGTCAGCCTGCGGGCTGCCTATCTGCAAGAGGCCTGCGCGGGAGACGACTCACTGCGGCGCGAGGTCGAATCCCTGCTGGCGCAGGACAGCAACGCGCAGGGATTTCTCGAAAAGCCCGTGGTCGAAGCAGTAGGAAAAATACTGGCCGATCGGCAGCGCCAATCCTCGCTCCTCGGCCGGCAGCTCGGCTCGTACAAGATCATTTCCTCGCTGGGCGCGGGAGGAATGGGCGAAGTCTACAAGGCCCTCGACACGCGCCTCGAACGCACCGTGGCCATCAAGGTTCTCCCCGCTCATCTCGCCGGGCGCGCTGAATCGCGCGAGCGATTCGAGCGCGAGGCCAAGACCATCGCCGCTGTGAATCATCCCCACATCTGCACGCTCTTCGACGCCGCCCATCAGGACGGAATCGATTTTCTGGTGATGGAGTACGTCGAAGGCGAAACGCTGGCGCAGCGCCTGGAGAAGGGCCCGCTGCCGATCCAGCAGGTGTTGCAATATGCCGTTGAAATTGCCGACGCGCTCGACAAGGCGCATCGCAAGGGCGTCATTCATCGCGACCTCAAGCCCAGCAACATCATGCTGACCAAGTCGGGGACGAAGCTGCTCGACTTCGGCCTGGCTAAGCTCGGCCAGTCCGCCGTTCCAGCGACGCCCGAGTCGCAGCTCCCCACCATGAAGGACGGCATCACCGGCGAAGGAACGATTCTTGGCACGTTGCAATACATGGCGCCGGAGCAGATCGAGGCAAAAAAGGTGGACCCGCGGACGGACATTTTTGCGTTTGGAGCCGTGGTCTATGAGATGACGACGGGCAAGCGAGCGTTCGAAGGGAAGAGCTCGGCGAGCGTGATGGCCAGGATTCTGGAGGCGGAGCCTCCAGCGATGACCTCGCTCCGGCCAATGACGCCGCCGCAACTGGATCGCGTGGTGAGAATCTGCCTCGCGAAAGATCCGGATGAGCGATGGCAAACCGCCGGCGATCTGTGCCGCGAGTTGAAATGGATCGCCGAGCAGAAAGAGGCAACGCAATCAACGGCGGTGGCGCCCGCCACGCAGCAACGCTGGTGGCAGAAGCACGCCTGGTTAATTGCGCTTGCGGCAGTCGTGATGGTGGCGATCCTCGCCCTCGCAGTAATCGTGGTGACGGCGATTCTTCGCGGCCCACCACCGTACGGTTCCCCACCACCGGGAGCAGCAAAAGCGATTCGTTTTACTGTCGCGCCCCCGGAAAAAGAGCACTTCCCGGCAACATCAAACACGGCGAGTTTCCTTAGCGTTTCCCCGGACGGAACCAAGCTGGCCTTCGTGGCCATAGACTCTGCCGGGCACCCCACTCTATGGCTGCGGGACCTCGATTCGCGGACAGCATGGCAGCTCCCGGGAACAGACGACGCGGCTGCACCGTTCTGGTCCCCCGACAGCCGCTTCGTCGCGTTCACCGATCGCGCTTCCCTCAAGAAGATCGACATCACAGGAGGCCCGCCCCAGATAATTGTGGACTCCCCAGCAATCGGCGGCGGAACCTGGAATCGAGAGGGAGTAATCTTATTCGCGGCGGCAACTTTTGGCGGGCCGATTCTCCGTGTCTCCGCCGCCGGGGGCGCGGCGATGCCGATGCCCACACCGACGACACCGGGAGGCTGCGCGTGGCCAAGGTTCTTACCGGACGGGAGACATTTCCTTTTCTTATCGCGCACCCAGAACCCGCCAGCTGGAGCAATTTACTTAGGGTCGCTGGACTCGAACCAGACAAAGCTGATTGTGAACTCCAATTCCATGGCCGAATATAGCCCACCCGGCTATTTGTTATTTATTCGCGCGGGGGCGCTGATGGCCCAATCTTTCGACGCCGACCGCCTGGAATTGAAGGGCGAGGCTGTTCCGATCGCCGAAGGCGTTCAATTCAGTGTCGTGAACGGACGAGTAGGCATGGGCGTTTCCGAGAACGGCGTGCTGGCCTATCGAACGGTTCCCTCGACTGGGCAACTGCGACTTTTGTTTGCGGACCGCAAGGGCACGGAGCAGCCCCTGGCTGCTCCCCCCCACGCTTATCGAAACCCGCGATTTTCTCCGGACGGGCAGCGCATCGCAGTGACCATCGACGAAGGCGGAAGCCAGGAATGGAACCTCGACATCTCCCGGAACACGCTGAGCCGCCTCACGTTCGAAGGCACCTACAACGGCGCCACGGCGTGGACGCCGGACGGCAAGCGCATCACGTTTGGCTCGGACCGTGCGGGTGCGCGGAACCTTTTCTGGCAACTGGCAGACGGGAGCGGAAACGCCGAGCGATTGACGTCGGCCAACAACACCCAGGTTGCGGGCTTTTGGTCTCCCGACGGGAAGACTCTGGCATTCGAACAGACCGGACCGGGAACGGGCTACGACATTTGGACGCTTCGTCTGGACGATCGGAAGGCGACGCCCTTCCTTCAATCGCAATTCAATGAGATCGGACCTCGATTCTCGCCCGATGGTCACTGGCTGGCCTACGCCTCGGATGAGTCAGGCCGGTACGAGGTTTACGTGCAGCCTTATCCCGGTCCAGGGGGAAAGTGGCAAATTTCAACCGAGGGGGGAACCGAGCCGGTTTGGGTGCGCAGCGGTGAGCTCTTCTATCGGAACGGAGACAAGTTGATGGTCGTGCAGACAACTACTCGCCCGAACTTCTCCGCAAGCAATCCCAAGGTGCTTTTCGAGGGGCGTCATGCGACCTACCAGAGTATCCCCGACTATGACGTGAGCGCTGATGGGCAACGCTTCCTTTTCTTGACGCCCGGCGACGAAGGGCGCGAGGAAGTCAATGTTGTGGTGAATTGGACAGAGGAGTTGAAACAGAAAGCCCCCGCCAGGCAAAAATGATCGCGGAGGCATCCCGAACGCGACTCAGGCGTCAGGAGCGTCCGCTTAATGCTCGAAGCTCTCGAAGGCGAGATTGTCCTCGCAGACGTGTTCCAGGATGTCCCATTCGGGATGCAACACGAAGCCGATACGCGCGGACCAGGGCTTGGTATAACTTTTTGCATCGTCAAACGTGAGATCAATCTCCAGATTCTTGGCGTCCGCGCGGCGGATGCGCTCGACGATGTGCATTTGGTCGCTCTCCGGATGGCCCAGGCGATCCAGCCAGTTTTTCCCGTTGAAACCGATAGTGTCGACGACCAGCGTGTCGCCTTCCCAGCGGCCGATGGAATGGCCGTTGTAAGAGGGCTGCAAGTCCGCGGGATGCTGGCGGCCATCTGTGTAAATGTACCGAACGATGTGGTCGTACTCGAAGAACTCGATTATTTCCCTGGGCGTCTGAATAATCTGCATCGGAAAAATTTGGATGTAGATGTAGGGCACGCCGGGGGGAGAGCATTTGTAGACTTTATCGTTCGTTTCGGTGAGCTTGACGCCGTGCGGTCCCTGCGAAGGTTTTGCCGCGGCAAACTGCGCCTGTCCCCACGCGGTCATCGGCGGTTCGTCCTTGCCGAACGCGGCATAGTCATAAACGCCGGACGCCGTAATCCAGACTCCAGAAAGGTCGGTCTTCGCAGCCCGGCTTTGCCGCTTCGTCGCGGAGGATTGGGCAGCCGCGGGAATATTGGTTAGGCCGAGCAACGCGCACGCCACCGTTGACGCTGCCACAAATGCCGATACGACCGCTCCGAGCCGGTTCAGCATTTCGATGCCCCTTTTTCGCGCGCCGATGACGCGTGATTTTTGTTTTTGAATTTCAGGTTAGCGCATCGTATGCTTCCCCGGCTTCCGTGACAACGAATTTGCCGCAGTGATATGTGCGGACGATCAAGCCGTCCAGCACTCGAATTGCAATGGCTAATGGGACCGAACCGGGTATACAATCCCGCACAATTTGCAGGCCGGACCGGATGCCTGTCCCAACAAAGCGAGGTGCCATGTTGATGAAACGATGCACTGCTGAATTGTTTTTTATCGTCGCCGTCGCGGCGGCTTTGCTCACCGCAACAAAAAGCGCCGGGCAAGCCTCCCCTTCGACGCAGCACAAGCCACAGCCGCCTCGCTCCGTGCGGCTTTACGTTTTTGATTGCGGCGTACTTCACAATTCGGACATGGGCCGGTTCAATCTGAAGAAAGAAGACGTAACGACCACGGACATGTCCATGTCGTGCTTTCTGATCGCGCATCCCAAGGGCAGTCTGATCTGGGACACCGGCGCGGTGCCCGACGATTCGTGGACGCCCACGGGCAAATTCATCACGCAGCACGTCACGCTGCCGGACGGGCAGACGCGCGAAGCCGACGTGGACAAAACTCTTCGCGGCCAGCTCGCGGAAATCGCCTACTCTCCGGCCGACATCAACTACCTGGCCCTCTCGCACTACCACTACGATCACACCGCCAACGCGAACGAATTCGCCGGCGCCACGTGGCTCGTGCGGCAGGCCGATCGCGAGGCGATGTTCGGAGGAAAATACTACGGCTCACTGCAGCCTTCCACGTTTTCTGCCCTGGAGAAAAGCAAAACCATTATTCTGAAAAACGACGAATACGATGTGTTTGGCGACGGCGCGGTCATCGTCAAGTCGGCGCCCGGACACACGCAGGGCCACCAGGTCTTGTACGTCAAGCTGGCCAAAACCGGCGGCGTCGTGCTCTCCGGCGATCTCTACCACTATCCCGCGGAAATGAAACTAGATCGCGTGCCCACCTTCGAATACAGCCAGGACGAAACACGCGCCAGCCGCAAATCCGTGGATGCCTTCCTGAAGAAAACCGGCGCTCAGCTCTGGATTCAGCACGATTTTGAAGGCGACGCCAAGCTGAAAAAATCGCCGCAGTTCTACGAGTAGCCACTTCGCCGCGGCAAAGTGGCGGCCGAATTTTCAGCGTGCAGCTCCCAGCGAGTTCGATCTCAATCGATGGGCTGGCAGGCTGCGCTCAAACGTGAGAGAATGTCGGCGAGCGGCAGTGGCGGAACTGGCAGACGCACCAGCTTGAGGGGCTGGCGGTAGCAATACCGTGGAGGTTCGAGTCCTCTCTGCCGCATGAAACTTCCAATCACAATTCACAGCATCCAGCGTTGTGGCCTACACGCGGGGGATGTCATATCTTCGGCAACGTATCGCGAGCACTGGAAACGCCAACCTGGACGCAAGGTTTCCTGAATTTTTCCAAGTAGAAGGACTCAAAAAAGAAACGGCGGCCACGTGGCCGCCGGCATTCGTGCATGGAATTTCTAACTTACTTCGAGGGAGTTGCGGGCGCGGGAGCAGGCGCAGCCGGTGCGGGCGTTGACGCCGGCGCCGGAACCGCCGGTTTCGCCGGCGCTGCCGGCTGCTTGGACGTCTTCGAGAATTGTTGCAGGACCGAGCTGCCGGTTGGCGACGCGACAGTATTGTCCACGTGCATCGTCAGCGCCATGGACGTAAGCATGAACATGATGGCGCACCAGGTGGTCGCCTTCGAGAGAAACGTGGCCGCGCCGCGCGGGCCGAACGCCGTCTGGCTCCCCGCGCCGCCAAACGCGCCCGCCAAATCCGCCGCCTCGCCGCTTTGCAGCATGATCACACCGATCAGCAGCAGGCAGATCAGAATGTGGAGCGTGACCAGCAAAGGATAAATTTTCCAGCCGGCCCAGATCAGGCCGAGTCCAACGCCGACAGAAATCGCCCACTTTACTTCTTTTGGCATTTCAGTTCCTTGCTTTCAGAATTTCACGATCGACGCAAATGCCTCGGCGTCGAGACTCGCGCCGCCGACGAGCGCTCCGTCGATATCCACTTGCGCCATCAAACCCTTGATATTGTCGGGCTTGACGCTCCCGCCGTAAAGGATTCTCAGCCCGGCGGCCCGCTCCGCCGTAAAGTTCGCCTCGGCCAGCCGCCGCAGGAATTTGTGCGTGTCCGCGGCAATATCCGGGGTCGCGGTGCGGCCGGTGCCAATGGCCCAGACTGGCTCGTAAGCTAAAATGATACGCGAGAACTCGGAGCCGGTCAACGCGGCGACGCCCCCTGTGAACTGGCGCTCCAGCACTTGCTCCGTCCTGCTGCTTTCCCTCTCGGCCAGCGTTTCGCCCACGCACAAAATGGGAGTCAGCCCCGCCGCCAGCGCCGCTTTGACCTTCTTGTTGGCCCGCTCATCGGTCTCTCCAAAGAATTGCCGTCGCTCGGAATGCGCAATGATTACGGCGCGACATCCCGCCTCGACGAGCATTGCGGCAGATACTTCGCCGGTGAACGCCCCCTCAGGTTCCCCGTGCATATCTTGCGCTGAGATGGAAATCGGAACCCCTCGCACAGCTTCCACGGCAGCTGCGATGGCCGTGAAAGGCGGCGCGATGATGATGTCGCAGTGCGTGCAGCCTTGCACCAGCGGGACGAACGCAGAGAAAAAAGCTCGCGCCTCCGCCCGTGTTTTGTACATCTTCCAATTCCCTGCAATCACCGGTCGCCGCATCGCACCTCTTCTCTGTGCCCTCTGTGTTCTCCGTGGTGAATGGTATTAGGATTTGGTTTTTTCGGTCAGTGCTTCAACCCCCGGTAATTTTCGGCCGCCAAGGAATTCGAGTGAAGCGCCGCCGCCGGTCGAGATATGCGAAACTTTGTCCGCCAGCCCCGCCGCATGAATTGCGGCGACCGAATCTCCGCCGCCGACGATCGAAGTAGCGCCGCCCGCAGTCGCCGCCGCGACGGCGCGCGCGATCTCCAGAGTGCCCTTGGCGAATGCCGGCATCTCGAAAACGCCCATCGGTCCGTTCCATACGATCGTTTTGGCGCGGGCCAGCTCCGCGGAATACTTCGTAATCGTTTCCGGCCCGATATCGAGCCCCATCCAGCCGTCGGGCGTAGCGGCAACGCTCGTGGTCTGCGTCTTCGTGTCCGCTTTGAATTCCTCGCCGAGCACGTGGTCGGTCGGGAGCAAGAGGCGGAAATTTCGCTGCTGCGCTTCGGCGAGCAACTTTCGCGCGAGGTCCAGCTTGTCCGGTTCGACGAGCGATTTCCCGATGGGGAGTCCCTGTGACTTCAGAAACGTGTAGGCCATGCCGCCGCCGATCAGCATCGCGTCGGCGACGCGCATCAGGTTTTCGACGACTTCAATTTTGTCGGAAACCTTCGCGCCGCCGAGCACGGCCACGAACGGCCGCTCGGGATTCGAAACCGCTTTCCCGAGGTATGCGAGCTCCCGCTCCATGAGCAGGCCCGCCGCGGCTTGCTTCACAAACCGCGTAATCCCCACAACCGACGCGTGCGCGCGGTGCGCCGAGCCGAACGCGTCGCACACGAACAGGCCGTCGCAGAGCGCCGCAAGCTGGCGCGAGAAATTTTCGTCGTTGGCCTCTTCCTCGGCGTGGTAGCGCACATTTTCGAGGAGCAGCACGCCGCCGCTCGCGAGCCCGCGGCTGCGGGATTCGGCGTCCGCGCCGACACAGTCCGGCGCAAAATCCACGGCAGCGCCGAGCATTTCGGCGAGTTTACCCGCGACCGGCTTCAAACTGTATTTCGGGTCGGGTTTGCCCTTGGGCCGGCCCAGGTGTGAAGCAAGGACAAGCCTGGCACCTCGCTGGCGGGCGAACTCAATCGTCGGCAGCGTCTCGCGAATCCGCGTATCGTCGGTAACGCGCGCGCCTTCGAGCGGCACGTTGAAATCCACGCGAATGAAGACGCGCTTCCCGCTCATTTCCAAATCACGGATCGACAGTTTGCTCATGATCGAGGGTGAGGCGTCACTTTGTTACCCCACGGGCCACGCCACACGCGTCACACACCTACATCTTCGACGCCAGCATTGTGACCAGGTCCCGGCACCGGCTCGAGTATGCCCACTCATTGTCATACCAGGCCAGAATCTTCGCGCAATTCGTGCCCACGACGCGCGTGTAGCCGGAGTCGACGATCGAGGAGTGCGGATTGCCGCGAAAATCGGCGGAGACCAGTTCTTCTTCCGTGTATTCGAGAATGTTCTTCATGGGGCCGTCGGCCGCAGCCTTCAGCGCGGCGTTCACGGAACCGACCGTGACGGGCTTTTCCGTGAAGACCGTCAGATCGACGACGCTCACGTTTGGAGTCGGCACGCGGATGGAATAGCCGTCGAGCTTTCCCTTCAGCGATGGGATCACCAGATGCAGCGCCTTCGCCGCGCCCGTGGACGTGGGGATCATCGAAAGCGCGGCCGCGCGGGCCCGCCGCAGATCCTTGTGCGGCAGGTCGAGCAGCTTCTGGTCGTTCGTGTACGAGTGGATCGTGGTCATCGTGCCGCTCGAAATTCCGAAACTATCGTGGAGAACTTTCGCGACGGGCGCCAGGCAATTCGTGGTGCAGGAAGCGTTCGAGATGATGTGATGCTTCGCGGGATCGTAGGCTTTGTCGTTCACGCCGAGCACGATCGTAAGGTCCTCTTCCGTTGCTGGCGCCGAGATGATCACTTTTTTCACCGAGCCGCGCTTGTGCTTGGCCGCATCGGAGGCTTTCGTGAAGAGTCCCGTGGACTCGATCACGATGTCCGCGCCGACCGACGGCCAGTCGATTTCGCCGGGGTCCTTGGTCTTGAAAACACGGAAACTCTTGCCGTCCACAGCAATCGAATCGTCCGTGTGGGTCACTTTCTGATGGAGATTCCCGAGGACGGAGTCATACTTCAGCAAATGCGCCAGCGTCCTCGAGTCGGTGATGTCATTGACAGCCACGAATTCGATCGCGGAATTTCCGAGCGAGGCGCGCACGATGTTCCGCCCGATGCGGCCAAAACCGTTGATGCCCACTTTGATCGACATGAATCCTCCGGAAAAGTAATCGCCCAATTACGCGCGGGGCTCAGACAAATTTGTAAAGGGAATTGCTGCCACGTTCAAATCATCGGCAACATTCGATGAATGATTGAGGCGCTCGCCGCCAACCCTGAAGCGGGCACATCTAACTTCCATTGTCTCTTCTACCATCTCCACTCGGGCGACAATCACAAGATGCTAGGGTGCGCTCCCTCAAAAGTCAAACCGGATCGCCGCGGCGCCGCGCCAAATTTTTGATGCGCTCCATCAATTCTTGGAGTTCGTTTTCAGGATTCCCTGCAGCGGGCGTAATTCGCCGTCCACCGGCCCTGAAGTCAGCCCCAAAAGTTTCACGATGAGTGGATACACGTCAACATTGTCGAAAGAAGGAAGCGTAACACCTGCGCGGATGTCGGGACCAACCGCGTAGAAAATCGCTTTCATCGTTGGCATCTGGCTCGGATCGTAGCCGTGCCCGCCCACCGGCGGTATGCGCGAGCCGCCGCCGGCATTCGGGTCGCGCGCCGTGATCGCGTAAGGCCCGGTGGGAATGACGACTGGATCGCCCTCGCGTGGATTCGAATCGAAGCGCAAGTAAGCGGGGACATCAGCGCGGCGATAGACATTGAATTTGTCGCTCGCGCCGAGCAGCGATTTGTAAGCCTTCTCGGCATCTTCCGGGGATTTCGCGTAAAGCAACGAACCGGAAATTTCGAAATTGGCAAGGTCAGCCCACTTATCGAGGCTCACCCAGCCGGCGTCGAGCTTTTCCATCCCGTGATCGGCAAGGACAATCAAATCGACGGGTAGACCCGACGCCGCGATCCCGGCAGAGAGTTTTCCGATCATATCGTCCACTTGATGGACCGCCATAGCCATCTCGGGACCATCCGGGCCGAACGCGTGGCCGGCATGATCCGTATCCGCCATGTACAAGGTGATGAAGTGCGGCCTTTTTTCGGGCGGGAGCTGCAACCAAGCCACCACCTGCTCGACGCGCTTGTCGTCGGGGAACGCGTCGTTGTACGCGAGGTAGTAGCTGGGCCGCTTACCCTGAATCTCGGCTTCCGAGCCGGGCCAGAAAAAACAGGCCGAGCGCATGCCCTGCTTTTCGGCAAGCCCCCAGAGCGGCGTGCCGCCGTACCAGCTTCCATCGCCAACCGTCTTCGCGTTGGTGTACGAGAAGGTCTCCTTGCGAGTAGGATCGTAGAACGAATTCGCGACGAGGCCGTGATGCTCGGGATAGAGGCCGGTCACGATCGTGTAATGATTCGGGAACGTCAGCGACGGAAATGCCGGGATCATTCCGTCGGGTGTGCTGGCGCCGCGAGCCGCCACCGCCAGCAAGTTTTTCGCGCTGTACTTGGTCGCATAGTCGTAACGAAATCCGTCCAGCGAAACGAGGATGACGTAATGCTTGGCTTGCTGCGCCGCTGAATTCGGCGGATTCGGGACCTCGATGACCGGGCTGGAAGTTTGCGCGGCGCATACGGATGCAAGAAACAGAATGAGCAGCGCAGACCAGAGCCGTGTTCGAGAAGCGCCAGGAATTCCCAGAGTCATAGAGGATCGGTCAGGCGAATATTCGATTTACTTTGGAACTGATGCTTGCTCTGAAGCTACCGCGGATACTGGTGAACCTCGGTTACCTTGTCCCCTTCAAAACTCACGAAGATGGTCTTGGCGGGAGGCGTGCCATAGATCCAGTCTTCCACCTCGACCCCATCGGCGCCTTTTTCACGGACCTTGCGATCGGGCCGGCCAAGCGCCGCGAGTACCATCTCGCGATCCATGCCCACGGCTGGTTGCTTTTCTTCAATCGCCTTCTGAATCTCGGGAGGCAAAGTCTCCACCCACTGCACCGCCGCGGAATGCCGCTTGGAAAAATCCAGCAGGCCCGAAAGGTGCTTCTGCAATTCTTCCGGTGTCATGTCCGGCAAAGGCTTGTCGAAATCCAGGTAAATCGTGGCCCCTAAATTCGTGTTCACGGGCCTGTCTGCACCGGAGGTCGAGGTGGTCATCGTGGGGATCGCACCGCCGACTTCCAAGTGAATATGGTCGCGCAGGTGCGTCCTTCCTCTGCCGCCGCCGTTGATGTCCACGATGATCTGCTTGTCTTTGAATTCCAGATTCGTGATCTGCGCGTGGTCCCCGGGATTGATGGCCGAACCCGACGAGGCGAGCGCCATTCGGAGCGCCTTCTCGTCCAGCGGCGCGCCGGCTTTCATGTGGAAGCCTTTCTTGCCGGCGGGAACGGCTCTGACGATGCGCACAAGTTCGCCGTCCACGTATCGAACGAGCGCCAGCCGGGAATCGGGTTGCAGGGGACCGGAGGAAGCTTTCTTGGAACGATCGGGTTTGCCGGAAGTATCGCTCGGCACAGCTTGGCCGCTATCCGCGTCGTGCTGCGAATTTTGGGGCTCGGCCGGGCTTTCGAGTGAGGGAAAGCTTGCAAGCGGCGGCGGACCGGACGTGCGAAGCACCCCGGACGCATCCGCGCTGAACAAGAGAGCAACCGTCGCCAACATTGAGGCAAGCCGGTCCATTCGGCACCTATCGTCGTATTTTAACACCATTCGATGCCCACCGGGCGTCAACGGTTTGTAACGCGGTCTGCGTCGGTTTCCAGCGAAACTCCAGCTCGATCGATCTGGAACGGGAGCAGCTTTGCGCCCGCGGCAATGACGG
>Ga0210410_10000862_pt1 | contig 30076 bp, 29 predicted proteins | sample IncBWC4MmetaG_FD_161058 | JGI IMG/M metagenome (GOLD analysis project Ga0210410, IMG submission 161058) | Forest soil microbial communities from Barre Woods Harvard Forest LTER site, Petersham, Massachusetts, United States - Inc-BW-C-4-M | ecosystem: Environmental > Terrestrial > Soil >...
CGACCAGGATTGCAGCGACCGCGAGAAAAATAGATTGGAAAGCGTGAAAACGAACGAAGCGATTGCGCTTGAAGGGTTCGATCAGAACGAAGATCGTAGCCGGGATGAATGTGAAGTAGGCCAGGGCGGCGGTGAACCTGTCTTTGGGCTGAATGAATGCGGTGGTGGCCGGCGTACTCGCGGCGGGGATGTTTACTGGCGGCACGGTGGCAGATTGCGGGCTCTTCGCGGGCTTACTTGCATCTGCGCCCGGAACCCACATTCGCCGGCCGCAGCCGGGGCAGAAGGTAACGTTGTCAGGCATTTCGGCGTTGCATTGCGGACATGAGATAGGCATGGTTTTCTTTACGCCGGCCGGCGCGAAGTGTTTTTCTTGCGGCAGTCCTCACAAACCCCGTAGATCTGGAAGGTGTGCCGCGTGGTCGCGTAGTGATATTTGTTTCCGATCTCTTGTTCCAGGCCGTCCACCTCGGGCGAGAAAAACTCCACCGAACTGCCGCACCCGGTACAAACCATGTGGTGGTGACTGCGGCGATTGTACTGGTGCTCGTAGCGGGCGATGCCGTCGTGAAAAGCGACTTCACTGGCCAGGCCGCATTCCGCGAGCAATTTCAGGGTGCGGTATACCGTCGTGAATCCGATGCGGGCATCTTTTTTTTGCACCAGCCGGTGCAGTTCATTGGTGGAGAGGTGCTCGCGAGTCTCCAGGAAAGTTCGCAGGATGGTGTCGCGCTGCCCGGTATGTTTCAGGCCGACGCCTTTGAGATGACGGTGCAGAATCTGCTGCGCCTCGCGGACCATCTCGGGCGAGATGCTGGGCTGATCGTCAATGCGCTTTTGCAGCATGGGGACTGATGGAGCGGATAGCTCCGGCGGGAACAGAATATCACTGGGGCTCACTTGGCAGTGTTTCCGAGTGGGATCGGCTCGAAGTACGTCGGCACGATCACCTTCGTTTTCGGGGAAGCAGCCCTGATCTCTTGCACGAACGACTGGACGGCGTCGATTGCAGACTGCTGCGAAGCGTCATACGGAGTCAAAAAATTGTCCCAATGAGTCGGCAGGACGAGCGCCGGGTAATGCAGGTCGCGCATAAGGCGGCCGCTATAGTCGTAGATTTCCTTTCGCGAAGAACCGGCTCCGATCAGCGCGACGTCGGGTTCCAGTCCTGCGATTTCGCGTTCGATGTAGTTCATGCCGCCAAACGCGAGTATCTGGTGGCCGTGGAAACGAAGCAGGTAGGCGATGGTGCCTCCCTCGGGGTGCATCTGTTCGAGGGTTAACGGCCCCTTCATTCCAGGCGGGGCAGTAGCGGAACTGAAGTAGCGCTTGTGATCCAGCGCGCTATGAATGCTGGGAATGACTTTAAGGGAGAAGGTCTTGAACTCATAGTCTTCTCCGCCACGCACTGTAATCAGCTGCCCTTCCGGCACGGCGTATGCGCGAAGGACGTTTTCGGTGCTCTCAGTGCCGATCACGGCGGCGCCGGTTTTGAGGGCGATGTGAGGAACGTCCAAGACGTGGTCGTAGTGGGTGTGAGTGACGAGCACAAAATCTGCTCGTTGAATGTGCGCATCGATGGCCGCCACGTCCGGGGTGGCAACGTCACCCCAGTCATATGCCCGGCGAGTGTCCCCGGCCATGCGATGGCCCTCGGGCGGTGGTGGACCGTTGATTCGCGACAGATACGGATCGATCAGGATCGTCGTGGTTCCGTCGGTTATTTCCCAGCCTGCAGCGCCCAGGTATTTAAGGACGACTTGACCGCTTGATGCTGGTTGGTCTCGAGCGGCTAGAGTCACCAGCAGAGTCGAGACCAATAGCCCGCACGCAAGCCCGGATCTCACCATCGAAGCCGCCTTCCGATCGAAGTATCCGCGGAGTCTATTTGAGGAGAGCCAACAGAGTCAATTTCCGCTTTCAGATGCGGCGCCGACAGGTTGGCAATTTGTCTTGGGCAACTGGATCAACCTAAAATCAAAGTCGCGCATGGTCACAATTCCAACTTCCCTTACTTCTTCTCCTTCGCGTTTCCGCCTTGCGCGACTGATGCTCTATCTTCTTGCCTTGATTTTGTTGCTCGCGGCAGGAGGTGTGGTGTGGTTTTATTCCATGGCACGGTCTGCCCTGCCTCAACTTGACGGCAGACTTCGCGTGGCGGGACTTTCGGCTCCGGTGACTGTCATTCGCGATGTCCACGGGGCCCCCACAATCGATGCCGCGAACTTCGACGATCTCTTTTTCGCCCAGGGCTACGTGACCGCGCAGGACCGGCTGTTCCAGATGGATGGGATACGGAGGGCGGCCGGAGGAGAGCTTGCGGAAGTGTTCGGCAGCGACTATCTGGAGCATGACCGACAGCAAAGAATCCTGGGACTGAGAGTCGCGGCGCGGAAGACGATAGACATCGCGTCGGCCGAGGATCGTTCTCATTTCGAGGCTTATGCTCGAGGCGTGAACGCTTATATCGAATCGCATCGCGACCGGTTGCCGCTGGAGTTTCGTATGCTGCGGTACGCGCCCCGACTTTGGACGCCTGAGGACTCCGCTCTGATCGGAGCGCAAATGGTGGAGGATCTCAGCACGAGTTTCCGGCATGCGCTAACGCACGAGAAAATCCTGGCCAAGTTGGGACCTGAGCTGACCGCCGATCTGTATGTGAACTCTTCCTGGCACGACCGGCCGCCGACGGTATCACGGCCCAGTCTTGATGAGCAGATCAACGGCACCGATCAGAACGATGATCAGAATGATGACGAGGAAGACGATGACTCAGGCACGGACACCTCGGTTACCGGCTTGACTCCGCCGCGAAATATCCCCGCGTTGACGCCGCACGTCGAATCGTTTTTTGACGAACGACCGCTAGTTCTGGGGTCGAACAACTGGGTAATCTCTGGGGCGCACACGGTTTCAGGCAAGCCGCTGCTGTCGAACGATATGCACCTGGCCCATCAGATGCCGAATCTCTGGTACGAAGCCCATCTTCGTTCCGGCAACTTCGATGTGGCTGGGGTTACGCTGCCGGGATATCCCTATGTGATCGTCGGGCACAACCAGCGAATTGCATGGGGATTTACCAATCTCGGGCCCACGGTCGAGGATATTTACGTTGAGACCTTTAACTCAGATGGTCAATACCTCACACCGGAGGGATGGAAGCAGGCCGAGCATCGTCGTGAAGTGATCCACGCTAAAAACAAGCCGGATGTGACCGTGGATGTGTTGCTGACGCGCCATGGACCGATCGTCACGGAGATGGTTCCCGGCGAGACGCGCCGGCTGGCGTTGCGCTGGACTCTGGCGGACGGCGTGCGCAGTCCGTTCTTCGCCGTCAATTCGGCACAGAAGTGGGAGGAGTTCAGGCACGCTTTTTCAGAACTGGATGCGCCCGGGCAAAATGTTGTGTATGCCGACGTGGATGGCAACATCGGTTATCAGGCTACGGGAAAGATTCCTATCCGCGTGGCGGGCGATGGCAGCCTGCCCGAGAACGGGAGCGACAATGCTCACGAATGGGTGGGGTATGTTCCGTTTGAGAAGCTGCCAAGCGTCTTCAATCCGCCCTCAGGGATCATCGCTACCGCCAATAGCCGGATCACGCCGGACGGCTACAAGTATTCGCTGAGTACGGAATGGGAGGCTCCGTGGCGGACGGCGCGCGTTTACCGAGTGCTGGAATCGGGCAAGAAGTTTTCCGCGGCGGATATGCTGGCGCTCGAAACCGATGTCGATTCCGAACTGGATCGCTTCTTTGCGGAGCGGTTTGTGTATGCAGTGGACCATACCAAGAACGCCTCCGTCCGTGGAAAAGCGGCCGCTGAGATTATGCGGCAGTGGGATGGACGCATGATTGAAAACTCGGCGGCGCCTACGATCGCTGTCCGGGCGCGGCAGGAGCTGACGCGTTTGCTGCTAGAGCCGAAGCTGGGTGCGGCCCCTAAAGATCCGCAACAGGTCGAAACCGTTTTTAGTTGGAAAAGTTATCAGTGGATGATGAGTTCGGTTTGGCTGGAAAACGTCGTCCAACACCAACAAAAGCGGTGGCTGCCGCAATCGTATGCCAGCTACGACGAGCTTCTGACTGCGGCGGTCGAGGCCGCGGTTGATTTGAATTCAGACCACGGGTCAGGCGCGCCTCAAGATTTGAATTCGTGGAACTGGGAAGATTTTCATCCGGTTGAGATTCAGCATCCCATCTTTGCCAGGATTCCGTTACTGCGGCACTGGGCAGGGCCGGGATTGCAGAGGCAATCCGGGAGCGAATACACCGTGAAAGCGGTGTCCCGCAGCCACGGACCCTCGGAGCGAATGACGGTGGATCTCGCGAATCTCGATCAATCCACCATGAACCTGGTGACGGGTGAGGCGGGGAATCTGTTCAGTCCGTATTTCACGGACCAGTGGAAAGCGTGGTACCAGGGCTTCACCTTTACCTGGCCGTTTTCAGGGCCGGCGGTGGAAAAAGCTCGTACCCATGAATTGGTGCTGGAGCCGTAAGTGTGATGATCCTTTCTGCACCCTCGTGTCCTTTGTGTTAAGGCATTTAAAGGCATCAACCACAAAGGACACGAAGGTTCACAAAGGAAAAACCTCTAGGCAGGGGACTTGGGGCCCGCCAGGAAACCGCCATCGAGTACCAGCGACTGGCCGGTCATGAAGGAAGCGCGGTCCGAGCACATCCACAGGACGGCTTCCGCAATTTCCATCGGTTTTCCGAAACGGCCGATGGGATGGAGACTAACTGCGTAAGGCCTGATCTCGGGCCCGCCGAAGATGCGTTCACCCATGGGCGTTTCGATCACCGCAGGGCACACGACGTTGATCCGGATGCCGTTGCGCGCGGTTTCGAGTGCTGCGGACTTGGTTAGCCCCACCACGCCGTGCTTGCTTGCACAATACGTCGCGAACCCGGAAGAACCAATCAGGCCTGCGACCGAGGCCATGTTGACGATGGCTCCTCCACCGCCCTGCTTGAGCATCTGCTGAATCTCGTACTTCAAGCAAAGCCAGACGCCTTTGAGATTAATATCGATGGTACGGTCCCAGTCTTCTTCGGCTTGTTCGGCGATAGGGGTAAGGGCTCCCTCGATCCCCGCATTATTGAAGGCGATATCCAAGCGCCCAAATTTCTCCACCGTTTTCTGGACGAGCCTACTGACTTCCGCAGCTTGCGATACGTCGGTCTTCAGGAAGAAGCCATCCCCCCCGGCGGAGTGGATCAAGGCGATGGTTTCCTTTCCTTCCGCTTCGCGCCGGCCCGCGACCACAACCTTGGCTCCTGACTTGGCAAAAAGTACAGCCGTGTCCCGGCCAATACCCGACGTCCCGCCAGTCACAATCGCTACCTTGCCACGCAATTCCGCAGTCATGTTTTCTCCTCGAATGGAGTAAGTCGCACTTGCATTTCAGTGCGCAGAAGCTTCCGCTCGACGTCGCTCAATCCACGAGCTTGACGTCAAACAACTGACCGACGATGTCCACCTGGCCGTTATTGTTTTGGGAATTGCCGGGGCTCACCTGCAGCTTGTCGGTGGTAGTGTCGTAAATTCCGAGCCCGCCGTTCTGGACAACGTAAACCACATTGCGGCCGGTAATGGGTTGGATGCCGGTCGCATCACCGATTTGTGGAGGGACTACAACCTTGGAGCTCGTCGCATTGAAAATCGACAAACATCCGCGAACTTCGCCCCCGGAAATATTGACGTTAGAGCAACCTTTGGCCCCGATGAAGAGTTGCCCATCCTTGGTCATCTGAATGCGATCGTGATACCCATCCGTGATAGTGGCCGATGCTGTAACCGTCATCGAGCCGGTGTCTATAACGCTCAGTTTGCCGCAGTTCGGAGCCGAGGTTCCGGCGCCACACGCCGTCATTGGCGGCGTTCCCGCGACATAGAGCGCGCTCCCAGAAAGCATTCCCACGGTAGCGCCGCTCACTGGAGTCGTGGTCCCATTAAATGCAATCGGTGGAGTGCCAGCGGCGGGGAACCCGCCAGCCAGAAGGCTCACGCCTGCCGCAATGCCGTGGCATTGCGGGCCGCAGTTCAAAATGTACGCCGTAGCGTTGTCGCTAAAGACGGCCCACACCGGTCGGTCGAAGCCGGTGATGTAGCTCCGAGGATCCGTATGAGTCCCGACAGCGGCGGTCGTAATCACGGTGACCGTGTCCGAGTTATCGCTGAAAACCAGGATGTGGTTGCCGTCCGGGCTGGGGACGATGAAGTGCGCACCCGGAACCGGTATGGATGCGGCAATGGAACCAGTCTGCAAGTTGAGCACTTCTACCGCACCCTGAGCCTGTCCAATGACCATGGCCGTGGGCACGGCGGCGTATGCCGTGGTGTTGGCGTTGCCAAAGAACATGCTCTCGGTAAAGCCGGGCAGGTTGATTGACGGCACAGGCGTACTGGAAGTTCCGTTCGTGCTCTGTGCGATGGCCTCCGTAGTGTTGTCGATGAGCGTAATCGAGTTACCTGAAGGGCTGAAAACCATGGTGAGCCGCAGATTGGGAGAAAGCGACATAAGCCCGGGTTGCGTGCTATTGCCAGCTAAAGAAATTTGAGACAAGGAAAGCACATCCATCGAGGCATCTACAATGTTCAGTACCGGCGAACCGCCAGCGCCGTTGGGGAACAGCGGATTGGACACAAAGACCCTAAACTTAAGCTTACTGGCACCCTGATTGGTGCTGGGAGCGCCAGAGCTTCCACAGCCAACTATAGTGACGGTGGCGGCTACAAGCGCAAAGATACCGACTAAAGCTCTCTTCAAACCTGGGACTCCGAAGAGGATGAGGGACAGAGATTTAGATGCAAGAAATCGGATTATAACAGAGCGGCTCCACGGAATTTCAGCGGCTGGCCGCACCCGCCTCCAAGATGCAAATGCGGCAGTCCTCTTGTATTCTGAAAAGAATGCCTACCGACCTACTGACCCGGATCAAACAGTCCGCCGTGCTCTGTGACGGCGCGATGGGAACCCTGCTCTACGCCAAGGGGATCTTCATCAACCGCTGCTATGACGAGTTGAACGTCTCCCAACCGGACATGATTCGTGAGATTCACCACGATTATCTGCAAGCAGGTGCGGAGATTATTGAAACCAACACTTTCGGAGGGAACTCATTCCGTCTGGGTCGGCACAGCATGGCCAGCCGGGTGCATGAGATCAACCTGGCTGGCGCCCGGCTCGCGAGAGAGGCGGCCAAGAGCTTCGACGTCTGGGTGGCTGGGTCGGTGGGGCCGCTCGGAGTGCAGATCGAGCCGCTGGGCAAAACCTCTTTCGAGGAGGCTCGCACCGCCTTTCGCGACCAGATCGCGGCGCTCGTCGAAGGTGGAGTCGATTTATTAATACTCGAAACTTTCGGCTACCTGGGAGAGATTCATCAGGCCATACTGGCCGCACGCGACGTAAATCCGAAGATCCCCGTGGTGGCGCTCGTCACCATCGATGAGGACGGAAATTGTCTTGACGGTTCGACCCCGGAGACGTTCACCCCGAGGCTGGAAGAGTGGGGCGCGGACGTCATCGGCTGCAATTGCAGCGTAGGCCCGGTCGCCATGCTCGACGCGCTCGAGCGCATGCGAGCGATTACGTCCATGCCGCTGGCAGCGCAGCCCAACGCCGGTATGCCGCGCTCAGTCGAAGGCCGGAATATTTATCTTTGTTCACCGGAATACATGGCCAGCTATGCCCGCAAGTTCGTAGCGGCGGGTGTGCGCATCGTTGGCGGCTGCTGCGGCACCACTCCGGACCACATTCGGGTAATGAAGTCGGCGCTAAGAGTGGGAGATGCACGCGCGAAGGTAAGCTCCGGGCCGGCCTCCAATCAGGCCAAGCCGGCAGCGACCCCGGCTGTGCCCATCGAGAAGCGTTCCCGGCTGGGCGCGAAGCTGGCTGCGGGCGAGTTCCTGACCATGGTTGAAATTGTTCCGCCCAAAGGAACGGACATTCGCAAGGAGATCGAGGGCGCCCGCTTCGTCAAGTCGGTGGGCGTGGACGGAATTAATATTCCGGATAGCCCGCGGGCTTCGGCACGCATGAGCAATCAGGCGCTGGCGCTGCTGGTCCAGCAGGAAGTGGGCATCGAAGCCATCCTGCACTACACCTGCCGCGACCGCAACGTGCTGGGCATTCAGTCGGACCTGCTGGGAGCAGCGGCGACGGGTATTCACAACTTGATCTGCATCACCGGCGATCCGCCGAAAATGGGCAGCTATCCCGATGCCACCGCTGTGTTTGACGTGGATGCAATCGGATTGGTGAACGTCGTTCACAACCTCAATCGCGGCCTCGATATTGGCGGCAACCCGATCGGCGCCGGCACGGCATTCGTGATCGGCGTGGGCGCCAACCCTGGCTTGACCGATATGGACGAGGAAATCCGGCGTTTCGAGTTCAAGGTGCAGGCGGGCGCAGAATACGTTGTGACTCAGCCGGTCTTCGACCTCGGCTTGCTGGAGAGTTTCCTGCACCGGATCGAGCACTGCCGGATTCCGGTCGTCGCCGGAATCTGGCCGCTGGTTAGCGTGCGCAACGCGGAATTCATGAAGAATGAATTGCGCGTCTCCGTCCCGGATTCCATTCTGGAGCGCATGACCGCGGCCAAAACCCCGGAAGCGGCGCGAGCGGAAGGAGTCGCCATCGCCCGCGAAATGTTGATCGCAGTGCGCGACATGGCCCAGGGGGCGCAGATCAGCGCGCCGATGGGACGGTATTCCCTGGCAGTGGACGTACTGGAGGCCTTGGGCGGCAGTGATGCAGCTTGAACGGTCTGGGAAAACCTCTCGTCCCACTTCGGTGTAACCTTCGTTAAATCTTCATTAAAGTGCATTTTTCTCTGGACACATTCCAGCCCCAGGTGGATTAGAATAGTTGTCGGAGCAAAAACCCGTTGGCAAAGTTTGAGGATTGCCTCCAGCGTCTGGAGAAGATCGTGCAGGAACTTGAAAAGGGAGACGTGCCCTTGGAGAAGTCTCTGACGCTTTTTGAGGAGGGCATGCAACTTTCAGCCACTTGCCGCAAGGAACTGGAGCAGGCCGAGGGCAAAGTGGAAATCCTGCTGAAGCAAAACGGGAAGCTCCAGGCCGAGTCGTTTGAGCCCTTGACCGAGAGCGCGGCTGGGAAGAGATAAGCCGCGTCGGTTGCTGCACCGCTCATCAGCAGTCAACGTCTGTGACAGCGTTTCCCCCGTGCAACGCCGCCGCAGCCCGGCCGCCGTGCCTTAGCGGTAGAAGCCAGAGGGAATTCATGCATCCTCTCAATGTAGTACTCCTCCAAAGCGATTCGAGGATCGCGCAGTCTCTTGTTTCAGCCTTAGCCAACGCTTTCAGTTCAGTCCGCCAGGTTCAATCCGTGGGGGAATTGCGCAGCAGCATTGCGAAACATCGTGCCGGCATTGCCATCCTGGATATGGAGGCAGCCTCGCTTTCCGACATTGAGCACCTGTCGCGCGAGTTTCCCAAAGCCTGCATCGTTTGCACCCATCGCCTGGCCGACGAAGACATGTGGGCGGCTGCGCTGAACGCCGGGGCCGCTGACGTTTATCCTCCATCAGACACGCGAGGCATTCTCCGAACCGCGCTGAGAAATGCCTCCGCAACGCAATCCGCAGTTGCATAACAAAAGCCATACACAAAACTCAGGACGCCTTTGGGCGTCCTTATTTCTTGGCGCGTTGACCCTATCTCCAAAGACCACAGTGGCGCTTGCTATACTCACCGTCATGCTCAAAGACACCCTGGAGGCAGGCCGCGAGCTGACCGACGCGGCGCTCGAACGCTTGCTGCCGCCGGCCACTCAGCATCCAGTCTCCATTCACCGAGCCATGCGCCACAGTGTTTTTGCGGGCGGCAAGCGTTTGCGTCCTATTCTGTGCATGGAGGCCGGCCGGATGGTCACCGGTTCCCTTCCCTCGGGCATCGAAGACTTGGGCGCGGCACTCGAGATGCTGCACACCTACTCTTTAATCCACGACGACCTTCCGGCGCTGGACAACGATGACTTGCGCCGCGGTCGGCCAACCTGCCATAAAGTTTTCGGCGAAGCCATCGCGATTCTGGCCGGTGACGCATTGCAGACTCAAGCGTACGCAACGCTGGCGCGGCTGCGCTGTTCAGCGGAAGCCCGGGTGCGCATCGTCGAAGAGGTCGCTCGTGGCACCGGCACTGTGGACGGCATGATTGGCGGCCAGGTGGTCGATTTGGAAGCCGAGCACTCCAAGCCGGATTTGCAGATGCTGGAGTACATTCATCGCTCGAAAACCGCTGCGCTGATCACTGCCAGCGTGGTAAGTGGTGGACTCTTTGCCGGAGGAAATGATGGAGCAATTGAGAAGCTGCGGACCTTCGGACAATCCATCGGCCTAGCTTTTCAGATCGTCGATGACGTGCTCGATGTCACGCAGACTTCCGAGCAACTGGGGAAAACTGCGGGCAAAGACACGGCCGCAGAAAAGGCGACTTACCCAGCGCTGTTCGGGATTGACGAGTCGCTGAAAAAAGCTGACACGCTGGTGGACAAAGCCTTGAGTTCGCTCGAAGGCTTCGGTTCGCGGGCAGACACGTTGAAGGAGCTGGCGCGATTCCTGGTGGAGCGAAAGAAGTGATCGCGTTAAACGTTGCTCGCAAGGTTGCTTTCCTCTGTCCTCCTTGCACACTCTGTGGTAAAAAGAATCTGTCACGGCGATGGAGTTCGCCATAACCGCCTGTCTTCCGGGTTCGTGAGGATCGAGCTGATAACTCCTACAACTTTTGTAGGGAGAGCTCTATCGTGACCGACCTTCTCATCATATCTCTGGGTGCAATCGTCGGCGCCAATGCCCGGTATTTCGTGAGTCGATTCGCAGCCAAAGAATTGGGCCCAATCTTCCCTTACGGGACGCTGTTCATCAACGTCGCAGGCAGCCTGATTGTTGGTTTCTTCGTCGTCTGGACAAGCGAACGAGTGCTGTCCGACCCGCGCTGGCGCCTGCTGGTCGTTGTCGGCTTTTGCGGTTCGTTCACGACTTTCTCCAGTTACGCGTTTGAAACCATGGCTTACTTTGAACAGGGACAGTGGCTTCTCATGCTCACCAACGTGCTCAGCAACAATTTATTGTGCCTTGGAGGAGCGCTGGCGGGCATGGCCTTGGCGCGGGTGCTGTAAAATGCCAGACGCGATGGCTGTTCAAGTAACGATCTATCTCAACGAGTCCGATCAGTGGCATCACCGGCCGTTGCACATGGAAATGCTGAATTACCTGCGGCGGGAAAACGTCTACGCCGCGACTGCAATCCATGCCGTGGCCGGGTTTCTCGGCCGGCACCGGGTTGAAACCAGCCATCTCGTGGATGCTGGAGGAAAGCTTCCAGTAATCATCATTTTCGTTGACACGGATGAGCACGTGAACCGCGTTCTGCCCACGCTAAAGGAAATGGCGGCCCACCGTTTGATCGTGCGCGAGAATGTGGTGTTGGAACAAGGGAGCCTCGACTAACCATGTCAACTCTTTCTACTTCTTCCTCGACGCCACTCGACGTACTGGCTGTCGCCGCGCACCGCGATGACGTCGAACAAACCTGCGGCGGGACGCTGTTGAAAATGGCGCAGCGTGGCCATCGCACCGGCATCCTCGATCTCACTCAGGGAGAAATGGGGACGCGGGGCAGGGCGGAAGATCGAGCCCGAGAGGCGGCCGATGCGGCGAACATCCTGCGGGTCTCGTGGCGGCAGGCTCTCGACATTCCCGACGGGCGGGTAGAGAACACCTGGGAAAACCGTCTGAAAGTGGCGCAGGTAATCCGCGAGCAGCGTCCGCGAGTCGTGATCCTTCCCTACTGGAAGGGACGCCATCCGGATCACTACACGGCTTCAACGCTGGGATATGAAGCTTGCTTCCTGGCAGGATTGTCCAAGCTCGATGTTAGTGTGGCGCGGGCGTCCTCACCCGCGAAGCAGGATGCCGGCGCTGCAAACCTTCCTCCGCACCGGCCCTTCAAGATTATCTACGCGACACTTTATCACGACGTACGACCGACGTTCGTCGTGGACATAACCGAGCTATTCGAGGCTCGCTTTCAGGCGCTGATGGCCTACAAGTCGCAATTCAGCGATCAGGATGCGGGTAAAGACCTGTTTCCTGCGCAAGCCGAGATTCGCGCGCGCATCGAGGCCATGGCCCGCTTTTACGGCCTGCTGGGTGGCGTAACTTATGCTGAGCCATTCCTACAGAAGGAAGTGGGTTTGGTGGAGGATTTGACCGTGATTCCAGTGAAGTCGATCTGACCGTGGATCGAGATGGCGGCCTCTGAAAACCCGGATCTCGGGTCGCGCGCACACACTCGCGCCCGTCGGGGGAAAAGCGGATGGAGCCTTCTGTTTCCGTTGTTCAGCTTCCCTGCCATCGGGCTCTCGTGGTACCTGCTCGCCCAACTGTTTCTGAGCTATCAGAAAATCCTGTATCCGCGGGCTGCGTTCCTATCCAGCGGGACGCGGATCGGAAACATTTTTATGTTCGTCTCGCCGGCTTTCCCTTCAATCGCAGTTGGTTTCATGGTCGGGAATGCTTTGGTATGGTGCATACCGCGGGCCAGAGAGGCGCTGAAGCGCAAAGATGAAAAGGTTCCCGGGACGGAGTTCCGTTCCTCCCAACGCGGGCTGGCCAAGTTTGGCTGGTATGTCTCCCCAGTTCTGCTCTTCAGCTTCCTCGGAGCAAATAATTTCTGGTCGCTGACGGCGAAAGGCATCCACTATCGGCCGATGGTTTCGCCGCTGACCCGGCACTACGACTGGTCGGAGGTGCGAAGCATCGAAACCGGCTGCAGCGTGAGCAAAGTTGTTGACTATCACTTCGTGATGACGCTGCGAGATGGCACCAGCATCGACCTTGCGCAGGAAACGCCCGGCGAGTTTTGGACGGCTTACGCACAGATCCAGCAGGCGCTCACAGGCGTCACCTACCAGTTCAGCGCGCAAGGCCTGTACGGACGATGTCTGAATTCAGGTTCTAGACGTTGGTTGGAGCTCTTGTCTCAGCGCCCCACTCCCATCTGACGGGGCTGTCGAACAAGGCGGGAAGCTGGGCGCTGGCTGGGTAATTAATGGCATCCTCAAAGAATATTCTGAACCGGCTGACGGGCAGAGATCGCCGCTCTATCGGCCGATCCAATGAAGTCGTAGCGCTTGTCCTCAAACAACCCGCACTGTTCGCCCAGTTGATGCAGGGACTCTCGGATTCAGACTCTCTGATCCGAATGCGAGCAGCAGATGCAGCAGAGAAAGTGTCGTTGCGCAGACCCGATCTGCTGGAGCCTTTCAAGTCAAGGCTACTGCGGCTCGCGGACGAGGCCACCGAGCAAGAATTGCGCTGGCACCTGGCTCAGATGGTGCCCAGACTGCATTTGTCGAGGAAAGATCGCCTGCGCGCGGCTTCTGCGTTCCGGCACTACCTGGGCGATCAAAGCTCGATTGTGAAGACCAGCGCCATGCAGGCGCTGGCCGACCTTGGAGGGGCCGACGATGAGCTGATGCCGGAAGTAACAGAACTGATCACCGCGCTGACCAAGGTTGGAACAGACGCTATGAGAGCACGCGGTCGCAAGCTTCTGCGGCAACTGAAGCGCAGCCAAACTAGATCGGCTCGGGTGACTATCTCTTGATTGCGACTGCAACCCCATCACGAATCGGCAGGATGGTTGTAAACAAATCCGGAGAACCGTACAGCAGTCGGTTGAAATCCAGAATTGCTTTGGTGGTCTTGTCAGGGTTTTTCTCTGCGACCTTACCGCTCCATAAAACATTGTCGGTGACAAACAATCCGCCCTTGCGCAGACGAGGCAGAGCCAGCCGGAAGACGCGCGGGTAGTCTTCTTTGTCGACATCGTTGAAGATGATGTCAAACTCCTGTTTGTGTTCGGAAAGAAGCTCCAGCGCGTCACCAGTCATGATCTTGATTCGCGACGCGACTCCGGCTCGCTCGAAATATCCGCGCGCCTCTTCGCAGTTTTTGCGATCTCCGTCGGTGTAAAACACCAGTCCACCTTCGCCAACAGCTCGCGCCCACCAGATGGTCGAGTAACCGATGGCCGATCCCATCTCGAAAACTGTTTTAGCGCCAATCATAAGGGCCATTTGATGCAGAATGCGGGCGACCGCTGGGCCCACGATGGGGATCTTTCGCTTGGCGGCTTCGGATTCCATCTGCGCCAGGACTTCATCGCGGGGCGGAAGCATGGAGTAGAGATAGTCTTCGACCGGCCCGGCTGTGATTCCGAGCATCTGCCAGTGCGGCTTTGAATTTTTGGACTTCGGCAAATCGTTCTCCTTCCAGCACAGCCGAGTTTCGCTCGACCCGGACGTGCGAGGGCGCCCGTCCTCACGCAAATCTAAACTTTACGAGATTGTTTCGCCCGGCTTCATCTCTCTGACTTCAACTTCAGGCACTAGCTTCTGCAATTGGCTCGGTCTTCCCGTCAGCACCGGAAATGTTCCGAAGTGCATGGGGATGACCATTTTCGGCTTCAGTAGTTTACATGCGTAGGCGGCTTCGCGAGGACCCATGGTGTAGTGATCGCCAATCGGAATCATAGCGATTTCTGGGGCGTAAAGCTCACGGATGATCGCCATATCGCCGAAGACGTTGGTATCGCCCACGTGATACATCTTCACGCCGTTGGCGAACTCGACGACGTACCCGCACGCTTCACCGCCGTAGACAATCTGATCGCCGTCTTGAATACCACACGAGTGATCGGCGTGAACCATGGTCACTTTGACGTCACCGACGGCCTGCGTGCCGCCCTTGTTCATCGATGCGGTCTGCTTGACGCCTTTTTTCTCCAGCCATCCGCACAACTCAGGAATACCAACTACTTTGGGATTGTGCTTCTTGGCGATTTCGACCGCATCCCCGATGTGATCGAAATGGCCGTGAGTGCAAAGTAAGACATCAACCTTCTTGATGTCCTTTTCCTTCTCCGGACACATGGGGTTTCCCATCACCCAGGGATCGATCAACACTATCTTTCCACTGGGAGTTTCAACCCGGAATGTTGCGTGGCCTAACCAGGTGAGCTTGATGCCATTGAGATTCATAGTATTGGGCTAGATAGCACTTGGCACTTAGCATTTTTCATTTGGCCCTCAAGAGCGCACCGTGTCCAGAAAAAACTTCGCTGGCTAAATGCTAAGTGCTAAATGCTGACTGCTAGTTTAATATATTTCGCCGTGACTGAACTCAAGGTTCTAATCTCACGCGAGCAGATCGCCGAACGCGTGGCTGCGATGGGCGCTGACATCACTCGTGACTTTGCGGGGCAGGCAGTGATCCTGGTGGGGGTGCTCAAAGGCGCGGCCATTTTTCTCAGCGACCTGGCACGCCATGTCCAACTCGACGCTACCTTCGACTTCATCGGAGTATCCAGCTACGGCAACCGTCCCAGCCCTGCTCACGAATTGCAATTCGGATGGGACTCGACTGGCGAAGTGCAGCTCACCAAGGATGTGGACCAATCGATGCAGGATCGAAATGTGATCCTGGTCGAAGATATCCTCGACACCGGCCTCACCCTCAACTATTTAAAACGAACTATGCTGGGACACCAGCCGAAAAACCTGCGCATTGCCGCATTGCTGGACAAACCATCCCGACGAAAGCAACCGATCAAGGCGGATTACGTGGGCTTCAGTATTCCCGACGAGTTCGTAGTCGGCTATGGGTTGGACTATGCGGAAAAGTATCGCAACTTGCCGGACATCTGCGTAGTTCCAAGAGAGAGCTGATCGCCTCGCCCGAGAGATAGAAAGCTATGTCTCTACAGACTGCAGAGATGTAGCTGGCAACGTCTTACTTTCGCGGACTCCAGCCCATCGCCAGAGCGCGCCAACCGCGGCTGATATCATAGGGATGTGGAAATGCTTGCTACCAAGGCTGACTTTCAATCCAAAGTCGATCCGCTGCTGCTTGAAGTAGCGGACGTGGTCAACACTACGCTCGACTTGGACACCACGCTGCGCCGCGTGGCCGAACTGGTGCGCAAGGTGATCGATTACGAAATCTTCGGCATCCTGTTGCTGAACGAAAAGACTCAGGAACTACGCTTCCGATTTCAGGTGGGATACGCGCGGGAAATTGCCGAGCGCATGCGGATCAAAGTCGGCGAGGGCGTCACCGGGATCGCTGCTCAGCGGCGGGAAGCGATTCTCGTTGACGATGTCTCCGAAGATCCACGTTATATTTCTGCGGCGCACAACGTGCGCTCGGAGCTGGCGGTTCCGCTGATTATCAAAAACCGGCTCATTGGAGTCATCGATATCGAGTCGCCCCAACCGAACCACTTTACTGAAGAGCACAAGCGGTTGCTGACGCTGATCGCTTCGCGGATGGCGGTGGGCATCGAGAATGCGCGTCTCTATACCCGTACCACGCGCCAGGCGCGGACTCTGGTCTTGCTCAATGAAATCGCGCGCGAGCTTACATCCATTCTCAATCTGGACGAGTTGCTGAAGCGCATCGCGGAACTGCTCAGCCGCCTGATCGACTATCAGATGTTCAGCATTCTGTTGCTTGATGCTGCGGGGGAAAAACTCCAGCATCGTTTCTCCCAGCGCTTCCAGGAGAATATTCAGCTCAAACACGAAATCCCGCTGGGCAGGGGCGTGGTGGGCTATGCGGCGCAGCACGGTCAGGCGGTATTGGTTCCAGACGTCAATAAGGATCCGCGGTACATTCGAGGGAATCCGGAGACCCGATCGGAACTGGCAGTACCGCTAGTTTACAAAGATAAAGTGATCGGAGTGCTGGACCTCGAGCACACGCGCCGCGGTTTCTTTACCGACGATCACAAACGAACTGTCACCACGCTAGCCGCGCAGGTAGCGATTGCGATCGAGAATGCGCGACTCTACGAACAGATTGCCCGCCAGGAAAAGCGCCTGGAGCGCGACCTGGCGATGGCGCGCCAGTTACAATTCCGGCTTCTGCCGCCGACCCTCCCGAAACTCGCGAATTTGGACATAGCGGCCAAGTTTGTTCCGGCACGCGCCATTGGTGGCGATCTTTACGATTTTGTAAATTATTCATTGTCGCGCACTGCCATCGTGATTGGAGACGTCAGCGGCAAAGGCGCGCCGGCGGCGATTTATGCGGCGTTGGTCAGCGGAATTCTGCGTTCCCATGCACCCATCGAGCCGGGCCCGGCGGAAATGCTTTCCGCGGTGAACTTCTCACTGGGCGAACGTCGTATCGAGAGCCAGTTTGTATCGCTGATCTATGCGGTGTGGGACGATCGGAATCGCACCCTGCAAGTGGCCAACTCCGGCTTGCCGCGCCCGATCTACTGCCACGATGGCAAGATCGAGATCATCGAGGCCACAGGCCTGCCGCTGGGATTGTTCGACGATGCCGACTACGACGAGTTCACCTTCAAGGCCAAACCGGGAGACACGTTTGTATTCTTCAGCGACGGCATTCTGGATGCCAGCAACAAGGACGAGGAGCTTTTTGGCCGCGAGCGGGTCGGAGAGATTGTCGCGGCGAACCCCGATGCTTCGCCGGACGCAGTCGTGAAATCGATCTTCAAAGCCGTGGCCGAGCACTCATCTGGAGAAGAAGCGTTCGACGATCAGACCGTAGTTGCGATTCGAGTCAAAGGCACTCCCGGGAAACGCAAGTGATGTGCACCGGGAACCGGCGCCAAGGCTGTCCTTCAGCTTTTTCATATCGCAATGCGAGAAATATTTCGGGCCGCTCTTCTTGTTCGCTGCTCTGCGACCAGGCCCCTCTGGGGGATTTGGCCGAGCGCTTCGGCACGCCACTGTACGTTTATTCCGCCTCGGCAATTCGTGAACGCATGCGTTCGTTCGATCGCGCTTTCAAAAAAGTTCCGCATACGGTGTGTTACTCAGTCAAGGCCAACTCGAACCTCAGCATTCTGCGGCTGCTGGCCAAAATGGGCTGCGGCTTCGATGTAGTTTCCGGGGGAGAGCTGGAGCGGGTACTGCGCGCGAGCCGCAGGGCAGCAAGCAAGGTCGTCTTCTCAGGCGTGGGAAAAACGCGGGGCGAAATGCGAGCGGCGCTGAAGGCCGGGGTTTTACTGTTCAACGTGGAAAGCGAATCGGAACTGTGGGCGTTGGCAGAATGTGCCGCTCAGGCGAAGAAGAAGGCGCGGATTGCTGTGCGGGTGAACCCCGACGTTCCCGCCAAGACCCATCCGTATATTTCCACGGGTTTGCATCAACACAAATTCGGCGTCCCCATTGAAGAGGCGCGCGGCCTGTACGCCCGTGCGTCCGAGATGAAGTCGTTGGAGATTGCCGGCATCAGCGTGCATATAGGTTCCCAGATCACGGACGTGAAGCCGTTCGTCGCGGCCATGGAACGAGTGGCGGAGTTGATGCGCGCTCTTCGGGCGGACGGCCATGCCATCCGATATGTGGACGCTGGCGGCGGTCTGGGGATCGACTACGAGAATCACTCCCTACCGGCTTTTGCCGAGTATGCCGCTTCCTATGCGGACGGTCTCCTCGGTCCCTTGCGTGATTTGAAGGTGCATTTGCTGCTCGAACCCGGCCGCTGCATTGTTGGTCCAGCCGGAGCCCTCCTCACTCGCCTGCTCTACAAAAAGACCAACGGCACGAAGAAGTTTCTCGTCGTGGACGCGGCCATGAACGATTTGTTGCGGCCTTCGCTGTACCGCGCCTATCACGAAATCGTCCCCATCTGCTCTGACAAATCATCCCACAAGGACGAGTGTGAGATCGTAGACGTTGTGGGGCCGATCTGCGAGACGGGGGACTTCTTTGCCCATGACCGCGAACTGCCGGTCATGCAAGAGGGCGATTTACTGGCTGTGCTGGACGCGGGCGCCTATGGAATGGCGCTCGCCTCCAACTACAATTCCCGACCGCGTCCCGCGGAAGTGCTGGTCGATGGGAAATCGGTCAAGGTGATTCGGCGACGCGAGACGATCGCGGACCTGGTTCGTGCTGAGATTTAGTTCACCGTGGAAGACTGTCTCTTCCGGTCCTGGTCCCAGACGACTTTTCCGCCGACAATCGTCTTCAACACGTTCACATCTCGAATCTTTACCGGATCGATGGAGAAGATGTCATCACTCAGCAGGACCATATCCGCGAGCTTGCCGGGCGTGATTGAACCTTTTTCCTTCTCCTGAAATTCAGCATACGCCGAGCCCATGGTGTAAGCTTCGACGGCCTCCGCTACGGTGAGCTTCTGTTCTGGAAACCAGCCGTTGGGATTCTTCCCATCCAGAGTCGCGCGTGTGACCGCGGCATAGACACCCAGCAACGGATTCAGCGGGGCGACGTCCCAGTCGGTACCGAAGGCTAGGTGCACACCGTGATTCAGAAACGTGCGGAAAGCGAAGGTGCGGCTGGCGCGGTCGTGTCCGATTCGAGCTTCGGCCCAGCGTCCATCGTCGATGGCCTGATAAGGCTGAACCGATGCGATCACATTCAACTCCGCGAAGCGAGCAAAATCCTTCGCCGCCATATGTTGCGCGTGCTCGATGCGGAAACGATGCTCCATTCCAGGGTGCGCCGTGGCTACCTCGGCGTACATATCCAGGATCATGGAGATGGCACGGTCGCCGATTGCATGGTTGCAGATTTGCAGACCAGCAGCGTCGGCTTGCATCATCCAGCCCCGCATCTGGGAAAGAGGTTGCATTTGATTGCGCAGCAAACCGGAGTTACCGGGCTCATCACTGTATGGATCGAACAAATATGCGGTGCCGGAACCCAGGGACCCATCTGCAAATCCTTTAAGAGCGCCAATCCGGAGAAACGGCGATCCAAAGGCGTGACGAATTCCGATCTTCGCCAGATTCTGCCAGTCCGAAATCGCTGGCGCGACGTAGACCCGTGTGGTCAGTTCACCGCTTTGCAAAAGCTCTCCGTAGGCCTGAATATCAGCGAAGCTATCCGACTCCTCATCATTCATGTGCTGAACGCCGGTAACTCCCAGGGAAGCGGCGTACTCCAGGGCACGTCTCATTGCGCGAAGGCGCTGGTCGTGGGACAACGGAGGAATCACCTTGAGGACAATATCCTTGGCGGCATCCTTGAGATCGCCCGTAGGATTCCCCCGGGCATCCCGAACGATGATCCCACCGGGCGGGTCGGGAGTTTGGGATGTAATGCCTGCCAGTCGCAGCGCGGTGGTGTTGGCCAGCGCGGAGTGGCCGTCATAGCGGCCGAGGAACACGGGGTTATCCGGCGTCGCCGGATCGATCATTGCCGCCGTGGGCAGCGCAACCGGGTTCCACTTGGTTTCGTCCCAATCGCCTCCCTGAATCCATTCTCCCTTCGGAGTCTTCTTCGCTTGCTCAGCGATTCGGCGGACGAATTCCTGCGTGCTTGTAGCGTCGTTAAGTTGCACTGCGTCGAGCTGTAAACCGCCGCCTACGAAGTGCACATGAGCATCGTTGAACCCTGGCAGCAGCAGTTTACCGCCAGCATCGATCATCCTGGTGGCGGGGCTGCCCAAGGATTCAACATCGGCATTTGAACCAACGGCAATTATGCGATCACCGAGGACGGCGACGGCCTGAGCTGTGGGATGCGCCTTGTCTACGGTCCACACCTTGGCGTTCATGATGATTAGGTCAGCCGTAGGTCTGGACTGCGCGAGCAGATTGCTGGCGAAAACACAGCTCAGAAACAAGGCCGCAAATTTCACTTTCGTCATCTCTGTCCCCACTTCAATTTGGCTCGCAACACATCGAAAAATGTTCCATGGATGCGCAGCAATTTGACCTGATGCTCCGATTTGCGGCAGGCAACGCGGTCCCCGTCGTGCATCGGCATGCCAACCTGACCGTCGACGCTCAAGTAAGCTTCGTCGTCACCGGTGTTGACCACGATCTCGACCTTAGCTGTGTCAGGAACCACCAGCGGCCGATGGGTCAACGAGTGAGCCGCGACCGGCGTCACCACGAACGCGTTCACCGACGGCATCAGGATTGGCCCACCGGCGGCTAAGGAGTAAGCAGTCGAGCCGGTAGGAGTGGAAACTATGAGGCTGTCCGTTTTGTAAGCGGAGACAAACTCCCCATCCACGTAGACGTCGCAATGGTTCAGGCGGGAAATCGTACCCTTGCCTACGACGATGTCGTTGAGCGCATCGTAGCTGGCCACAATCGAATCCTTGCGCAGCACATCGCAGTGCACCATGGAACGCATTTCCACATTGCAGCGCCCGTCTTCGATGCCCTGCAAAGTTGGATACAGCTCCTCCAGCCGCACTTCGGTCAGGAATCCCAGGGAACCCAAATTCACACCCAGAACGGGGATTCCAGCTTTGGCCATGGAACGAGCTGCGGAAAGCAAAGTTCCGTCGCCTCCGAGCACCACGACAAAGTTCAGCGGCCGCGAGGCCATTTCGTCGCGGCTGAGCACCTCGACTCCGGCCGCGTTGGGCGCGGTTTCTGCGTCCACCACTACCTGGTAATGGCGCTGGCGAAACCACTCCAGGAGCTCGGGCACAATGTTGGCCAGTTCCGGCTTCCCCGGCTTGGAGATGATTCCTGCGACTTTGCTTTTCGCGGAGTGGTGCCGTCCAGTTTGCATAGTGAACTTTGAATTGTACAGAAATCGCCAGAAAAGATTTACTCGCGGAGCGCGTGGAGAGGGTTCAGAAAACTGAATACAGCAGAAACTCCCGATTGCCTTCCGCACCCAAGATAGGCGAGTCGATCACATCGGTCAGGACGCAATTCTGTTCCAGGAGCGTGCGACGCACCTTCTCCACAGCACCCATCTGCGCCGCCTGATCACGCACGATCCCGCCCTTCCCCACTTGCTCGCGGCCAACTTCGAATTGCGGCTTGACCAGCACAACCACTTGCCGCCCACGGCGCTCTGTTGGAGAGTCTGGGAATGCCGCTGCGATGACCGCGGGCAGAACCAGGGTTGCGGAAATAAAAGAAACGTCCATCACGATCAGGTCCACGACTTCGCTAACCTGCTCACGGCTCAGGTAGCGCGCGTTGGTCTTCTCCAACAATCGCACTCGGGGATCCTGGCGTAAGCGAAAATCAATCTGGCCGTGTCCGGTGTCGACGGCAATCACCCGTGCTGCGCCCTTTTGCAGTAAACAATCCGTGAAACCGCCCGTGGAAGCACCGACGTCGAGGCAAACTTTACCCGCGACCTCGATGTGCCAATGCTCAAGCGCTTTTTCGAGCTTAACGCCCCCGCGACTGACGTACTTCAGGTCTTCGCCGAGAAGACGAATGTCCGCGTCGGCGTCAACTCCCGCGCCGGCTTTTTCGATTTTTTGTCCGCCGACCAAAACTTTTCCCGCCAGAATCAATGCTTGTGCCCGCTCGCGCGAGCTGGCTACGCCGCGCTCCAACAAAAGTTTGTCGAGTCTGATTTTCAAGAGCATCTCCTCAGACTTCTGCAACTTTCGAGCCTCAACATACACGAAAGTGCCAGCAACCAAGTCAGTGCAAGGTGTAGAACGACCTGTCGCTGAACTACTTACAAAGATACTTCCCGGCTTTTCCACAGTGTTTTCCACCAACGTGTTGAAAAGTGCCGCGGGGCAGGAGAAGGGCTTTCACCACAAAAGACACAAAGATTCACAAAGGAATTCGCGCCTTCCTTCGTGAACCTTCGTGTCGTTTGGTGGTTGAAGATTTGTTTTTGTCGTGCCGCTGAAAAAATCTACCCGGCAACCTCTTCTAGCAATTTCTGATCGATATCGAAATTGGAATGTACGTTCTGTACGTCATCCTGATCTTCCAGCGCTTCCATCAGGCGAATCATGGTGCTGGCAGCGGGCCCTTCCAGCTTGATGTAGTTTTGCGGGATCATGGTCACGCTCGAAGATGTAGGCTGGATGCCAGCCTTCGTCACCGCTTCGAGAACCGCCTCGTAAGCGGAAGGCTCGCACAGGACTTCCCAGTTTTCGCCATCGTCGCGCAAATCCTCAGCCCCGGCATCGAGCACCAGTGCCATCAAGTCGTCTTCTTTGATAGCCGACTTGGGAACGATGATTTCACCCTTCTTGTGGAACATGTAGGAGACCGCGCCCGCGTCCGCCATATTGCCACCGTTCTTGCCAAAACATGGCGGATCTCGCTGACCGTGCGATTGCGGTTGTCGGTATTGATGTCGAGCAGAATCGCGACTCCGCCCGGGCCATAACCTTCCAGCGAAAACTCTTCGTAAGTCGCCCCCGGCAATTCTCCCGTGCCTCGCTGAATCGCTCGCTTGATGTTGTCCTGGGGCATGTTCTCGGACTTAGCGGCCAGGATCGCGCCGCGCAGTCGCGGATTGGTGTCAGGATCTCCGCCGCCATTCTTGGCGGCAATCGAGATTTCCTTGATCAGACGGGTAAAAATCTTTCCGCGCTTGGCGTCGAGCGCGCCCTTCTTGTGCTTGATTGTGGCCCATTTTGAGTGGCCGGACATGGAAATACCTCGTGTTCAATAAACTTGGATTGCGCTGATCGTGATTACGCTGATTCTAACCGCAAAGGGTTCGCCCGTAGAGGAGATCACTGGATTGCCCTCGGGATTGCCTCGAAACGACTGCTGGCGACGGTGAAATTATAGCACGGGCATGCCGGGACAGACCTTTTCCGGGTGAACCAAGGGGATAGATGGTTAATCAACTCTGGTCAAATTTCCGTGGCAGGCGTTCACGCCGTCGCACGCGCACGGCACCTTTAACTTTGTGGACCTTCGTGTCCTTTGTGGTTACTGTCTATAAGCCTTTAACCACAAAGGACACACGAGGCCGCCGAAATCGCTGGTCACTGATTCGTTGGCGCCGGCGCGGGCGCCGGCTTCTGCGGAGCAGCCGTCACCACAGTTTTCTTGGAAGCATTGACAATCGGTGCGGGTGCTTTGGCTACGGCGGGCGAAGGCTTGGCGGGTGTGGTCGCAGCGGTTTTCGTTGCAGCCACAGGCGCCGGTGTCGCCGCATTGGTGCGCGCGGCAACGCTTGTGCCTCGCGTCCCGGTGGCGTTTACCGGGGAGCCGAATGCGGCCGGCGAGGTCCCTGTCGAAGTGCCCGTGCTCGTTTGGTTTCCGGTAGCCGTTGACGTTCCAGCAACCCCCGAGGCAGGCGCGCAGGGAGCCGTGCTGGCAGTGCTTGGGGCAGCACCGGTCGGTGCCGCAGGCGTCGCAGTTTTCTTCTTTCCGAAGAGCGCACCGAGGCTGGAGATGGCCGCTTGGGCGTTTGATACCGCGCCATTGGCACTCGCGGGGACTTGGCCGTTCGCGGAATTCGCAACTCCCGCCAGAGTAGTGCCGGCCGGGCCGCAAGGCGGCAAGCCCTGGGAGGCACCTCCCTGCCCTTGGGGCAAGAAGGCAGTTGCCTGGCCAGGTGCAGCCGAGGAGACGCCATTGGTCAGTCCTCTGTAGTGCAGCGGGAATTCTCCGCCCAGAGTGTGTTGGCCGGCTTCGATCGTATTGATTTCGTCCACCGACAGATTGAGCTCAAAGGTCAGGCCATAAGCCGTCTGACCCGGGGCCCACATCAACTCGAACTGGGCGTCGCCGAACCCTCCCGCCCGGATGCTGAACTTGGGATCAAAGTTGTTGCCACCGTACACTTGTCCGATTCCGCGGAAACCATTGCCGCCATAGACTATATAGCGGTTTCCCCGGTCGTCCAAAGCGGTTCCGGAGCCCGCGAGGTAACCGAGAATTAGCGGCTGGTTGGTCTTGTTCTGGAAGCGAATGATCACATCGATGATTTTGTAACCGCCCTGAGTACTGGTGCGAAAATCAGTAATGGTCGCGGCAAAGTCGTTGGCTTCATAGCAGAGGGGCTGGCTGCCGCAGAATGTGCTCGGAGCTGCAACCGGCGCTGCAGTTTGAGCCTGGGAAGGAATTGCAACCGGAAACTCACCGAGCGCCCACAGCATTGTTACCACACCAAGAATCCGAAAGCCCAACCGAATGGAACTCATGTCATATTCTCCTTTTCGTTGAGAGTGGCGGCATCGTGCGAGACTGGGCACCCTTGCCGGCGATTCTTTCCACGGCTACTCCCACTTCGCATTGCGCAAATCAGGGAGAAAAACCGTCATTGCGCTTTGCCAATCCACTGGGGGCCTCGCTGGCGTTGGTGGACACTGAGCTACCCGATGGTAGGGATGACTTTCAGCCGGAATATAAAGGATTTCAACTTAAGCTGTTTGAAGCAGGAAGCTTCTGCCCCTCGTGCCACGCTTTGTAGGCATACACAACCGCCAACAGCGGAGGCGCCAGCAGCACACCCCAGAACGGAATCAGAATGCCCAGCACAATCGGAGTCAGCAGTGAAGCCCAGATCGGCACCTTGGCGGTGCGCTTCATGAGATAGGGCTGCAACACAAAACCATCGACCACCGCGATTCCTGCGTACAGCATCAAAACGTAGAGCGGATGCTCCCAATCTCCCCAGCGCAAAGTCGCGGCCAGAGCAGGGCCAATCAGTCCGAGCACCGGGCCCAGGTGAGGGATAACTTGCAAGCACGCCGCCAGCACCGCCCACAACGGAGCCCAGGGCACCTTGAGCGCGTAGAGGCCGATCAGCCACAGAACTCCCACCGCCGCCGAATCCTGCATCTGCGCGATCAGCCAATTCCGCAGCGCGCCACCGGTCACGCGAACGTGGTCGTCGAGATTCACCGTTTATCCCTGCCGACAATAATCTCCGCGACGATCTGCGGGACGCTCCGTGATCAACCCGATTCCCACGCAGCCAGCCTCGAAGCCCCCGCTTTCCCTATGTTAGACTCAAATTTTCAACGAGGAAACCGGATGAAATTCGGCGTCATCATTTTCCCGGGATCGAATTGCGATCACGATGCGTATTGGACCATCCAGCAGGTGGCGAAGCAGCCAGTTACTTTCTTATGGCACGACTCGCATGACCTCGAAAACTGTGATGCCATCATTGTTCCCGGAGGGTTTGCTTTTGGCGATTACTTGCGCACCGGCGCCATTGCCAAATTTTCGCCGGCGATGGAGTCAGTACGGAAGTTTGCCGCTGGTGGCGGCCTAGTGCTGGGCATCTGCAACGGCTTTCAGATCCTGTGCGAGTCCGGACTCCTGCCCGGGGCTCTGATGCGCAATGTCGGCCTGAAATACATTTGCAAGCCAGTTCAGGTAAGAGTGGAGAGCGCCGATACTCCGTTCACCCACGCCTGCCGCAGGGGCGAAGTGCTTACCATACCCATCGGTCACATGGAGGGAAACTATTTCTGCGATCAGGCCACTCTGGCCGAGTTGCAGCGGGACCAGCGAATAGTATTTCGCTATTCCAACTCCGCCGGGGAGGTAACCGCGGATACCAATCCCAACGGCTCGCTCGAAAATATCGCAGGCATCTGCAATCCGGGCCGGAACGTGCTTGGTATGATGCCGCATCCTGAGCGGTCGAGCGAAGCCGAACTCGGCGGCACCGATGGCTTCAAGATTTTCGAGTCTCTGGTAGGAGCGATGGCGGAAAAATAGTCCGCCGGGGGCAAATCAACCGAGTTTTCCTCAGAATTCGATTCTGAACCTTCAACTATCCTCTTCCCTTTCCTTTTCCCTCCTGCTACATTACACTCCCCCTTCGCTTTCCGGACTGCCCGGCTAAGAATAAGTGTCTATTCTCCGGGAGGGTCCAATGACAGCACGAGAGATGATTGACAGTCTCTCCGGCACTTTGTTGTGCGACGAGCGCATTCTGAGCGTGCCCGAGAGAGAGCTGCTTGCAAATTTGCTGCAGCGTACAAGAAACCAGGCGAGTGTTTCCCAAAATGCGGTGGGCGAAACCATCTCCCGCACCGTTGGAGAAATCATCGCCGAACGAGCCCTCGGAGTTCTGGGGGAGAGCTTTACCCAACAGCTACTCCAGCAGCAGTTAAGGACGTGCTCGAGTCTTACAAACCGAAGCCTGCCGGAGACTCGCTCTTGGTCTCCAACGCCTCCACCGAGCCCTTCGCCAGGACAGAACCAACCCCGCCCACCCGGCACCACTCCCCCGCCCATCAGCGCTGGATCACCGCCCACAATACCGCCCAGCCCATCGCCAGGACAGAACCAACCCCGCCCGCCCGGCACCACTCCGCCGCCCATCTCACGCGGGATCACAACCTCGCAACCGAAGACGGGAGGTGTCGCCGTCCTGGAGGTCGAGGATTACGTGTCAGCCCAATGTGTGGTTCTGGACGAGTTCCTGACCTTGCCTGAGTTGAACGCGCTGAGACAATACGTTCTCGAACAGGAACTGCGGTTTGAAATCAGCGAGGTGCTTTCGCCGGGCGTCACCGGCGGAGCCGTGGACTACGAACACCGCCGCTCGCGTGTACTGATGGATATGGGTGAGCATGAAAAGGTGATGGTGGATCGGGTTCTCGCCTGCTTGCCCCGCGTGCTCGAAAAATGGGGGCGGGCGCCGTTTCCGATTTCCCGCGTCGAGACCCAAACTACCGCCAGCAGTCACGGCGACTTTTTCCACTGCCACAACGACAACGGGGCGGAGGCGGTCGCAGCTCGAGAAATTACCTTTGTCTATTTCTTCCATCGGGAACCGAAACAGTTCAGCGGCGGTGAACTGCGCATTTACGACTCGCGACGGGAAAACGATAACTACGTCCCCACCGCAAACTATCGCACCATTGTCCCCGAGCAGAACCAACTGATCCTGTTCGCCAGTGGACTCTCACACGAAATCACTCCGGTCGAATGTCCCTCCGGACAGTTCGGCGACAGCCGTTTCACGGTCAACGGATGGGTTCACAAATGACAGACACGGCATGGCTGGCATGGATTGAGCAGCTCGCAGTAGCTCCCCTAGGGCATGATCGGGCAAGCGTGCTTCCCCGATCGCTCTTCCACTGCCACCTGGACGATCAGCCGGACCACCTGGTCCCAGCCCGTCTCCTCCGGCCAGGACATTGGGAGGATCCGTCTGATCGTCCGCTTTTCTTGAACCCCCATTGCTTCTTTACCTCAGCGGCAGAAGCGCTGCCCCCCGGTTTCGCCCAGCAGGACTCGATGGCTTGGATTAAAGATCCGGCAACCAACTCTCTCCAACCCTTCTGGATGGGTTCCGGACTCAAGACCATACTCTCCGGCGCGCAGCCGGGGGATCCCGCTCCGTCCATGCGTTCGCAGCAGGCACGCCGCAGCCTGATCATGGCAAACCTGCTCGTTCCCAAAGACTACCCTTCCCATCGCCGCCAGCAATGGGCTGAAATCGTTTCCGCCGCGTGCCCTCAGTTCCAGCACAATGGCTACGCTCCGGTCGGACAGCTCATTCATCCTTTTCACATCGCCGCCCTCCGCCGCTATTACCGCCACCAACTCCGGACTGGAAAACTTCATCTCGGAGATGGCCAAAGTCCGCTTCGCTACATCGCCTACAACGATCCGGTAGCCCGCTTCTTTCATCAACAGTTGGCGCCCGCTGTAACCGCATTTGCTGGCGAGCCGGTGAAACCATCCTATGTTTATTTGGCCGCCTACCAGCCCGGCGCCGTGCTGGAGAAACATACCGACCGCGAGCAGTGCGAATTCAGTGTGACCCTGTGCCTCGACTACGCGCCGGAGCCGCACATCGCAACCCCGTGGCCGCTCCATCTTCATAAGAAGTCAGGTAGGGTAACGGTCTTCCAGGCCGTCGGGGATGCCCTGCTCTACCGCGGCTGCCAAGTACCGCACTCCCGTGACGCCCTCCCCGAGGGACACAGTTCGACCTCGATCTTTTTCCACTACGTCCGAGGAGATTTCACAGGCAGCCTGGATTAGTCCGAGGTAACAAACGTGTAGGAGGGGATGCCTCGTCCGCCCGCCAGGAGCTTGCGGACGATGCCGAGCAAGCTGCGCTCGCCGCCCGGAAGGGCTTCCGGGGCTACGTGTGGGCGTGGAATGACCCCTGATTTCCCCCGCTGCCTTGTTCACTTCCGGACAGCAACGTCCGGGAGTGGACACAGCGCTGCCACATGCCTCCGTCCAAAGAACCGTTTCTCCGTTAGAAACCTTAGACTTATCCCGCGCCGACCAGTTGGCCGACAGTTTGCACTCTATTCCGTGAACCTGTAACTCATGTCAGGCGATTCGCCAGAGGAAATGAGCCATGAACAGCCTGCTGCAGGATCTGGGATACGCTCTTCGCCAATTGCGAAAGAACCTAGGCTTCGCCTGCACGGCGATTGTGATCCTAGGTCTCGGAATTGGCGCGAGCACAGCAATCTTCAGCGCGGTGAATCCGATTCTCTTCGAGCCTCTGCCCTATCCGCACGCCAGCCGCATCCTGATGATCTCGTACATCGGCGAGGACGGCTCCCGTATTCCCCAAACCTTCCACACCTACCGCGAACTGGCGGAGAGGAATCGTTCTTTTGATTCCGTTGCCGTGGTGAGACCCTGGCAACCGACCCTCACTGGCGCGGATCAGCCGGAACGCTTCGATGGTCAGCGCGTAAGCGCCAGCTACTTCCGCACTCTCGCTGTCTCACCCATGCTGGGACGAGACTTCCAGACTTCAGATGACGTGCTCAACGGACCAAAAGTCGTGATCCTCAGCAACGGCTTCTGGCGGCGACACTTCGGCGGCGACACTACCATCGTCGGACGCCAGGTGAAACTCGACGACGATAGCTACACCGTGATCGGCGTCATGCCTCTCGGGTTCGATAATGTTTTGGCTCCCTCCGCGCAAGTCTGGTCCCCCTTGCAGTATGACTCGGGAAATATCACGTCCCTCCAGACCAGGGAGTGGGGACATCACCTGCGAATGGTGGCGCGGTTGCGATCGGGGGTCAGCATCGAGCAAGCCAGGAGTGATCTGGCTTGGATGGCGCGCACGCCGGTGCCTGAGTTTCTCCGGCCCCCGTGGGCAGCGCTGAACCACGGGCTGGCGGCAAACTCGCTGCAAGATGAAGTCGCCAGCGGCGTGAAGCCGGCGCTGCTCGCTGTCCTTGGGGCAGTGATCCTGGTGCTCCTGATCGCATGTGTGAACGTGACCAATCTGTTGCTCGCCCGCGGCGCGCAACGCCGTGGCGAGTTCGCTATGCGGGCCGCGCTCGGCGCTGCCCGGCCGCGCCTCATCCGGCAACTGCTCACCGAGAGTTTGCTGCTCG
>Ga0210410_10000864_pt1 | contig 30030 bp, 20 predicted proteins | sample IncBWC4MmetaG_FD_161058 | JGI IMG/M metagenome (GOLD analysis project Ga0210410, IMG submission 161058) | Forest soil microbial communities from Barre Woods Harvard Forest LTER site, Petersham, Massachusetts, United States - Inc-BW-C-4-M | ecosystem: Environmental > Terrestrial > Soil >...
GAACTCGACCTCTCCAGCCAGCGTTCGACCGCGGTCGAACGCTGGCTGGAGTCCCCCGATTCCTAAAACAAACCTGTAAAGGATGTCCCGGGACAACTTGTAAAGCATGTGCTGGGACTTGACACAACAAAACACGCAAGGACGGGGCACCCTCTGTGTGAGTGTTTACGGGTTCGAAAGCCCGGGCCACCCACCAACCCCTACCGGCCCAGACCCAGACTAGCCGGGCGGTCTGACAACACTATCAAAGCTGGGTCGCACAGCAGCCCGGCTTGAGCGCAGAAACTCAAGAGGTGGTATTTATGAGATGGATCACTGCCGGGATTGTTGTAGTTTTGGTATTCACGACGCTGTCACGTGCGCAAGGTGCCAAGGTCAAGGTGTTGCACAGTTTCGGATCCACTGGCGACGGCTCTATCCCCTATGGCCCGCCGCTTCTTGGTTCGAATGGTAACCTGTATGGCGTGACCGGGGGTGGGCCCGGCCCGTCCGGCAATGGGGCGGTATTCCAGTTATCGCCCGATGCCAACGGGGTCTGGAATGAGAGTATTCTGCACGCTTTCGCGGCTGGCAGCGACGGCGCCTATCCTTGGGGAGGGCTCCTTCTCGACAATTCCGGAAACATCTACGGCACGATTCACGGCTACCTAAGCTACGCAATCAGTGGCATATTCGAGCTCAGCCTTGGTTCTAGCGGATGGACCAATACGGTTCTGTACAACGTCTACTCCGGACCGGGCTTGGTATTTGACAAGACCGGAAATCTCTATGGAAGTATGGGAGGAGGAAGCGCCAGCCTTGGCGCACTCGGCGAGCTTTCACCTGGTTCGGGCGGGTGGATCTATTCCGAGCTTTACAGTTTTTGCCCCCAGTATGGTTGTCCCGATGGCTGGAGCGAGCCCGCTCCGCCGATCTTCGATCGTCAGGGCAACCTGTGGGGTGTCGCAACTTATGGCGGCATCAGCGTGCCACCGTGCGCCAACAATGGCGGTTGCGGTGTCGTTTTTGAAATGACGCCCAACGGCGACGGCACATGGACCTACAACGTGATCCACTTCTTCGCGTCCTCCTCCACCGATGGCCAGTTCCCCCAGGGCGGCCTGGCTGTGGACGCAGCAGGCAACTTCTACGGGACCACGGAGGATGGCGGAGCTCACAATCACGGCACAATCTTCAAGCTTGCCTTCGACTCCACGCTCAGCCAGTGGGTGGAAACCATTCTGTTCGACTTTCCGAACTGCGTGCAGGCTTGCTTCCCCGTCGGCACACTTGCCATCGACAAGGCGGGGACTCTTTACGGTACAACTCTTGGCGGCGTCTTCAACCAGACTTGCGGCGGCTTTACTTGCGGAGAAGTCTTCGAGATGTCGCCGCAGGGCAACGGCACGCGAAAGTTCAAGGTGCTGCACAAGTTCGTCGGCACTGACGGTAATAGACCGCTGGGCGTGATCCACGATGGCAAGGGCAACCTCTTCGGCACCACCATGAGTGGCGGCAAATACAACGCCGGCACTGCGGTCGAAATCACGCCGTAGTCAACACTCAAGCTGCCGCACAATTTGACCGCCTCCCGCCGCGCGCACTAAGATTCCTCTCGCCTTCTCAGGAGCCTAAATGCGCAAATTGCCGCTTCTCATTTTCAATTCGTCTTTCGCGCTGTTCGCATTTGTCAGTCTGGCCGCCGCCGCACCATCCGATCCACCGCTTCTGCTTCGCTTCCCCTCGGTCAGCAAGACGCAAATCGTATTCAACTACGCCGGGGACCTATGGACCGTCAGCCGCGACGGCGGCGAAGCTCATCACCTGACTTCGGGTGTGGGCGAGGAAGTGCTGCCGTACTTCTCCCCCGATGGCTCCCAGATCGCCTTCACCGGCGAATACGACGGCAGTCGCGACGTTTACGTCGTCCCCGCCACCGGCGGAGTTCCCCGCCGCCTCACCTTCAATCCCGCCGACGAATATGTCGCGGGATGGTCTCCCGACGGCAAGCGGATTCTTTTCAATTCCTGGGCCAACAGCTTCATGCACTTCGAGGATCAGCTTTATTCCGTTCCCGTCGAAGGCGGCTTTCCCACGAAACTGCCGATCCCCATCGCCGAAAACGCCAGCTTCTCGCCCGATTCCACGCACCTCGCCTACGTTCCGCATCCGAAATGGCAGCAGGCATGGAAGCGCTACCATGGCGGCCAAACCACGCCAATCTGGATTCTCGATCTCAAAGATTCCAGCGTCGTAAAGATTCCTCGCGAGAACTCCAACGACGACTTTCCCATGTGGGTGGGAAACACCATCTACTTCCTCTCCGATCGCAATGGTCCCGTGAGTCTTTTCGCCTACGACACTGGAACTAAACAAGTCACCGAGGCCTTGCACAGCGACGGTATGGATTTCAAAAGCGCATCCGCCGGTCCCGATGCCGTTGTCATCGAGCAATTCGGAGCGATCAAACTCTTCGATCTCAAGTCTCGTCAGGCGAAGACGATTCCCATCCAGATCTCCGGCGACCTGGAAGCGGTCCGTCCGCATTTCGCCAAGGTCGATCCCAAGCGCGTTCAGAATTTCGGAATCTCGCCCACCGGAGCCCGCGCCGTCTTTGAAGCCTGGGGAGAAATTTTCACCGTCCCTACCGACAAGGGAGACATTCGCAACCTCACCCACAGTCCCGCCATCGCCGACCGCGATCCGGCATGGTCTCCCGACGGAAAATCCATTGCGTATTTTTCCGATGAGTCGGGCGAATACGACCTCGCGATCCGCGATCAGAACGGCCTGGGTATGGTGCGCCATTTGAACCTGGGAAATCCGCCGTCGTTTTTCTACACGCCGACCTGGTCGCCCGACAGCAAGAAAATCGCGTACACCGACAAGCGTTTGCAGTTGTGGTACATCGATCTCGACAACCCCGCGCCAAAACTGGTGGACACCGACTACTTCGGAGGCTTCGGTCCCACGCAGCTGAGCCAGACCTGGGCCCCTGACAGCAAGTGGATCGCCTATACCAGGTCACTGCCCAGCGGCCAGCACGCGGTTTTCGTTTACTCGATTGAGCAGGGCAAGGCGTTTCAAGTCACCGATGGAATGAGCGACGCACTTTATCCTGCCTTCGATAAAAATGGAAAATATCTCTACTTCACGGCCTCGACCGATGTTGGCCTGACCGCCGCCGGGCTGGACATGTCGAGCGATGAGCATCGCATCTCGCGCAGCGTTTACCTCGCCGTCCTTAGTAAAGACGAGAAGTCGCCGCTGGCTCCTGAGAGTGACGAGGAAAAGGCGAAAGACGAAAAGAAAGCCGACGCCGACAAAGACAAAGATAAAGATAAAGATAAAGACAAAGAACCACCAAAAGACAAAGAGAAAGAAAAAGATAAGAGCAAGAACCACGATAAGGCTGACAAGAGTAAAGTCGCCGACAAGTCCGCGGGGAACAAGAGCGACGGTAAGGACAAGAAAGAAAAAGAAGACGACAAAGATAAAGATAAAGATAAAGAGAAAGACAAGAAGGACGAACCAGTCGTCGTAAAGATCGACATCGAAGGCATCGGCCAGCGCATTCTGTCGCTTCCGATCCCGGGCAAGAACTACACCAATCTCCTGGTCGGAAAAACCGGCATCGTATTCTTACTGGAAGCGCCGCAGGTGATCACCGAAGACGACCAGCCCAACCTGAACCAGACCATCCAGAAGTTCGACCTTAGCAAGCGCAAAGTCGACAAGGTCATGGACGAAGTCAACGATCTGGCGATTTCTTTCGACGGAGAGAAGCTTCTGTATCGCAAGGGCGATTCCTGGGCGACCGCTTCGCCCGACGATGCGCCCGGCGGCGGCGGACCTCCGAAGCCCGGACTCGGGCCGCTCAAACTCGACGGCTGGGAGGTATATGTCGAACCCCGCGCGATGTGGAAGCAGATCTACAACGAGACTTGGCGGATCGAACGCGACTTCTTTTACGATCCCCACTATCACGGTCTTGATCTCGATAAGGCGAAGAAGAAATACGCGCCTTATCTCGAGGGCATCGCGTCACGCGCCGAACTCACCTATCTCTTTGAAGAATGTCTCGGAGAGCTCACCGTCGGCCACATGTTCGTCGGCGGAGGCGAGCAGCCCGAAACGAAAAAAGTGAAAGGCGGTCTGTTAGGCGCCGACTACTCGCTGGAAAATGGCCGCTATCGCATCGCCAAAGTGTACAACGGCGAAAACTGGAATCCGGGCATGCAAGCGCCGCTGACTCAGCCCGGCGTTAAAGTCAAAACCGAAGATTATGTCCTCGCGGTCAACGGGCGCGACCTGCACGCCTCCGACAACATTTATGCCTTCTTCGAAGAAACCGCCGGCAAGCAAGTCGTTCTCAAAGTCGGCGCGAACCCAGACGGCAAAGACTCTCGCGAAGTCATTGTCGTCCCCGTCGACAGCGAAGAAGGACTTCGCCATCTCGACTGGATCGAGAGCAATCGCCGTCACGTCGATGAAGTCACCGGGGGCCGCGTTGCCTACGTTCACGTTCCCAACACCGGCGGTGGCGGATACACCAGCTTCAATCGCTATTTCTTTTCGCAGGTCGGCAAAGACGCCGCCATCATCGACGAACGCTTCAATGAAGGCGGACAACTCGCGGACTACATCATCGATTACTTGCGCCGCCCCCTGCTGAGCAAGGTGGTTACCCGCGAAGGCCACGACTGGTCGAGCCCATCGGAGGCGATCTACGGGCCCAAGGTGATGCTCATCAACGAAATGTCCGGCTCCGGCGGCGATGCGCTCCCGTGGTATTTCCGCAAGGCAGCCGTCGGCCAATTGATCGGCAAGAGAACATGGGGCGGTCTGGTCGGCATTGGCGGCTATCCTGAACTGATCGACGGCGGACGCGTAACCGCGCCGCGCGCCGCCATCTACGGCCTGAACGGCGACTGGGAGGTCGAGAACCATGGCATTCCTCCCGACATCGAAGTGGATCTCGATCCCGCCGCGTTTCGCCAGGGGCACGACGCGCAGCTCGACAAAGCGATTGAAGTGGTGATGCAGCAACTAAAAGATCATCCGCAGCCGCAGCATCCGCGCCCGGCTTACCCGAACTATCACGAACACGACGATCTGGGAGCAAAGTGAGGTTTCTGTGTCCTCTGTGTTTAGTTCTTAGATTTTGGTTCTTGCGAGCGCTAGCGGCCAGTCGAAGCCAGGAGTGATCCAACTCCTGGCCGGTAGCCGTAGTAATCGCCAATCGCGTGGAGATGGGCGATGATTTCCTCGTCGTAACGCTGTTTCGCCGCGGGCGTCAGAATATCGTGCTGCGCATGGGGATCGTTGAGCAGGTCGAAGAGATAGCTCTGCGCCGGAGAATCATAGGTCGTATACAGATACCGCCCATCGCCGGAGAGAATTCCATACACCGCGCGCACGTCCGACGCCAGGAAAATATCGCCGCGTGGATGGCTGGCCAATTCCTGCTGCGATTCCGCAAACAGCGGTCGCCCATAGAGCGGATTCCTGGCGATTGGTTTGTGCCCCAGCAGATAGAACAGCGAAGGCATAATGTCGGTGAGCGTCGAAAGCCGTTCGGTCTCGTAGACTGCGCGTTCGCGCATCGGAGGCGGCAAGTGAACAATCAGCGGCACGCGCATAATTTCAGGCCATATCGATGTCGAATGACTGATCCGCCCAAACTCCCCGGTAGCGTCTCCATGATCGCTGGTCACGATAATGATGCTGTTGTCGTACATTCCCTTGTGCTTGAGGTACGAGAAGAACCTGCCGAGGCAGGAATCGACCCAGTGGATTTCGTATGTGATTCTCGAGTTCATTCCCGCACGCGCGGGCCAATGCTGCGAAGTTGGTGACGGCACATCGTTGCGCGCAAACTGATGCACGTTTTTCGGTTGCGTATAGAGCAGGATCGGGCCGCCAGTGTGGCCATCGAGATACCGCTCACTCTGTTCAATCGTCGAGCAGATTTCCAGTTGGTTCCACAGTTTCTTGTCTTGATCCAGCAGAGTCACATTGTCAGCCGGAGTCAGAACCTGACTCAACATTTCGTCCTCGCTGGCGACGACTCGATAACGGTCGGCGCGCGCCAGAGCCAGCAGGCTGTCAACCTTTTCAAACGGCTCGGGGAAATGCGTGTGCAGAAGTTCGGCGCCCGCCCAGATTGCAGGCTCTGAGAGCGAAGTTCCGGCGTACTGCGTATATACATTCGTAAAAACAGCGCTGTCGCGCGCGAATTCGTCCAGGTTGGGCGTGTAATCCACGCGCTGGTTATACGCTCCGAGATAGTCGGGGCGCATGGAGTCGATCACGAAGATGAATATGTTCGGACGCTCGCCATTGCCTGCAACGAGCTTGTCGACCAACTGAACTCCGTTACTGACATGCGTGTCGCGAATGTTCGTATATTCGCGCATAATGCGGCAGAGATCGCCGCAGGCTTCGCTGCGGCCATTGCCCAGGGCGTGGTGGGCTAATTGGAACGAAGCGTCGTGCCCGGCATAGTCTTCGAGTTTGATGGCGATTTCGTCATCCGTCGAACCCAGTGCCTTGCCCCAGAATATCTCGGTCGCTTGCAGCGTCTTGTAGACGCCCGCGGTCGCAAACAACATCGTCAACAAAATTGCAGTTGAGTAGCTGGTTCGGGATGGCCGCAATCGATAGAGACCGAAGCTGAGTCCGGCCCACAGGATCAGGGCCATTGTGCCTTCCACGAAACCGTTCCAGTCTTCGCCGCCGATCAACCTTCGCGCCGTGAGGGCGAACGCGACCAGCGCCGCGACGACCACGCACATGGCGACGGTTTGCGGAAGGGAACGGCTCGCGCTCTTTACCGAGTGTGTATCGACCAGCGAAAATCCCCAGAGAGTTAACGCCGTCGCGAACGCTCCGGCATAGACTTGAGCGGGCCATCCGCCGAAGCTCAAGGCGTTGTTCAAGAAACGCGCGAGCACGGTCCAGAGCGCGGACGCTATCAGCACGCCAATTAACATTCGCCGCGCCGCTTGCGGCTTCGGCAGTTTCGCCGCTAATACATAAATCAGATTTACTGCCGACAAAACTAATAGCCCGACCGCCGCGTGAGTGATCGCGCTCCACGCTACGATCAGAACATCCGCGCCGCGAAAATTAAAAGATCCGCTCTCGCTTCGAATTTGTAATTTCGCGCCCACAAAATAAATAACGCTGATAGCCAGCGCAGTCAGGGCGCCAGTGGAGTAGGCGAAGAGCTGTGGCTCAGGCACATGCGTCGGCGAAGCGATGCTTGGCAACGCGACTGACTCCTGCGGGCCAGCCTCCCGCTCGCGCCATAAGAAAACCGCAGCCAGCGGTATGAGCGAGATCAAGCTCAACCCATACGCAACCTGGTTGTCCTGCAACCCCGGCAAGAATGGCCGGAACATTAAGTAAAATCCTGCCGCCGCTCCGATTGCCAACCCTGCCAGCAGCCATTTGTTTCTGCTCGACCACGAGCCTCGCCTCCAGTTCGCAGCCGTCACCGCCGCGAAGGCGATCCAGAATGTCAGAGGCTGATGTCCGGCAAACCACGGCATCCACGCGTAAGGCGGTGTTTTGATGAATCCGCAATAGGTATAGGGCAGGAATGCGAGCAGGCAATACACCGACGTGAGCGCGAAATATCCGCCCGCCGCCAGCCTCAGCAGAAAATTGAACCAGCATCTCAGAAAGCTTCCCTCACTGCACACGCACAGATTTCGATAGTCCGATTCTCAACGAACGCTGTGCCGAGCCGCAAGTTACCGAGAGCAGCGGCGGTCTTCCAGCGCGATCCGGTTTACCCTGTGCTCCTTAGAGGGCACAACGGAACACAGACGAGGAACACGATGCGCGCGAAAAAACGAAGGCCGGGTATCCCGGAAGGAGTTCCGGATCCCGGCCTGCGTCTTGGTTCAACTTGAGTAAGGTTCAGCTTGAGTGACAGCGCGGTCTTAGTTGCTCGATCCTGCGCCTGTATTTGCCGCCGCCGTCGTCGGAGCGGCAGCCGGAGCGGGTACGCCTGCACCGAATCTGGCTAGCCGCGGATAAAACGGCGTGACTTCAAACGGCATTTTGTCGCGGGCTGACGTGATGGCCACCGGAGCGGTCTTCACCATTTCCGCCTTGTCGTCCCACGGATTGATCTTCACGCGTCCACCTAAGGGCAGGGCAGCGATCTGATCGAGCTTGTTCAAGTCCAGCGCCGGACCTTGGCTCGCCAGAGCCGTGAGCCGATTGACCGTCCCGCCTTCCGCCAGAGCGTTGCCCAGGTGCGTGGTCAGCAGCGCGCTCAGTTGCGGAGCCTTGGTCTGCAAAGCCTTCAGGAACAGGCCGACATTGTCGAGCTTTTGAGCGTAAGGCGAGTTCTTGAGCAGATCGATCGCCTTCTTGTCGGCGGCCGTTTCTTCTTCCGGAATGTGGCGGAAGCCCATGTTTTCGTAAGTCGAGTCGTCGGAGAACAGCATGCGATCGTTGAAGGCGTACTTGCTGCCCAGGTTGTGGCCCAGAACGATGTGTGCCAGTTCGTGCGAGAGCACAGCCGCGAGGCTGGCTTCGTCGGGCAGCACGTCAATCAATCCCCGGCTGATGATGATGGTGTTGCCGACGCTGAAAGTTTCCAGCGGAGCCGTGAGCAGCACGCGCGTGCGCACCGGACGCGGCAGGTCGATGTTGTTCGTGACTTCAAGATTGTTGACGACAGTCTGCAGAATGTGGTCGACGTCCCCTTCGGGCGCCAGCAATCCCGCGCTGGTCAAGCGCTCAATAACGTTGTCTTCCGCCTGCTGCTGCCACACGCGCTCCGCTTGCAGCGGAGAAGCGTCCTGCGCGGCGGTGCTGCTGTCTTGCACCGAGTCGACGCGGATATTAGTCAGCTCGTCGTCCTTGCCGCCTTTTTTCAGGTCATAGCCCCAGATGCGAGTCTGCGCTTTGAATGCCGTCTTATTCTTCACCCCAGCGCTGAAGTCGCCTTCTTCGCTGTAAATGAACGAGGGTACCCAGTAGCCGGGAATGAGATTCAAACGCCATGCGTCCATGTGAAAGAAGTAAGAGTTGCGCGGCGCGGGAGCGTACGTGCCGTTCAGGCGAACGATGTTGTAGTCCTGATCTTCCACCCATATGCGACCGAGGAAGCGGCCGCGGCCGGATTTCGGCTTGGGCTTTACATCGAACACCAGGCAGCGAACGTCGCCCAGAAATTCGCGGCGGATGTAGCTGAAGTCATAATGCTCGCGGTCGAAGTCGGTGCGGTCGGCATAGACCATCCAGGAAAATCCGGTGGGCTGGTACTGGATCTTATAGAGCTTCTGAAAGCCGCCGAGCAGGCGCGTCTGCATGCCCTTTTCTTCTTCCTTCAGATAGTCCTTGCGGTCGACGGTCTCTCCCATGTCGAGACGTCCAAGGAAATAGTGGTCTTCGCTGGGAATCGGCCCCAGTTGCGGATCGGCCGCCAGATTCTGCAAATAAGTTTCGACCACCGGAGTGCGGTTGGAGAGGACCTTGATCAAGCCATGCTCACGCTCGATGAACAGCGACACCACCTGATCCATCGTGGTGGGAGCGGGCAACACCGCGGGCGGCGCAATCGGAGCCGGCTGCGAACTCTTGACGTCGGCCACCGATGAGTTGGCGGCGGCGCCGGTGGTGGCGACGGCTTGCCCGGACGGTTGCGACTCCGGTGCTTGAGTTACCGGAGCTTGAGCCGCCGGAGCTTGAGTTGCCTGAGCTTGAGAATCGGCCGGTTGCTGCGCGGCTGCGCTGATTGCTGCCAGCAGACCCGCGGTGAACATCCATTTCCAGGTACGCATAAATCTTTTCTCCAAGGTTCGGTGACCTTTATGTTTGCCTAAGACCTTAACTGCCTTCGCCAGACTCGATTCGCCAATCTAAATTCGCCAATCCCAAATTGTTAGTACGCCATTTGAAAAGTTACGTGCACAACTGCGGTGGAATCCACGGGCTGCCCGCCGCGCGTCGCAGGTTTGAATCTCATCTTGTTCGCGGCGGCGATGGCGGCTTCGTCCAGGCCATGTCCCAGGCCGCGTACCACGCGATTCACGTGCAAAGTTCCGTTGGCCGCAAAGCTCACTTCCAGCAGCACTTCGCCTTCGAGCTTGAGTTGCCGCGCTTCGTCGGTATAAACCGGATTCGGTTTGAACGTCACTTCGACGGGATTGGTTTGTCCACCCGCGTCCGCCTGAGCAATCTTCGGTCCGCCATGCACGACTTGTTCCGCTCCGAATCCTCCGGTGGAAACGCCGGCGCCGTTGCTGCGTCCGTCACCTTTGCCGCCAGTGGCTACGCCGTTGCCGAAGTCTGCGCTGGCGACCGTACCTTTGATCCCTTTTGCGCCGCCTGATCCGTTGCCTTGTCCGGGACCGACGGGCATGTCAAATCCACCGGCTGCGGCTGCATATAACTTCGCGCCTTGCTTGCCCGTTCCGGTTAATCCGTTCGGATCGCCAAAGCCTCCGGTCTGAACTTTCTGCACCGCGGCATTCACGGTGGGCGTTTGCGAACTGCCTCCGAAGTCACCGGTGTGCACAAGCTGCGGACGGGCTCCGCCCGAAACTAATTTCAACTGCGGCGCGGCAAACTGATTCACCACAACCTTCGGCGCTTCCACCGGCTCCGGCGCAGCCCGATGAACCGCCGGCGGTACCACCAGCTTCGGCTGCTCAAAAACCGGCAACTTCACCGGCGGCAGCAACTTGGCTTTGATCTCCGGCTTGGGTTTGATCGGCGCAGGCTCGGGGCGTAGCGCCGGAGTCGGGATCAATTCCGTGATGCGGTAGCGTCCCAGCGGCAGCGTTTCCGGCAAAAGAAATTGCACGCTCACCACAATCAACAGCAGGAGCGTAATCAGGCAATAGGCCATCACCAGCGCACGCTTGTTGATCTTGCGTTCGGGCAGCAGTCCGAGTTGAGGGCCTTGGTAGGTCGTCGCCATGCAATCTTGCTCCATTGGGGTCTGGCCGGGGAGTAGGCCAGGACTGGAGGTTTAAAAATACGGGAGAGCGGACGGGGGGTAAACGTGTCCACGGCTCTTGACCTTAGGTAATCAGAAAAGTTCCACTTTGAAAATGGCCCAAAAGGGTAGGAACAACGGTTCTACAGGGATGAGACAGGGGATTCACCGATGAAACAGGGTCAAAACGCGAAAGAACTTTGATGCTTAAGCTGCTTTCAGATCAAAAATATTTTCTTAGCGTACTTAAGCTTTCCTTAGCGAACTTAGCGTTGAATGCGTTTGGTGGAAAACCTGCACAATCGCTCAGCTCTTTGCGACCGGTACACAATTCTTGGGCACTGCTTAGAAAATCCGAAGCCCTTAACGCTAAGTTCGCTAAGGAAAGCCGCTAAGGACGCTAAGAAAATCTTTCTTGCCTGGAGTAATCAGAAAAGTTTCACCTTTGAAAATAACCCCAAAGAGTAGGAACAACAGTTGCACACGGATGGCGAAAGAACTTCGATGCAGGGGGCAGATCAATATAACGATTGTCTTAGCGTACGTAGCTTTTCCTTAGCGAACTTAGCGTTAAATGCGTTTTGGTGGAAAACCTGCACAATCGCTCAGCTCTTTGCGACCGGTACACAATTCTTGGACACTGCTTAGAAAATCCGAAGCCCTTAACGCTAAGTTCGCTAAGGAAAGCCGCTAAGGACGCTATGAAAATCTTGCTGGCCTGGAGGCTCCTCGCTTCCGCGAGAAATACAGAAACACTGGAATCCCCGCCAGAATCACCAGCACTCCATACCCCGAACTCGGCCAATTCCCCACGAACGTGTAGCACAGCAACGCCGCGGCCATGATCACGAAAATTGCCGGGACCAACGGATAACCCCACATGCGATAAGGCCGTGCTATCCCCGGATCCCTGTGCCGGAAAACAAAGATCGTGCTGCCCGCAATCATGTAGAACAACCATTCAGCAAATATCGTCAAAGAAAACAGCTGCCGGAAACTTCCCCCCAGCAACAACAGCGCAATGGACAACCCAGCTTGCACGACGATGGCCGTCGACGGCGTATGAAACCGCGGATGCACTTCGGCCAGCGCCCGAAAAAAATATCCATCCCGCGCTACCGCGAACGGCACGCGTGCCCCGCTCATGATCGTGCCATTGAGTGTTACCAGCATCGAAACCGCCATCCCCGCCGATACCAGACTTGCCGCAAGAACGCCAGAGCCCATGTGCCCCATGACCAGCGCGACCGCATCCGACGCCGCCCGCGGCGAAGCCGCCATCACGCTGGCGGGCAGCACATATTGCACGCCCGCGTTTACGAGCACGTAGAGCAATCCCACCGTTGCCACGCCCGCAATCAGCGCAATCGGAATATTCCGCTCCGGACGCTTCACCTCGCCCGCCACCATGTTCAGATCATTCCACCCGTCGTAGGCCCATAAGGCGGCCACTAGCGCCGCCATGAATCCCGCAATCCCGCCCGTCGCCCCGCCGAACGTTCCGGCGAAGTTGCTCCATCCGCGCCCGGTGGCCGTTCCCACGCCGCTGAAGCACACCACCACGATCCCTAAAATGATCGCAACCTTCAGCAACGTAAACACAAGTTGAAACTCTCCCGCTTTCTTCACGCCAATGTAATTCAAGAACGAAATAAATATTGCCGCAGCAATCGCGACCAGCTGTCCCCAGGTAAAAGAGAATGGATGCGAAACGATGGTGAGAGGAAAGATATTCGAAGAGAAGAACGAGAAAACAGAAAACGTCCCCAAGATTCGCACCAGCCCCGTTACCACTGTGGCGATCGATCCGGGCTTTGCGATAACGAACCATGTCCATGCGTAAAGAAATCCCGGCAGCGGCCCGTATCCGTCGCGAACGTAGACATACTCACCGCCCGCCTGCGGCTTCATTGCGCCCAATTCGGCGTAAGTGAGAGCCCCCGCAAACGAGAGCAGCCCGCCCACGATCCATGCCAGATAGACCAGCTTGGCCGATCCGACAGCCTGCATCATCTCCGCCGGAACCAGAAAAATCCCGCTGCCAATGATCGTCCCAACGACAATCGCCGCCGCATGGCTCACCCCCAAATCGCGGGCAAGTTCAGGACGGACCGCGGTTCTCTCCGTTGCTTCAGCCATAGTTGAAGTGTGCCAGTATACGTGAGGATCAGACACGCTTTAACCACAAAGTATCGGAGGCACAAATGCCACGAGGGCGTTGCCTGAGCGAGTGGGAATAGGGTCCGCCGGTTCGCGCATTCCGGGACTGGGTCTTCATGGCGTATCCCCTCAGAGACAAATTACGTCGTCGCCTAGGTTTACAATGTTTAAGAGGAGATCGCCATGAACCGGTTCTGGCCCTTCCTAGTCCTCCTATCTGCAGCTTCCTTGACCCTGGCTTGCGGAAGCAGCAGCAGTCGGCAACTTCAATCCATCACTATTAGCTCAGCCGTAAGCGGACAGCAAGTTCAGTTCACCGCGACAGGCACCTTTTCCGCGCCACCGACGACGGTCAGCCCGCTCCCAGTCTCCGACTGGGGCATTGGACCTTTTGCGCCGCCGCCGGAGAATGTGCAATATACTTTGACGACCCAGCCTTTCGTATTCGACTGCACCGGTTCGGGGCCCTATTTGCCGGTCAGTACTCTTGCTCCCTCGGATCCAAACGCACCGACTACCGGCTCATTACCGTTCGCGAAGATGGTGACGGCGACGGCACCGGTTCCGTGCCCGTAAGGGACTGTTTCGGGGCACGCAGCGTTGGTCGGAGTAATATCGCCACTCGAAACCCTAGCCGTCCGGTTCCAACAAAACCGAGGAAGCCCCGACCACGTTGGTTTTCTTTCTTAGCGAACTTAGCGAGCTCTTCTTAGCGGCCTTAGCGTTTTAGCGCTTTTATTTCCTCTCTCGCCGTCCGGTTCCAAAACGAAACCGAAAGGATTTTAGACGCGAAGGCCGCTAAGAACCCCTCGCGAAGTTCGCGAAGCAAAACGTAGAGGGAGAGAGGAAATAAAAGCCGAATCTTGGGGGTAACGTTGCGTATTCAGCGGTAGAGGCTCTCATCGGGCGCCAGAAGATCGGAGACTTCTTCTTCAGGCGGTTCCTGGTAGTGATTCGCAATTCTCTTGATGCCATCCTTGAGCAGGACGACATGAAAATTAATCAATAAGCCTACCCGCAGATCGAGCAATCGGAGGTGAGACAACAACTGCGCGTGGTCCACGGGATGAAGCGCCTCTTTGCTTTTGATCTCGACCACGACTTCGCCGTTGACGATCATGTCTGCGCGAAAGCCACACTCCAGCTTCACATTTTCATACACGACTGGGACCGCCTTTTGACGACTGGGACCGCCTTTTGACGGAGGACACGAAACCCTATCTTGTCCAGTTCGTGAGCCAGGCAAGCCTCATACGCCGATTCGAGCAGTCCGGGTCCAAGGTGGCGGTGAACCTTGATGGCGGCTCCGATGATTTGAGGAGTAATGTCTGGGCGGGGCACGAATTGGCCTCAATTAAACTGTACTCCGCGGAGCGATGCAAATGAGCGGACAGCGCCATTAATACTCACCGGAATACTCACCGGGCTGTTCCAAAACGAAATAAAGCTTTTGAACGCTAAGACCGCTAAGAAAAGCCGCTAAGTTCGCTAAGAAGAGCAAATCCTAGTCTGCATTGGCTGTGTATTTCTAGTTTTGACTTGGCCAAAGGCCTTATCCATCAGTTGTGATTTTGATTTTCTTAGCGAACTTAGCCGCTTTTCTTAGCGATCTTAGCGTTCAAAAGCCTTTGACGTCCCGAACAGACAGCTAACTATATATCCTACAGAAAACGTCACGCCTGTCCCCACCATCACCCACCAGGTCCACGGAACTTTCGTCGTCCACAAATACAATTCAATCGCAAACCCGAATACCATCCCCACCATCGCTCCACGCTGATTCGCCCGTCGCGTCAGCACTCCCAGCAGAAACACTCCCAGCAGCGCGCCGTATGCCACCGACGCAATCTGCAAGCCAACTTCAACCACGCGACCCACGCGATGCAACGCCAAAACTGCCAGCGCAAACAGAACCAGCGCCCACAGCAGCGTCGCGACTCTCGACAACCGCATTTTATTTCGTTCATCCGCCTGCGGACGCAGCCGCACGTAGAAATCCAGAATCGTCGTCGACGAAAGCGCATTCAACGCCGCGCTCAAATTCGACATCGCCGCCGCCAGGATCGCCGCAATTAGCAGCCCTGAAATTCCATGCGGCATCCGGGTCACAATAAACGTCGGATAAATTCTGTCCGGCTTCCCGAACACTGCCGACGGCACGCGGTAGTAAGCCCACAACATGGTTCCCACAATCAGAAACAGAGCGAACTGAAACAGAATCGCCGCCCCGCTCGAAAGCAGCGCCGTCACTGACTGTTTCTGCCCACGCGCCGCCAGTAGCCGCTGCACAATCAGCTGGTCGGTCCCATGACTCGCCGTCGTCAGAAACGCTCCGCCCACAACTCCCGCCCAGAACGTATAAGGAATCCACACGCTGCCGCTGAAATCGAACACCTGCAACTTGCCTGCACTCGCCGCCGCGGCATGAATCGCCGCCCACCCTCCCGGCACTAGATGCGCAATCGTCACTAGCCCCACCAGCGTGCCGCCCACATAGATCGCCGTCTGCACCACGTCAGTCCAAATCACCGCCGCCAATCCGCCCTCGAATGTATAGATCACCGTCAATGCAGTAATAATCGCAATCGACGCGATCTCGCCCGTCCCCAGCGCAATCGAGACAACAATGGCTACGGCATACACGCGCACGCCTTCCGCCGCCGCCCGCGTCAGGAGAAAGAGTCCAGCAGTCAGCGAGCGCAGCCCGCGCCCAAAGCGCCGTTCAATCAATTCGTAAGCTGTATAAAGATCGCCGCGGAAATAATGCGGCAGCAGAACAAAGCTGATGACTACGCGCCCCACCACGTAGCCCATCACCACCTGCAAGAAAGTCAGGTTCGTGTCGTAAGCCAGCCCCGGAATGCTGATGATGGTCAGCGTGCTGGTTTCGGCGGCGACGATCGAGAGCGCAATCGCCCACCAGGGAATATCGCGTCCCGCCAGAAAATAATCGCGCAGCGAGCGCTGCTTCTTGCGGAAGCGTAGGCCGAACAAGGTAATCCCGGCCAGATACAGCCCGATGATGGCGAAGTCAATCCGGTTCAGGCCCATGAGTCAGATCGGTGAACGCTCAACCTTATCATTCCGTCTGATGGGACCGCTTTCGACCAGCTATACCACTTTGCGGATAACGCTCTCCGCCGGATCGTAGTTCTCTGAGGAAAAGGCAATCAGCCGCAGTTCTTCTTGGCCGTCATTGCGCACCGCGTGGGACGCTCCCGGCGAAACCAGCACGAGGACAGCGCCGCGTCCGTCAAACTCACGGTGCTGCTTCGGTTCGCCTTCGCCCTCGTCCCAATGAAACGACCACTTCGCGCCCGGCAGCACCACGATCGCTTCTTTGCGCTTCAGGTGATAATGGTTGCCGCGCACCGCTCCCGGCTTGGACGATGAGAAATGCACATCCGACGTTCGCCCCAAAAATTGCAAGGCCTGTGCCGGGGCGGTAAAGCTGAAACCGCGAGCGTCTCCGCTGTTGTTGAGCTGTGTGATCTGAATCTTCATTCCGCCTCCGTCGCCGTCGAAGTGCCGTATCTCAATGAAGTGTCGCATCTCAATTATGAAGATAATTTCCGGTGCGCGCGAGTACTATTTGCAAACTTCAGGACATGGCAAAGCCGCGAGCCTCAATGTTGCACATGTGTTAAAACTAACCCGTGTCCTACTACCTTGGCATCGACGGCGGTGGTACGAAAACGACCTGTGCTGTAGGCGATGAACAGCGGCTGTTGGCAATGGCCACGGCCGGCCCCAGTAACATCGTCCGCGTAGGGGAAGCCCGGGCTCGCGAGTCGCTTCATGAGGGCGTGCGCCAGGCGTGCGCCGCGGCTGGAATCGCGCGCGAACAAATCGTGGGTGCTTGTGTTGGCGTCGCCGGAGCTGCGCGTCCCCAGGTCGCAGCGCTAGTGAGGGACATTCTCTCCGAAATCGTCGATGTGCCGACCGAAGTCGTTGGGGACATGCACACCGCCCTGGAAGCCGCATTCGGCGACGGTCCCGGAGTGGCCGTGAATGCCGGGACCGGCTCCTTCGCCTACGGCCGCGATGCCAACGGCATGACTGCCCGCGCCGGCGGTTGGGGCTTCGCCATTTCCGATGAAGGCTCCGCGCACTGGATCGGACGGGCCGCCGTCAGCGCACTGTTGCGTGCCGCGGACCGCACTCCAGAAAGCTCCACGGCGCGCGCTGCACTGGAGCAAGCGCCCTACCCTACTGCTCTTATGAAAGCCTGGGGAGTAACCTCGATCGCCGATCTGGCTCGCGCCGCCAACTCGATTCCTCCTCCCGACTTCGCCGCGTTGTTTCCCGCTGTGGCTGCCAGCGGCGACGAAGGTACGGCGCAAGTTCTTACGCAAGCGGGCAGGGAACTCGCCCAACTCGCGGCGACCGTTACCCATCGCCTATTTCCTTCGGATCAGCCCTCGGATCAGCCTTCGGACCGGATCGAGACCGTCCCGGTAGCCATGACCGGCGGCGTCTTTCGTCACGCGAAACTCGTCCGCGAAATTTTCTACAATGAACTTCGTCAGCTCGACCCGCGCGCGGACATCAGTTTGGAAATCATCGAGCCCGTAGAAGGAGCCCTGCGCATGGCGAGAAGTAAATGTGGAGAGGGCGCACCCGCCCGCCGCAGTTGATTTTGATCTTGGTGTTGGTTTGACCTTGCATTCGCGAACTCAAATCCCGCCCGACGCGCCGAGTTCAGCCGTGGACACGCCTCCCGAAGCGTCCGCCCAATTCGATCAATTCTCAGATTCCGCGCTCACCGAAGATCGTGCCCTCGCCGTTCTGAAGATGCCCGACCTCTCCGCCGAATCCATCGTCGCACTCAGCAAGAACGCCAGCCTGATCAAATCCCGCAAAGTCCGCCTCGCTCTTGCCGCTCATCCTCGCACGCCGCGCCGCATCGCGCTGCGCCTCGTACGCGAACTCTATACTTTCGATCTCATGCAGTTCGCTCTGTTGCCCACCGTCGCCGCCGACCTGAAGCGCGCCGCCGGAAACCTGCTCATCGCCCGCATCGAATCCATCACTCTGGGCGAGCGCATTGCTCTCGCACGCCGCTGCTCTGAATCGGTCGCGGCAGCCTTGTTGCTCGATAAAGAATCGCGCGTCTGGCAGACTGCGCTGGAAAATCCCCGCCTCACGGAGTCCGCAATCGTGAAAGCGTTGCAACGGACCAACGCCGCCGCCGCTTTGGTCGAGGCCGTCTGCCGCCATCCGAAATGGTCGGTGCGGCCCGAAATTCGCATGGCACTGCTTCGCAACGAGAAAACTTCTCTGGCCCGCGCCCTCGAATTCGCGCGCCGCCTCCCGCCCGCGCAGTTGCGCGACATTCTGCACAACTCGCGACTGCCCGACCGCATAAAAACACTCCTTCGCAAAGAGCTCGCTGACTGTTAAGAAACTTATCCGTGTCATCCCGACCGGAGCGGAGCGCAAGCGAGCGACGAGGAGGGACCTGCTTCTGCGAAGCGCGCCGAATTTCTCGGAGTTTCGTAACAACTGACAACTGACAACCGGCCACTGGCAACTGAAAAACTACCTGCCCCCGCCCATCGCTAAAATCGCACCCGTCACATACGAAGCTGCCGGAGACAGCAGCCACAACACGCCTTCCGCAATTTCCTCCGGCGTGCCGGGACGCCCCATCGGTATCGTTCCCATCAGCCGCTGCAATCTGCCGGGCTCGCCGTTCGCAGCGTGTAAGCCCGTTTCAGTCAATCCTGGGGCAAGGGCGTTCACGCGAATGCCTTCGGTCGCGACCTCGCGCGCCAGCCCAATCGTGAAGCTGTCGATCGCGCCCTTGGACGCCGCATAATGAACCCACTCTCCCGCGGCTCCGGTATGCGCAGCGCGCGAAGAAATATTGACGATCGCTCCACCCGCGCCGCCGTGCCGCGTCGACATGCGCCGCACCGCCTCCCGCGCGCACAAAATCGATCCCGTAACGTTGACCGCCATCACGTCCGCCACAGCCCTGGCCGTGACTTCATCCACACGCGCAAATCCGCCAGTGATCGCCGCATTATTCACCAATCCCTTGATCGGCCCCAACTCGCGCTCCGCCGTTGTGAAGAGCCGCACAATATCTTCTTCGCGAGAAACATCGGCGTGAATCGCGACCGCCTGTCCGCCGCACGCCACAATCTCGCTCACGACGCGCGCGGCCTCGCTCTCGCCCGTACGGTAATTCACGGCCACCGCATACCCACGCGCGCCCGCGAGCGCGGCCACCGCCGCACCAATCCCACGACTCGCGCCGGTGACGACGAGTGTCCCTGATTGTTGTGAGGTAAACATTAAAGAGGCAGACATTAAAGAAAAACGACGCAGCAAAATACTGATCAAGATTGATTTTCTTCGCGTGCTTCGCGGACTTTCTTAGCGATCTTAGCGGTTCAAGCTTTCGCTCTCCACGATTGCCACCGCAGGCGACGCCTGTACCGCCTCCCGCTTTCCGTGCATCAGCTTCACCACGGCCTCATAAAGTCGCTTGCGCATCTCGTGCCGCTCATAGGCTCGCGTGATGTAGCGGATTTGCACTTCCACCCCGTCTCCCGACGGCATCACATTCAGCGCGGGCGCAGCCGAAAATGTTTGTACCTTGTAGCGGTTCGTGGTCGTCTTCCATTCCTGTTCCGCTTTGGCCGCGCTGGCCTCGGTCTCTGTCGCAACCAGTTTCTGGATCGCATCGATCACGGCGTACGGATCCTGGCTCGCCGGAATTGTCACTTTCAATTCATCCCACATCCACTGCCCAGAGGTCGTGAAGTTGAAGTAGTGTCCCTCAATCGCGAAGCTATTCATGAATGACACTTTTCGTCCCGTGGGATGCCCCGCATCGGTCCAGTTGCCGGTTTCGAGCAGTACCGTTTTCAGCAGCCCGATCTCCACCACTTCGCCGGCCACGCCGTTGACCTCGACCCAGTCGCCGACGCGAATGCCGTTTTTTCCCATGAGCGCAAACCAGCCGAGAAACGCCATGATGAAATCTTTCATCGCGACGGTCAGGCCCGCGCCCGCCAGCCCTAAAATGGTCGTGACCTGGTTGGGCAATCCAACAATCAGAAACAGAATTGCGATCACGCCCACGGCCTGCGCCGAAAACTTGAGCAGGGCGCGCAGCGTCTCCACCCGCTTGTTCTCCGCTTTCAGGTCAATCGTGAAGCGCTCAATCAGCCGATTCCCCAGGTACACCAGGAACGCCACCAGCAAAATCCACAACAGTACCTCGATCATGTTGTGTAACGCGGCCTGCTGGCGAACTTCGATCAGGCCAATCCATTTATCGTAGATATCGGTGAGCTTCTCCTCGTCCGCGATTCTCCGGCCAAAATCAGTCAGGTTTTTCTGGTCCTCGCGATGATGTTTGAGCGAATCCAGGGCGGCTGCCGCGATTGCTTTCGATTCATCCCGGCTGGATGTTTTGCTGCTCTGCGTGAACCCTTTGGCCTGTTGCCGGGCAGACGCGCGGCTTCCGCTTTCCTGCTGCGTCTCGGCGCTCAGAACGTTGTACTGATTGCGCAGGGTCCCTTGGTTGGTGGCGGCCTGTTGCTGAGCCTCCTCGATGCTCGCTCTTTTATCGTGCAGCGCCTTCCATGCGCGAAATACATTGAGCAGCGTGTGACGCTGGTAGTCGTCCTCGGCATGATTCGCCGCCGAACCGGGGTAGGACGACAAGTGAGCCTCCTCGTCGTCATGTTCCTGTTTCAGGCGCTGAACTTCAGCCTGCGGATCGCCTCCGGCCTGCTCCAGTTCCTCCGAGGCATCATCCACTTCATCCTGATCAAGTTCCAGCTGCGCCTGAGCTACATTTAGCTGGTCTTGCAGGTTTTCCTTTTGCGATTCGGGTGCGCCGGCGACCTTTTTTGTGAGCGCGCTGACGCTGTTCTGATCCTCCATGAGCGCTTGCTGCGCCTGGCTCTTCCGGTCAGCTAACTGCTTGAGCGCGCCCGTAAGGGGCGGAGGATTCTCCTCTGCGGAGCGGAAAGCATCGAAAAATGCCAGGTCGACTTCGTGGTCGGCGACTTTCTCCGCCTCGCGCGCCTGCTCCTTTTCTTCTGCTGTGTATGCCAGAGTCCCCACGCGCCGCGCCGTTTGCAGCGGAGTCTGGTCCACCAGCACCGGGGGCGCCACCCGCTGAACCCGAGCGCCTTTTTTCTTGGCGGCGGCAGGGACGATGGCTTCGCCGTTGGTCCCGCGACGCTGCCGCGTCCGCACCATCCCCGTGATGGCTGCGGCCATCAGCAAGAGAAGCACAATCGCGGTAATCCAGTGCCGAACTTTCATGAAACGCTCAGCGAAGCCAGTTCTAACAGAATCGGTCTTCGATTATTCCTTACGATTATTCCAATGTAACAAGAAACCGCCGGTCTCCGCGACGGCCACACGTTCGTAACCTTCCGGGAGCAAGCTCGCAGTCTAGAATCGACGGAAAAGCGCATGCTCGAGTCGCTCCAATCCGTTCTCGACCAGCCGTGGAAGCCGGTCTCCCGCCCCGCGCTGGCCGCTTGGATCGTCTTCTACATCGCGTTCCTCGCCTACGCCTTCTCCGCGCACGGCGGATTCCTTTTCATTGACAGTGCGAATCTCGTTGTCCACGAAGGGGGCCACAACCTGTTCGCGTGGTTCGGCCCCACGCTCTGCCTCTGGGGAGGAACGCTGCTGCAATGGCTCGTCCCATTTCTTCTGGCCGCATATTTCTTCACCGAGCGTCAGACCACAGGCTTCGTCTTCTCCCTGTTCTTCTTTTTCGAGAACTGGCTCTATACCGCAACGTACATGGCCGACGCCCGCGATCAAGCGCTGCCGCTGGTCACCACCGGCGATCCGGATTTCGTGGAGCACGACTGGTATGCAATCTTCTCCAGCTTGGGCGTTCTGAACTACGACACGAAGATCGCGGCGGTGGTGCGGATTCTCGGCTGGTGTGGAATGCTTGCCTGCGTAGTCTGGCTGGCATTCCGAGTGAAAGCAAAGAACGAAGAAGAAGCGCGGAGTGTTCCGGCAACTTTCCCGAAGCCGGCTATTTCTCTAATCCAGCGCTATCCCGGAAAAGCCCGCACAGCTCCGTCATCGTCGCCCCAGTCATTGCCGCCGGGCGAAAAACCGCGCGTCGAAATTCCTACGGCACCCCATCCCAAATAAAAAACACTCGTCTCGAGCGGAGCTTTCGCATCGCGGAGAGTCACGAGGCGTAAAATGTTCGCTTCATCGATGCAGGTGACTGTCGCAAGTCTTCACCACTGAGGCCACGGAGGAGCACAGGGTAAACCGGATCACAGAGTCGTTGTTCCTCCGTGTTCCCCTGTGTCCTCTGTGTTGAAAGATTTTCCCCGCGCGGTAAAATACTTCCGCCAATTCTGGAGGCTCCCCATGAAATCATTTCTGCCGATTCTGTCCGCGTTTCTTCTCACCCTCATTGCGATCGTTGCCTTGCCCATCGCGCATCCTGCAGCAGCGTCACCGCAAGCACCGGCCGAGATGCTCAAGCAACTCGAGGGCGAGTTCATGAAAGCCGCCTCCGACAAGGGCTCCGCCGGATATATGTCGTACTATGCTGACGACGCCGTTGAAGTGCCCAACGGCGCTGGACTCATCCAAGGCAAATCGAAATTGCCAAGGGCATGGGATTTCTCGACGACAAGAACAACCACCTCATCTGGACGCCCGTGGGCGCCGACATCTCATCTTCCGGCGATCTCGGATACACCTTTGGCAACTACGAATTCCACTCCATCGGCAAAGACGGCAAGGCCGCGATCGAATACGGCAAGTACACCAGCATCTGGAAAAAGCAGAAAGATGGCGGCTGGAAAGTTGTTCTCGACATGGGCAATGCCAGCCCTGCGCCGAAGAAGTAGCTTGGCTGCTTTGTTCAAATTCAAAAGCTTTTAACGCAAAGGACGCTAAGAAAATCCGCTAAGTCCGCAAAGAAAACCTGGCGCTTGATTTTGATTTTCTTTGCGAACTTAGCGGATTTTCTTTGCGCTCTTTGCGATTCAAGGCTTTTGCTCTGACTTGTGAGGCGTAAGTTCTTTAGCCTCCCGTGGTTGCGAATTGCTTGTGCTGGAATGCCTTGCTGTGAGCCTGGAGCGCGCGATTTTGTGCTTCAATCTTTGGTTTTCTGGCCACAATGACTCGCAGCTTTTGGTTTTTTGAGTGGAATCAATGAGTTAGCGTGAAACCTTTGCTCGCACCCACAAGGCACATCGAATCACAGACTTGAAGATTTGCGCTACCTCGCGATATATAGCTGCAAGATGTAAACTGGCGCTAGCCCACTTTCCGGGCGATTTGACGCGTTCCGGCCTGCGGACCACCCCTAACACGTCGTCCCGGACGTTCACCTCGCTCCAGAGGCTTTGTAGGCCCACTGGCGCACAGATTTTCAGAGCTTTGGCAACGCTGTTTCCGGAAAACTGCGGCGACCGCGGATTCCTGCGAAACCTTAAGTCCAATGGAATCAATTTCCGCGATTTCGACACCCCAATAGAATCAACTATTTCCGAAAGTGATTCTCAATTGCCTCGGCCTGCACCCGGGTTACAACCGCCGACAGCGACGCCGCGTCGGCCTTCTTAACCGCCTGCAAACTGCCGAAGTGTTCCAGCAGGCGGCGCGTTGTGCTTTCGCCTACTCCGGGGATCTCCAACAGTTCAGTCGAGCGATCGCGCATCTGCCGCCGGTTGCGATGGAAAGTTACGGCGAATCGGTGAGCCTCGTCGCGAATCAGCTGAATCAAGTGCAGCACCGGCGAGTGATGGTCGAGCGCGATAGGATCCTTCTCCTGGCCGTAGACGTACAGAATTTCTTCGCGCTTGGCGATCGCTGCCAGCGGCTGGTTGATAATCTCCAGCGCTTCGAGCGCGGCGGCGGCAGCGTGCAACTGCCCAAGGCCGCCATCGATCAAGACGAGACTTGGCATCGGCTTCTCTTCTTCGGAGAGGCGCTTGTAGCGCCGCGTGACCACCTCGCGCATGGAAGCGAAGTCGTCGACGCCTTCGACTGTGCGGATGATGAATTTGCGATAGTCCGATTTCTTCATCTTGCCGTCTTCCCATACCACCATCGAGGCAACGGTCTCAGCTCCTTGTATGTGGGAAATGTCGAAGCACTCGACGCGCTTGGGTAACTCGGGAAGGCTGAGCGTTTCCTGCAACTCTTCCTGAATTTTTCTGCCGTTGGGCTTGAGCACGCGGAAGCGCTGATCGTAGGACTGCTTGGCGTTGTTGCCGGCGAGATCGATCAGCGACCGCTTTTCGCCGCGTTGCGGGACGATGATGTGCACGCGTGCTGCGCGCGCGTTTCCGCCCGCGACCTGCTCCGAAAGAAGATCTTCGAGGGCTTCGCGATCTTCAAAATCGACCGGAACGTAGAGATTGCGCGGAACGTAGGGCTGGCCAATGTAGAGCTGTTTGAGGAGCGCGGGGAAAAACTCGGCGGGAGAAAAGCCCGCAGTCGAGTCTGTGTGGGGACGGGGCTCTGACCCGTCCATGCCGAGCGAAGCTCGGCTATTCTCAGAGCCATCGGTTATCCCGGCAGATTCACTGGCGGGTTCTGAACCCGCCCCGTCCGGGTCAGAGACCCGGACCCACACATTTTGTGAAGGAACATGCGGTTCTGCAACGATTTCCGGCAAATCTTCCCAGAAGAATTCTCTGCGGTCGACCATCTTGCCGGCGCGCATGTGAAACAAGTTCACCGCCAGCATGCCGTTTTCAAAGTGATAGCCGAAGACATCGGCGTCGTCGCCTTCGGCGGCGGCCATGCGTTGACGCTCCTGTAACTGTTCCACGGTCGAGATCAGGTCGCGATAGCGGGCGGCGCGCTCATATTCCTGCTCGGCGGCCGCTTGTTCCATGCGCGCGTGCAGAGAGCGCGCCAGATCTGTCGGGCGGCCTTCCAGGAACATTTTCACGTCGCGAACGGCTTCCTGATAAATCTCTGGAGTGGTGAAGTTTTCCACGCACGGTCCCAGGCAGCGCTTGATGTAGTACTGCAAACACGGGCGGGGATGAAATCGCGTGAGATCGACTTTGCACGAGGGAATCAAAAAATTGCGATGAATGAGATCGACAATGCGGTAGGCGAGATTCCCGGGAAAGTACGGGCCGTAATATTCGCTGCCGTCCTTGCGCAAGCGCCGCGTGACGTAAACCCGCGGCCAGCGTTCGGCCAGCGTGAGTTTTACGTAAGGATAAGTCTTATCATCGCGCAGCAGGATGTTGAAGCGCGGCTTGCGCTGCTTGATCAAATTATTTTCGAGGGCCAGCGCTTCTTTGTTATTGGCGACGACGATGTAGTCGACGTCAACCGCCTCGCGCACCAGGGTGCCGGTCTTGGCGTCTTCCCAGCGGCCTTCGTGAAAATAACTGGAGACGCGGCTGCGCAGGTTCTTGGCCTTACCCACGTAGATGATTTCGCCTTCGGCGTTTTTGTAGAGATACACGCCAGGCTCGGTGGGGATGGTCCGAATTTTGGCCAGCAGATCCATGGGAACGTTATTTCCATTTTACGTTCTAAAGAATAGTGTGTGCAGAAGTCTGCAGGGGTCAAAAGACTTGAACCGCCGAGTTCGCAGAGAATAAAGTCCGCAGAGCTCTGCGGAGAAACGCATTGGCGATTTCTGTGTGTGTTACAATCTTGCATATGAGTCATACATTGACAATTCGTCTTACAGAGGAACTTGCGGTGTGGTTGAAGGAGACCTCGCGGAGCACCGGGATTCCAATGGGAAAACTAGTTCGGGAGCAGCTCGAAAGCGCGAAGGCGAATGGCGGAAAGCAGCGATTTCTTCGCCATTTAGGTGCAATTAGCGGCCCTCCCGATCTTTCGATGCGTAAGGGGTTCTCTAAGCGATGAAAGGCATCGCCGACACCGGGTTCGTGGTCGCAGCAGGCAATCGCCACGACAGTCACCACGAGTGGGCTGTCGGTATCGCCCGAAACCTCACCGAACCCCTGTTCACTTGTGAACCGGTTCTGGCCGAGGCGGCCTTTCAGCTGGAATCGAGCGAATATGTTCTGTCGCTTATTGAACGCGGACTCCTGGAGGTGGCGTTCGACCTTTCACAAAACCTGCAGCAATTGAGGGAACTGGGGCGACGGTATGCTGACCGCAAGCCCGATTTGGCGGACTTATGCCTGATCCGGATGAGTGAACTTTATCCGCGCCGCACGGTAATCACGACGGACGAAAGCGATTTCCGCGTTTACCGCCGGAACAAGAGAGAAGCGATTCCCCTGATCTGCCCTCCGCGAAGCCATTGACCCGTACCCGCCTTGCCCCGAACCTTACCGTCCGGCTCCAAACGAAACCGGGAAAGATTTTAGACGCTAGGGGCGCTAAGAACCCCTCGCTAAGTTCGCTAAGAAAAACCAAGAAAAGCCAACCACCGGATAGGTGTGATCAAATCAAGGGACAGACTTGGCGATCGCCACCTTGGTTCGGCTCTTCTTAGCGAACTTAGCGAACTTTTTCTTGGCGGCCTTAGCGTTTAGCGCTTTTATTTCCTCTCTTACCGTATAAAATTTCTATGCGGCGTGTGTGCTTTGCGTTACATAGTTCCTGTCCTGGTTACCCCAACTCTCCGCGGTAACCGTGTAAATCGTTGAAAATGTATATACTTAGTTCACGTAATGGTTCCTGGTGCAACTGGCACGCGCCGTGCATTTGAAATCGTGCACGCTGAGAGCTGAAGTTTTGCTCCCCAGGATTTGGCAGGGCGAGTCGAAGCGGTTCTGTGCGAATGGTCGCAACCCGCAGACGGAAAATGGACTCGAAACATTGGGCACAAGGAGCCTTAACACTTATGAACCGCACTTCGTTAGCTAAGCCCGGGTTAGTTATTTGTTTAGCTGTAAGCATGGCCGCGACTGTCGGCTGCGCCAGCAAGAATTATGTGAAGCAGCAAACCACGCCGCTCATCAACAAGACCAACGAGTTGGATGACCTGACGGCGAAGAATTCCAAAGACATTAAGGACGTTGACGCGCGGGCGCAGGCCGGGATTCAGGGCGTGAACGCCAAGACCGACGCAGTCGATCAGAAGGCGCAGGCCGCCGGACAGAACGCCGCTTCCGCCCAGCTGATGGCTGACGCAGCCAACGGCCGCGTAGGCGTGCTTACGAACACCGTGGCCAATCTGGACAACTATCACGCAGTTGCGGAGACGTCGGTGAAGTTCGGTTTCAACAAAGATAACTTGACCGATAAGTCGAAGGAAGCGCTCGACCAACTCGCGGGCGGCATCGCGAACACCAAGGGATACATTATCGCCCTCGAAGGTGGAACCGATTCGGTGGGCGACGCCGACTACAACTATGACCTGAGCCAGCGCCGGGCCAACTCGGTGATCCAATATCTGGCCAGCAAATACAACGTGCCGGCGCACAAGATTTATGTGATCGGGCTGGGCAAGGACAAGCCGGTGGAGTCGAACAAGACCTCCACAGGGCGCGCCGACAATCGGCGCGTGGATGTACGCCTGATGACCAACACGGTCGGCGACAACGCGCAGCCGGCTTCGGCTCCGGCCACGACGGGTCAGAACAATCCGTCATCGATGTAAAAAAGCGTGAGATCGAGATCCTTCGCCCGCACAAGGCCGCGGGCTCAGGATTTCGGCTGAAGGCTCCCGCGCAAAAGACGCGCGCTCACGCCTTCAAGACGCCTCAAGTTTACCCTCCTCCCCGGAGGACTTCGCCAACCAGGCCGCTCTTGCCTCCCCTTGAGCGGCCTGCTTTTTTTTAGAGCCGTCGTTGGTCGTTGGCCTGAACCGCTCACCTTCTCAGTCGCGGGATTTGCACAACTTCGTCTCTTCCGTGCAATCTGGTACTCATGCCGGAACTTCCCGACATCTCCGCATACATTACTGCGCTGGAACCGCGAGTCCTCAATCAGCCCTTGCAGCGCGTACGGCTGAACAGCGCCTTTCTGTTGCGTACCGTGCAACCGCCGTTGCCGAGGGTTGACGGACTGCGGGTGCTTGAACTGCGCCGGATCGGCAAGCGGATTGTCTTTGGACTGGAGAACGATTTGTGGCTGGCTCTGCACCTGATGATTGCCGGGCGCCTGCACTGGAGCGCGCCTGACGCGAAGCTCAATGGCCGTCGCAATTTGGCGGCTTTCGACTTTGCCGGCGGATCGCTGGTGCTCACCGAAGCCGGCACCAAGCACCGGGCATCGCTGCATCTTTTCAGCGGGGAAGAGAATTTGCGCGCCATCGATCCTGGAGGCATTGATATTTTCTCCAGCGATCTGGAATCGTTTCGCACCGCGCTGGGGGCGGAGAATCACACCCTGAAGCGCGCCCTGACCGATCCGCGCATGATCAGCGGGGTAGGCAATGCTTATTCCGACGAAATTCTGCACGCGGCGCGAATGTCCCCGCTGGCGATGACGCTGAAGTTGAAAGCCGAAGAGTGGGAGCGGCTCTTCGAGTCGACACGCGCGACCTTGCGAACCTGGGTGGATCGTCTCGGAGCGGAAGCCAGAAAGTCGTTTCCGGAGAAGGTAACCGCGTTCCGCAAAGAGATGGCGGTGCACGGAAGATATGGCGAGGCGTGTCCGCGTTGCGGCGACAAAGTGTTGCGCATCCGATACGCCGATAAAGAAACGAACTACTGCGCGCGATGCCAGACTGGTGGCAAAGTGCTGGCGGACCGAAGTTTGTCGCGGCTGCTGGGTTCGGACTGGCCACGGACGCTGGAAGAGTTGGAGGCGTTGAAGCGGCGATGAGGAAAAATCTGTCGTTGGTCGTTGGTCGTCGGTCGTTGGCCTGAAGCGCCGCGGGCGAGGGCCCGCGATACATAGTCTTACATGACCACACCAGCGGCCGGGCGATTCCCTTGGCGGATTCCGGGGGTACCAGCGATAATCAGCATGCATGTCGGGAAATCCGGCCATATATTCGTCGCAGTCGATGCGGGCTGAGAAGCGCTCGGCCGCGGGATACTCCGTGTTCGCAGCGGTGGTGCTTACGGGATTGAAGATTGTCGTCGGCGTGACCACCGGCAGCCTGGGAATTCTGTCGGAGGCGGCGCACTCCGGACTCGATCTGATCGCGACCCTGATTACTTTTTTTTCGGTAGGCGTCTCCGACAAGCCGGCCGACGCCGACCATCAATACGGACACGGAAAAGTGGAAAGCTTTTCCGCCTTTCTGGAAACGGGTTTGCTCCTGCTGACCTGCGTGTGGGTGATTTATGAAGCGGTGCTGCGGCTTTTCTTTCGCCACGTAGAGATCGAGCCTTCGATCGCCGCTTTCACGGTGATGATATTTTCCATGGGCGTCGACTGGTGGCGTTCGCGCGTGCTCGGCCGCATCGCTACGAAGTACGACAGCCAGGCGCTGGAGGCCGACGCCCTGCATTTTTCCACCGACATATGGTCGGCGGGCGTGGTGGTGCTGGGATTGGTGCTGGTGCTGGCGGGGCGCAACTATCACGTGGGCTGGCTGCGGGACGCCGATCCGATCGCGGCACTTTTTGTGGCGGGAGTCGTGGTCTCGGTAAGCTGGCGGCTGGCGCGGCGCACGATCGATGCATTGCTGGACGCGGCCCCGGCGGGAGTACGCTCGCAGATTATGGACACGGTGTCACACGTCGATGGAGTGCTCGAAGTCGACCGCATTCGCATTCGGCGCGCGGGCAATAAATATTTTGCCGATCTTGCCGTAGGACTGGCGCGTACGGTGACGTTTCAGCGCTCCGATCAACTGGTGGCGGCGGTGACCGCGGCAGTGCAGAAAATTCTTCCCGATGCCGACGTCACAGTTCAGCCTTTGCCGCGGGCGCAGGGGAGCGAGAACACGTTCGACCGCATACGCGCGGCGGCGACGCTGCGCAATCTGAACGTCCACGACATCAGCGTGCAGGATATCGACGGCCAACTGCACGTGGAACAGCACGTCGAACTCG
>Ga0210410_10000865_pt1 | contig 30025 bp, 19 predicted proteins | sample IncBWC4MmetaG_FD_161058 | JGI IMG/M metagenome (GOLD analysis project Ga0210410, IMG submission 161058) | Forest soil microbial communities from Barre Woods Harvard Forest LTER site, Petersham, Massachusetts, United States - Inc-BW-C-4-M | ecosystem: Environmental > Terrestrial > Soil >...
AGGCAGGACTCGAAGTCACACAATTCGGCCTGCTCACAGCGCTGGCTGCGACTGGAGAGGCCAATCAGAAGCGGCTGGGCGCGGGCTTTGCCATGGATAGTACGACATTGACCCGGACGTTGGGGCTGTTGCTGAAGCAGGGTTGGGTTCGCGTGAGGCGCGGAAAGGACAAGCGGGAGCGTGTGTTCAGTCTCACGCAGGCAGGTAAGCGACAATTGGCGGAGGCTCAACCGCACTGGGAGCGGGCGGAAGAACGACTGCGGAAAGAACTTGGCGAGAAGGGTTGGAAAAGCATGAAACGGAGTGTCTCGCGAATTACAGAGGCCGCGATGGCGGCATGAAGTTTTGTGTCAACGATAGATGTATATACATCTAAATGAATTGAGGAATTAAGACTTCCAGAAGGAGGGCATTTATGCGGATCGCTATCTATTTCCTGGCCGCGCTGCTGGTGTTCGGAGTTTTCCTGGTCGAGCTGCCAGGAACAGCAGTCCCCGCGAATCACGGTGACGCTGGCTCTGCTCGCCCGGAACTCGAGTATTTGAAAGCTGTGAACAGCGTGGCGCCGCCGCGAGATCCACAATTGCTGTTTCTGCTTATGGCGGAGTATTCGAGCGCGAATCGACAAGGTGAGGGCGCAGAGTTCTTCTCCGCCCGGCTGACGGAATTCGGACCTCGCCTGACGGACGCTCAAAAAGCGCTGTACCTGAGCGCCATCGGATTGTTGCGAGCTCAGCATGCATCTCAAGTTTCGCTGCTGCGTCGTATCGGCTACGTGAAAGACACGATTGCGATGCTGGAACAGGCCAAGCAGCTTTCCGGAGGCCAGGTGTTCGTGGTGAACTGGATTGGCGGCATCGTCCATGCTCAGCTTCCAAGCTTCTTCCATCAGAAGAAGGCAGCGCAGGACGAGCTGGCCTGGTGCGTGGCGAACGCTGACAAAGCGCCACACGCAGGGTGGTTGCGAGAAGTTTACTACTACCTCGGAAAGCTGGCCCTCGCAGATGGAGGGCAACTCAAAGCACAGGACTATCTGCGGCGGAGTGGCTACAGGGACTTTAACCGGCCGATTACGCTGATCACTCCTTTTTCGGAGGAGGTCGCATCGGGACACGCGTTTTCCCCTCGGCGCATCGCAGAGATCGTTCCGGGCCGCGTATATGTGCTCTCGGGTTTCGAGTTCACCGAATATTATTTTGTGGTGTCGGACGATCGGCGGGAGCTAATCGGCATCGATGCGGGTACGCGCCCGGACTCTGCCAAGGCCGCCTACGAGGCGCTGCGAGCGTATGCGCCTAACTTGCCAGAACTGACGACGATTTTCATCACGCACTCTCATTGGGATCACGTTGGTGGACACACCTATTTCCGCTCCCTGAATCCCCGCTTACGCTTCTACGCGAGGAGCAACTACGGAGAAGAGATCGCCCGCGTCCTCGGTGCGCCGGAGGTGTTCGGCAAGCAATTCTTCGGAGAAGCCTTCAGCCCCGACAACATACGGAGCTTCAAGCCGGACGTCACTATCGATCGCCGTACGCAACTGAAGATCGGGGGAACACGCATCGAGCTGATTCCTGTGCAAGGAGGCGAAACTCACGATGCGATGTTCATCCACCTGCCGGATGAGGGCGTTCTGTTCGTTGGCGATTTCATCATGCCTTATCTGGGGGCACCGTTCGTCGAGGAGGGCGACCTTCAAGGGCTGTTGGATGCGATCGATATCGTGGTGGAAAAGAATCCGCAGTATCTGCTTCATGGCCACGAGCCGCTCACGCGGAACTTCGTCTCTGCCTCCATGCTGGCGCAGCTCAAGATAGATTTAGCATGGCTGCGCGAACAGGTCTTGACCGCAATCCGCCGAGGCGATGAGCGTGGCGCGATACATCAGGCAAACCTGATTCCGCCCGGCCTACTCAACGGCCAGCCCGATGTGTATCTGCCATACCTCATCTTGCGCGAACACGTCATCGACCGTCTTTATGATCAGAATGTCGGCTATTGGCAGCCGGACTTGGAAGGCCTCGAACATCTCACTCGTGCAGACCACGCCGAACTTTTGGTCGATTACCTCGGCGTGTCGGAAAGGCAGTTGGTCAGGACAGTGGAACGCCTGACGGCGGACGGCAAGTATGAGCTCGCAGCCTCATTGCTCGAATCGGCCGGAGACAGGTTCGAGGGCAGCAGCTCGGTAGCAAATGCCAAACGGCTGGTATACCTCAAGCTGATGGAGAAGCACCAGAATACGGACCCGTTCAAATTCATCATCTACTCGGGAAAGATCGGGGAACAAACGCCGCAGATGACTGCGACCAAATGAAGCGAAAAAGCGCTCCGTTGTCAGGCCGTGCCGAAGGTTTGGTTCCACTTCGCGCGGACGCTCCGCAGCAATAACGGATAGACGACCAGCTTGCGGAACGGGTCGATCAGGGCCATGTAGACCGCCGTGAAGCGGCCAACGTTGCGCACGTAAACGCCGAAATAGAAGCGGTACGCATTTGCCGTTTCGACGAGGGCGCTCAGCGCTGCGGCGTGGGCGGTGCGGTTGACCACCTCGAGGAGTTGTTCGTTTTCGAAGCGGTACACGACGCGGAAAAGTCCGTCGGGCGTGCCCGCCAGCGCAAGGGAGCTGGAGCGATCGGCGGTTGTCAGACGAGTTGTGAAGGTTTTCCACGCGGTTGCGGCGGGCTCGCGATCCCAACCGAAGAGCCGGCCGACGAAGAAACGGATGTTTAAGAGCATGCGCACGACCGGCGAGCCTGTAAGCGGACACGCGCTTGCCATCCGCAGAAACTCATCCAGCGTGATGCCGGAGCGCGGCCGCGGCAGATCGACGGCCCACACGTCATGAAGCGGCACGCCGGCAAGAAAGGCATGAACCCGGAGTGGCAGCCGTCCGAACTCCTGGGTTGAGATCTGGGGCATCGGGCCTCCTTCGTGGTCGATGAGTGCTATGGCGATGTTTCGACATCGATCTACGAATCCTCAACCGACAACAGCTCGATCTCGAAGACCAAGACGGAGTTCGGCGGAACTGGAAGTTGGTAAAGGGCATTCGCGGGCATGCTTTGATCGCGGTAACCTAAATGCGGGCTAATCCGAATTTGGCGCTTCCCACCTACCCGCATCCCAAGAACTCCCTTTGCGATACCAGCAATGGCCTTGTGCCCGCCCGCCTTGAATTTCCAAGGGGTTCCGTAAGCGTAAGTGCTCAAAAACACTTCCCCCTTGTTCAGCCTGCCGATTGCCTGAACCGTTACCGTTTTTCCCCTGATGGCCTCAGGGCCCGTCCCTAGGAAGAGTTCCTTCACCTTCAACCCGCTGATTGACCTCTTGCCCATTAGCGTCGGTTGAATTGTAACTGTTGTAAACAGACCTAGCACTCAGAACTCCTCAATAAGTGTTACAGCGAGGTTACGCCAACAAACTCACAACCTCCGAGTTGCCGAGCACTACTAGATCGACGCGTCGGGCATATGCCAGACAGTTTTCAAGAAGTCCTTACTACCAGCGGGGCCAGTGACGCGGACGATGACTGGCCCCATACCCGGTTGGGCGACGAACTCGAATGTCAAGAAGGGGCAACACTCGCGCTCTGCCACAAGCAATTCCGCTATAAGCCTGATCCGCTCGCTATCACCAGGAAGCCGAAAAGCGTAACCTTCCTGAAGTTCTTCAGTTTCAATGACAGCAGACCTGAATCGGGCAAGGAGAGTCGCCTCGCGCTCGCGTAGTTCCGCGCTCGTCAAACAGCAAGCTATCGGCATGTCAGCAGAGCCTTGCTTCATGGCCGACTCGCGGGCGGAACCACGCCATTCATGGGCAGGTACTCGACTTGTCCGTAATGCTCAAAAGCATGCACCAGGGACTCCACCACCAATGCCAGGCGAGTCGCCTCGGTGTTTTTCAGGGGCGAGATCGGCGAGGATCTGACGGGTTTAGCGTCAACGCGCCGCTGGCCGACTTGCGCCAAAATGTTGCCAGAACTCAACCACAGCACCAGCATCAATATCGATTTCATTTTCTGCATGAGTACCTCGTCCTCCTGGCGGCAAAGCTTTGGAGGCTCTGTCGCTCCATCTATTAGGCTACAACTTAAAGCCGACTTTAAGGCAAGAGGCTTTTTATAAATGATTGTTAAGGTTCGGATGTTGATCGGAAAGGGGTGATCCAGAGTGCCCTTATGCCCGAATTGACGATTTCACAACAGGCTTTATTCGTCTTGGAAGTAATTGAAAGTAAGAATGTGGCAGCCGGACCTGTAAGCCGAATTCTGTCTGCGGGATTGCTCCTGCAGGACGGTCATTCCTCTGGGCCACGCATTACTGCGGGGCTCAAGCGACCTACCCGGAGGTTGTGACGCGCCGAGCCGGCACGTTCTCCCGGGCGAAGCTTTCACTCCGGCCCCAGGTCCCTCCCTATTTGGTCTTGCTCCGTGTGGGGTTTGCCATGCCCGCTGCATTACTGCCGCGGCGGTGCGCTCTTACCGCACCTTTTCACCCTTACCCCGCGCATCCGAGGATGCACCAGGCGGTATATTTTCTGTGGCACTAGCCGTCAACCGGGCTTGAACCCGGCTTCCCGGACGTTATCCGGCACACTGCTCTGCGGAGTTCGGACTTTCCTCCCTCGCCGCCCGAAAGCGACGAGAGCGACCGTCCGGTCCAGCTGCCTACCTCATTATTATATGTGAGTTCACGTCGGCCCGCGCCAGTTGTTTGGAATTCAGTTCCTAGTTCGCGGTTCTCAGTTCTCAGTGGATTGACTCGGCTGTGCTGCTAGACTCGTTCCACGCGCATGATTTTCTTCCAAATCCTGGCTGTGTTGGGAACGGTTTGCAGCATCGGCTACTATGCGGTTTGCCTCTGGAGCGCTTCGAGATTTCTGCGACAAGCGGCGGGCGAGCGCGCCCGCTCCACACAACCTAGTCCGCCGGTCTCCATCCTCAAGCCGCTCCGGGGTACTGATCCCGAGATGTACGAAAGCTTCCGCAGCCACTGCCTGCAAGATTATCCGGAATACGAGATCATCTTCGGCGTCAGCGATCCTCACGATCCCGCAATTCAACTGGTGGAGCAACTGAAGGCCGAGTTCCCCCAACCCGCGATCCGCCTGTTGGTTTGCCATGAGAACCTGGGAGCCAATACCAAAGTGAGCAATCTGGCGCAGATGGTGCGCGAGGCGCGCCACGAATCTCTGCTTGTGAATGACAGCGACATTCGGGTTGAGCCGGATTATCTTCGGAGGGCGCTGGCTCCGTTGAGTGATCCAACGGTTGGGCTGGTCACTTGCCTCTATCGTGGTGTCAGCAATTCGACTCTGGGGTCGCGGCTGGAAGCGCTAGGCATCAGCACGGATTTCTGCGCTGGCGTACTGGTCGCGCAAACGGTCGAGAAGGGGATGCGCTTTGGATTGGGTTCTACGCTGGCTTTTCGCCGTCGCGATCTGCAGGCGATTGGCGGGTTCGAGGCTTTCGCTGACTATCTGGCAGATGATTATCAGCTGGGAAGCCGGATCGCCGCGCTGGGATTGAAAGTGAAACTGTCCGACGTAGTGGTTGAGACGTTCCTGCCTCGATACACGCTGCGTGGTTTTGTCGATCATCAATTGCGTTGGGCCCGCACGGTTCGGGACTCTCGCTTCTGGGGGTATGTCGGGCTTGGACTTACGTTCGGGTTGGCCTGGGCGGTGCTTGCTTTGCTGGTCGTGCGTGGCGCCGACTGGGCATGGGGATTGTTGGCCGTGACCCTGGCGATGCGCGCAGCGGTGGCCGTGGTGGTTGGGGAGTTGGTGCTGCGCGACCGCCAGGTCCTGCGGTCACTGGCACTCGTTCCGCTGCGCGACCTAATTGCCCTCCTGGTCTGGATAGTCAGTTTTGCCGGGCACGAGATCGTGTGGCGCGGAAATCGGTTTCGGCTGGAAAACGGCAAACTGGTATGGATGCGAGCTGAACCGATTTGTTGACTAACTCGCGATTAACAGTCCTTTCACATTCCTGTAACATTCACTTCACATTCCTTTCATAACCTCTCCGTACCATTCCGCTATCTCTAAGGACAGCACGATATCGCGGGAGAAGTTCCCAGCAGCTGAAGCGTTGCTGGCGAGCCTGGTGTGACAACACCAGCATCGCCAGCTGAGATAACAACGATCTCTCGATCTGAACCAGGAGCTCTTATGCGGACAAGCTACTCGCCTCACTCGACCTCTCTTTTTGCTTTCTTTCAATGGGCGCTTCTGGTCTCGGTCCTGGCGGCCATCACCAGCGTGACTGCGGTCGCGCAAATCGATCGAGCCGTGCTCGAAGGCGCGGTCTCCGATCCAAGCGGGGCCGCGATTGTGCGAGCCAGCGTCAAGACCCTGGCGCTGGACACCGGCATCGCCCAGGAACAGCGGACCAATTCGAGAGGCTACTACCGCTTTCCTGGCTTGGCGGTCGGGCGCTACAGCGTGACGGTGACCGATACCGGCTTCAAGACCCAGGTCATCGAGGACGTGATACTACAGGTCGGCCAGACGCGCACTTTGGACGTTCAGCTGGCGGTTGGTGCAATTGCCGAAAAAGTCGAAGTCCGTGCGACCGCGGCTCCGGCGGAACGGAGTTCGGCGGAAGCATCGATGGTTATCACCACCGATGAGATCGCGAATCTCCCGAACAACGGGCGCGACTGGGCGAGTTTTACGTTGCTCGCACCTTTCGCGCAGGACGACGGTGGCGGCGATCAACGGACGATTCGCTTCGCAGGCCGCGCCCGAGACGATAACAATTTTCAACTGGACGGGGTGGATGCAGGCGGCATTCAAGAGCAGGCGCAGAAATCGCAAACCCGTCTTCAGATATCACAAGACGCGGTCGAGGAGTATCGCGTCAGCAGCGCATTGTACGACGCCGAATACGGCACCCAGTCCGGCGGACAGATCGACGTGGTCACCAAGTCGGGCACCAATAATTTCCACGGCTCGCTCTTTGGCTATTTGCGAAACTCGGTTTTCGATGCGCGGAACTTCAATGATTTCGACGTCAACGGCAATCCGGCTATTCCTCCTTTCCGCTTTGGCCAATACGGCCTGAGCATTGGCGGTCCCATCGCCAAGGACAAGTTGTTCTTTTTCCTGAACTACGAAGGCCTGCGCCAGTACGCCGCGACAACCAACCAGATACTGGTGCCAAATCCAGCCATCGTGCGAAGAACTCTGGCCACGTCACCGCAGATGTGTCCGATCCTTCAGGTTTTTCCGTGGCGCGCGTCCACAGGCGCCATTGGAAGCTGCAGCCCCGTGCATGTTTACCCCGACGGCGGATTCGTCGATCAGACCAATAATCCGCAAAACCCGCTGCCCGACTCCGATCTGTTCACCACCCCTGCCCCGACCACGGTCCACGAAGACACCTGGCTCGCACGAATTGATTACAAAATCAACGACAAGACCACGTTGTACGGGCGCGCACAGCGAGACATTAGCCTGGTGAGCGGGACGAACGGCAGCGGTTCGCTACCCTACGATCTAATTCAAACTATCAACCATCCCGCGAACTACTTTGTCGCTCTGCAACAGACTCTTTCTCCGCGACTCTTGAATGAGGCCAAAGTGTTCGTGAATCGAGCCCCGTTCATCAATCCTCAGGCAAGTCCTCTGCCCTACTCGGTGAAGACAAATAACTGGGCCACCATCAACGACGACAATGCGGACCACGAAGTGGGGACGACTTATGGGGTTATCGATAACTTGACGTGGGTGCGGGGGCAGCACACGTTTAAGACTGGCTTGGAGATCCGCCGGATCCGCCTCAATCAGGGCAAGACCGCCGATAATATCCTCAGTTTTCAGGACGGCAGCACGAATGACGCGGGTTTTGTGAATGCCCAGCTTTACCAGATTTCTTTTACTGCCCCGTGGTGCTGCCACAAATATCGACGGACCTTCTATATGCCGTATTTCCAGGATGAGTGGAAGATAACTCCGACCTTCACCTTTAATCTTGGGCTGCGCTGGGAATATTACGGGGTGGCGCACGAAGCCGACAATCGCACCACGGTTTTCGATCTCAATGAATTTCATGGAGTCTGCCTGGGATCGGGCTCGGCCAATGGCCCATTTCCCACGCCCATCAACACACCGCCCTGCCCAAAGAATCCGGCTCTCTATAATCCCAACTACAAGAATTTCGATCCACGCATAAGCTTCGCTTGGGCTCCGGGCATCTTTCACGGAAAGACAGTCATTCGATCTGGGTTTGGAATTTATCACGGGGCCGCCCAGAACGACGATTTGAACGCTGGCCTGGAAAGCGACCGCTACACGGCGTTCGTCAATCTAGATCCAACCAAACCCGGCACACCCCTGCTGCCGGCTTATCAGCAAGCGATCCCGAACCTCAGTGGTTTGGGGAGCAACGTCGCGAACCTTCAGCAACCCCGCGCGCTGCAGCGTCAGGGCCGCCGCGACCTCTATGTCGAAACCTGGGGCCTTACGATTGATCGTGAATTGCCGGCTAACTTTCTGGCATCGGCGCAGTATATCGGATCACATGGAGTACGCCTGTTTTCTCGCGGTGGAGTCAATTTCTGTATTACGAAACCGGACTTCAACGGAAACTGCACACGCACGCTGGATCAGTACTATCCCGGCGGAGATCCTTACGGCTCGGTGGATTACAAATCCGACATCGGTGCCAGCACGTACCATGCTCTGCTTCTCAGCTTGGAGCGTCGCTTTACCAACGGTCTATCGTTCCAAAACCGTTATACCTGGTCGCATTCCATCAACGACGGGTCAGTGGGCGGTGGGGAGTCGAACGGGCCGGAAAACGTGAATTGTCTGCGTTGCGACTTCGGACCTAGCATCTTCGACATCCGCCACAATTTCACAGCGGACGCGGTTTACGAACTGCCGTTTGGAACGGGTAAACGCTTTCTGAATGATGGAGCTGTTTTGAACAGGATCGTTGGCGGCTGGAGCTTCAGCAGCATTGGTCTGTGGCACACCGGCCACCCCCTGACCGTAAGTATGAACATCTCGCCAACCCAACTGCCCGATGGCAATGACCAAACCAACCAGCGGCCGGATCTTGTACCGGGAGTTCCACTATTACTGCCGGGAGGAACACCGAATCACACTATCCAGATCAATCCTGCCGCGTTTGCTCCGCCTCCGCTCGATCCGGGCGGTTTAGGCCAACTGGTCAATGGTGTTTTCACGTGCCCATTCTCTTGTGGTCTGGTAAGCCGGTTTGGCACCGCTCCGAACGGCATTATTCGGGCTCTCGACTCCTGGCAGGTCGACATGGCGCTCATGAAAACAACCAAACTCACCGAGCGGGTTGCCATGGAGTTTAGGGTTGAGTTTCACAACATTTTCAATCATGTTCAACTTGGAGATCCGAGCTCTGACAATCTGACCCTTAACTACACGAACGTTCCGGACAATCAGGGAAACCCGACGAACCAGTACGTTCTTTCCCCGAAAGGCAATCTCGGCCAGATCACGTCGACCAACAATTTCAACAACAACAACGACAACGCCGCGTCACCGAACACAGGCACCGGGTTGCCGCGGCAGATTCAATTCATGCTGCGCTTCGAGTTTTAGTGGCGCTGCATCCGCGCTGAAGAGTCTCGATAGGTACAGATTGCGGCGTGCCGCACCTGTGTCGACGTCCGCGCCTACATTTTCTTTTTTGAGATTCAGCTAGGCTTAAGGCTCGCTCCGCTAGCTTTCATCTCGTGAGGTGATGTTTGCTGAAATCAGCTTTTTTAGTCGTGACTGCGTTCTTACTGATTGGCTTGCCTTACGCGAACAGCGAGGCGACGAAGTCCGATCCCGTGCTGGTTGGCGCTGGCGACATCGCCAGTTGCGACGATTTTGCCGGAGCGGAAGCCACAGCGAAACTGATTGACAATATTCCGGGCACGGTCTTCGCCGCGGGGGACTTGGCTTATCCCGACGGCTCCGATGACCAGTTTGCCAAGTGCTACGGTCCGACCTGGGGCCGTTTCAAGGATCGGACGCGCCCCGCACCCGGGAATCACGAATACCACAGCGACGGCGCTTCGGGCTATGCGCGCTACTTCGGCGCGGCCGCCGGCGATCCCAAGAAGGCTTACTACAGTTACGATCTGGGCGCCTGGCACATCATTGTTCTCAACAGCGAGTGCGACCAGGTTGGGGGCTGCGATGCCGCGTCCCCGCAGGGACAGTGGCTCAAGCAGGACCTCGCGCAACATAGCGTGGCCTGTACGCTCGCTTACTGGCACAAGCCCTTGTTCAGTTCCGGTGGTAAACACGGCAACGACCCGGCGATGAAACCACTCTGGCAAACGCTTTACGCGGCGAATGCGGATGTGGTCATCAACGGCCACGATCACGACTACGAACGTTTTGCTCCGCAGGATCCGGATGGCAACGCCGATTCGAAGCGCGGCATTCGCGAATTCGTGGTGGGAAGCGGCGGCAAGAATTCACACCGCAGTTTCGCGGCGCCCAAGCCCAACAGCGAAGTCCGCGACGCGGAGACATTTGGCGTGCTGAAGCTTACACTGCATTCGTCAGGCTATGACTGGGAGTTTGTGCCGCAAGCGGGCAAGAGCTTCCATGATTCCGGGAGCGGCGTGTGCCACTGAGTGGAAACAGCGGCTGAAGCCGAATTGGTTCAGAGCACTTGCGATATGGCTAAAGCTATATCCTGATACGAATTCGCGGGTTTTCAGTAGTCCGGGTCGAACTCGAGCTCAATTTTATTTGGCGATACCAGAACAGATGCAAACTCCAGGAGGTGTTATTTGAAAAAACTCGCCGTCTTCACGTTGCTTGCTGCCTTTGCTCTTCCCTCGGCCTTAGCCGCCGACAGCTATCAAATCAAGAAAAAGATTCCCATCCCCGGCTCGGGCAGTTGGGACTATCTGGCGGTGGATCAAGCAGCCCGCCGCCTCTACGTTTCTCACGGCACCCAGGTCGAGGTTCTCGACGTGGACTCGGGCGCGATTGTCGGCAACATTCCGAACACGCAGGGCGTGCATGGAATCGCCGTCGCTGCGGACCTTGGCCGCGGCTTTGTCAGCAACGGCAAGTCCTCGACGGTCACGATTTTCGATCTGAAAACTCTGAAGGTCATCGCTGATGTGCCGACGGGAACGAAGCCGGACGCGATCATCTTCGACCCGGCAACCTCCCGTGTGTTCGCGTTTAACGGCGGCAGCAATAGTGCGACCGCCATCGACGCTGCCGATGGCAAGGTTGCAGGCACGGTTGATCTCGGCGGCGGTCCGGAATACGCGGTCTCCGACGGTAAAGGCTATGTGTATGACAACCTCGAAGACGAAAGCCTGGTGCTGAAGATCGACGCCAGCAAGCTCAAAGTCGACCAGCGCTGGCCGACCGCGCCTTGCGCATCACCTTCGAGCTTGGCAATGGACCGGGAAAACCGGCGGCTGTTCATCGGTTGCCGCAGCAAGGTGATGGCCGTCATGAACGCCGATTCGGGTCAAGTCATCACAACCCTGCCCATCGGCGACCACGTGGACGCAACCGCCTTCGATACAGATTCGCGGCTCATCTTCAATTCCAACGGAGAAGGCACTATCACCGTTATTCATCAGGACAGCCCTGATAAGTATTCGGTGGTCGAAAATGTGAAGACACTGCCTCGGGCAAAGACCATGGCGCTTGACCCCAAGTCGCACCAACTGTTTCTTTCCACCGCGGAAGAGGGACAGTTCGAAGTGTTAGTGGTGGGAAAGTAGATTGACTGATCGTAGCGCCGCCGGGACGGCGGCGCTACCAAGATGCCGCACCTACTTGCTGGCGGGCGCCGGGGGCGTGCCCTTTGCACCGTCCACGCTAGCCGCGCTCTCAATCCAAGCCGTGTACCACAAATTCAAAAGCATCTGGGAGCCAGCGGCCAGTCTGCGAGTCGTGAAGGCAAAAGCCTCGGGGGAACCCTTCCCGGCAAATCCGCCAGCCTTCTCCAGTTCATACACCGTTTCAACCTGCCGGTTCGATTCCTTGAGGTAGCCGACGTAATCCGCAAAAGGGTCGGTAAGCCGTTCCGCGGGATGCACCAGCTTCCCAAAATCCTTGGCCGTTACGTTCTTCCCCATGTACGCGCTCTCGAACAGAGAGTGGATTCCGTGCTGGGTGGTGTAGCCTTTCGGATTCGGTCCAACCCAGCCGTTGTAGTGAATGGTGGCGTGCAGTGGCTGGGAGCCATCCGCGACGTAGTGCCCGAGCCATCCCGCATAAAAGATGATCGCTCGCTCAACCGGCTGAGTTGGCTGGTGCGCTGCCGACAATTGGCGGTACTCGCGGAAGGAAGCCTTCAGGCGCCCATAGACCTCCATGGTGATGTAGGGCTGGAGTCCGACATGCTCGGGCAGATAGTCGTCGGGATGATCCGCCGTCGCCGCCCGCTTCTCGTAGAGCTTCCGGTAAAACTCGTACCGCCCCTGCGGAAGCGGATTGAGCCAGTCGACACGTTCGAGATCAATGAAGTGGTCCGGTTCCTGAGCATTTTTGAGCGCATACTCCGAGGGAAGTCGCCAGCGATCGGGTTCCGGTCCAAGGTAGGCAATCTCCGCAACCGCATGCCGAAAGAACCGAGGCATCTCCGCCGGAATTTTTTCGGCAGCAACCCGATTGACGTATACATGCCCTTCGTCGCCCCAGCCCAACGCTCCCGGCGTCTCCACCAGGGAGAGCGCCAGGAGCACCAGGCTAGTCAGTTTGTGGCCTACTCGAGCTCTCTTCATCTCCGCTCAACGTGCCGAGCACGGCGTTGCGCATCTACCCGTCAGAACGTCATGTGCATTGCTAATTGGAGGAATCGGTTGCTCCCGACTGTCTGCCGGATCACACCAAAGTTCTTCGGATTAGGTGAGGCGGCTGACAATATTTTGGTTGTGTCAGGAAAACAGGGAAAGGGATTGAAACAGGCATTCAGCGAAAAATTGCCGTTCGGGGCATCGAAGCTCGGATGGTTGAAGATGTTGAACGCGTCAGCCTGGAACTTAAGGGCCACGCGCTCGGTCACCTTGATGTTCTTGAAGACCGAGAAATCGAAGCGCGTCTGGAATGGAGAGCGGAAAATATTGCGACCGTTGTTCCCGTAGCCCGTTTCTACGGTATCGCAAACGGTCGTTCCTCCGGTAGTAAGCCCGCAAGGCGGAACTCCACTTTGGCCCGGTTGCAAAAACGGGATCGAGAAAACATTCGGACTGATATACGGAACTCTGACTCCCGCAAGTGGCCCGGATCTGAAGGCATTGTCGGTCCCCCCTTGGGTAGCCTGGCCGGGCGAAACCCCGGGAGCCAGCGGAAGAATCGGATTGGTTATGAAGTCGTCGGCACTGAAGAAAATGCTGGCGGCCGTTCCTGAGAAATCGATGATGCTGAATGGCTGGCCACTCTGGGCCACGGTGACGCCCTGGACGCCCCAACCATTCGCCACTCTGTCGACGAATCGGGATGCATAGGTTCGAGTCGGAAGCTGATACGCATAACTAATGGTCAAAACATGCGTGCGATCGAAATCCGAGGAGGCATACGCAGTTCTGGGAACAAGGGGATTGTTTCCGTTGAAGAAAAGACCGGCGCCCAGCCCGCTGCCTTCATCGAGTGAATGCGAGTAGGTGTAGGAGGCGTTCACCATTAGCCCATGAGACATTCGTTTGGTCGCCTGGAGCTGCAACGCGTTGTAGGTGGAGACACCCTCCGCTCTCCAGAAGTCTGCGTTGGGATTGAAACCGATGTAGGGAGTGCGCAGAGCCGTATTTCCATCCGAACCGGAGAACGCTCCGATCGTAGTTTGAACCTGCTCCGTAAGGAGCGGGCACGCGAAATTATTCCCGCTACAGGCAGGTGAGGTGCTATCGGCAGCTTGGAAGCCGTAGGAGTAAATTTGCCCGTTAATCGGATGAGATGGCGTCGCAACGCCGGGCTGGTTAAATGGAATCGGAATCGGCAGATGTACGCCGTGATTTCCGATATAGCCGAGCGTCAGCACCAGGTCATTCTTCGGCTGCCACTGCAGATCCAAGCTCCAGTTTTCCGAATACGGCAGCTTGTTCGCGGGATCGTAGGCGCCGAACAGGAAGTCGGAATTGGGGAAGCCGGTCGGCGTGCAGGTCGGAGTAACCGGTTTGGGGCAACCGCTTAGTTGAGACTGATTGTAAATAAGCGCTGCTACCCCGCTTAGATTGTTTGGAGGGGGCGCAAATGGAGTTGTGCCAAAAGGGTTGCCGGCGAGGCAGCCCGTGCCCACACACGAACTGTTAATCGGAACGGTGAAGGGCTCTTGCGTCGTAACGCTAAAGGGTCCACTTATACCCAGGCCGGCACTGGCGGAAAGCTCGGTAAAGTACTCGCCGCGGTCGGCATACATTCCGAAACCAGCGCGGACCACAACGTTTTTGAGAGAGCCAGGGCTCCAGGCAATTCCCAATCGCGGGGCAAACATCCATTGTCGCCCGGTCAACGTGGAGTTGCTGACACCTTTGAATCCAAACGCCTTGTTGTTCCCCGCCACCACCAGGCCAATCCCGGGCTCGCCATTGGAAAGCGTGCCGAACGAATCGGTGGCGAGGTCGTACTTGTAATCCGATGGGTAGAAATTGGTAAGCAGCCCATTGGTTTCATAGAGAGGGCCATCCCAATCCCAGCGCAGGCCCGCGTTGAGCGTGAGATTGGAACGAAGCTTAAAATTGTCCTGAATAAAAAGGCCGGCTGATCGCGAGCGGAAATGACGGTTGGTCTCGCCGTTCAGGAACTGACCGCTGCTGTGGTCCTGGCCCAAGGTACCGGTGAGAAAGTCCCCGAAGGTATTGAAGGCGAAGTTGGCAACTTGGTTCTCGCGATTCGCAACATTGAGTTGCATGTAATCAAAGACGCCTCCGAAACCCAGGGTATGACGGCCATGAACCCAATGGTAAACCGATGATCCTTCATGCTCGTTTTGAAAGATTCCAGCGTTGGCGAAGTTGGTTGAGGGCCCGATGCTCAACTGGTTGCCGGAGAAGGGCGCTATCGTGCCACCACCGACCAAAGGGGCGCCGACATCCGCGTTTGAGATGGTGATGCCGGGAAAAAATGTGCTGCCCAGAAGATTGAGATTCACATCGCTAGGCTTCAGGGACTGGGCGGTCGTCGCGTTGGCCACCTCGCGAACAAAGCCATAGCGGTTCTCCCAGGTTGTGTTGGGGGTAAAAACTGTCGTGTTGTCGAGGGAAAAAAGCTGGCTCCCGGCGTGCAGGGTTTGCGGGAACCCGGGCACCTGGCTGACCGCGAAAGGAATGCTTGTAGGATCGCTTTGAAAATAGTACTTGCCGGCAAGACGATCCACAGGACCGAAGTCGTAATCGATATTGCCGTTGACTTGGTTCGCATTAAATTGGCTCGCCGGGCCTTTCACGAACGCATTGAAGGCCTGGTTGCCGCTTTCTGGGGAAGTCGCGTTCGATGAAGGGATGATGAATTGTCCGCTCGACGTCTTGGCGTTGAGGATCGCCAGTGCCGCCTTATCCACTTGGCCGGCGCTAATGCACGCCGGATTGCCATTCTGACCGCACGGGGTGTTCGAGGCGTTCACAAGGTTTGCCAGGCTGGCTGCATCCCGATTTGAATCCGTCAGGCCTTGCAGCGTGGGAACGCCATTGAATGCACCACTGAGAGCATCGCTGATTCGCTGTCCCTGATAAGAAGCAAAGAAAAACAGCTTGTTTTTCTTGATGGGCCCTCCCAGCGTTCCGCCAAACACGTTGCGATGGAGTGGAGGTGCGCCGGTAAAGAATGGGTTGACCGCCAGAAAGGTGGGAGCCGCATCAAAAGCATTGTTTTGGAAATATTCGTAAACCTGACCGTGCAGATGGTTTGTCCCGGACTTCGTCGTGGTTTCGATATGGGCACCGCTGGCCGACCCCATCGAAGCGTCATACATCGAAGTTGTGACGTGAACCTCTTCAATCGTCTCCACGGGGGGTGTGGGCAAGGCCTGGCCGATCGCGTCGAATACCGAGCTGTTGGTTTGAACCTGCCCACCCACGCCGAAGATTTCTCCGGTGTTCAGAGTGAACCGGCTATCGGAGATGTTACTGGTGGAATTTCCGTTAAATAAATTGTTCGCATTGACTCCATTAAAAGTGAACAGATTGCTGGTATCCCGTTGGCCGTTGGCCACGATCCCCTGATTGCCCAGACCTTCGTTCGAGCCCGAACCCGACAGGAAGTCCGCGTTAACCCCGGGTGCCTGGATGGCAAGCTGGGTAAAGCTTCCCGTGCCGAGCGGAACGGACTCAATCTGTTCTGGGCCCATCGTATAGCCGTTGGCTGTGTCAGTTTCGTTCAGCAGGGGCGTGGCTTCGACTGTAACCATAGTTGCTACTGCACCGGGATGGAGCTTGGCGTTGACGGTTGCCGTGCGATTGCCCTGCACCAGAATCTGGTTATAGACCGCGGTCTCGAAACCATCCCTGGCAAAAGTGACTTCGTAGGTGCCGATGGGGAGATCGGCGGCGCTGAAGGAACCGTCGTTCTTCGACTCCGCCGTGATTTCGAGGTTAGTCCCCACATTGCGAATCCTGACTGCGGCTTTCTGCACCACCGCTCCACTGACGTCGGTCACTGTACCGTTCAGCGAACCCAAGGTTTGTTGCCCAATCGCCGCTTGCGGCAACAAAGCGAGACCGATGAGCGCGACTAGGATGAAACTGATCAACCGCGAGGTGCAAACGACAAAAAAGTCCCTGCAAGAGTTCACGAGAATGCCTCCAAGAGTGGGGAACCCGCCCTTATAGCATGGAGACAGGTTACATCTCAGTAAATTTTTTCTGTGGCCCTGTGGAAAAGCAGGCGAATCATCGTCGCGCCTGGAGTCTGCAAACGGACTTGTGCAGGAAACTGCACATCAATTTCAAGTTCAGTGGTTGGAGACAGATTGGTTGCTACCGCCACCTTTGCACCGTTTGAAGTAGAGATCTGTCTGTGTCTTACGGTACTTCTCGGATTTCATGATGGTTGTGATCGGCTACTGCCGAACCGAAAACTCGGGGTCGTGCGCCCATCGCCTCCCGGCTTGCCCTTATGGACACAGGCTTGCGGTGTAAAATATCCAAAAGGCCAAGCCCCGGAGGGATGCGTGAGCGGTTGAAACGGGCGGTCTTGAAAACCGCTGTACCTGAAAGGGTACCGGGGGTTCGAATCCCTCTCCCTCCGCCATCCGCTCGTGATCGTTAGAAATATTGCCATCCGCTGGCGGCAACATGCGCCTTATGCAAGGAGCGGGTGCATCCATCGATCGCACGATCAGTCTGCCGGGGCCCCAGGCGTTTTCACAGCTGCTGCACCCCGCTACGAATTGTCACTTTCGCAATCTACGGCGCCACATCCCTAATATGCGTGGCGATGTACCACTGATTGCCGAAGGCATCCTTCACGCCGCCGCTGCGGTCGCTGTAGGGCTGGTCCACCGGTTCCGCAAGTGACGTCGCCCCTGCCTGTAACGCCCGCTGATAGACCGCGTCGCAATCCGCCACGTACAAATAGAACATCGTCGGCAGGGGCGGATACTTGCCCTGGGCCTCGCCCATCTCCACCACCGAGTCCTCGACGCGTATCTCCGCGTGATGAACCACACCATCGGGCGACGCGTACTTGGCAATCTCCCGCGCCCCAAAGGCCCGCCTCAAGAACTGAATCACTGGCTCCGCCCGCAGCGGATGCATATAAACATTGACGCTATTCAGTCCTTTCGGCGTGTAGCTCTCGCCCTTGTGCGTCGCGATATACCAGAAGTTCCCCGCTGGATCTTTGACGCCGCCCGAGCGCTCCCCATATTCCTGGTCCCTAGGCTCGTCGAGAGACGTCGCACCCGCCTCCAGCGCCCGTTTGTAAACCGCGTCGCAATCCGGCACGTAGAGATGCAGCGCATGCGTATTCGGCGCGGAGCGGAACTCACGGCCCGCGCTGGCAACGCCATACAAGGTCGTGGATGTCGGCGACGAGGCGAGCCAGAGAGAAGGCATTGAGTGGTGGGAAGAACTGACGGCGTCAGGGGGCGAGGGAATGGTCGTGAAGCCTCTCCAGTTCGTCACTAAGAGCCGACGTGGCCTGGTGCAGCCCGCGGTGAAGTGTCGAGGGCGAGAATACCTTCGCATCATCTACGGACCTGAGTACACCGCGCCCGAACATCTCGAACGTCTTCGCTCCAGAGGTCTCGGCACCAAGCGCTCGCTTGCTCTCCGTGAGTTCGCCATAGGCATGGAAGCCCTCCAACGGTTCGTGGAGCGAGAACCTCTGAGACGTGTCCATGAATGTGTCTTCGGCGTACTCGCCCTGGAAAGCGAGCCTGTCGATCCCCGGCTCTGAACGCGAAGTCACCACGCAATGGACGGCAAGCTGCAGCAGGCGCGAAGAGCGTTGATGCTCTCCAGTGGAAACTGCCCCAAAAAATTCAATAATTCCTCCAGCGCAAACGGGCTGACGGTGGTCTTGACGTACGACGTATGATGGTTGGCGAAACTGGGTCGCTAGAAGAGGAGGGATGCATGGCATCGCTGAAGCTCCTTATTGTGGAAGACGACATTGCCAGCCTGGAATTAATGGCCGAGGTTTTCAGGTCTTTGCAAGCAGACGTGCTTGCGGTGAGCGATAGCCAGAAAGCAGCCGGCCTGGTGAATCAGGAAAGATTCGATGGGATCTTCCTGGACTTGGAAATGCCCAACCTCCATGGTTTCGATCTGGCACGCCTGATACGCAAGTCCTCCTGGAATAGATCCACGCCGGTTATTATCGTGACTGGACGGGACCAGAAAGACACCATGAGCGAGGCGTTCTCGATCGGAGCGACTTTCTATCTTCAAAAGCCAGTGGATCGGCAAAAGCTGAGCATCTTGTTTCGGACTGTGCGGGGTGGCATGTTCGAGAATCGGCGCCGACACACGCGTGTTCCCATCCAAACCGAGGTAATGTGCACGGTGGGTTCTCGAACCATACCCGGGGTAACCTGGAATATCAGTCAAGGAGGAATGCAGGTAGAAGCTGGCGGCTTGGAGCCCAAGAGTACAGTGCGAGTGTCATTCCAATTGCCGGTGTCAGGTGTGTTGCTCGAAGTAGTGGGCACAGTAGTCTGGGCAAAGGAGACTCGACAGGGCATCCAGTTCACGAATGTGAGTCCCAAGAATGAGCAGTCGATCCGAGAATTTATCGCCGCAGTCGAAGAATAGTGGCTGGGACGACTTCTAAACCAAGGATTGTAAGCTCTATTTGCCAGTGTCTGCTGCGCGTCTCTTCTCGCTTGGATGGCTCTCCTGCGTTTGATTCGGAGGAGCGTTTCGATCCTCTCCTTTACGCAACAAGCGTTCGAGTTCGTCGGCGAGGGCGCGCGCATTGATCGGCTTCGAGAGGTAGCCGTCGAACCCCGAATTCAGGACGTTTTCCCGGTCACCCTGCATGGCGTAAGCAGTAACGGCCAGCACGGGTAGGGTGACTAAGCGGGGATTCTCCCGGATCTTGCGTATGACAGCGAAGCCATCCAGTACCGGCATGCCGATGTCCAGCAGCAGTATGTCGGGATGAGTCTGTTCAATCATCCGGAGCGCCTCCTGACCGTCGCACGCTTCACTCACGGTATATCCGCGCGTCTCTAGCAACTCGCGGAGCAGTTCCCGGTTAACCGCGTTGTCTTCGGCGACGAGGACTTTGATCATGACTGCCCCACGGATTTTGTGAGCTTACGGCCTGGAACGACCCTTCCAACCTCAACAATGAGCTGTTGATGCCACGAGCCGGTCTTCTCAAAATGGGCTTGCGTCTCGCGGTTCAGAAGGGCCAATTCATCGTGAGTCAGGCTCTTGGCCGTCATGACAAAGATCGGCAGTTCTTTCAGAGTGGGTTCTTCCCGTATGTGCCGGAGAACTTCGAAACCATCCATGCCCGGCATCATCAGATCGAGCAAGACCGCGCTCACGAGTCTAGAAGCGAGGACTTCCAAAGCCCTAGCTCCGCTTCGTACACTCTGAGTCTCGTATCCGGCTGAACGCAGGGTCTCTTCCAACAACTCCAGAGTCTTTGGGTCATCATCGACGATCAGAATGGCCGCATCATCATCAGTGTGAGGGGGCACATGCTTACGAATGGTTTCCAGAAGCACCGATTTGCGAATTGGCTTGATAAGATAATCTGCGGCACCCAAAGCAAAGCCCGCCTGTTTTTGATCCACGACGGAAAGGATAATGATGGGAATGTTTGCCGTTTCGGGTGTTCTTCTCAGAGCTGCCAAAGTTTCAAAACCACCACCACCTGGCATCAACACATCCAAGGTGATCCCGTCTGGACGTAGTTGTTGGGCTTTCTGAACGGCTTCAGCTCCCGACTTCGCCATCACAATTCGATATTCCGATTCTAAGTAGCCAACCAGAAGCTCGCGGGCAAAGATCTCGTCATCGACGACCAGGATGAGTGGTTTCTTGCCATCCGCACGGACCACGACATCAGCACTAGCAGGTACTTTAACTGGGAGAGATTCCGTGGACGCTCCGGATCCGGTGGGCAGGGTAAACGTAAAACAGCTGCCCTTGCCGAGTTCACTCTGCAACGAAATCTGGCCCCCTTGCTGCTCGACCAGACGCTTAGTAATGGCGAGTCCAAGTCCCGTGCCTTCACTGGCCGTCTCGGTGCTACCTTCAACTTGCCGGAATTCCTCGAAAATAACTTCCTGATCTTCGCCCCGGATGCCGACTCCGGTATCGGTGACTGATATGCGAGCAACCTGTCCATTGTCCAGGCAATCAATGTCGATGCGGCCGTTTTTCGGCGTGAACTTGATCGCATTGCTAAGCAGGTTATACAGGATTTGCTTGAATCGGATTCGATCGGCATGCACGGCCACACCCGGCTCCATTTGATCCTGGACTTTGATATTTTTCGCCATGGCCAAGGGACGGATGATGGATAGAACTTCCGGCAAAGCATCCTTGATCTGAAAGTCTTCGCATCGGAGTTCGAGCTGCCCGGCTTCGATTTTTGAGAGATCCAAGATGTCATTGATTAGCTGCACCAGATGATTTGAGCCCTGTTTTATATGGCTGACAAAACGTTTTTGTTTCTCATTGAGTTGGCCGGCAGTTTCCTCGGCCAGGAGTTCTGAAAAGCCCACAATCGCGTTTAGTGGTGTCCGCAACTCGTGGCTCATGCTGGCGAGAAACTTACTTTTTAACCGTGTAGCCCGTTCGACCTCGCGATTGCGCGCCTCCAGTTCACGGTTCTGCTGCTCGATTTGTTGCAGTATTTTTTTGCGCTCGGAGACGTCCCGGATGGAGCTGATCACGCGAAAACCCTCGCTGGTCTGAAGCGGACTCAGACTGATCTCCACCGGGAAACTGGTGCCGTCCTTGCGCACCGCCAGGAGGTCCAAGCCTGCCCCCATGGCCCGAGGATGCGGATCTGCGGTGTAGCCCGCACGATGCTTTGAATGTGCATGGCGGATCCGCTCAGGAATGAGTTTTTCGACCGGTTCGCCGAGCAACTCTTCGCGCTGGTAGCCAAAGAGCTTTTCAGTCTGTCCGTTGACGAGGACGATCTTCCCCTCGGCGTCCACTGTGACCACGGCATCGGGCGCCACTTCGAGGAGAGCTCGAAGGTTTTCCCGGCTTTTCTCCAGGGCTTCCTCGACGCGTCTGCGTTCAGTGGCGTCGCGAGTGATCTTGGAGAATCCACGCAGGGTGCCGATTTCGTCGGTCAGGGCAGTAATAACCACGTTCGCCCAAAATCGTGATCCGCCCTTCCGTATCCGCCAGCCTTCCTCTTCATAGTGACCTTCGGCGATGGCGATTTGGAGTTCGCGCTCGGGCTTGCCATTTTGGACATCTTCCGCAGGGTAAAAACACGAGAAGTGGCGGCCTACGATTTCATCGGCCTTGTAGCCTTTGATGCGCTCTGCCCCCTGGTTCCAGCTGGAAATATTTCCAGAGGTGTCGAGCATAAAAATAGCGTAGTCCCTGACGCCGTTTACTAGCAGACGAAGGTGCTCTTCACTCTCCCGCAGCCTCCGTTCGGCTTGTTTCTGCGCCGTGATGTCTCTTCGAAGCATGTCGGCATGCCTTCGTCGGCGGGTCGCGACTGTGGCTAGAAGAACCGCTGCCGCGAGCAAGGTAGTCAGCAGGAAGATGACTAACACCCCCATTGCCCCTACCGTGAGGTTCAGATGGACCGGACCCAAGTTGAGGGCGTATGTCTTGGTCGGCGCTCCGGCGCCCGCGTTCATCTGGTGAATCCCGGCCAGGTAGCCCAGGACGGCCGTGCCACAAAGCGCAGCCAAGATCACGCCCAGCTTGAATCCGCCGGCCGACTTCGTTCCGCTTATTGCTTCGTTAGAACTCAATTCGTAACCCCACTTGTCCTTCGCGTCCCGGGAGGTACTGCAGAGGCTCACCCAGAGGCGTGGAGGCCACATTCTGAAATTGTTCCACCGCGGCCGGATTGGCTCGGTTAAGCAAGTTGAAGAACTCGAACATCGCTTGCAGTCGCACCCGCTCGCCGATCTTAAAAAGCTTGGAGAAACGGGCATCCAGGTTGGCGTAGGCCGGCGCCTGAAAATGGTTGCGGCCAATCTGGAAATCCACGCCGTTCCGCAGGCCATCTCCATCTACGTCCGCCGGCACCAAAGCAGAGTCCGTGAAATGGAAACCGCTCTGGACCCGGACGATGCCGCCGATTTCAAATTGCCAGGGGAGTTGCACGGTCCCATCCAGAAGCAAGGTGTGATTCAAAGCCAAGTCGGACGGGCCGCGATCGAGGTTGGCTCCGTTATAGAACTTCCCAGCTTGCGGTACCGGGTTGCCATTGCTCGCGATAAACAGGCCCGTCTTGTTGCTCTTCCCGGTCACTGGATCAGTGACCACGGAGGGAACGCCGACAAAGCTGTCGGTGGGGCCTTGCGCTCCAAGAAAGCCTGCTCCCAAACCGGTCTGCACTTCACTCACGAAACTGGAGTGCAGAGCATTATCGACGGCGTTGGTCCAGGTGTAGAAGGCCTGGGTCGTGAAGTGCTTGCTCATGCGCTTGCGGATTCCCACGCTGATCGCGTCGTAGCGTCCCTGAAACCATGGGCCATAACTGAGGATTGGTTTGGTTCCGGTACCGGGTTGGAGTTCGCCAGTATGGCCCGGCATGCGCGCTTCAAAAGCCAGATTCGTAGTTCTCACACCGAGCATGTTGCGTATGTCGCGATGGTAATAGTCCGCCTGAATTACGCTGCTGCTGCTGATTTCCCTTTGCACGCCGAAATGAAAGGCGTTGGTGTACGGCGTTCTGAAGCTTTGGTCCACCGTAACCGGGATCGAGAACGTTTGCGGAACCGGAAAGTTCATGGTGAGGTTGCCCAAGCCGCCCCAGAAGAAAAATCCCGGTTGCTGGCTGACCGCAGTGCTAGCCGCGGTTGCGAATTGCTGCGCGCTGAGGCCGGTCAGGGTTTGCACATTGCTCTGAGTCACGACCGCGTTCAGCGGGATTTCCGCATGGCCCGGCGCGACCACGGCGTTCAAGTGATCGACACCGAAAAAGGGCAGACCCGGCGTCGGGCAGGTGGCGCCGGACGCCGCGATCTGGGCATCGGTCAGTACCGGTGAGGGGCACAATCCAAACAGTTGAGGAAGAATGGATGGATCGCCGTAGAACAATCGCGGAAAGGAGATTGTCTCGTCGCGGAAGAGATTCGCGCCGCCGAAGCCCGGAATATCGCGCGCCAGCCCGATTCGGAAGCTGTCGAAGAAGGTTCCCCAACTGGCGGCGAGGACGGTCTTCGGAGTTGGCGACCAGGCCAGTCCCAGCCGCGGCGAAAAATTGGCGGCACTAGGGAAGCGCGAATCATAGTCCCAGCGCACGCCGAGATTCAGGGTCAAAGTCTTTGCAATTCTCCAGTCATCCTGTGCGAACAACCCGTCGTAGTTGTTGCGCAGACGTATCAGGTTGTCCTGCGGCGTCGGTCCGGCCACGGTTGTCAGAACATAGACTCCCGAGTTGACCGGCCCAAATTGACCGAAGTCAGAAGTAGTGGCAAACAGTTGATTGAGGAGATTACCGGCTTCCGCACCATCCACGTGGGTGTGCTGGAAGTCCCAGCCAAACTTGATCTCATGCCTTTGCACTACTTTGTCGAAGTGGGCACCGGTCGAGGTGTATTGCGGCTGGAGAAACAGGGGCGTGAATCCCGCTCCGAATTCTACTTGTCCCAGGTCACCGGTTAACCTGCCAGTGTTTAATCCGCTGAACAGATTAAATAAAGTGGTGGCGGGACTGGCCTCCGGATGCGCTGGTCTCTCGCCTAATGTCCCGCCGTGATATTGGACATAGGCGCTCAGCAGCCATGGATTGGCTTGGTTGCCCAGAGTCGCAGTGTCGTGGAAGCCCAACATGAGATGCCGCGAGTCAAAATCTGTGCGGGTGGAAGGCAGGTTGACCGCTTCCGAAAGCGGCAGGAAGTTGGTCACGTGACCGTTGACAAGGTTCATCTGTTCGGTAAGGTGGTGCCGTCCCAGTTGCTCGTCGAGTTTGAGAAAGCCTCGAGTTTCGAAGGTCTGGTTGTGCTGGTCAAAAGTTTCCTCTCGGGTTTGCAGGAAGTTTGGAGTGTTCGGTGGAAAGTTGAAGTTCAGCTGACGGCTCTCCCGGATGCGCTCCAAGGATCCGAAAACGAAAATGCGGTCGCGCAGAATCGGGCCTCCTAGATTCGCGCTGGGGTCCCAGCGCAGCAGGAACGGTGCACTCTTTCCGGAGACATCGGAGGAATCAAACGCGCTATTGCGATGGAAAGTGGAGAGCAGCCCGTGCCACTGGCTGGTCCCGCCTTTGCTCACCACGTTCACTACTCCGCCTGATCCGTGCCCAAACTCCGCGTTGTAACCCGCAGTCAGTACTTGAAACTCCAAAATCGAATCCTGATCGAAGGGCGCCGCAGGGCCGCCATCGACGGCATCGCTGTTTGGCATGCCGTCAATAAGAAAGATGGTGTTTCCGCCGCGCTCCCCAAGGACCGGTGCCGCGGCGTCAGTCCCGGTGTCGGCTTGTCGATTGATGGTGACGCCCGGAACTAACTGCATGAGGTCGAGATAGTTCCGCCCGTTGATCGGCATCTGCTCGATCTGCTGCGGCAAGATGGTTTCGCCGGAGGATGAAACGGTGGTCTCGAGTAGCGGTGCATTGCCCGAGACCGTAGTCACCTCTTGCACCGTGCTGATAGCCAGGACGACGTCGAGAATCAACAATCGATTCACCGTCACTGTCAGATCTTGATAAACCTTGACGGCAAAACCACCCTGCGCCACCCGCAAGCTGTAGGTTCCTGCCTGCAACCCCGGGATGCGATACGCTCCGATGGCGTCGCTTGTGACCTCGATTTCGCTGGCCAGAATTGGAGCGCTCAAAGTCACCTTCGCACCCACGACTGCCAAATGCTGTTGGTCGGTGACGGTTCCCTGGAGTGTGGACGTCGTCTGTGCTGCGAGAGGGATGGGCTGTGCCGCCGAGAATACAAGTAGGAGTAGGAGAAGCACCAGGCTGGCCAGATAGGAGCGGCCCGGCGCACTCTCGTGCTGAAGTTCAAGCCAGGGGCGATATAGGATGTGCATCACATCGGCGGAACTCCTCACCGACGTTAGCATCATTTTTCCCACCCAGCGTCTGACTCTCTTCCGGCGCACACATGGCGCGAATCCTGCTTGCCGCGTATCGCAGCTTCATACCGAACCGAACCGAACCGGGGAATGCTTACTCTCATCGGCCTGCCTGCCCTGCCGCCGCGGCCCGAGAAAGGAAATCAGCGGTGCCGCTCCTAACCACGTGCTCGAACTGCTCGAAGATGTGCGGATCCCACCAACCTTTACCTACTTCTTCTTTCATGGTTTGAAGCGCATCGCTAACGGAAAAGGCTTTCTTGTACGGCCTCTCCGTAGTCAGCGCATCGTAAACATCCACAATTTGCAGCACTCGCGCGGTGACGGGAATGGCGTCTCCTCTAAGTCCATCCGGATACCCGGAGCCGTCGAGTTTTTCGTGATGGTGGCGGATGATCGGGAGCACGAGGCGGAAGGATTTTAGGGGTGCGCAGATTCGTTCGCCCACGACAGGGTGTTCTCGGATGACTTTCCACTCTTCTTCGGTCAAACGGCCGGGCTTCAGCAAGATCGCATCGGGGACGGCAATCTTGCCAACGTCGTGTACGACTCCAGCTCGGCGCAGCGCAATCAGTTGCTCCTCCGGAAGCTTGAGGTGCTCGCCCAGCCGAGCCGAATATTCCGATAGGCGCTCACAATGGCCATGAGTGTAGGGGTCTTTGCCTTCAATACTCCGCGCTAGTGAAAACAGGACGGACTCGGCCCGCTCCAATTCGTCGGTGCGCTGCTTAAGCTTCAACAGCGATCTAACGCGGGCCAGCAATTCGGTTCGATCCACCGGGCGAGTCAGAAAGTCATCCGCGCCAGCCTTGATGGCTTCCAACCGATCTTGCTTGTCAGACAGAGCCGTAATCATGATTACGGGTATCAAATATGTTTCTGGGTTGTTCTTGATTTTCTCGCATACCTCAAACCCATTCAGGTGAGGCATCATGACATCGAGAAGGACTAAGTCAACCTGAGTTCGGGTAAGTTCATGAACCGCCGCCGCGCCGTCCGGCACGGTAATCACTGTGCATCCCTGTGCTGTGAGGAATTCTTCTAACAACTCACGATTGGCGGATTGATCGTCGGCAACTAGAACAGTTCCGGTGATTAATTGATGCGACTCATGCGGCATTTGTGACCACTTATTTCTGCATATGTGCGATCTAAGAATTGCATGGAAAGAGAGGGCAGGGCCAATTACTTAGGTCACAAATCACATCGGAAGGTGCGCGTCGAGTGCCGCCCGCGGTGCTAGTGCAGCCTCCACCCGATTGCGGCCTCGCGCCTTGGCGGTATACAGGGCGGCGTCGGCGTCGCGAAGAAGTGCCTCGGGGTCAATCAACCTTGACTCACTTGACTGTGCGGACACAAGCCCGAGGCTGACAGTGACTGGAACCAGCCCTGCACTCGTCTCAATGGGTTGATCCGCGATCCTGCATCGTAGCCGTTCCGCAGTGACTACCAGGTTCAGTGCATCGCATCCGGGAACAATGATCAGAAACTCTTCTCCTCCATAGCGACCCACCGAGTCGTAGCTTCGAAGCGTCGTAGCCAAACGGCGACCCACCTCTCGCAATACGGCATCTCCCACCAAGTGGCCGTGGGTGTCGTTGACTTGCTTGAAGAAATCAACGTCTACCATGATGACGCCCAAAGAACCATTGGTCCGGCGGCTGCGCTCGGTCTCTCCAATCAGTAAGTCAAGAATGGCCCCGCGATTCCAAATCCCGGTGAGCCGATCATGAGCGGCTTCAAACTGTAAGGCGCCCTGGGCGCGAATCAAGGCCGCCTGCAGATCGAGAATCCGCTTGCCGGCCCGAACCCGGGCGCGCAGTTCATCCACGTCGAACGGCTTGGTCAGGTAATCATCGGCGCCAGCTTCTAGGCCTGCAACCACATCCTGTTTGTCGTCTTTAGCCGTGAGCAGCAGAACGTAGCGATACACCCCTTGATCGAGGCTGCGGATTCTGCGACAGAGTTCGATCCCGTCCAACCCAGGCATCATCCAATCGAGGATCACCAACTGTGGAGCATCTTCCTTCTGCAAGACTTCCCACGCAGCCAGCCCGTTTTCCACGGCTGTAACACGGTAGTCCCACTTCTTGAACCAGCTCTCAAGAATGCGGCGGGAAAGCGGATCGTCTTCCGCGATCAACACGGCGTTAACCGCGGAGGCCTTCCCGTCCAGGCCTGGCTTGGAATCTCTCAGCCCGCCGACCGACTCCGCTGGAACCTGGTTCATGGCTGGGCCCCCGCCAGCTCTTTCAGGTCGAGATGGAGACTCGCCATTTCCCGCTCCAGCTTTGCGAGCGTATCATTGGCCCGGGAGAGGTCTTTGTCATGTCCCATCTCTTCCAGTTGGCGGGCAGCGTGCGAAGTTCTATCCGCACTCAGGTAACCGGCTTCGCCCTTGAGACTGTGAGCTGCCTGCATGAGCCCGTCGGAGTCTCCAGCCGCTGCTGCCTGGCGCAGCTTGCGCATCAATTTCGGAGACTCTTCCAGAAAAATATGGCACAGGTCGCGGAGCAGTTCCTCATCACCCCCAATACGATCGAGAGCTTCAACTCGGTTCCAGGATGCACCCTCCGCCGCCGGCTTTGCCCGCCTTACCGGTGCCTCCGTCAAGCCTGCAAGCGTCTGCTCAATGTCGCTAAGGTGCACCGGTTTGGTAATGTAGCCGTCCATGCCGGCTTCCAGGCCGCGTTCGCGGTCGCCCTTCATAGCGTGAGCCGTCATCGCAAAAATTGGCAGGTGGGTTCCGCTATCCTTCTCGCTTTCGCGGATCGCTGCGGTCGCCGTCAGGCCATCCATCTCCGGCATTTGGACATCCATGAAAACAAGATCGAATTTTTCTGCCCCGGCTAAGGCGACGGCTTCTTTGCCGTTTTGCGCCAACACTGGAGTGTGCCCCAGCTTTTGCAGCACACGGATGATCACCGCCTGGTTCACCGCGTTGTCCTCTGCTACCAGAATTCTAAGTTTGCGGGCCGATTCGCGCAGGGTGTGGCGTGTAACCAGCGCAGGGTTGGCACTCCTTTCCACCTGCCGCTGGCTTATTGCTGTAAGGATGGCAGCCAGCAGGTCAGCTTCGAGGATGGGCTTGAGCAGATAGGCCGTGATTCCCAACTGCTTGCAGCGATTCGCTTCGCCGGGTTGTCCGCCGGAAGTCAGCATCAGGACGGTGACTTCAACCTCTCCATCGCGCATCATCCTCTTCTGTATCTTTTCCCCTAACTCGAACCCATCCATGACGGGCATTTGGCCGTCGATCAGAATAACCCGAAACCGATCTCCTCTTTGCCGCGCCGTCTCCAAGGCAGCCAGCGCTGTGGTACCGCTTTCTGCAGCGCAAGGTCTCATTCCCCATTTCCGAGTCATCTCGCAAAGGATCTTTCGATTGGTTTCATTGTCGTCGACGACCAGCACTGGAAGACCCCGCAACTCGGCTTCGATCGCGGGAGAGATGGGTTGCGCCTTCGCCCCAGCCACCGCAAGACGCACCGTGAAATGAAACGTGCTCCCTGCACCGTCGCTGCTCTCCACCCAAATCTTTCCGGCCATCAATTCAACCAGGCGTGCGGAGATTACCAGCCCTAGGCCGGTGCCGCCATATTTGCGGGTGGTACTGCTGTCAGCCTGCGAAAAGGCTTTGAAAAGCAATCCCTGTTTATCCAGAGGAATTCCGATGCCTGTGTCCTTCACTTTGAAGTGGAGTTCCACGCCTCGGCTATCCTGCGCGCGACTCTCAATTGTGACCAGCACTTCTCCATGCTGGGTAAATTTGATTGCATTGCCCACCAGGTTTACCAGAATCTGCCGCAACCGGCCCGGGTCGCCGAGCAGATGCGATGGCACTCCCGGATCAGCGTCATAGGCCAGTTCCAGGCCCTTCTGATGCGCGCGCAGAGCCAGGGTCTTCATGGTCTCGCCCACACAGTCGTAGAGATTGAATGCGATCGTCTCCAGGTCCAGCTTGCCCGACTCCACCTTCGAGAAATCCAGAATGTCATTGATCACCAACAACAGCGATTCGCCGGAGGTCTTTACCAGGAGCAGGTAGCCCCGCTGTTCGGAGTTCAATTCCGTATCCAGGGCCAATTCCGTCATGCCCATGATGCCGTTGATCGGGGTGCGGATTTCGTGGCTCATGTTGGCGAGAAATTCGCTCTTGGCGCGGCTTGCCGCCTCGGCCGCCTCCTTGGCTACAGTCAGTTCCGTATTCATGGTCAGCAACTCACCGGTACGATGGGCAACCTGCTCCTCCAGGTTCTCCCGGTGTTGCTGAAGTTCCAGGTCGCGTCGCTCGATTTGCCCCAGCATGCCGTTGAACTCCGTCGCCAGCAAGCCGAATTCGTCGCGATTCAGGATCTCGGCCCGGATCGAGTAGT
>Ga0210410_10000866_pt1 | contig 30006 bp, 25 predicted proteins | sample IncBWC4MmetaG_FD_161058 | JGI IMG/M metagenome (GOLD analysis project Ga0210410, IMG submission 161058) | Forest soil microbial communities from Barre Woods Harvard Forest LTER site, Petersham, Massachusetts, United States - Inc-BW-C-4-M | ecosystem: Environmental > Terrestrial > Soil >...
CAGGTGCTGGGGAATGACGCCGCTATCGGCTTCGCGGGCTCGCAGGGCAATTTCGAGCTGAACGTGTTTAAGCCGGTGATGATTTTCAATTACCTGCATTCGGTGGAATTGCTGACCGATGCGATGAACAGTTTCGTGGATCACTGCGTGGTAGGCATTGAGCTGAACCGCGAAATCATTGATAGCTACGTCCACAACTCCCTGATGCTGGTCACTGCGCTGGCGCCCAAGATCGGCTACGACAACGCCGCCAAAGTCGCCAAGACCGCCCACAAGGAACACTCCAGCCTTCGCGATGCCGCCGTAAAACTCGGCTTCATCTCCGGCGAAGAGTTCGACGCCCTCGTCAAACCCGAAGACATGACCCACCCGTGAACCGACAACAGGCGCGAGCCGGAGTGTACGTTTAATGGTACACTGTACTAAATAAGGTGCATGGTGGAGGGAGACTCGCAGCCAAAAAAGATCCCACTGTTATTTTTTCGAACTCCCGCGGGAAGCGAGCCGGTGCGGGCGTGGCTGAGAGAGCTTCCACGAGAGGAACGCCAGGCCATCGGAGTGGATCTGTTGCGAGCCCAATGGCGGTGGCCCATCGGCATGCCTCTGTGCCGTGCAATGGGACAGGGGATTTGGGAGATTCGGACTGACCTGCCTACAAGGCGAACCGCGCGCGTATTGATTTGCGTTTATCGTGAGCACCTTGTGGCACTGCACGGATTTATAAAGAAGTCTCGCGTGACGCCGGCCGGCGATCTGGAATTGGCACGCAAGCGCAAGAAGGAGTTGGAGCAATGAGCAAGAAACACATGGGTTCCAGCATTGATGATTTCCTGAAGGGGCAAGGTATTTTCGAGGCGGCGCAAGCGCAGGCAATTAAGGAAGTGGTCGCCTGGCAACTGGCCAAAGCCATGAAGAAGAAAAAGATCTCTAAGAACAGAATGGCCACGCTGCTGAAAACCAGCCGCACCCAGGTAGATCGCCTTCTCAACTCAGAGGACGACATTACGTTGTCGAGCCTGCAGCGCGCAGCCGCGATTGTCGGGCGGCGCGTCATGATCGAACTGGTGTAAAACGGTCTTCGCCACACACAAATTTAGAGACACAAGGCATCCTTAGAAACCATGGAGGCTGGATGAAAAGGCGGATTCTGCTCGCGGGACTAATCGTGGTTTTTCCATTGTCGTCCCAGATTGCAGCCCAAGCAACGTACGCGCTGAAGCCGACGCCGAAGACTGTGGCTTGGGGATACTACGACGCGAAAGCAGCGCCGGTTTTGCGCGTCAAGTCGGGCGACACGGTGGAAATTCAGACGCTGATCACGAATAGCCCGAAGCGACTGGAAGAGGCGGGCGTGCCGCCGGATCAAGTGGAGCAATCGCTGCGCGAAATTACGGACCAGGTGAAGGACAAGGGCCCGGGTGGGCACATCCTTACCGGGCCGGTTTACATCGAGGGCGCGGAACCCGGCGATGTGCTGGAAGTGAAAATCCTGGCCATCAAGCTGGCGATTCCTTACGCCTACAACGCCTTTGGCGCGGGGCGCGGCTACCTGCCGGACGATTATCCTTACTCGAAAATCAAAATCATCCCGCTGGATGAGAAGCGCATGGTGGCGAAATTCGCGCCGGGCATCGAGATTCCGCTGCATCCGTTCTTCGGCAGCATGGGCGACGCGCCGCCGGAAAGCGCGGGCCGGTTCAACAGCGCGCCGCCGTGGGTTATGGCGGGAAATCTGGACAACAAGGACCTCGTCGCCGGCACGACGCTTTACATTCCCGTGCATGCGCCGGGCGCGCTGTTTGAGGTTGGCGACGGCCACGCCGGACAGGGAGACGGCGAAGTGGACATCACCGCGCTTGAAACTTCCCTCGTCGGCACGTTTCAATTCATCGTGCGCAAGGACATGCACTTGAAGTGGCCCCGCGCCGAAACGCCCACGCACTACATCACCATGGGCCTGAACGACGACCTAAACGCCTGCGCCACGCTGGCGGTGCGCGAGATGATCGATTTCCTGGTAACGGAAAAACATCTTTCGCGCGACGACGCCTACATGCTCGCAAGCGTCGCCGCCGACCTGCACATCACTGAACTTGTCGACGGCAACAAAGGCGTGCACATGATGCTGCCAAAATCCATCTTCGGTTCGGGATCCTCCAAATGAATGACTCGCGACCGTCGCTCCGATACGCCATCTCTGTTCTGATCTTTCTCTGCTCTATTTTCAGCGCCCCGGATCGGGCTCAATCGCAACCGAACATTCCCGACTGGTGCAAGCCACTTCCCCGGCCAGAGTATAAATCGCTCCAGCGTATGCTGCCCGATGATCCGTGGTTTGAAGTGTACAAAGTCGCGCCGCAGACATTCGCGATTTACGAGCCGCACCAGTCCGAAGAAGTCATCTCCTACCTGATTGTCGGCCAGAAACAGGCGGTGCTTTTTGATACCGGCATGGGCATCGGCGATATCAAGAAAATCGTTTCCCGGCTGACTTCGCGGCCTGTGGTAGTCCTAAATTCCCACACGCACGACGACCATGTCGGCGGCAACTGGCAATTCAGCTATGTCTTCGGCATGGACACCGCGTTCACTCGCGAAAACGCCAAGGGCTCGACGGCCGACGCGCAGGCTGAAATTGCGCCGGGAGAAATCTGCGGCGACCTGCCGAAGGGTTTTAATCCCAAGACCTACCGGACCAAACCCTGGCACGTGTCCTTTTTCATCCGCGATGGATTCAGAATCAAGCTCGGCGGCCGCACCGTGGAGGTGATTGCCACGCCAGGACATACGCCGGACGCGATCGCGCTGATCGATCGCGAAAACAAACTGCTCTTCACCGGCGACACCTATTACCCGGCGCCGATCTGGCTGTATCGCCCGGAGACGGATCTTGTGGCGTACGAAAAATCAATCGCGCGGCTGGCCGCACTTGCGCCGGAAGTGAATACCGTACTCGGCGCCCACAATATTCCGGTGGCGCAGCCCGAGGTTTTGCCGGCGCTGGTGCAGGCGTTCGCGGACCTGCAGGCCGGCAAGGCGGCTTGCAAGCCCGAAGGCACAGGCAAGAAAATGTGCGCCGTGGGCAAATTCAGTTTTCTTCTCCGCGCGGCCCCCTGAGGAGTAAACTAGCGGCAATCGAGGGTTTTCATGCATTGCCGGCCGCAAATTCAATACCTCTCCGCATGGCTGCTGACGCTGGCAACCACGATGGTTCCCGTCACGGCGCAATCCAATCAACCCAATCGCGACAAAAATACGTGGAGCTATGACGGCGGCATCTTCCTGGACACCGAAGGGGAGATTCCCGGCGGAGCGTGTTTTCGCGTGAAGGGCCGCGTCACGGCCCCGGATTTTTTTGAAAACCTGAAGCGAGAGGACACGAACTCCGGCACGCTCTTTCGCCGCGGCAACGAGGTCGTTACCCAATTCCCGAAAATCCTGCACCTGAGCCTTTCTTTCGCGGACACTCCCTGCGACCCGCACATGCGGCAGACAAACTCGCGCGTCTACTTGACCGCCGAGATGATGGGCAGCCTGAGACTGCATTTTTTCTGGAAGCGTGCGATGGAACTCCGGCCGGTGAAAGGAATCGTGAAAACCGGCGGCGAAATGCTCCCCGTGCCCTGGTATTCGCAAGGCCTGGATCAGGAATTGCCGAAGCGCTTTGAATGGCTGGTGGAGTTTGACTTGCCGAGCGAAGGCGTCCCGCTGACGGACAACCTGGTGCTGATGATGTACACGCCGGAGCACCGGCTGATCGCGCGCGGCGCGGCCAGGATGTAGCTCGGGCCTTCAGGCCTGAGGGTTTTCTCTGCGCTGGCACAATCTCGCCTGCGCCATGAAAAACCTCACACCTGAAGGGGTGAGCTACAGGCTTCACGCCAATTTCATTTGAAGGACCGCGTTGCGGACGATCAGCTTTGCTTCCGTGCGGGCTTGCACTTCTTCGGGAGTCCAACCGGGAGCGGTTTCGCGGAGAGCGAGGCCTTCGGGCGTCACGTCGATCACGGCGAGGTCGGTGACGATCGTGTCCACACATTCGAGACCGGTTAGCGGGTAGTTGCAGGTCTTTACAATCTTCGGCGCGCCTTCCTTGGTGTTGTGTTCCATGCAGACAATTAATTTCTTCGAGCCGGAGGCGATATCCATCGCGCCGCCGATGCCGCCGCTGCCTTTTGATCCGGGAATTTTCCAGTTGGCCAGATCGCCTTTTTCGGAAACCTGAAAGCCGCCGAGCACGGCGATGTCGAGATGCCCGCCGCGGGTCATCAGGTGCGCATCGGCCTGGTGAAAAATCGAAGCGCCGGGAATCAGCGTGACGGGAACTTTCATGGCATCGACCAGGTCGAAATCCTCTTCGCCGGGTTTCGCGCGGCGGCCCATGCCGAGGATTCCGTTTTCGCTGTGAAAGTAGACCGTGAGTCCCTTGGGCAAATAATCGGCGATCAGATTCGGAATGCCCCATCCGAGATTGACGTACGCGCCGTCGTGCAATTCCTGTGCGGCACGCTGGGCAATCTGTTCGCGGGTAAGTCTGTTTTTTTCGGTCATGGCAGTTTTCTCCCCGGCGTCATCCGGCGAAACGCATTCCTTTCGCCTGCACGATGCGGTGGACAAAAATCGCGGGAGTGATCACATCCTCCGGCGAAATCGCGCCCACCGGAACAATTTCCTCCACCTCCACGATCGTGAATTTCGCGGCCTTCGCCATGATTGGATTGAAATTGCGCGCTGCCAGGCGATAGGTGAGATTACCGAGCTCATCGGCCTTTTGTGCCTTGATCAGCGCGAAGTCGGCATGAATCGGCAATTCCAGGATGCAGCGCTTGCCGTCGAACACACGCTCTTCCTTGCCGATGGCCACTTCCGTGCCGACGCCGACAGTCGTGTAAAAACCCAACAGGCCTGCGGCTGCGGTGCGCATCCGTTCGCACAAAATTCCTTGCGGCACCAGTTCGCAGGTGACTTCCCCTTTGGCAAATCGTTCCTGAAAATAATTTGCGTGCGGGCCGGGAAACGAGCAGATAACGTGCTTCACCTGGCCGTTCTTGAACATGACGCCAAGTTCGCCTTCGCGCGTGCCGCAATTATTGCTGATGGCGGTGACGTGCTTGATGCCCCGCTTCGACAGCGCCTGAATCAGATTGTTGGGGAAGCCGGCGCCGCCAAATCCGCCGAACATGATTCGCGCGCCATCCGGAATATCCGCAATGGCGGCGTCGAGAGAATTTACAATTTTTGGCTTCATTCTTGGCTCAGAAAAATTCGGATTAGTGTTTCCCATAGATTGTTCCCGACCCGCGACAAAACCGCAACCCCAGCAGAGTCAACATCAGGATGCAAACTTTTTTCCCCGGCAGTGCGATTCCCAGTGTGAGCCAAATGGCTCGGTCATATCCGTACTAGTTCCGGTCAGAATGTTTTGCTTGATGTTTCCGTTCGTTCACAATAAATTACGCATCTCGTAACCATCTTCCCGCCCAATAGGACTAGAAGTAGTCTGCCGAATTTTGCAGTTCAACCTATCCGTGGAGGTAAAAATCACCAATGAAAGTTCGCTCCGGTTCAAATAGTAGAAGGTTGCATCGCTCAGGCACGTTTGTTAGCGACATCGCGCGTCGGTGCACTTCACTACTTGTCTCTTTCGCGTTTCTACTGGCCCCTGTCCTGCCCGCGGCGTTCCCGACCACCGCCCAGGCACTTCCTGCACTCACGCCGCCCGCTGCGTCGGCCGGTACCGCAGAATGCAGTCTGCAATCCGCAAACGGCCAGATCCAGCACATCGTTTACATTCAGTTCGATAACGTGCATTTCACGCGGGATAATCCCAATGTCCCTTCCGATCTGGAACAGATGCCGAACCTGTTGAACTTCTTCGAGACCAACGGCACTCTGCTTACGGATCATCACACGCCGCTAATTTCACACACCGCGGATGACATCATCACTTCCCTGACCGGTGTCTACCCGGAACGCCATGGCTTGGCAGTCTCCAACAGCTACAACTATTTCAATCCCAATTCCTCCGACGGATTGGGTTCCACTTTCACTACCGCTTTCACGTACTGGACAGACGTCGTTGACCCAAACACCCCGAGCGCGGACCCAAGTTTCAACTTGCTGACGCCGGACGGAAAGAACGCGCCGGCTCCGTGGGTGCCCTTTACGCGGGCGGGCTGCAACGTCGGCGCGGTGTCCATCGCCAACATGGAGTTGGAAAACACGCATAACGACATCACAACGGTTTTCGGAGCGGGTTCCCCGGAACAGATCGAAGCCAACGGGCCTGGAGGGACCGCGAAGGCCACGGCGGACTTCGTGGGGGTAGCCATCCACTGCGCGGCGGGAAATAGCGTTTGCAACACGGCGAATGCCAAGGCCGACGTGCTGCCCGACGAGCCGGGCGGATACAGCGGCTACAGCGCGCTATATGGTCACAAGTACGTTGTGCCGGTAATCGCACCAGGAGGCTTGAACGATCTCGCCGGAAATCCCATCACGGGGTTCCCCGGATTCGGCGGAATTTCCGCTGCGCAAACATTGGCGTATGTGGCGGCCATGCAGGAAAACGGCGTGCCAATCACGTACGCCTATATTTCGGATGCGCATGACCGCCACTCATTTCCATTTCGCGCCTTCGGCCCCGGGGAACAGGGCTATGTGCAGCAGCTGCAAGCTTACGACGCGGCATTTGGGACGTTTTTCGCCCGGCTGGCTACAGACGGCATCACCGCTGCGAATACGCTGTTCATCGTGACGGCTGATGAGGGCGATCACTTCGCCGGCGGCACGCCGATCAATCCGAGCTGCAACGGCAGCACCGGAAATTTCTGCACGTACAATTTGAACAATAATTCACCGAACCAGAACTCCGTCGGCGAAATCGATGCGAACATTCAATCGCTGCTTGGCGAAGTGGATCCATCGCTCAACTTCACCAACAATCCGTTCGACATTCACTTCGACATGGCGCCGGCCTTTTACATCAGCGGGCAACCCGCCACCGGTTCGCCGATCGCGCGGCAGTTCGAGCAGGATGCGGCGAAGCTGACAGCCCTCAACCCGATCACCGGAAATACTGACCAATTAACGAGGGGCCTGGTGGATCCGGTTGGCATGAAGTTCCTGCACATGATCACCGGTGATCCGCTGCGGACCCCGACGTTTATCATGTTCGGCGACCCGGACTATTTCTTCCAGACGTTCGGCGCGGATGTGGCCGTGAACGACGGCTTTGCCTGGAACCACGGCGGCATCGATCCAGAGATTAACACTACGTTCCTCGGAATCGTGGGACCCGGAGTGAAGGCGCAAGGTGTGCAGAACGCCCCATTCACCGACCACACGGATATCCGGCCAACAATTCTGAGCCTGGTGGGCTTGACGGACGATTACCAGAGCCAGGGACGCACCATTGCGGAAGTCCTGACGGACGGAGGGAAATCCGCCGGTATTGCGGCCAGCGGCGATTGGTTTACCGCGCTCGCCTCCGCTTACAAGCGTATCAACGCTCCCACGGGCGACGTGGGGCTTGCGGTTATCCGCGCCTCCACAACGGCCCTCGCGGGAGACTTCGGGACTTACAACAGCCTGGAAGCCAGGATCGACGCATTGACCAGCCGGCGCGAGGCCGTTTCCGCAAGGATGGCCGCGATGCTCAACGCTGCCGAATTCCAGGGCCATGCCATCAGCAAGTCGGAGGCGTTTCCACTGATTGTGGAGGCGGGCAATATCGCCGATTACGCTGCGCATCTGGCTGGGCAATAAAGCCGGAGCAGTTCCGCAGGATTAACCAATGGGGGCGAAAGGACTTTCGCCCCCATTTTTATTGCGTTGCGGCCGGGAGTCGCGAATCGTGTTCCGCGGGGCGACTGCACGCTGGGACAGCTTCCCTCTCCCACTCTTTTTGGTATATTGGCTCATCCCGCCTGAAGCCTCGTTTTTTGATTTTATTCGCGGTTCCCCAGCGCTTTAGCCCAGCCGTCGTTACGGGAGGTTTTCATGAGTCGTTCCCGTGCATGCGCCTTGCTGATTTTGGCTGCGTCTTTATTGCTCCAGGGTGGGTGCGCCAGCACAAGTTCCAATTCGAATTCAACTGGCGCGGCGCCGAGCATCACGATGCAGCCCACCGGCGTCACGGTGGCAGCAGGGCAGACGGCGATTTTTTCCGTGGGAGCTACTGGCACTTCGCCTTTGAATTACCAGTGGCGGAAAAACACCGGCAATATCAGCGGGGCAACGGCAAGCAGCTACACAACTCCCGCCACGGCGAGCGGGGACAACGGCGCAAAGTTCGATGTGGTGGTGAGTAATTCGGTGGGCAGCAAGACGAGCAATGCGGCGATGCTGACCGTGACCGCAACGACGGCGACGTTGCAGTCCATCGCGGTGACTCCGGCGGCGCCGAGCGTTGGGACCGGGAGCACCGTGCAGTTCTCCGCGATGGGAACGTACAGCGATAATTCCACTAAAAATATCACCAGCAGCGTGACATGGGCTTCTTCGAATCCAGCGTTTGCGACGATTGTGGCAGCAACCGGACTGGCGACGGGTGTTGCGGTGGGCACGACGGAAATCACGGCAACGCAAGGGAGTGTGGTGAGCCCGAACGATCCGCTGGCCGTAACGGTGGCGTCGTCCACTGCGTCGGACGTGGTCACGCACCATTATGATGCCGCGCGAAGCGGGACGAACACGCACGAATTAACGCTGACACCCGGCACTGTGAACTCTACAACCTTTGGCAAGGTGGCCGAATTTGGCGTAGACGGGCAGATTGACGGGCAAATTCTTTACTTGAACCAGGTGGCGATGCCAGGCGTGGGCAGCAAAAACGTGCTGTACTTCGCGACGGAAAACGACAGCGTTTACGCGGTGGATGCGGACAGCATCAGCGGCACAACGGCCACCGTGTTTTGGCGCATTACGGCTCATCCGGCCGGCGAAACGCCGCTGACCACGGCCGACACCGGCTGCGGCTATCTCAATCCCGTGGGCATCATGTCCACGCCGGTGATTGACCGCTCTCGCAACGCGATTTATGTGGTTGCGTCGTCGAGGGACAGCGCGGGAACTACACACCATCGGTTACACGCGCTGGATTTGACCAACGGCAGCGAACTCTTCGGCGGGCCGACGGAGATTACCGCCACGTTTCCGGGTAAAGGCGGAAACAGCAACGGAACGACGGTCACGTTCCTTGCCAACCGCCAGCAGCAGCGGGCGGCATTGCTCGAAAGCGGCGGCAACATCTATACGGCATGGTCCGGCTATTTTGGCGATTGCGGCAACTACTCGGCGTGGGTGATTGCTTATAGTGCGGCCACGCTTACGCAAACTGGCGCGATCGACCTGGTTCCCAACAGCAGCGGCGCGGGCATCTGGCTGGGCGGCGGTGGACCCGCGGCCGATTCCGCGGGCAACGTTTACTTTGCGACCGGAAATGCGTTTGGAGGAAACACGCCGGGAATCAGCAATGATTACGGCGACACGTTTGTGAAACTTGGGGCGAGCGCGCCGCTGACGGTGGCGGATTATTTTGCGCCGATGAACGCGATCGCGGACGATAACACCGACGCGGATATGGGTTCGGCGGCGGCGTTGCTCCTGCCGGATCTGGTGGACAGCGGCAGTGTGACGCGGCACCTGGCGGTTGTGGCCGGGAAAGATGGGGCGATGTTCGTGGTGGACCGGGACAACATGGGGCAGTACAGCGCGATTGCGAATAACGTATATCAGGGGTTCGCCAGCGACGGGCACGAGAATTTTTCGTCTCCCATTTATTTCAATGGCCGCGTATACATCGGCCCTTCGGGCCTTCCGTTGCGTGCCTTTACGGTTTCGCAAGCGAAACTCAGCGCCGCGCCTGCGTCGCAGACAGCGTTTACTTTCGGAAGCAACGGGACGGTGCCTAGCGCGTCTGCAAACGGCGCCGCGAACGGAATTGTCTGGGCGCTGGATCGCGAATCGCGCACGCTCTATGCCTACGACGCCACGGACTTGACGAAGGCCCTTTACACTTCCAGCCAGGCGGCCGGGAGCCGCGACTCGTTCTCCAATGTCGGCGGGCATTTCATTACGCCGATGGTGGCGAATGGAAGGGTGTATTTCGGAACGGGCAGCACCGTGGCGGTGTTTGGGTTGTTGCCGTAGGAGGGGAGTTTTTAGTGGCCGGTCTTAAGACCGGCCACTAAAAGGTGAGGATTTGCGAAGGCCGTTGAGGAGCATGTTGAGGAAGACCTGCTTGACTTGCTCGGGGTCGGAGACGTGGTCGGTGTCGTACCAACGATAAAGCCAGTTGCACATGCCGAGAATGCCGTTGACAATCAGCCACGGCTCGCCTTCGATCAGCTTGCCCTGCTGCTGCCCGCGCTTTACCAGATCCACGAAACGATTGTTGTAGCGCGACATCACCGCGATGACCTTGTGCTGGCGCTTGCCGGAAAGCGAATCGAATTCGTGCAGGAAGAGGCCGAAGGGGACCTTGTTCTGGATGATGTAGTCGATCTGGGCGCGGATGGCGCGCTCGAGCTGCTGCACCGGCTCGCCTTCGAGATCGATGTGCTGGGCGATGTAGGCGTCGCCGTCTTCGATGCCCGCAAGCAGAAGCTGGAAGAGAAGGTCTTCCTTGGATCGGATGTAGTAGTAGAGCGAGCCCTTGAGCATGCCGACGTCGCGGGCGACGTCTTCGATCGAAGTGGCATGAAATCCCTTGGCGAAAAAAATGTTGGCGGCGCTTTTCAGGACTTCCTGGAGGCGGGTGCCGGGCTTGGATTTGGAATCGGAACGGCCGGCGTGGCGCGCACGAAGCGGCTTGGGCGCGGGCTTTCCTTTGGGCTTTTTTGCGGGCACGACGTACCTCACGGAATAAATTACATGGTAACAGAGGGGGCGCGAGGCGCAGTAGCAGCGAGCGACGAGGATTGCGTAATAGTTCTCGGGAATTTTCACCAAGCTGAAATCCATGGAACTTTTGAAGTTGAGATTCTTCGCGCATCCTTGTCGGATGCGCGAAGAATGACAGCGCTTAGTTTTGTGTAACTCAAGAAATGCGGGCTGGGCCACCCTTCCTGCGTCAGGGCAAGCACTGAAGGTGGCCGCTACGTTGGAGATTCAGCGGACCACATGGCAAGAGTGGGTTTTGATCACCAGCCAGACTAAAAGGCCGGGAGAGAGGTCCAGGGCACGGACTGCGCCGGGAGTGACGTGTACGAGAAAGGCTGTGCCGGCTTTTACGCGAAGGGCGACCATGGTGCCGCGGGTTTCGAGGGCTTCGATGGTGCCGGGAAGAATGTTGCGGGCGCTGAGAAAGTGCGGCGGTTCGGTGGCGACAAGGATGTCGCCAGCGCGGATGGCGACGCGGACTTCGCTGCCCGGCGCGGCGTCACCGAGAGGAATTTCGATTTCGCAGGCGGCATGATCGAGGGAGACGCGCATCACGCCGTCGGCGGGCCGATGCTCCACCACTATCGCGGGGAGGACATTTTCGAATCCGGCGGCCTGGGCGAGCTCGATGCTGCGCGGCGCATCCAGGACGGCACGCGGGGCGCCGGTTTCCTGAACGCGGCCGTTCACCAGTGTGACGACGCGTTCGCCGATGGCGTCCACTTCCTCCCGATTGTGCGTTACATAAAGAATCGGGATGCGGTTTGCTTCGTTCCAGGCGCGCAGGTCTTCGAGAATGGAGCGGCGCAGGGCCGCATCGAGGCCAGTGAGCGGTTCGTCGAGAAGCAAGACGCGCGGACGGGTGACGAGGGCGCGCGCGAGGGCGACGCGCTGCTTTTCTCCGCCGGAGAGTTCCGCGGGGCGCCGGGAGAGAAGGTTCTGGATGCGAAAAGCGTTTGCGATGCTCCGAGTGCCTTCCACTTGATCAAAATAGCGGAGCTTTGCCAATCCGTAGCGGATATTTTGTTCCACGGAAAGATGCGGGAAGAGCGCCAGCGATTGAAAAACGTAGGCCAGTTCGCGGCGCTGCGGCGGAAGCGAAAGATTATCGGTGGCGTCAAAGAACAATTTTTCGCCGAGGCGGATATTGCCCGAGTCGGGTCGTTGCAGGCCGGCGATGCAATCGAGCAGCGTGGATTTCCCCGCGCCAGAGGGGCCGAAGAGAACAGTGAAGCCGGGCGCGAACGATCCGGCAACATCCAAGACGAAGGGCTGCGCGCCATCGGAGCGAAGCTGTTTGCGGATTTGAACGTGCAGCATAGCGAAGTTTATTTCGCCGGCCAGGGCGACCAGACCCGGCGGTTCACACCGTAGACGATCGAGAGCACTACAAAAGAAACGGCGAGTAGGACCAGCGCGGTCTGGTGCGCGGCGGCGTAGTCAAGCGCCTGGACGCGGTCGTAGATGTCGATGGAGACGGTGCGGGTGATGCCGGGAAGATTTCCGCCGACCATGAGGACGACGCCGAATTCTCCGAGGGTGTGGGCGAAGCTAAGCACCAGCGCGGTGAGGACGCCGGGCCACGCGAGCGGGAGGATGACTCGGAAGAACGTTCGCGCCCGGTCAGCACCGAGAACGGCGGAGGCATCCAGCAGGCGGCGATCGAGCGATTCGAAGGAAGCGACGAGAGGCTGCACGGCGAACGGCAGGCTGTAGAGCATCGAGGCGAGCACCAGTCCGGCAAAGGTGAAGGCGAGCGGGTGGCCGAAGAGCGATTGCCAAAGTTTTCCGAGCGGGGCTCGCGGCCCCATGGCGACGAGCGCGTAAAAGCCGAGGACGGTGGGAGGAAGCACGAGCGGGAGAGCGACAATGGATTCGACGAGAAATTTTCCACGCCAGGTGCTGAAGGCCAGGCTATAGGCAAGCGGCAGGGAAAGCGCGAGGAGGAAAACGGAAACAGTCGCAGCGAGGCGCAGCGAGAGGAAGAGCGCTTCGGCGTTCATGGCTTTGACTCAGAGGACATTTCGTGGGGAACTTGAAAACCATAACGGGCGAAAATGTCGCGCGCCTGCGAGGATTTCAGAAAAGTGAGAAAGGAAACAGCGGCTTGCTTGTCCGGCGAGGATTTGAGAACAACGACAGCTTGTTCAATGGAGGGATAGCGATCGGGAGGGATGTCCCAGCGCTTGCCATTTTTCATGGCAGGAGAAAGGGCTAGTGACAGGGCGACCAAGCCGGCTTGCGCGCTGCCGGATTGCACGAATTGCGCGGCTTGAGAAATATTCTCGCCGTACACGAGCTTGGATTTGAGCTGATCGTAGAGGCCCGCGTTTTGCAGAGCGGCGACGGCGGCGCGGCCGTAAGGAGCGTGCTCGGGATTGGCGATGGCGATTTTCTGGATGCGGGGATCGAGAAGAGTTCTCAGTCCGGCGTTGGCATCGAAGGGAGAGTCGGGAGGAAACCAGAGGGTGAGACGCCCCGCGGCGTAGATTTGCAGAGAATCGGATCCAGCGAATCCGGCCTGGATTAATTTTTGGGGGTAGTCGAGATCGGCCGAGAAGAAGAGATCGAACGGGGCGCCGTTCTGGATTTGCGCGAAGAAGTTGCCGCTGGAGCCGTACGTGATGGCGAGTTTTACGCCGGTTTGTTTTTCATATTGGGCGGCGAGATCGGGGAGAGCGTATTGAAGGTCTGCGGCGGCGGCAATGCGGAGAGTTTGGGCGGAGACGGCGGAGGACAGAAAGAAAGAGAGAAGAAAAAGCGCCCGCCTCCCTTCCTTCGTCAGGCTAAACAGAAGGCGGCCGCTACAAAGGCGAGTTGGATTGTGATTCGGTTTGGGCATGGGAGTCAGACGCGGAGGATCATGACTTCGGTGGATTTGACGAGGGCGGCTACGCGTTCGCCGGGCTTTAGGCGCATTTCCTTGGCGGCGTCGGCGGTGATGATGGAGGTGATGTGCTGCTCGCCGATGGCGAGGGTGATTTGCGCGAGGAGGCCGCTGTATTTGATGGCGGTGACGCGGCCGATGAGCTGGTTGCGTCCGCTGATTTTGCGGAAATTGCCACGGCGGGAGGAGGGTTCGCCACGGTTGAGGGAAGCGGGGATGAGACGGTCGATTTCGGATTCGGGGACGCGATGGTGGCCGCCGGGGGTTTTGGCGGTTTTGAGCTTGCCGCGGTAGATCCATTGCTTCAGCGTGGGGTAGCTGATGCCGAGGATGTTGGCGGCTTCGCGGGGTGCGAGGAGTTTTTGCATGAGGATGAGGATAGACGATTTTAAGCGATAGGACAATACGACTTTAGGCGATTACGGGACAGGATTATTCACCACAGAGGACACGGAGAGCACAGAGGAAGAGAGGAAAAGATAACGCAGAGACGCAGGGGGCGCGAAGATTTCGCAGAAAAGAATGGGCGGCATCAATTGCGCAGTGGTTTGCCGGTTTTCAGGGTGTGGGCTATGCGTTCCTGGGTTTTCTTTTCGCCGCAGAGGGAGACGAAGGCTTCGCGCTCGAGGTCGAGGACGTATTGTTCGCTGACGAATTGCGGCGAAGAGAGCGCGCCACCGGCGAGGATGTTGGCGAGCTTGCGGGCGACGTGGGCGTCGTAATCGGAGGCGTAGCCGCCGCGGGCCATCAGGTGGATGGCCATTTTGGCGGCGGCGAGAAAGGATTCGCCCAGAACTTTGATTTGCGTGGACTGCGCGCCTTCCTGCCAGGAAGAGGCGGCGGGCTTCCATCCGCCGCGAACCAGCGCGAGAGCGGTTTGCTTGGCGTCGAAGACGAGGCGCTCGCGATTCATGGAATAGGTGTCCGAGCGGCGGAGGTAGCCGAGGTCGCGGCACTCTTCGGCGCTGGTGCCGACTTTGGCGGTGGCGATGTTTTCGAAAAAAGGCCGCAAGGTGTGAAAGAGGTCGAGGTCGTCGCCGGAAGCCGCGTTTTCGTTGGCGCGGATGAGCATTTCTTTTGTGCCGCCGCCGCCGGGGATCAGGCCGACGCCGACTTCCACGAGCCCGATGTAGGCTTCCGCGGCGGAGTGAATTTTCGCCGCGTGCAGGCTGATTTCGCAGCCGCCGCCGAGGGCCATGCCTTGCGGCGCGGCGACAACGGGTTTCGGCGCGTACTTGATGGCAAGGTTCACGTTCTGGAACTGCTTCACGGCCATGTGGAGTTCGTCCCACTCCTGCTCTTGCGCGCCGACGAGGACGAGCATGAGGTTGGCGCCGACGGAAAAGTTGGTGGCCTGATTGGCGATGACCATGGCGTCGAAATCGGTGTCGAGGCGCTTGATGCCTTTGTGGATCATGGCGATCAGGTCGGCGCCGATGGCATTCATCTTGGCGTGGAATTCGCAGCAGACGACGCCGTCGCCGAGATCAATCAGGCTGGCGCCGGAGTTGCGTTCGACTTCGCGGCCCGCGTCTTTGAGCGATTTGAGAATCAGGACGCCGGCGGGCTCCTCGACTTTTTTGGTTTTGCCGGTGGCGAGATCGAAGACGGAAGTTTCGCCCTTGCCGGATTCGTAGAGGCTGGTGCGGCCAGCGGCAAGCGCTTTTTCAAAAACGGCGGGAAGTGCGCGGCCTTCTTTTTTGATTTGCGCAGCAAACGCAGGGAGCCCAATGGCGTCGACCATCTCAAACGGTCCGAGTTCCCAGGCAAAGCCCCAGCGCATGGCTCGATCCACGTCCACGATATTGTCGGAAATTTCAGGCATGCGGCGTCCGGCGTAGAGGCACATTTCGGAGACGCCACCCCAGATAAACAACTGGGCCTTGTCGGCTTTCTGGCCTTCAAAAACCGGTGCGAGCAGGGTGCGCAAACGCTCGCGCGTATCTTCGATGGCTTTTCCGGCTTCGATGGAGGCGAAGCGGGCTTTTTGCTTTTCGCGATACTCCAGCGTGTTGAGGTCAAGTGTGAGGATTTCTTTTTCACCCTGACCGCCCTTCACCTTTTTGTAAAAACCCTGGCCGGTTTTGTCGCCGAGCCATTTGCGTTTGGCCATCTCTTCGACAAAGGACGGAATTTTGTACGTCTCGCGGGATTCGTCGTTGGGAGCGGTCTCGTAAATATTTTTGACGACATGCGTCAGGACATCGAGGCCGACGATGTCGGCGGTGCGAAAGGTGGCGGACTTGGGCCAGCCGACGGCGGGGCCGGTGCAGGCGTCCACTTCTTCGATGGTCATGCCAAGCGATTGCATCAGGCGGAGGGCATTTAGCATCGAAAAAGTGCCGATGCGATTGGCTATAAAGTTTGGCGTGTCATTGGCGAGGACAACGCCTTTGCCAAGCTGGCGATCGCAGAAATCGGAGAGCGTGTTCAGGACTTCGGGCGAGGTTTTCGGGCCAGAGATAACTTCCACAAGTTTCATGTAGCGCGGCGGATTGAAAAAGTGAGTGCCTGCCCAGTGCTGCTGAAATTCTTCCGGCAAGCCATCGGCAATCAAATGAACCGGGAGGCCGGAAGTGTTGGTGGTGACGATGGAACCGGGCTTGCGATATTGCGCGACTTTGGCGAGCAGACCGCGCTTGATTTCAAGATTTTCGGCGACGACTTCGATGATCCAGTCGGCGTCGGCAATACGCGGAAGATCGTCCTCAAAATTGCCGACGGAAACTTTGGCAGCGAGCGCGGAGGTAAAAAACGCGGCGGGCTTGGCTTTTTTGGCGGCGTCGAGGCCGGCGAGCACGATTTTGTTGCGGTCGGCGGGGGCGGCGTCCTTCGGAACGATGTCGAGCAGCAGGCAGGGGAGGCCTGCATTGGCGAAATGCGCGGCGATGCGTGCACCCATGGTGCCGGCGCCGAGAACGACTGTTTTTTGGATTCTATGTGTCATGACCAGGCCTTGGGGAGCGAGAATAGGACGGCAGAACAGGTTACAAAATGGGAAGCCACGGGTCAAACAGGTGTTTGGTAACGGGCGCGGGGAGACTAAAATTGGCTTATGGCGAACGAGAAAGAAGCAGGCACGCAAAGCTTGATGCGGAGCGCGAAGGAATGGTTTCGCGCCTTCAGCAACGGATATGCGGCGGCGGGCGAACGGCGGCCACGCGTGGGACTGGCGCTGGCCGGAGGATTTGCGCGGGGTATCGCGCACATCGGCGTGCTGCGGGTGTTTCGCGAGGCGGGGATTCCGATTGACATGGTGGCGGGGACGAGCGTTGGAGCGCTGATTGGAGTGAGCTATTGCGCCGGCGCTTCGCTGGAATTGATGGAGCGAGTGGCGTGCGAAACAAAATTCACGGATTTCGGACGGTGGACTCCGTCCTGGATGGGATTGGCGACGAACCAGCGGATGGAGCAGTTTCTGGCGCGCTTTTCGACCATCAAGAATTTTGAAGAGTTGCAGACCCCGCTGGCGATTGCGGCCACGGACATCAATGCGGGTTTGCCGGTGTATTACTACCAGAAGGGGCCGATCCTGCCGGCGCTGCGGGCTTCGTGCGCGTACCCCGGATTGTTCGTGCCGATTCAGCACGAAGGGCGAATGCTGGTGGACGGGTTTCTGACGGCGCTGGTGCCTTATGAAGGATTGATGCTGATGGGCGCGGAGGTGGTGATTGCCGTGTACCTGGAGCCGGGATTGAACGGGGAGCCGCGGACCTTCACGGATATATTGAGCCGGTCGTTCACGATTATTCAGAAACATGCGGACCTCGAATGGCGCCAGTATGTGGACGTGATCATCGAGCCGGATGTGACGCCGTTTGTCTGGGACGATTTTACAAAAACGCCGGAGATGGTGAGGGCGGGAGAGGCAGCGGCGATGAAGGCGTTGCCGGAGATCCGGGCGGCGATTGAGGGGAAGAGGAAGAAGGTGGAAGAGTAGGGAGAAGAGTTCACCACAGAGTTCGCAGAGGACGACAGAGAGAGCGTAGAGGTTGGGCTTGGGGCTGGGCGACCTGAAGGTCGCCGCTACGCGTGGATTTACAGGATTCTTACTTCAACTTGGACGGGTTGGCCTTCGCCTTTGCCGCGCTGGGTTAGCCAGGCGGAGAGGCCTTCGGCGAAACGCTCGGGGGTCAGGCGGAAGCTCGCTTCCAGGCGGCCGTCGGCGACGGGGAGGGTGTCGTCGAAGTCGGCGGAGTTGGTGAAATTTCGCATGGAGAATTGATCGAGCCATTCGAGGGGACAGGGGCGGCGCTCCCCGCGGATCAGGACATCGATCTGGAATTTTTGGGCATACATGGAGGAATGATAGCACCTGAATGAAAAATGGCCGTGCTCCGCGGGCTAAGCGAATCGCAACGCGTCATTTCGGCTTGCCAATTTTCTGCCCGACCTCCACAGAAAAAATTCGATAGTCGCTGTAGATGTGGCGATGGTGAAAATGTCTGCCTCCCGATTCCAGGTTGATTTCCGCTGCTTGCGGCAACCACATGCTCACCTTGGAATTCTGGAACTGGACCGGCCCGTAGTCCAAGGATTGATTTTCGGTGTACAGCTTGACTTGAGGAATCGGCTCCAGAAGCTGCGACTCCAGATGCACGATTTGATAGTTTTGGGCGTCGATCCATGCCGTTCCTTTCAGGAGGACAGGGACGATTCGGTCTCCCAACTGGAAGTCGCTGATGCGCGCGGGGCGGTCTTTCCGCTGTTGGAAATGCACCCGCCAGACCGGCTGGTCACGCCAGACCCCGGCACCTTCGCAGCGCAGTGCGAATTCATCCAGGTGCGAAGGGTGGAAGATCATGGCCAACAAGGGCAGCCCCAACGTGGCGATATCGCGCGGGAATCCGCTACCGCTACCTCTCCCTCCGTCGCGATATTCATTCACGTTCAGGGCTCCCGGCGAAGTTTCTTCGATGATCGCGACGTAATTGGACTTGTGCTTTTCCCGCTCTACAACCTTGCCATGCTTATCCAGGCGTTCGTGCTCGAGGACTTCGATGGCGCTGATGCGGTTAACATTCTCGACGAATTCTTCCAACCTCTTGCTGGTGTTCTGCGTTAGCTCCTCGAGCGGGCACGCACTTTCCTCTTCGGCCTTTGGTGGGTTCGTATCCGCGTTGCTCAACAACGGCTCCGCCGCTCGCACTTGATGCGGGGACTGTTCCGACGGCGCATCCGAAAGCCGCAGCAAAATGCTGGGCGACGCGCCCGGAATCACCTCCACAGAAACTTTCGCCACCTGCTCACTGAGCACAGGGACGCTTATCTGTGCTGGGTCAAATCCGCTGACGGCAATCTCGACCAGGTATTGCCCCGCAGGCAGGTCGTCGAAGCTGGCGACCGTAAGATTCCCGACGGTGACGTTGAGATCCACCCGGATTGCTTCCGAATGGACACGGATCGAGGCGGGAGCATGCACCAACTGGAGCCCGCCGTCATTCCCAAGCACGACGATCGTTCCCGTCTGCAAGCCGTTCTGAGCGGGAGTTGAGGCTTGGCGCGCACTCCCTGCTTCAGGGCCAATCAGCACCACAAGCAGTGCCAGTTCGATCGCAGGGAATCGGCCAAGGTTTCGCATTGCACAAGCGCCGTCCGAACTGTGGATTACCCGATTATACGCCTAGCTACATCCCGGGAGACGCCACCAGCACGTGCGCGGACGAGAGTGGAAAACGATCATGCGCGGTGGTTATTTTCGGATCACGGGAGGACCCGATCGCAAGCCTGAGGATTGAGATCGCGCCAGGCGTCCTAACGTCGGGATGGTGGGTGCGCTTGCTTCGGGGGTTGGCGGTAACATACACTGAGCAGGTTTGAAAGGCCGTACGCGAGTGTCCCGCCAGTCTCCGATGTAAGTCCGCGCGATCAGGGCCGGCCGGATCGGGCTCATCCACTATTTTCTTCGATGCAGCCCATTAGAGTCATGGGGGTAACAACGTGGCGACGCCAATGGAAGCCTGGGTGGAGGAAGCAGCCCGACTGACCAAGCCGGACAAGATTGTTTTTTGCGACGGGTCGGAAGCGGAGAACCAGGCCATCCTTCGGGAGATGCTGAAGAAGGGCGATTCCTTCCGGCTGAACGAGAAAACCTACCCGAACTGTTACCTGCACCGAAGCGACCCAAGCGACGTGGCCCGCACGGAACACCTGACGTTTATCTGCACACCGGACAAAGAGGAAGTCGGACCCACGAACAACTGGATGGACCCCGAGGGAGCCAAGTTCAAAATTGGCAAGCTGCTGGACGGGGCGATGCGCGGGCGGACGATGTATGTGGTGCCGTACATCATGGGACCGGCGAATTCGCCGATCAGCAAGATCGGCGTGGAAGTGACGGACAGCCCGTACGTGGTGGCGAACATGCGGATTATGTGCCGCATGGGCAAGGTGGCCCAGGACAAACTGGGCAGCTCGAAGGATTTTGTGCCGGGTCTGCATTCGATCGGAGACCTGGACCCGCTGCGCCGGCTGATCGCGCATTTTCCGGAGGAGCGGCTGATCTGGAGCGTGGGGTCGGGGTACGGCGGGAATGCGCTGCTGGGAAAGAAATGCTTTGCGTTACGGATTGCGAGCTACATGGCTCGGCAACAGGGTTGGATGGCCGAGCACATGCTGATTCTGGGGCTGGAATCACCCGGCGGGAAAGTGACATACATGGCTGCGGCGTTTCCGAGCGCCTGCGGGAAGACGAACCTGGCGATGATGGTGTCCGCGCTGGAGAGCCAGGGATATAAAGTGTGGACCGTTGGCGACGACATTGCCTGGATGAAAATTGGCGCGGACGGGTACCTGCACGCGATCAATCCGGAGTCTGGATTTTTTGGCGTAGCGCCGGGTACGGGCAGGAAAACGAATCCGAATGTGATGGACGCGCTGAACCACGACACCATTTTTACGAACACGGGCGTGACGGCCGAAAATGAGCCCTGGTGGGAAGGCATTGGCGGCGAGCCGCCGGCAGGATTGATCACGTGGCGCGGGGAAAAGTGGGATCCCTCGAAGGGCGCGGCGGCGCACCCGAACGCGCGGTACACGGTGCCGGCAGGCCAATCGCCGAGCATTTCGCCGAAGTGGGAAGCGCCAGAGGGCGTGCCGATTTCGGCGTTTATTTTTGGCGGCAGGCGGGCGCGGCTGGCTCCGCTGGTGTATGAATCGTTCAACTGGCAGCACGGCGTGTTTGTCGGGGCAACGATGGCGTCCGAAACGACGGCGGCGACGACAGGCGACGTGGGAATCACGCGGCGCGATCCGATGGCGATGCTGCCCTTCTGCGGCTACAACATGGGCGATTATTTCCAGCACTGGCTGGAAATGGGGAAGAAGATTCCGCACCCGCCAAAGATTTTCCATGTGAACTGGTTCCGGAAGGGCGCGGACGGAAAATTCCTGTGGCCGGGATACGGGGAAAACGTGCGCGTGCTGAAGTGGATTCTGGAGCGCGTGGAAGGGCGCGGAGAGGCGAAGGAAACGCCAATCGGGTACGTGCCGACGCGGACGGGGCTGACGCTGGATGGGTTGAAGATTTCGCCGGAAGCGCTGGACGAGATGTTCCGGGTCAGCGCGGATGCTTGGGAAAGCGATCTGGCGGACAGCCGGGAATTTTTTGAGAAGTTCGGGGAACGACTGCCGGCGGAATTGCGCAAAGAGCATGAAGCGGTGGTCGGGCGGTTTCAGAAATCTGTCCCGGCGTGAGAGTGGTAGCGTCCACCTTAAGGTGGACGCTACGCGCGTATCACTTTTCAACACAAGCCAATTAAACAGGAAGTCACTCCTCCAAAAAACGCTGTAGAATCGTCAACCATGTCGGTGGCCCTCTCGGTATCCAGGCGGTTCTTGGGAATTGCTGTTTTCGTGGCGCTTGTAATTGCCCCCTGCTCGTTTTCCGCACCAACCTGGAATGGAGTATTACGCGACGCCGCGGGAAAGCCCGTGACGGACGCGAAGATTACGTTGCGAGCAAGCTCCGGCGACCGAACCTATGAGGCCCGGACGACGGCCGGCGGCATTTTTGTGTTCGCCGGGGTTGAGGCGGGGACGTACACGCTGGCGGCGGAAGCGGCGGGCAACAAGACGTGGACGGCCGCGAAACCGATTGTGATCGCAGAGGGAAGCTCGCCGAACCTGGAGCTGACACTTTCGGCGCAGGATGAATCGCTTGGGGTGGCAGTGGCCGGGCAAGCACAAGGAACCGAAAAGCAAGGCACCGGCGGCGAGCATCTTTCGAGCGAAGAGGTCTCCAGCCTGCCGCTGAATGAGCGCGACTTCAGCAAATTGCTGCTGCTGGCCGCGGGCACGATGACGGACTCCAACGGCGCGGCGAATTTCACCCAACAATTTGCTTTCAACGGACAGCGCGGTGTGGCGACCGTGTTCGCAATGGACGGCGGAACGACGACCGATCCGGAATTGGGCGGCGCGACGTTTGCAAACTTCAATGTGGATGCGATTCATGAGGTGCAATCGAACTCCGGCGTGATGCCGGCGGAGATCGGGCAGGGCGCGGCGGGATTCACGAACGTGGTGACGAAATCGGGGACCGGCCAGTTACACGGAAGCGCGTTTGAGTTTGTACGCAACGCGGCGTTTGATGCGCGGAATTTTTTTGACCACATAAACCCATTGGACCCGCGGCGGATTCCTCCTTTCGTTCGCAACGAATTTGGCGCAACGATCGGCGGGCCGGTAGTGCTGCCGGGAATTTATGACGGCCGCGGAAAGACGTTTTTCTTCGGCGAGTACGCGGGATTCCGGCAGGTGCTGGGCACGACGCAGGTCTTTGCGGTGCCGACCGCCGATGAACGAAAAGGAGTCGATACAACAAGTTTTCCCGGCGATACGCTGATTGCGCCGGTAAGCCCGCAGATTGCGGGAATTCTGGCGCGGTATCCTTTGCCGAACGATCCCACGGGGTCGTTCGGCGCACGGACGTACGCCGCGTCCTCGAAAGTGGTGACGGACACGGACCAGTTTTCGATTCGCGTGGATCACAAGATTTCCGATAAGGCGAAGCTGTTCACGCGATTCAGCCTAAACAACGTAAATGGCCCGACGACGAATCCGGATCAGACGGCGATCGATCCAAATTTTGCGGTGAAGTTTTTCGATCACCAGAGGAACGCGGCGGTGAGCTATGCGCGGACGTATTCACCGCAACTGAACTCGACGACGATGTTCGACTATGTGCGGAGTACGCCGGTGTTCCCTTCGAGCAACCATTCGGATGTGGCGCTGGCGTTTGGCGACGGGTTGTTCGAGGGATTCAATTCGGCGGATGGATCGATTTTCGGGTCATACGGAAACGTGTTCCAGTTCAAGCACGACATGGGTTACGTGCACCGGAGTCACGTGTTCAAGTGGGGCGTGGACATTCGCTGGAACCGGGACACTTCGGTGTTCGGAACGAACCCGAGCGGGGCGTATGTGTTCGGCGGCGGAACGGCGTATTCGCCCGTCTTTATCCAATCCGCAAGCGGGACGCACAACATTCTTCCGGGTGATCCGCTGCCCGATTCCCTGCTTGGATTGCTGACGGCGACGCCGTACGAGTACACGATTTCAGCCCCTTACCGGCTGACACCCACGGGAGACAAATTTGACGAAGCGGCTGTGCGGCGAGAGGCGTATGCGTTTTATTTTCAGGATACGTGGAAAGCGACGAAGCGGCTGAGCCTCACTTACGGACTGCGCTACGAAGTAAGCAGCCGGATCAAGGAGGCGAACCACAGGACTTCGGTGGCGACGCCGGTGGGTCCGGACGGGAATCCGACAGATTTTCTAACTCCGGGAGCGACCCAACAATTTTTGTACAACCCGCAGCCGATTTATCCCACCGATTGGAACGGATGGGCGCCGCGCGTGGCGGTGGACTACGCGCTGGCGAAAAAGACGACGTTGCACGCGGGCGGGGCGATCACCACGATTCTGCCAAATTTGTGGCAGGACAATTTTGTTACCGGGGGATTGCCGTTTGTAGTGCAGCCGCTGATGACGGCACTGCCGGGCGTGTCAGTTCCTTTTTCCAATACGATTGTGCCGATGCAGGTGCCCGAACCTTACACGAGTTCGGGGCAGCCTTTGTTTGCATCGGGGAGCACTTCGAACGTAGCGGCGAATACTCCGATCGATTTGGCGAGATTTCAGAAGGACCTGGAAGCGCTGACGCCGGGAAATCAGACGCAGTTGCTGAGCGTGAGCGTGATGTCGCGGAATTTCAAGAACGGGTACATCGGCACATACACGGCTGGAGTGGACCATGATTTCGGTTGGGTGAAATGGAACGCGGCATATGTGGGGACGGCGGGAATTCATCTGGCGCGCGTGTTTGCTCCGAACGGGTACGCGGGGGCGGGGCCGCAGTTCGCGCGATTCACGCAGTTTGATTCCGCGGGCAACGCGATCGGCGGATTCGGGCCGGAATATGTGATGGCCAGCGACTCGCATTCGAGTTACAACGCGCTGCAGACCAGCGTGAGCGGCACGAACGCAAAGATCGGCCTGAATTTTGCGGCGAGTTATACGTTTTCGAAATCCCTGGACGACACAAGTGCGGTGCTGGGCGGACTGCCGGGGGGCGCGGGAGCGATTCTGCAGACGTTCGCGCAGAACCCGCTGGATGAGCGGGCGGAGAAAGGCGTGTCCACGTTCGACGTGACGCATGTTTTTTCGGTCAGCGTGTTTCAGGCGCTGCCGTTCGATAAGGTGGGCTTTCTGCAGCCGGTGAGCCGGTACGTAACTCAGGGATGGCAGTTGCTGAACATCACTTCGATTCTGAGCGGGCCTCCGTTCACGGTGTATTCGGGTGTTCAGCAGACGAGCGCGGGCGCGGGCGGGACGGATCGGCCGGACCTGATTACGATGCCGAATTTTTCAACCAGCCGGACGAGGCAGGAAGATTATTTTGGATTAGGAGACAACAACGCCTCGTTCTTTTTTCTTCCGGTGAATGTGCCGGGAGGGACGGGCCCGAATCAGGGGCGGTTCGGGACCCTGGGGCGGAATACATTTCGCGGGCCGGGGTTCAAGCAGTCTGATTTCGCGCTGATCAAAGACACGCCGTTTGGCCGGCGGGGGAAGAGCGACCTGGCGATGGTGGAATTCCGGGCGGAGTTTTTCAATTTGTTCAACATTGTGAATTTCGGCTTGCCGTCGAATACGGTGCGTGGGAGCGGGTTCGGGATTATCAGCCATACGGCGGGAACTTCGCGGCAGGTGCAGTTTTCGTTGAAGCTGATTTTTTAGGCGGAAAGAGAAGATTTCAACACAGAGGTCACAGAGGTGACGCAGAGGACGCAGAGAAAGACAGAAGTTAGAGCAGTTCGTGGATGGCGGCGGCGATTTGGATGTGGGTGGAGGGGTTGCCGCTGATGAGGTAGAGGCGGCCATGGCCGAGTGAGAAATTGACGAAGCGGCTGATGTGGTAGTCCTCATCGAGAGAGGTAAAGAGTTTGATGGTTTCCTCGGGATCGAGGGCGAACGCTTCCAGGGCGACGGGATCGCCCCATTGTTTAGCGAGCGAGGAGTAGCGGTCGACTACTTCTTTGAGGCTCAACATTTTGGGAATTCCATTGGGAGCGCGCAAGCATTACGCAAACCGGGTGGATTGCGCCTTGCGCAGTGTATCGCGCCGGCTTCGCCGTTAAAAGCGCGCAGATTGGCGGCAGGGATGGGATTCGGTAAAATGAAGGTGGAGCTTAAAACGCATCGGAGGACGAGTTTATGAGCATTGCGGTTGGACAAAAGGCGCCGGAATTTACGCTGCAGGACCAGAACAAGAAAGAAGTGAAGCTTTCGGAATTCGCGGGGAAGAAGAACGTGGTGCTGGTGTTTTACCCGCTGGACTGGAGCCCGACTTGCACGAACGAGCACGCGTGCTTCGTGAACGACATGCGGAATTTTGAGACGCTGGACGCCGAAGTGCTCGGCGTCAGCGTGGATAGCGTGTGGTCGCACAAGGCGTACGCGGACAAGATGGGGATCAAGTATTCGCTGCTGGCGGATTTTCATCCGAAGGGCGCGATGAGCGAGAAGTATGGCGTGTACCTGGGGGACAAGGGGATCACCGGGCGGTCGATCATCATCATTGATAAGGGCGGGAAAGTGGCCTGGGTGAAGAATTACGACATTCCCGTGGTGCCGGATCTGAAGGAAGTGGCAACGGCGTTGGGAAGCGTGAAGTAAAGGAAGCAAAAAAAGCAAAGGACAGGATTACGGTGGCCGGTCTAAAGACCGGCCACTACTTTTTTGTGGGAGGCTCGGGAGTTCTTGTTGGGGCGAGCGGTGGTATGGCGGGTGAGGAGAAGGAGCGGACGAGGATTACCAGTTGCCAGCGCTGATCTTCAGTTAATTTTTTGCGGAAGGATGGCATGGGTTTGCGGCCCTGGGTGATCTGGTAAAAGATGTCGCCGTCGGTGAGGGTGTTCATGTGCTTGGCGTCGGTGAGGTCGCTGGGCGAGGGGTCGTACATCATGGCATCGGAGCCGTCACCCTTGCCGGAATCGCCGTGGCAGTTGGCGCAGTATTCGTTGTAGACGGGTTTCGCGGCGTTGAGATTGCCGTCAGAGGCGGGGAGTGGATTCTTGCGCATTTTGGCTTCGAGCGGGACGCTCCAGGGCGTTTTGTGGAACGCGGCCAGGCCGATGGAGAGAAAGATCAGGAGGATAGCCAGGGCAAGGAGAATTTTGGCGAGCGTTTTTGGTTTTTTGGGAGGAGTAGGCATGGTTTTATTCACTGAGAAAATTTTCGCATAGGCGGGGTTGGGCGGGAAGCGGGAACTAGGTTGGGAGACAAAGTTAATTGCGTAAAAGCGGAAGCTACGCTTCCGCACTCAAGAGTAGGAGCGGCCCGCCTTAGAAGGCGGGCCCTACAAGTGCAAGAAGGGCCGAGCGAGCTCGGTCCCTACAAAGAGGCGACTTCTGCTAGGCGGGGCGGAGGATTAGCCAGAGGAGTTCGCCGTTGAAGAAGAGGATGGCGGCGGCGACGCACCAGGCGATTACGGTGGTGGCGCGGGAGTTGACGAAGTCGCCCATCTTGGCGCGCTCGCTGGTGAATTGCACGAGCGGAATCACAGCGAAGGGCAACTGAAAGCTGAGAATCACCTGGCTGAGGATGAGCAGCGCGGTGAGCTTCCCTTCCCCGGCGATGGCGATAACGAGAATCGCCGGGATGATGGCGATGGCGCGGGTGATCAGGCGGCGCAACCAGGGCTTCAAGCGGATATCGAGAAAACCTTCCATGACAATCTGGCCGGCGAGGGTGCCGGTGAGCGTGGAGTTTTGTCCGGAGGCAAGCAGAGCGCAGGCGAAGAGGGTGCTGGCAAATCCGGCGCCGAGGACCGGGCTGAGGAGTTTGTACGCCTCAGTGATGTCGGCGACTTCGCTGAGGCCACGCGTGTGAAACGCGGCGGCGCCGAGGACGAGGATGGCGGCATTGATGAAGAGCGCAAAAAAGAGGGCGACGGTGGAATCGATGACGGCGTAGCGCAGGGCTTCGCGCTTTTCGGATTTCTTTTGGCCGAAGGCGCGGGTCTGCACAATGCTGGAGTGCAGATAAAGATTGTGGGGCATGACGGTGGCGCCCAGGATGCCAATGGCGATATAGAGCATTTCCTTGTTGCGCAGGATTTCCGAGCGCGGGATGAAGCCATAGGCGGCTTCACGCCAGATCGGGTGTGCGAAGAAAATTTCATAGGCAAAGCAAAGGCCGATGCTGGCGATGAGGGTAATGACGAAGGCCTCGATCAGGCGGAAGCCGCGCCCCTGCATGGCGAGGACGATAAGGACATCGAACGCGGTGAGGAGAACGCCGAGCAGCAGAGGAATGTGGAAGAGGAGATTGAGCGCGACAGCCGAGCCGAGGACTTCGGCAAGATCGCAGGCGGCGATGGCAAGTTCGCAGGCGACCCACAGAAAAATGGACATGCGGCGGGAATAGTGGTCGCGGCAGGCCTGGGCAAGGTCGCGGCCGGTGGCAATGCCGAGTTTCGCGGATAGCGCCTGGAGAAACATGGCCAGCATGTTGCTGATGAGGACGACGCTGAGCAGCGTGTAGCCGAATTTGGAGCCGCCGCCGATGTCGGTGGCCCAGTTACCGGGGTCCATGTAGCCGACGGCAACCAGGTAGCCCGGGCCGGCGAAGGCCAGAATTTTGCGGAACCAATGCGCGGTGTGAGAGACGGGAATGCTGCGGTGGGATTCGGGAAGCGAGGGAAGCGTCAAGGCGCGGCGCCAGGGGGAAGCAGGGGCATCGCCGGTGGAGACAACCGGGGCGGTGGAGAATCGCTTGGAGAAGATGTCGGACATCGGCTCTATTAACTATAGTTAACTTCTCTTATAAAGTAGAATTAACTAGAGCGATTGTCAATAGGACTTATCGAAGGAGATAAGGAACGGAGCTCAACACAGAGGTCGCAGAGGGGCCCCAGAGCACGCCGAGAGGAGAGCGGGGCCACCTGAAGGTGGCCGCTACGGATGCGGTCGGTTGGGCTGTGATACTTTGGGAGAGGAATTTTTGGAGAAGATCATGGATGAGAAACAAGTACCGCAGCCGGGACAAGTGCAGATCAAGGCGGACGAGAAGGAAATGCAGGGGCTGTATAGCAACCTGGTGATGATCCAGCACCACGCGGAGGAATTTACGTTGAATTTTGTGTACATCTTCCCGAACGGCACACAGGGGAAACTGCTGAGCAGCGTGATTGTGAGCCCCGGGCACGCGAAGCGGATCTGGCGGGCGCTGGGCGAAAATGTTGCACGGTTTGAGGCGGCGTACGGCCCGATCAAAGAGGGACCGGAGGGCGCGCCGATGCCGGGGGCGAATATCGGGTTCGTGCAGTAAAGAGGGCGAGAACGCGGGGAGAGCGGAGTGCGATTTCAGGCCGCGAGCGACCAGTCGCTACTGGTTTATCTGGGCGAAGAGATCGGCGCGGCGGCGCACGAACGTGTGGTGTGGTTGTTGCGGTTGCTTCAGCGAAAGCCGATCAAGTGGCTGCGGAATATCCAGCCGGCTTACTGTTCCCTGCTGATTACGTTCGATGCGGCTGCGGTGGATCACGCCGAAGTCCAGGCAAGAATTTCAGAACTCGAACGGCACGCGAAGACCTTGGCGGCGAAGCCTCGCCTCGTGGAGGTACCGGTGTGTTACGGCGGTGAATTTGGGCCGGACCTGGAGTGGGTGGCAGAGCAGCGTGGATTGCCGGCGGAGAAGGTGGTTGAGCTTCACATTGCGCCCACTTATTACGCGTATTTTTTGGGATTTGCGCCGGGGTTCGCGTACCTGGGAGATCTAGCGGAAGAGATCGCGGTGCCGCGGCTGGAAACTCCGCGAAAGGCAGTGCCGCCGGGGAGCGTGGGGATTGCCGGGCGGCAGACGGCAATTTATCCGTTCGGGACGCCGGGCGGTTGGCGGTTGATTGGAAGGACGCCGGCTGAAATTTTCCGGAAAGACCGCGAGCCGATGGGATTGATCGAAATTGGAGACCAAGTGAGGTTCCGGCCAATCACGCGGACGGAGTACCTGGCAACGAGGCGGGCATGAGTCTGCTGGTGGTGGAATCGGCGGGATTGCAGACGACGGTCCAGGACTTCGGGCGCGAGGGATTTGGTGTGCTGGGAATTTCCGCATCGGGTGCGGCGGACGCGGTGGCGCTGCGATTGGGAAATCTGCTGCTGGAGAATAAGGCCGGGGCGCCCGCGCTGGAGATGACGCTGACGGGCGGGACTTTTTTGTTTCCTGATGGCGCCGTGATTTGCCTGGCAGGGGCAAATTTTGAGGCTCAGGTGGAAGGGCAAGCGCTGGAATTGTGGCGCCCGCACGCGATTTTGCCGGGGAAGCGAGTGGCGTTTGGGGCGACGCGGGACTATGCGCGCTGTTATTTGTGCGTGGCGGGCGGAATTGGCGCGGAGCAATTTCTGGGCAGCGCTTCGACACAATTGTTGAGCGGATTGGGAGGATGGGAGGGGCGTGCCCTGCGCAAGGGCGATGTGTTGCCGATCGGAAAGCTGGAGAAAAATATCCGGCGGCGGAAACTGAGGCCGGGAGTTCTGGACGCGCTGAAGCCGGAGAAGAAGCTGCGCGTGACGCGGGGGCCGCAATTTGATTGGTTTGCGGAGGAGGCGCAGAGGACGCTTGCGGGCGGCGAATTTGTGGTCTGCGAGGATTCGAACAGGATCGGGTTGCGGCTGGATGGGCGGCGACTGGCCGCGCGCGGGCGGGCGGAGATGATCAGCGAAGGCGCG